>Ga0364860_10344_pt1 | contig 32280 bp, 27 predicted proteins | sample ExccelAu500001D4_FD_206916 | JGI IMG/M metagenome (GOLD analysis project Ga0364860, IMG submission 206916) | Enriched cells from Trout Bog Lake Hypolimnion, Wisconsin, USA - BchlTB.Aug20.5000.01 .D4 | ecosystem: Environmental > Aquatic > Freshwater > Lake > Hypolimnion/Profundal zone | place: USA...
TGCGCGATACCAGCATCCATGTCTTACCGCTGCCCGCACAGGCCTCCACCACAGCGGAGCGTTGCGGATTGAGGGCTTCTAGATAATTCTCCATTACGCCCCCTGCCAATGATCGCGTCGGCATAGTCCGCCAAACTGGCACAGACGACAGGTGTCGTCATCACCATGGGCGGGCAGTACTGCTCCCTCGCGCAATGCTTTCATCACAACAACCAAGCGCTCACCCACTTTAAGCGCCAACTCATTGGGGTGATCGCAGCGCACTTGGTCTGGGGCATCGCCATCTAAGGTTAAATAAGCCGCATAGCTCACAGTCTCTTGTGTTAATAATGTGTACACCGGCAATTGCACATCTTCGCCAGCGTCTATATCCGTCCGACGAATGGCGCGCGCATTTTTTAACTTGTAATCCAAAATCGCCAACTCAGGTTCACCGCTCTCAGGATTGATGCGGCGGTCCACGCGGTCCAAGGTGCCTTTTAGTTTTACCTGGCCCGGGGTATGCTGGCCCAACAGAACATCGCGCTTTGTTTCACCCTCTGTATAGCGCCAACCCTGCTCTTCCCAGCGCAACATCCAATCAATCACAGCGGGGATGCGGGTTTCCCAACGCAAGCGCCACGCACGCCATTCCTCATCGGGACTGTCTTGTCCTTCAAACACGCGACGCGCGTGTTGCAACAATTGCTCAATGGCTGCTGCGCGCCCCAGGGCCAGTATGGATTCATTTTTAGAATGAAAGCGATGCAAAATAGCGTGCACCCATTGCCCGTAATCGCGCTTGTCCACGGTTTCACTTACCGCATCCTCATGACCCAAACCCAACACCGCATCGGCAAAGAACTGATAGGGACAAGCCATCAGGCGCCCGTAACCGCTGGCACTCATGGTCTCGGGCACGCGCGTGGCGGGCAATGCGGGGGCGGGCATGGTGGAGGGATAGGTGGGATGCAGTAGGGGCACCTCTGTTAAGGGGGTTGCAATCAAGCTGCCACCCCATGCCAACTGATGAAACACATCCAAGCGCTGCAAGGGGGCCGCCAAGGGATTGCGCTCTCCCGCATTTTCATTGCGCCAGGTGATGCAGGCCATGGGTGTGCGGGTCAGCAGCTCGGCCAAATCGCGGTGCATAAGTGCCAGCTGATCTTGGCGGGTGGGCAGCCCTAAGGACGCGCGCACGGAATCACCAAAAAAAGAGGAGGTTTTTAAAAAGGGCAAATGTTCGCGATCGGCCCCCACCATCAGCACCGCATCGAAACTGCGCAGTCGTGTCATGGAAAGCTGGGTGATGCGCACGGCACCATCGTCCTCACTTTCCGTGAACGTGGCTTCTTCAAACTGATGATCTAAAGCGTGCATCCACTCGCTAAAGGACAGGCGCCCCGCGGCATGCTGGGCATCCACCGTAAGCTGCTCTAAAATGTCCAGCAATTGAACCCCCGCGGCATCTTGTTGCAAGCTTTGCAACATACCAAAACCGCTTAAGCTGTCTTTAAGGTGCGTCATCCATTCAACAAAGCGTTGACGCTGACGCGGAAAGCGGACCGCTTCATCATGAAAACGCTGAGCCAACTCAAGGGCAGCGGCCACCCCTTGCGTATCGGCATCGCGCGCCTGTTGCGCCACGCGCACCAACTCTTTAAGATCCGACACCCAATTGGCTCGACGCACCAAGCGCTCCAGTGTTGCACAAGCGCGTGCGCGTTTCTCTGCAGGCCAATCGGCACAAAGGTGAGCACTGTGCAGCAAGTCTTGCAGCAATCGATAATGACCGTCTTGGCTCACCATGTTCAACCAACGCATCACCACGGTACTGGCAGCCGTGGTGGAAAATGTCCAACCGGATTCATCGCGCACGGCAATGCCGCGCCGCTCTAACATAGCGCGCACACGTCGTGCCACCACGCGGTCTTGGGCCACCAAGGCCACTGTTCCACGTTGCTCTTCTAGCCAAGTTTGAATTTGGTTGGCCCCTTGCAACGCTTCTTCCTCCAAACTGCCAAACCCCTTCAAGATTACCTGCTGCTGCAAGGGGCTGTGGGGGTAGCGCTCTTTAATGGTTTGCGCGCGCACGGCCAAAGTGCCGGATTCAGGGCCTTGCCAAACCGCATGCAGCGTTGCCGCTTTAGGGGTCTGACCCCTAACGTCCCTAACGTCTTGCGCGCCCAAAGCCGTCAAGCAACGCTGCTCGGCAGGCGTGAGTGGATTGGGGGCCACCACTAGGCAGAGGCCTGGTTTTGGACCGGCGGCCAAAGTGGCCAAGCGTTGCTGATAGGCCATGGCGGGCGAGAGCTCTAACGGATCTTGATTGAGCACCCACCATAGGTCGTGCACAAAGCGCGCTTCAAATTGCAGGGGTTCTGATTGTCGTGCGGCGTAGGCTTCTGCCAGATGATCAGCAAAGTCTTCAGGATTGGCAGGGAGTGCAAACCCCCAATGGGTCAGTTCGTCTACTAAGCTTAGGGTTTCGCGCGCCAAAGCCCAACGGTCTTGCAGCTCAAACCATTTGCGCGCTTTTAACGCCTCAACCACCAAAGACAAGCGTTCCAACTGCGGCACCACGCGGCCTTTTAAAGGCTGCTCCTCGGCCCAGAAGGCCAAGGTGGTGGCGCGCACGGGGGTACTGGGACCTACACATTGGGTGAGTTGCTTTGCAAAAGGAGTAACCGCTAAGGAGTGGGGCAAGAGCACCACCACCGATGAGGTGCCCGCCTTTAAGGCCTGATGGACCCGATTGAGGGCCTCATCCAGCACATCCTCGCGGGCATTCACCATCTGGTAGGGCTAGCGTTCCAACAAATGGGCTTTGTCTGTAACGTCTTTCCAATCGTCTGCATCCGCCGGCGCTTCGTGGCGTTCGGTAATCACTTTCCATACCTTGGAGAGCTGCGCATTAAGCGCAATAAATGAGCGTTGATTTTCTGGCACGTCATCTTCCGCCAAAATGGCTTCCACGGGACATTCGGCTACGCACAACGTGCAGTCGATACATTCATCAGGATCGATCACCAAAAAATTGGGGCCTTCGTGAAAGCAATCCACGGGGCACACATCCACGCAATCGGTGTATTTGCACTTAATGCACGATTCGGTCACCACATAAGTCATTACAGCCTGCCTCCAACTTAATTCTAAACATTTCACTGTCTAATATTCTATCAGCAAAGGCCCCCACAGGGGGGGTTATGACCCCCTCTTCCCATCCCCCTTGGTTTTGGGTAGGATAGCTTCCACTCACCCCTCGCAATGCTCCATTGCGATGCATACCTGAATTAATGACTATCGAAGGATTTCCATGACCGCCGAAAATATCCACCACGTAACCGACCGCTCTTTTGATGCGGATGTATTACAAGCCACCACCCCTGTTTTGCTCGATTTTTGGGCAGAATGGTGCGGTCCTTGTAAGTTGATTGCCCCTATTTTGGAAGAAGTGGCGCGCGATTATAACGGCCGCCTTAAAATTGCCAAGCTAAACGTAGACGATAACCCGGATATGGCCCGAAAATACGGTGTTAGAGGCATCCCAACGCTGTTGCTGTTCAAGAACGGTAATGTAGAAGCCACCAAGGTGGGCGCCCTGTCTAAATCTCAATTGAGCGCCTTTATTGACAGTCATATCTGAACAGGTTACTCTGCGCCGCAGACGCTGGCTTTTCCCAAAGCTTTTCCCGATGTTTGTAATATCCCCGGTTTCAGCCCTGCGGCGCCAAGCACTCCTTAAGACTTTTCCCCCTAAAGCCCTTCCTTAAAACTTTATACTTCCTTCGAACCACCCAAAACTGACCCCTATATGCATTTATCTGACCTGAAAACCCATCATGTGACCGAACTGGTGGAAATGGCTGTAAAAAACGAAATTGAAGGCGCCAACCGTCTGCGCAAACAAGAGCTGATTTTTGCGCTGTTAAAAAACCAAGCCAAGCGTGGTGAAAGCATTTTTGGGGAAGGAACCCTGGAAGTGCTGCAAGACGGTTTTGGGTTTTTGCGCTCGCCCGAGACCTCGTACTTGGCCAGCCCCGATGACATCTATATTAGCCCGTCGCAAATTAGACGTTTTAATTTGCACACCGGCGACAGCATTCAAGGAGAGATCCGCACCCCCAAAGAGGGCGAGCGCTACTTTGCCTTGGTGAAAGTGGATTCCGTTAATGGCGAACCCCCTGAAAATTCTAAGAATAAAATTCTCTTTGAAAACTTAACGCCGCTTTTCCCCAATCAGCCCTTGGTGTTAGAGCGCGACATTAAGGCCGAAGAAAACATCACCGGCCGCGTTATCGACATTATTGCCCCCATTGGCAAAGGTCAGCGCGGTCTGTTGGTGGCCAGCCCCAAAAGCGGCAAGACCGTTATGCTGCAGCATATTGCGCACTCCATTGCGGTAACCGCCCCGGATGCGCATTTAATTGTGCTGTTGATTGATGAGCGCCCTGAGGAAGTGACGGAAATGCAACGCTCTGTGAAGGGCGAAGTGGTATCTTCCACTTTTGATGAACCCGCTACACGGCACGTGCAAGTGGCTGAAATGGTGATTGAGAAAGCCAAGCGCTTAGTGGAACATAAGCGCGATGTGGTGATTTTGCTGGATTCTATTACCCGCTTAGCGCGCGCTTACAATACCGTGGTACCCGCTTCCGGCAAAGTATTGACCGGTGGTGTGGATGCCAATGCGCTGCAACGCCCCAAGCGTTTTTTTGGTGCAGCCCGCAACATTGAAGAAGGTGGCTCGCTGACCATTATTGCCACGGCTTTGGTGGAAACCGGCTCGCGTATGGATGATGTGATCTACGAAGAGTTTAAGGGCACCGGTAACATGGAAATTCACTTGGATCGGCGCATGGCAGAAAAACGCATCTACCCCGCCATTAACGTGAATCGTTCCGGCACCCGTCGTGAAGAATTGCTGATTAAGCCTGAAGTGCTGCAAAAAATCTGGGTGCTGCGCAAGCTGCTCTACCCCATGGATGAGCTGGAAGCCATTGAGTTCTTGTTGGATAAAATTAAGGCCACCAAGAACAACGCCGACTTCTTCGATTCCATGCGTCGGGGTTAAAGAGGCGTTTGCAGGGAAAGGTTGCAGAAATTTCCCTTTTGAATCATAATGCAGGGCTCATTACTGGCCTTGGGCCGCAAAGAACTCAGGAAACACCATGAAAGCTGAAATTCACCCGAAATATGAAGACGTTACCGTAACGTGCAGTTGCGGTAACTCGTTTGTGACCCGCTCCACGCTGGGTAAGCCCGCGTTGTCAGTGGAAGTTTGTTCTGCCTGCCACCCGTTTTACACAGGCAAGCAAAAGATTGTGGATACCGCTGGCCGAGTTGAAAAATTCCGCCAAAAGTACGCCCGCAAGTAAATCGCAGCACAATCGCTCTAACCCGAGAGGCAGCTTGCGCTGCCTTTCTTTTTACTGGGGGTGTAGCACTTGGCATCGCTCCTGTCATCGGATAAAAACATCAATTTTGACGGGAATTACTCGCCGTTAAAGACCAGCTTATTCTTGCTGGTCTGTATCGCCTGGTTGCTCCCTGGCCTCACGGGCCACACTCCCTGGAAATACGATGAAGCCGTCAGCCAAGGCATCGTGCATGGCATGCTGCATGGCGGCAGTTGGCTGTCCCCCACCTTAGCCGGTGAACCCTATTTTGCCCACCCACCGCTCTACTACTGGGTGGCCGCCTGCTTTGCCCGTTGGTTTGGTGAATTCATACCCGTGCATGATGCTGCACGATTAGCCAGCGGTTTCTTTATGGCATTGACCATGGTGGGTGTGGCTTTGGGCGCCCACGCCCTGTGGGGCGCTCGTGCCATGCGTGTGGCGGTGATCGTGTTGATTGGCAGTGTGGGCCTTCTTTTGCGTGCGCATGAGATGAGCACCGATTTGTCTTTCTTGGCCGGCGTTACGTTAACCTTGGCGGCCATTCCCTTGGCACGCTCACAATCCATAATCGCAGGCGCCTTAGGCGGCTTGGGTTTGGGAATTGCTTTTCTTTCGCAAGGCACCTTGGCCTTGGGGTTATTGTTTCCGCTGACGGTGCTGGCCCCTGTACTGATCTCGGATTATTGGCCCAAGCACCCTCTGCGTTACGCCTTCTTCTGGGTGCTTTGCGCACTGCCCTTCTTTGTGTTGTGGCCTGTGGCACTGTACCTGCAATCCCCCGTGCTGTTTTCCCAATGGTGGCGCATTTTGGTGCAACCCATGCTGCATCCCAATCACTGGTTGGCCGAAGACATGAACCCCACCTATTACCTGGGTGTCGCAGCGTGGTTTGCTTGGCCCGCCACACCCTTGGCCTTATGGGCCCTGTGGGAAAGCTTGCGCCGCGGATTTGCCAATGCTGCTGTACGCTTTTTAATTTTGGTATTGGTGGAGATGTTTTTGGTATTGGGTTTCTCCACCCACCCCCATGAAAGTGGCGCCCTGCCCTTGCTGATCCCCTTATCCCTATTGGCCGCGGGCAGCATCGACAGCTTGCGCCGTGGCGCCACCAGTGCCCTGGATTGGTTTGGCATGCTCACCTTCGGTATGGTGACGCTGCTGTTATGGCTGGGTTGGATAGCGCAGCTGACCGGTAGTCCGGTGGGCATCGTGCATTACTTGGATGCACAATTACCCGGCTATCACGCCACCTTTCAACCCGTGGCCTTTGGCGCATCGCTTTTGTTAACATTGCTGTGGATTATCGCCATCTTAAATTCACGCCAATCCTCAAGACGCGCGCTGGTTAATTGGACGGTGGGCATGACCCTGTCGTGGTTGCTGGCCATGACCTTATGGTTGCCCTATATTGAAGCCTCACGCAGCTATAAGGATATGATGCAGTCTTTAGGGCGCGCCATTCCTGCGCAACATGGATGCGTGGCCAGCACCGGTTTGGGTGAAGCGCAGCGCGCCTTATTGGATTATTACCTCAATATTCGCACACAACGCATAGAAAACGACTTGGGTAAAACCTGCCGCCTGTGGTTGGTGCAGTCCCGTCCGCGTGATGCATTTGAAGTGCCGCAAGGCTGGCGATTGCTGTGGACCGGCGCCCGTGCCGGCGATAAATCGGAACGCTTCCAACTGTTTGGTTATTAAAGCAGCGTCATGAAACCTGAGCTGCGCGCCGCTCGTGCGGCCTCCTGCCCCACTCCAGAATACGATGGAACGCTGCCTGTTCATGAGGCCTCTGACGCTATTTTGCAGGCGATTCGCGCTAATTCCGTGACCATCATCTGCGGTGAAACGGGCTCGGGCAAAACCACGCAAATCCCCAAACTCTGCCTCACCTTAGGGCGCGGTATTGACGGGTTGATCGGCTGCACGCAACCCCGCCGCATCGCCGCACGCAGCGTGGCCTCACGCTTGGCCTATGAACTTAAAACCGAAGTGGGTGCTGCCGTGGGGTATAAGGTGCGCTTTCACGATCGCGTATCCCCCACTTCCAGTTTTATTAAGGTGATGACCGATGGCATCTTACTGGCAGAAATTCACCACGACCGATTACTGAAAGCCTACGACACCCTCATTATTGATGAGGCCCATGAGCGCAGCCTCAACATTGATTTCTTACTGGGCTACATTAAACGCATCCTGCCGCGCCGCCCGGATTTAAAAGTGATTATCACTTCTGCTACCTTGGAAGCGGATCGTCTCTCCAAGCATTTCAACAATGCCCCGGTGATTGAAGTATCAGGGCGTACCTATCCGGTGGAAACCCGTTACCGCCCCATAGGGGATGCAGACAGTGAAGCGGATGAGAGTGATGAACGTGCGGCTCTTTTAAATGCTGTGGATGAATTGGCGCGGGAATCCCGCGATGGCGATATTCTGGTCTTTCTGCCTGGTGAACGCGACATTCGCGATGCTGCTGAGGCGCTGCGCAAACACCATCCACCCCATACAGAAATCTTGCCCTTGTTTGCCCGCTTATCTTTTGCCGAGCAAGACCGCGTGTTCAAGTCTGGTGGTGGGCGACGCATTGTGCTCTCTACCAACGTGGCCGAAACCTCCCTTACAGTGCCCGGCATCCGCTATGTGGTGGATACCGGTACCGCACGCATTAACCGCTACAGCCTGCGCAACAAAGTGACCCAGCTGCAAGTGGAAAAAATCTCGCAAGCCTCCGCCAAACAACGGGCCGGGCGCTGCGGACGGGTGGCATCGGGCATCTGCATCCGCTTGTACAGCGAGCAAGACCATGCCGGGCGCCCCGCCTACACCACTCCAGAAATTCTGCGCACCTCTCTCGCCGCCGTCATTCTTAAGATGGAATCATTAGGCTTGGGTCGTGTGGAAGATTTTCCGTTTTTGGATGCGCCCACGGCGCGCGCCATTGAGGATGGATATCAATTGCTGATGGAGTTGGGGGGCGTTGCTGATTTGGGGTCAGACCCCCCCAGGGGTCAGACCCCAAACCCAAATCGGGGTCTGACCCCTCTTGGGTTGGAGTTAGCCAAGCTACCCGTGGACCCCCGCGTTGGGCGCATGCTGTTGGCCGCGCGCGAGCAAAACTGCATGAATGAAATGCTGATCATCGCCTCCGCGCTCACGGTGCAAGATCCGCGCGACCGACCGCAGGAGCACCGCAATGCCGCTGATCAAAAACATGCGCGCTTTCGCCATGAACAATCCGAATTTTTATCGATCATTAATTTATGGACCTTCTTTAACGAGACGCTGCAACATAAAAAATCCAATCGCAAGTTGGCGGAATTTTGCCGTGGGGAGTTTCTCTCTTTAACGCGTCTTAAAGAATGGCACGACATTCACAGTCAGCTGCATGCCTTGGTGGCGGAGATGGGGCTGCATCTCAATGGAACTCCCGCCACTTATGAGCAGGTGCATCGCGCATTGCTCAGCGGCCTGCTGGGAAATATTGGTCTGCGCGACCCCGAGGAAGACAATTACATGGGCCCGCGCGGCGTGCGTTTTTACATCAACCCAGGCTCGTCACTGTTGAAAGCCAAGCCGCAATGGATGATCTCAGCGGAATTGGCGGAGACCACGCGCCTGTACGCCCGCTGCATCGCCAAGATTGACCCGGAATGGATTGAGCCGGTGGCGGGCCACCTGCTGCGGCGCAGTTATCACGACCCCCATTGGGACAGTGAAGCGGCACAAGTAAATGCCTACGAAAAAGTTTCTCTGTATGGACTGACCATTGTGGGACGGCGCAGTGTGCGCTTTGGACCCATCGACCCCGTGGAATCGCGCCGGCTGTTTATTCGCCACGCCTTAGTGCTGGGCGAATACGACACGCGCGCGCCGTTTTTCAAGCATAACGCACAGTTGGTGGAAGAGATTGAAGCTCTTGAGCATAAAGCACGTCGCCAAGATGTGTTGGTGGATGAGGAAACCGTGGCGCGCTTCTACGAGGGCCTGTTGCCCAGCTCGGTGTGGAGCGGTGAGCGCTTCGAGAAATGGCGACGTGATGCGGAACAGGCCAACCCGCGCGTGCTGTACTTAGAACGCGATTATTTGATGCGCCATGCGGCCAGTCATATTACGGAAGATTTATTCCCGCACACCATTGAATTGGGTGGCGTGGCGCATCCCCTCACGTACCGTTTTGAGCCGGGCCACGCCTTGGATGGCGTCAGTGTGGTCATCCCCTTGGTGATGTTGGGAAACATTGAGCCTGATGCGTTGGAATGGTTGGTGCCAGGCCTCATCCGCGATAAAATCACAGCGTTGTTAAAAAAATTACCGCAACGTATTCGCCGTGAGTTGGTGCCCTTGCCCGCTTTTATTACCGCCTTCTTAGAAAAATACTCCCCTGCCAATGGATCACTGACGCGTTCGTTATCCGCTTTTATTCAAACCCGCACACAAATTTCTTTATTGCCTGAAGAATGGAGTGAGGCGCCCGATCATCTGCGCATGAATATCAGCGTATTGGATGCCAAAGGGGTTGAGGTGGAAAGCGCGCGCGATTTGGGCGTTTTGCGCCAACGTTTGGGCGCCGTGGCGCGCGAAGCCTTGCGTGATGAACCGGACAGCGGACTTACACGCAGCGGCCTGACCCATTGGGATTTTGGCGATTTGCCCAGTACTGTTACTTTGCGCCGGCGCGGCCTACAAGTGCCGGCATTCCCAGCCCTAGTGGATGAAGGCGCCAGCGTGGCCATTCAATTGGCGGACAGTGAATCAGAAGCCAATCGCTTAACGCGCTTAGGCCTTGTGCGACTGTGTCTATTAGAACTCAACACCCAAGTGAAGGCCTTGGGGCGCAACATCAATGGGCTGCCCACTGCACTCTTTTTGGTGCCTTTGGGGTCTGACCCCGGCCTGTTGAAGGAAGAAATACTGATGCGTGCGGTGTTGGAATTGGTGCCCGAGGCAGCCGGCGTCCTTCGCACAGAGGCGCAATATCTGGCTCTGCGCGATGGCGTGCGTGCCGCTCTAGGCGCGCGGGTGAGTGAAATTGCCACTGCGGTGTCTGCGCTCTTTAAAGAATATGCAGCTGTGCTGACAGACTTGAAATCGGCCAAACCTCATTTAAAAGCCGGCATAGAAGAAGCGCGTGCGCATTTGAATGGGTTGGTGTACAGCGGTTTTATTGAAGACACCCCCTTAGGGCGATTGCAGCATTTTCCACGCTATTTAAAAGCGGTGAGCCTGCGCGTGCAGAAGATGGGTGAGGATGTTAATGGGGATGCGCTTAAAATGCGTCAACTCTCCGCCTTGCAGCTGCCTTGGCAGGCGCGCTTAACCAGCCACGGTTGGTCGCCTGCGTTGGAAGAGTTCCATTGGATGATGGAGGAACTGCGTGTGTCGCTGTTTGCGCAAACCCTTAAAACCCCCTACCCGGTGTCGGAAAAGCGTTTGCAAAAACGTTGGGATGAAGTCTTGCGGTTGTAGTTACAACACGCCCTTGCGCACAGCGTCTTTTAAAAAGCGGCTTAAGCGCGTTTGCCAACCGCGACCAGATGCACGCAACTTGGCCAACACGTCTGGCTCCACTCTCAAACTTAACATTTCACGCTTCACCAACGATAGAGGCCTGCCCACTCGGCCTTTACGAATGAGTTTGTCACCCTCAAATAAATCCGCTGCATCAACCCACGATTGCGTCAGTTGAGGCGCGTCATCAGGATCAACCAAAGTCTTTTTCGATTTTTTTAATTTCGCGGCCATTGACCCTCCTCATACTAATTATTCTGCGACTATGCTCTCGCAACGTCCAAACCAAAACGACCCACTGACCATTTAATTTGCCCGCTGAGATATTTCGACTCTCACCATAATCCTGTCGCCTATCAGGTTGGGTTAGGTGTAGCCCCGCAAAGACTTCCGCCGCGCGACTCATATCTAGCCCTCGCTCGGCAAATGTTTCATCTCTTTTCTCAAGATCGTATGAGATTAACATCACTGAATATATTGGTAATTATAATTATTGTCAATACAATTAATAATGCGCCCAGTCTCTACACCCAGCCAATCTTGGTAAGGGTTAGTGCGTGTCATTGGGAACTCAGGATCGAAATGTTTCATCACAACAAGACTGCCATAACCTGCATCCATTACTTGGCAAAACAGCGTTAAACCTCTATCCTTTTGATTTTTTCGAGAACTTTGATGAAAACTACCCTTAAAGCGTTTCTCTTGGCCGCCGCTCTGGCGCTGCCTTTTTACAGCCATGCCGATGAACCCAAACGAGCCACCACCATGACCCAATCAGGACTGAGCATTACCGACAACACCGTAGGAACCGGCGCCTTAGCCGTGCAAGGCAAAAACGCCGTGGTGCATTACACGGGTTGGTTGTACGACCCCACCGCCCCACACAGCAAAGGCACTAAGTTTGATAGTTCTGTGGATCGTGGCGAACCCTTCACCTTTATGATTGGTGCCGGTCGGGTTATTCGCGGTTGGGATGAAGGTGTGGCCGGAATGAAAGTGGGTGGTAAGCGCACCTTAATCATTCCCTCAGAATTGGGCTACGGTGCCCGTGGCGCAGGTGGCGTTATTCCCCCTAACGCCATACTGGTGTTTGATGTAGAGCTGCTGGACCTGCGTTAACGCAAATAGGGGCGCAAATAGGGGTCAGACCCCTGGGGGGGTCTGACCCCTATTTGCGCCCCTAGCCCACCCTAGCCCACCAAAATAACATGCACGCGGTAAGGTCCATGGGCGCCAATGATAATGGTTTGCTCAATATCCGCCGTGCGTGAGGGACCGGATATAAAGTTCACCGCGCGCGGCACAGCGCCCTGCTGGCCCTTCAATAACGCCCAGGCTTCTTCCATGCCCGGCACAATGCGGCCCACTTCAAGAATGGCAATGTGGGTTTCAGGCAACAGACTCACCGCCGCCGGTGTATCAGGGCCGGAGAGCAGCATTAAACTGCCGGTCTCCGCAATGGCACAAAACGCACCAGTAATGCCCACTAAGTCACTGTCTTTGGCCCCACGAAACTCTAACCCCAGACCCGTAGCGCCCCATGGCATGGCACTGAGTGCGGGCCACGCCACGGCGGTGAGGGGCAGCTTCAATTCATTGAGGTAGCGCACCACAGCGGCGGGCGCATCATTCAAGGTGGCCACACGGTCCACGGTGGTGGACAGCATTTTGGAGCGCAGAGAAAAACGTTCTGCGTGATCGGACCAACCGTATGTGGGGCGTGGGCCACGGGCGTTTTCATTAATGACACGCAGCACCTCTGCACGCTCGGCACCGGGCACATCAGCAGGTAGAGCCAAACCGCGGCGCACCCGCGCCAAGATGTTATCGCGCGCGCTCATGATTTTCTCTTGGCATAGAGTTCACGAAACGTTTTGCCCGAGGGGGCGGGCATGTCGCGCCCATCGGTCCAACCATCCAAACCCGGCAACCAATGCAGCAACCCCTTCTTGCCACCCATCAGGTGCAACGCTCGTGCCGCCAGTTGGGCAAAACGCGCGTACACACGCGGGTGATTGGCCATGGTGCGCCACATGCCAATAGAGAAGCGTTCAGACCAAGGGCGCAGGCGTTTCTCGAATGACTGTTCACGCAACACGCGCATCAGTTCGGGCAAGGGAATCTTTACTGGGCAGACCACTTCGCAGGCGCCACAAAGCGTGGAGGCCTGTGGCAAATCCAGCGCGTTTTCAAGACCCACATATGAGGGTGTTAGCACCGCGCCTATGGGGCCGGGGTACACCCAGCCATAAGCGTGGCCGCCAATGTTTTGGTACACCGGGCAATGGTTCATGCACGCCCCACAGCGAATGCAACGCAGTGCGCGTTGCAGCTCGGTGCCCAATAAACGAGAGCGGCCACTGTCCACCAAAATAATATGGGATTGCTCGGGGCCGTCCACATCGTCAGCCCCCTTAGGCCCTGTAAGCATGGACACATAATTGGTAATGGACTGCCCCGTGGCTGAGCGTGGCAGCAGGCGCAGGATGGTGGATAAATCATTTAAGGTGGGCAATACTTTTTCAATGCCGGTAATGGCCACGTGAATTTTGGGTAATGTGGTCACCATGCGACCATTGCCCTCATTGGTGACAATCACCACGGAGCCGGTTTCGGCAATTAAAAAATTGCCGCCGGAAATGCCCATGTCCGCAGAAATAAAATGCGGGCGCAGCTGTTCGCGCGCTTCGCGACAGAGTGCCGGAATATTCGTTTGACGGGGGGTATGGTGGTGCTTTGAGAAGAGTTCCGCCACCTCCTCTACGTTTTTGTGAATAGCCGGTGCAATAATGTGCGAAGGGGGTTCGTCCGCCAACTGCAGAATATATTCACCCAAATCTGTTTCAATAATCTGCATGTCCGCAGCAGCCACGGCATCATTGAGGCCCGACTCCTCGCTTACCATGGACTTGGACTTCACAATCTTGCGCACGCCATTGGCCTTGGCGATTTCAATGAGGATGCGGTTTACATCCTGCGCCGTCTCCGCCCAATGCACCGTGGTGCCACGGGCCTGAGCGCGCTCTTCAAAAGCGATTAAATAACTATCGAGGTTGGCTAAAATGCCATCGCGAATAGCCGCAGCGGCCACGCGGATTTCTTCTAGGTTATCCACTTCCTTCATCACTTCCGCGCGTGCAATGACAAAGCGCCCGCCAAAACGCTTCATGTTTTTTTGCAGCACCGGATCAACCAGTTTTTTCTTAACGTTGGACTTGAAGGAGAAAGAGGTGAGCAACATGACTAGTCTTCGCCCAAATCAGCCAATGCTTCCGGCCCCACCAATACTTCCGCCACATGCAGCACTTGGGTATTGTCGTCCCCCATGCGGCGCAGGCGCCCTTCAATGTTGAGCAAACAGCCCAAATCCCCGCCCACAATGGCGTCCGCCCCCGAAGCTTGAATGTCCTGGCATTTATTATCTGCCATGCGGGAGGCGATGTCGCCTAACTTAATAGAGAAAGCGCCACCAAAACCGCAACAGGTTTCAGGCTTTTCCATTTCTCGCAGCTGTGCACCCGCCACTTGGCCAATCAGTTGGCGGGGTTGCCATTTAACACCCAGTTCGCGCAGGCCTGAGCAGGAGTCATGGTAGGTAATGTTGCCCTTAAAGCTGCTGTGCAGGTTTTGGATGTGCAGCACGGTGTGCAGAAATTGGGTGAGCTCGTAGGTGCGCGCCGCGAGCGCATTGAGGCGTTTTTGAAGTGCGGGGTCTGCGGGGAATAGTTGGGCATAATGGTGGCGAATCATGCCTGTGCAAGAGCCACTGGGAATGACCACATAGTCAAAAGATTCGAAATCTTTCAAGAAACGTTGCGCCAGCAGACGCCCCGATTCACGGTCACCGGAATTAAAACCCGGCTGACCACAACAGGTTTGACCCTCAGGCACCACCACCTCACAACCAGCATTTTGCAATAATTTAAGTGTGGCAAAGCCGATGCGAGGGCGCATCAGGTCCACAAGGCAGGTGACAAATAGACCGACGCGCATGGTGGTCTTGGGGCGTTAAATCAGAGTTGGCTAACCGTCAAACGGCTGCGGGCTTCCAGCCACTGGCGGACGCGGTTGGCATCGCCAATGCGGGCATGGTGGCCACGAGAATCGAGCAACACAATCACCATGGGATGACCGGTAATGGTGGCTTGCATCACGAGACATTGGCCGGATTCATTGATAAAACCCGTTTTAGACAGGCCGATATCCCAGTTGCTCTGGGCCACCAAGGGGTTGGTGTTGTGAAAAGTTACGGCATGTCCGCGCAGGCCCACGGGCACCGATACGGTGGCGGTGGTGGTGATGTCGCGAATAAGCGGCTGCTGAAAAGCCACTTGAACCAAGATGGCCAGGTCTTGTGCCGTGGACACATTACCGCCATGGAGTCCCGAGGAATCCTCAAAATGACTGTTGGTCATACCCAGCTGCTGAGCTTCAACATTCATCTGCGCCACAAAGGCCGCAATGCCACCGGGGTAATTGCGGCCCAACGCGGCGGCGGCACGGTTTTCTGAAGCGATTAAGGCCATGCGCAAAAAGTCCGTACGGCTGGCATGGGCGCCCACACGCAAATGAGAGCTGGTATTGCGCAAGCTGTCCACATCCTCATTGGTGACCACCAGTTCCTCGTTGAGGTCTTGTTTGGAATTCAATACCACCAAAGCGGTCATGAGCTTGGTGATGGAGGCAATGGGGTGAATGGGATCGGGATTTTTGGAATACAGCACTTGCTGGTTGGTCTGATCAATGACGAGAGCGGTGGAAGAGAGCAAGGATATATGGTCAGGATCCGCCGCAGCCGTCACACGGTGCCGGTGGGGGTGGGCCGCCTGAGCAGGCAAGGCCACCACGGTGGACAACGCCACAACAGCCAGTAAAACAAAGCGGGCAAAGTCTTTATTTAAGTTATCCATGCTTCCTCAACCAGTTCATTGCCCCAACAATACAAAAAATCAGCCGCTTACGCAACAATATTCTGCTTCTGTTGCAAAATCCACATACGGGCATAGGCGCCATTTTGGGCCAAAAGGGCCTCATGGCGACCGCGCTCGATGATGGCTCCGCCCTCCATTACCAAAATTTGGTCCGCATCCACGATGGTGGAAAGGCGGTGGGCAATCACCAAAGTGGTGTGGTCGCGGGCAATTAAGGCCAGTTCTGCTTGTATGTCTTTTTCAGATTTGGAGTCCAGGGCCGAGGTGGCTTCGTCAAACACCAACACCTGCGGACGCTTTAATAACGTGCGTGCAATGGCCACGCGTTGCTTTTCGCCGCCGGATAATTTAAGACCGCGCTCGCCCACTTGTGTGTCATAACCATCGGGCAGCGAGTGAATGAAATCGTGAATATGCGCCGCCTGTGCCGCGCGTATCACTTCATCTTTCGTGGCCTCAGGGCGGCCATAGGCAATGTTGTAATACACCGAGTCGTTAAACAGCACGGTGTCTTGCGGCACAATGCCAATGGCTGCACGCAAAGATTGCTGCGTGACAGTGCGAATGTCTTGACCGTTAATGGTGATGGCCCCACCGGTTACTTCATAAAAGCGAAACAGCAAACGCAGTAAAGTAGATTTGCCCGCACCGCTGGCCCCCACCACCGCCACCTTATGACCGGGCGGAATTTCGAAATCAACGCCTTTTAAAATCTCGCGTCTCGGATCGTAACTAAAGTGCACATTCTCAAAACGCAGCGCGCCCTGCCCCACCGCGAGAGGCGCCGCATTGGGGGCATCTTTAATTTCACTGTTCACATTCAGCAAGCGGAACATACGATCCATATCCGCCAGAGCCTGCTTAATTTCACGATAAATCACGCCCAAGAAATTAAGGGGAATGTAGAGTTGCAGCAGGAGCGCATTAATCAACACCAAATCGCCCAAGGTTAAGCGCCCCATCATCACGCCGTCCGCCGCGCGGTACATGAGTGCCACCGAACCAATGCCAATAATCAAGCTTTGTGCAGCATTTAAGGCGGCTAGGGAGGTTTGACTTTTAACCGAGGCCTCTTCCCACTTTCGCAGGTTTTCATCGTAGCGCTCGGTTTCCCAATCTTCATTGCCAAAATACTTTACGGTTTCGTAATTCAGCAAGCTATCAATGGCGCGCGTATTGGCTTTGGAGTCCAGCTCGTTCATGCGCCGACGGAAGGCCGTGCGCCACTCCGTAATAACGATAGTGAGTGTTACATACACCACCAAGGTGACCACAGTAATGACCGCAAACCACACGTCGTACTTCCAGGCCAAGATACCGCCCACCAAGCACATTTCCACCAGTGTGGGCAGAATGCTAAACAAGGTAAAGCGCATCAAGCTTTCGATGCCGCGTGTGCCGCGCTCAATGTCACGCGACATGCCACCGGTTTGGCGCTCTAAGTGAAAACGCAAATTAAGCCCATGCAAATGGCGGAACACAGAGAGCGCAATGCGGCGAATAGAGCGTTGCGTGACTTTGGCAAACACACCATCGCGCAATTCATTAAATAAGGTGGTGGAAAAACGCAGCGCGCCATAACCCACGATCAACAGTACCGGCAGCGCCAGAATAGCCTGCTTGGTGTCCAAGGTATCAATAATGGCTTTTAGCGCTAAGGGCACACCCACGTTGGCCAGCTTGGCGATAATAAGAAACAGCAACGCTGCCGCCACGCGCCCTTTAAACTCCATGAGATAAGGCAGCAGACCGCGAATAGCACCCCAGTCCCCACTGCCAAAGCGATTTGGGGAAAGTAAGTTTTCGGTATTTTGATGTTGTCGATGGCGCATGATTAGCTCACAGTTGTGACAGGTGTCACGGGGGTTGGTTCCAAATACTCTTCCGCCGTTAAACGTGCGGCATGCAATTGCTGCTGGTCTGTTATTTCGCAGACCCCTAAGAAGGACTGCCCATGGGAATAAACGCGGTAGCGCGCGCCGCTTTCATGAGGTGCCGCAATAGGCCAAGGGATATCGCGCCCATGACGAATATGCTCCGATTGCTCAGCATTCAGATCGAGGCGCGGCACCTCCGGCAGCATGGCATCCGCCGGCAGTAAGCAGGCTTCTCGTTGCGCCAGACTCATGTGTTGCAGTTGTTCTAGGGTAACCGCGCTGTGCAATGAAAAAGGGCCGGTCTGGGTGCGGCGCAAGGCGGATAAGTACCCCCCACAACCCAAAGCACGACCTATATCTTCTACCAGTACGCGAATATAAGTGCCTTTGCTGACCTTCACCTCAATGGTTAGCAGCTCATCCTGCCAGTGCAACAGATTAAGCGATATCACTTCAATGGCGCGTGCCACGCGCTCCACCTCAAGGCCGGCACGGGCATAACTGTAAAGCGGCTTTCCATTTAGTTTCAGCGCTGAATGCATGGGGGGTTGCTGAGTTTGATGGCCTAAAAACGCGTGCAGAGTTTTTTGCAGATCAGCATGATTGCCCGTGTAGGGCTGCAGCGCCGTAATCTCACCTTCGCCATCGGCTGTGGTGCTGGTATAACCCAAACGGATTTGGGCTTCATAGCCCTTAGGTGCATCAAGCAACCATCCTGAAAACTTGGTGGCTTCGCCAAAGCATAAAGGCAGCAAACCAGTGGCATGCGGATCGAGCGTTCCCGTATGACCCGCCTTCAATGCACCGAATAAATTGCGCGCGCGTTGCAATGCAGCGTTAGAGGAAAGGCCGAAAGGTTTATCCAGCAACAGCACGCCCGTAATGTTCCGGCGCGGCAGACGAGGCGTTGATGGCGCCTCAGGATTTGGGGTGTTGGTCATCCGAGGCCACCGCCTCGTCAATCAAGGTGGTGAGGGCGATGGCGCGATCTAGAGAAACGTCTGCCACAAAATGCAAAGCGGGCAACGTGCGAATAGACAGGCGTTTGCCCAGCTGATTGCGCAAAAAACCTGCGGCATCTTGCAAGGCTTCTAGAGAACGCGCTAGCACTTCATTGCCTTGCAACGAGCTGACATAAATTTTGGCATGGGAATAATCGTTGGTCACTTCCACCGCCGTCACCGTGATCATGCCTAGGCGAGGGTCTTTTAGTTCGCGACTGATAAGGTCGGCCAAGTCTTTGTGGATTTGGTCGCCAATGCGGCGCGATCTGAGGAAGGCGCTCATGTTTAGAGGGAACGCGCGATTTCAACCACTTCAAAGGCTTCCAGCTTATCGCCCACTTCAATGTCGTTGTAATTTTTAAGGGATAAACCACATTCAAAACCGGCCTTCACTTCCCGTACGTCGTCTTTAAAGCGCTTCAAGGAATCCAATTCACCGGTAAAGATCACCACTTCGTCGCGCAATAGGCGCACTCCCGCAGAGCGTTTGATGGTGCCATCCAATACATAACAACCGGCTACAGAACCCACACGAGAGATGCGGAACACTTCGCGAATTTCCACTAGACCCGTAATATTTTCTTTCTTATCTGGGGAGAGCATGCCGGATAAGGCCGCTTTCACTTCGTCCACCGCGTTGTAGATAATGTCGTAGTAGCGCACATCCACGCCGGTGCTGGCAATGAGTTTGCGCGCAGTAACATCAGCACGGGTGTTAAAGCCGATAATCACCGCTTTCGAGGCCAGCGCCAAGTTTACATCCGATTCCGTAATACCCCCTACCGCTGCATGCACAATGTTTACGCGCACTTCATCGGTGGATATTTTTTGCAAAGATTGCGTCAAGGCTTCGTAGGAACCTTGCACGTCTGCTTTAATGATTAAGGACAGGCTCTTCACGCCGCCATCGGCAATATTCTCGAACATGTTTTCAAGACTGGCAGATTGTTTGCGTGCCAACTTCACATCACGGAACTTGCCTTGACGGAACAATGCAATTTCGCGCGCTTTGCGCTCGTCATTTAACACCATCACATCTTCGCCGGCCACGGGCACTTCCGTGAGGCCTTGAATTTCTACTGGAATAGAAGGGCCCGCTTCTTCAATGGCGTTACCCGCTTCATCCAGCATGGCCCGCACACGACCATAGGATGCGCCGGCCAACACCATATCGCCACGACGCAAAGTACCGGTTTGCACCAGAATGGTGGCCACAGGGCCGCGGCCTTTGTCGATGCGTGCCTCAATTACGATGCCTTTGGCAGGAATATTGCGCGCCGCTTTAAGTTCCAGCACTTCCGCTTGCAACAGCACAGATTCCAACAGCTTATCAATGCCATCTCCAGTCTTGGCCGACACTTGCACAAACTGTGCGTCGCCGCCGTATTCTTCAGGCAGCACGCCTTGCGCCACCAATTCATTCTTGATGCGTTCAAAGTTAGCTTCAGGCTTATCCATCTTATTTACCGCCACCACCACTGGCACGTGTGCGGCCTTGGCGTGGTGAATGGCTTCAATGGTTTGTGGCATCACACCATCGTCCGCTGCTACTACCAGAATGACGATGTCGGTCACTTTCGCGCCACGCGCCCGCATGGCGGTAAACGCTTCATGGCCAGGAGTATCGAGGAAGGTGACCATGCCGCGCGCGGTTTCTACGTGATAAGCGCCAATATGTTGGGTAATGCCACCGGCTTCACCACTGGCCACACGGGTGCGGCGAATATAATCCAGCATGGAGGTTTTACCGTGATCCACATGGCCCATTACGGTGACCACGGGTGCACGTGGCTCTAAAATGGCATCCACGTGGGTGCCGCCGGTTTCAGCCAACAGCGATTCGGGGTCGTCCAAGCGTGCGGGTTTGGCAATGTGGCCCATTTCTTCCACCACAATCATGGCGGTTTCTTGGTCCAGCACTTGATTGATGGTTACCATCATGCCCATTTTCATGAGGGTCTTGATCACTTCTGCCGCCTTCACGGTCATCTTCTGGGCCAACACAGCCACGGTGATGGTTTCAGGAACCAGCACTTCATGAACAATGGCCTCGGTGGGCGCTGAGAAGGCGTGCTCACCCTCATCAGCCTTATGGGTTTTCGCATGGCGGCCGCGCGGATCGCGCCAGGCGGTTCCACTGGAAGTATCGCCACGGGTTTTAAGCCCGCGACGTTTGTTGCCGTCGTCCATCCAGGTGGTGGGCTTATCGGTTTTTTTACCCGGCTTCTTGGCGGTCTTGTCATCCGGTTTTGCTGCGGGACGATGCAAGGTGCCCGACTTTTCTTCAGGTTTAGCGGCAGCCTTTGTTGCGGCTGCTAGCACAGCGGCAGCGGCATCAATCACTGTTTTTTCTTCGGCTTCTTTTTTAGCGCGAACGCGTGCTTGCTTATCTTGCACATCTGCCGACTGACGCGCTCTCAGCTCTGCTTGACGCGCATCTTCAGCATCGCGCAAGCTGCGTTGACTGGCATCCACAGGCAGTATTGGGGGGGGTGAAATGGATGGCGCGGCCGGCGCGGCCACCACTTCTGGGGCGGCCTCCGCAATCACCACCGGCTCAGGAATAATTTCGACTATCGGCTCAGGAACTTGTTCCACTACTGGCACGACTACTTCGGCCTCAACTTCATCAGGTGAATCGCGTTTTACCAATACGCGCTTTTTGCGCACTTCCACTTGAATGGTGCGGGCCTTGCCGGTTGCGCTATCGGACTTCTTGATTTCGCTGGTTTGCTTGCGGGTAATGGTGATGCGCGTCTTGGCTTCAGAACGACCGTGTTGCTCACGCATATGGTCCAGCATTTGCGTTTTGTCTTTCTCACTAATGGCGTCGCCTGCAGCAGACTTAATAACACCCGCCGCCTTTAACTGCTCGAGCAGCTTTTCGGGAGTTACTTTTAGTTCTACTGCAAAATCAGCGACTGTTGCTTTGACCATTCAATTCTCCGATGCTTTACTCAAATAACGGCGCACGCGCCGTCATGACGAGAGCTCTGGCACGCTCTTCGTCAATACCTGTCAATTCAGACAATTCATCCGCAGCCAAATCGGCCAGCTCTTGAACCGTGGTGATGCCCTTGGCCGCAAACAAGATCGCGGTTTCAGCATCCATTCCCACCATGTTCTGCAAATCTTCTGCGGCATTTTCTACCCGTTCTTCAGAGGCAATGGCTTCGGTGAGCAGCGCGCTGCGTGCGCGGCTGCGCAATTCATTTACAGTGCCTTCATCCAGCGCTTCAATTTCTAACATTTCATTAATGGGTACATACGCCACTTCTTCCAAAGAGCTAAAGCCTTCTTGAATCAGAATGTCGGCTACGTCTTGATCCACATCCAAACTGCGCACAAACAAATCACGCAGATGCGTGGATTCGGCGCTGTCTTTTTCTTGCGCCTGATCTTGAGTCATGATGTTCAGTTCCCAGCCCGTCAATTCGGAGGCTAAGCGGACGTTTTGGCCCATGCGGCCAATGGCCTGAGCCAGCTGCTCTTCATCCACCACCACATCCATGCTGTGTGCATCTTCATCCACACGAATGGAATTTACTTCTGCAGGGGCCAGAGCGTTAATAACAAACTGAGCAGGATCTTCCGACCACAGAATAATATCTACCCGTTCGCCACCCAATTCGGCGGTGACGGCTTGCACGCGCGAACCGCGCATGCCCACGCATGTGCCGATGGGGTCAAGACGGCGATCGTTGGATTTCACCGCAATCTTGGCGCGGATACCAGGGTCCCGTGCGGCGGATTTAATCTCCAGCAATCCTTCTTCAATTTCTGGCACTTCCAACTCAAACAGCTTGGTAATAAATTCTGGAGCTATGCGCGAGAGGATCAGTTGAGGACCGCGGCCCACACGCTCCACCCGTGCCAGATAACCGCGCACACGATCACCCACACGCAGGTTTTCTTTTTGAATCATTTGGTCGCGTGGCAACAAGGCCTCAATACGACCGGATTCGATAATGGCGCTGCCGCGCTCTAGGCGCTTCACGGTACCGGTGACCAGGCTTTCTTTACGGTCCAAGAAGTCGTTTAAGATTTGCTCGCGCTCGGCATCGCGGATTTTTTGGAAAATGACTTGCTTAGCCGCTTGTGCCCCAATACGACCAAAGTCGATGGGTTCCAACGGATCTTCAATCACGTCACCGGGTTGGATGTCTGGATTGCGCAACACGGCTTGCGACATGGGCATTTCTTGGAACTCGGACAGCCATTCGACGTCCGGTACCACGCGCCACACCTGATAAGAGTTGAAGTCGCCGTTTTCACGGTTCACTTCCACCCGCACTTCGATGTCGTCTTCGCCATGTTTCTTTCGGGTCGCCGAGGCGAGCGCCATCTCCAGCGCCAAAAAGACAATGTCCGTATCGACATTCTTTTCACGGGCCAGGGCATCCACCAACATCAGCACTTCCTTGCTCATAACGCCTCCCTCAAATCTCTGGTACGAGATTGGCTCGATCTATTTCGGCCACCTCAATCTCAATCAACACAGCTTCTGCCTCTAGAGTGAGCGTGGTTCCAGACACCGAAACCACACGACCCATAAAATTCCGTTGTCCGGCCTTGGGAATGCGCAGGCGCAATTTCACCTCACGCCCCTGAAACCGAACAAAATCTTCAACCTTCTTTAAGGAGCGGTCCAAACCCGGAGAGGACACCTCCAAACGGTCAAAATCAACCCCCTCCACCTCAAACAGGCGGGTGAGCTGGTTGCTGACCAAGGCGCAATCCTCAACGCCAATGCCTTGCGGCCGGTCGATAAACACGCGCAATAACCCGCGTCCAGCCCGCTCTAGGTCTACAAACTCATAGCCTAGACCGGTAACGGTTTTTTCTATCAGGCCAGCAGCATCCATACCAGCGGTATTCCTCGTCAACAGCGTTTACCAATAAAAAATGGGCTCGAAGCCCACTTTTTTGGAACAATTACAATTCAAGACCTCGATTATAGCTTGTTTTTTAGCCAATTGTCCACAAAGTGCACTCCCCAGTTTACTCCAAATCCCGTCACATCCGAGCCCACAGCCCCTAACCCGCCCTCATTGCGGGAGGCTGAGAGGTCCATATGCACCCAAGGCGACTGCCCAATAAAGCGCCATAAGAAGCGTGCCGCCAGAATATGGTCCGCTTCCCCCTCAGCGGTACATTGCTTAATGTCGGCTATTTTGCTGTCCAAGGCAGGGTCGTAATCTTTTGCCAGAGGAAAGGCCACGACCCGCTCGCCACAAACATCCCCCACGTGGGTGGCCAAAGCCGCCAGCGCTGGGGTGGTGGCAAAGATGCCGCTGTAGCGACTGCCCAAGGCCGTATGCATACTGCCCGTCAAGGTCGCAAAGTCCACCATTAATTCTGGTTTTAAACGTGCGGCAAGGCTTAAGGTGTCGGCCAACACCATGCGCCCTTCCGCATCCGTGTGGACAATTTCAATGGTGGTGCCGTTTAAGGCGCGCACCACATCATTTTGTTTATAAGCCTCTGCACTGATGTGGTTTTGCGCCAAAGCCAACCAGCAATCAATATTCACAGGAAGGCGCAATGCGCTGACGGCACTTAAGATCCCTAGGGCCACCGCCGAGCCATTCATGTCCTCATGCATGCCATACATATATTTGGCCGGCTTGAGGTTATGGCCGCCGGTGTCAAAACAAATGCCCTTGCCCACCAAGGCCATGCGCCGCGTGGCGCCTGGCCCGCGATAACTTAAATGCACAATGGCCGCATCCTGCTCCGCGCTGCCTTGAGCCACCGCCACAAACGCACCGGCTCCCATGGTTTTAAGGCGGGCCAAGGAATATTCCCGCACCGCCCAACCTTGTTGGCGCGCCAGCGCCCGAATGCGGCGCCGGTAATGGGCGGGGGTTAATTCATTGGGCGGCAATAAGGTCAGTTCGCGCGTCAGGGTATTGGCCTGTGCTGTGGCCCGCGGGGCAGCAAAGCGCGACAGATCGCGCACGCCCTGCACAAACACGGTGCGCAACGCCGTGGGTTTTATTTTTTTACGGCTGGGCAGCACGGCCCCATTAACCCACACACTGTACAGCGCCAACCCCGCCACCGCTTCGCGCTCAGGGCCGGTGAGTATCAGCGCACAGCTTTGCGGGTGCTCGGCCAGCAACGGCTTTAAACCTGCGCACAGCACGCTTTGCTGCTCAAAACGGCTAAGGGTTGAGTTAAGCCACACCCAAGAAATCATCACGCCGTCACCCACTTCCGCGTTAATGGGTTGCTTCTGCAGCACCTCGGGTTTTTCATTTTGCCGACGCAATACCGCCATCAACACGTCAAAGCCGGGAATGTTATGTTGGGCCTGCGGGGCTTCGGTCAACACCACCAGCGCGTGGCGCACGCCTTGGGCGGGCCAACGACGGGGTAGGCCGGATAAGGCTTTTAGTGGAGGGCATGTTTGCATAGCGGCAATGTTATCATGCGCCCATGCGACAGTATCTTCAGTTCTTAGACGACATTTTAACCACCGGCGTGCAAAAGACCGACCGCACGGGCGTGGGCACTGTCAGTCTGTTTGGTTATCAGATGCGCTTTAATTTAAGCGCAGGGTTTCCGCTGGTCACCACCAAGAAGCTGCATCTGCGCTCAATTATCCATGAATTGATTTGGTTTCTTTCCGGCAATACCAACATCGGCTACCTAAAAGAAAACGGTGTCAGCATTTGGGACGAATGGGCCGATGGCGAAGGGAATTTGGGGCCCGTATACGGCAAGCAATGGCGCCGCTGGCAAGGGGCAGATGGCCAGGTGGTGGACCAAATTTCAGAAGTGCTGCAGCAGTTGCGCAGCAATCCGAATTCTCGTCGCATGGTGGTGTCCGCTTGGAATGTCAGTGAAGTCAATCAAATGGCGTTACCCCCTTGCCACCTGCTGTTCCAATTCTATGTGGCCGAAGGGCGCTTGTCCTGTCAGCTTTATCAGCGCTCCTGCGATGCAGGTTTGGGCGTACCGTTTAACATAGCGTCCTACGCCCTGCTTACCCATTTAATGGCCGAGCAAAGCGGGTTGTTGCCGGGAGATTTTATTTGGACCGGTGGCGACTGCCATATTTATTTAAATCATGTGGCGGCGGTGCGCGAACAACTCACACGCACGCCCTATGCCTTACCCACGCTGAAGATTTTACGCAAGCCGGATTCACTGTTTGATTATCGCTTTGAAGATTTTGAGATTCAACACTACCAATCACACCCCCATATCGCCATGGCGGTGGCCGTTTAAACGCCTAATGCACGGCTTCAGCAGGGGCTTCTTCAAATTTCAGCACCACGCCCTCTTCCCCTTCTGCGTCAATAATCACCTTACCGCCTGAGGCCAGACGTCCAAACAGCAATTCATCAGCCAAGGCGCGACGAATAGCGTCTTGAATAAGGCGTGCCATAGGGCGTGCACCCATAAGCGGATCAAACCCTTTCTTCGCCAGGTAGTGACGCAGCGCGTCGGTAAAGGTGGCCTCTACACGTTTTTCTTGCAACTGCGCCTCTAGCTGCAGTAAGAATTTATCCACCACCTGCATGATGACGTCTTGATCGAGGCTGGCGAAGGAAATAATGGCATCCAAGCGGTTGCGGAATTCCGGTGTAAAGGTGCGCTTAATATCCGCCATTTCATCGCCGCGGCGCTCGCCTTTCAAGAAACCCATATCGGACTTGGTCAGCGTATCCGCCCCAGCATTGGTGGTCATGACGATTACCGTATTGCGAAAATCGGCCTTGCGCCCGTTGTTGTCGGTGAGTGTGCCGTGATCCATCACTTGCAACAGGATGTTAAAAATATCCGGGTGTGCTTTTTCAATCTCATCCAACAGCAACACCGAGTAGGGGTGCTTGGTAATGGCTTCAGTCAGTTGTCCGCCTTGATCAAAACCCACATAACCCGGAGGCGCACCAATTAAGCGCGACACCGCGTGGGGCTCCATATATTCCGACATATCAAAACGAATCAACTCGACACCTAAAGTGTAGGCCAATTGCCGCGCCACTTCGGTTTTGCCCACGCCTGTGGGGCCAGAAAACAAAAAGGCCCCAATGGGTTTTTGCGGATTGCCCAAACCGCTGCGTGCCATTTTAATGGCGGCAGCCAAGGCCTCGATGGCTTTGTTTTGACCAAACACCACCGCTTTTAAATCGCGGTCTAGGGTTTTTAACGCATTGCGATCATCGCTAGACACGTTGCGCGGCGGAATGCGTGCAATCTTCGCCACCACCTCTTCAATTTCGCCCTTACCAATCACTTTGCGTTGTTTTGATTTTGGCAAGATACGCTGTGCCGCCCCCGCTTCGTCAATGACGTCAATGGCTTTGTCGGGTAAATGACGGTCGTTAATAAAGCGCGCGGACAATTCAGCAGCGCTGGTCAGCGCAGTCTCGCTGTAACGCACCCCATGGTGACTTTCAAAACGAGATTTTAAGCCACGCAGAATTTGTATGGTTTCATCCACCGTAGGCTCTTCCACATCAATTTTTTGAAAACGCCGTGACAGCGCATGGTCTTTTTCAAAAATGCCGCGGTATTCGTTATAGGTGGTGGCCCCAATACAACGCAAAGACCCTTTCGAGAGCGCGGGCTTCAACAAGTTAGAGGCATCCAAAGTGCCCCCCGACGCGGCCCCGGCGCCAATCAGCGTGTGAATTTCATCGATGAACAGCATGCTGTTGGGGTCTTCTTGCAACTGCTTTAAGACCGCCTTCAAGCGTTGTTCAAAATCACCACGATATTTTGTTCCCGCCAACAAAGCACCCATATCCAATGAATAGACGGTGGATTGAGCCAAGATTTCAGGAATATCGCCAGCCACAATACGCGCAGCCAAACCCTCGGCAATGGCGGTTTTGCCCACGCCCGCCTCACCCACCAGCAAAGGATTGTTTTTGCGCCTGCGGCACAGCACTTGAATAACCCGCTCCACTTCGCGGTCGCGGCCAATCAGCGGGTCAATCTTGCCCGCCACCGCTTGCGCATTAAGGTTTAAGGTAAAGCTTTGCAGGGCACCTCCTGCGGCAGGCTCCGCTTCACCCTCCACAGCGGGTTCTTCGCGCGGCGTGCCTTGCGGTACTTTGGCGATGCCATGGGCGATGAAGTTCACCATGTCCAGGCGACTAATCCCTTGTTGGTGCAAAAAGTACACCGCGTGCGAGTCTTTCTCACCAAAAATGGCCACCAGCACATTGGCGCCCGTGACTTCTTTTTTACCCGAGGATTGCACGTGCAAAATGGCGCGTTGAATGACGCGCTGAAAACCCAACGTAGGCTGTGTATCCACTTCGCCATCACCGGGCACCGTGGGCGTATGTTCGGCAACAAACTGAGCCAATTCTTTACGCAAAACATCGATGTTGGCGCCACAAGCACGCAACACGTCTGCCGCTGAGGGGTTATCCATCAGGGCCAGCAGCAGATGTTCCACCGTAATAAACTCGTGGCGTTTTTGCCGCGCGTCCACAAAAGCCATATGCAGGCTTACTTCCAGTTCTTGGGCGATCATGTTCCGTTTTCCTCCATCACGCATTGCAGCGGATGCTGATGTTGTTTGGCAAATTCTTTCACCCGATTAACCTTCGATGCTGCCAAATCACGCGGATAGGTGCCACATACACCGCGCCCTTCTGTATGCACGGCCAACATCACGCGGGTGGCCGCTTCTAAATTCAAGGCAAAAAATTGCTGCAAGATCAGTATGACAAATTCCATGGGCGTGTAGTCATCATTTAACAGTACGACATTAAACAGCGCAGGAGGTTTCGCTTTGGCGCGCTGTTTTTCTAAAATCGGAGTCGCTTGTTGACGAGAAGGCATAGCTTTTAGTCTAACCAATTGGAATTTTTTCGCAATAGCCATTAAGGGGTCAGACCCCCGGGGGGGTCTGACCCCTACCCCCCATTTATACTTAACTGCTTGACTTTAGCTGTGAATTTGTATAAAAGATGGGTTGGAGTTTGATTCAAGATGTCTGCATCACCGGTTCTCCCGTTGGCTGGCCTTGAAACTCAAACCTTTTTTCGGGTTTTAAGCCCCTATTTATAAACAGGAAAGCAAACAATGGCAACCGGTACAGTAAAGTGGTTCAACGATTCTAAGGGTTATGGTTTCATTACCCCCGATGACGGCAGCGAAGATCTTTTTGCTCATTTCTCAGCCATCCAGATGGGCGGTTTCAAAACCCTGAAGGAAGGTCAAAAAGTGAGCTTTGAAGTGACCCAAGGCCCTAAGGGCAAACAAGCATCCAATATTCAGGCTGCTTAAGTCCTTAAGTCTTTCTCACGAAAGATCATAAAAAACCCCTACCTCGGTAGGGGTTTTTTTACGCCCCAAGCACTGGGCTTTTGCTTACATATGGCTGATCATGGCTTTGCCAAAGCCTGAACAAGACACCTGATGGGCCCCTTCCATTAAACGTGCAAAGTCATAGGTCACGGTTTTGGCTGCAATGGCTTTTTCCACAGAGGCAATGATCACATCGGCTGCTTCCAGCCACCCCATGTGACGCAACATCATTTCTGCCGAGAGGATAATGGAACCGGGGTTTACATAATCCTTACCGGCGTATTTGGGTGCCGTGCCATGAGTGGCTTCAAACATGGCAATGTCGTCAGAGAGATTGGCGCCAGGGGCAATACCAATACCGCCCACTTGAGCCGCCAATGCATCAGAAATGTAATCGCCATTTAAATTCAGCGTGGCAATCACATCGTATTCATCAGGGCGCAGTAAAATTTGTTGTAAGAACGCATCCGCAATCACATCTTTAATGACGATGCCGTTGGGCAGATTCATCCACGGGCCACCGTCCAACAACTGCGCACCAAATTCCTTCTGACAGAGCGTGTAGGCCCAGCTTTTAAAGGCTCCTTCGGTGTACTTCATGATATTGCCCTTATGGACAATAGTGACCGATTTGCGCTTGTTATCAATGGCATATTGCACGGCTTTGCGCATTAAGCGCTCAGTGCCATCACGTGAAACGGGCTTAATGCCGATACCGGATGTGGCGGGGAAGCGAATGGCCGTGACCTTCATTTCTTTTTGCAAAAATTCGATCAGTTTGCGCGCTTCGGGGGTTTCCGCTTCCCACTCAATGCCGGCATAAATGTCTTCCGAGTTTTCACGGAAAATCACCATATTGGTTTTATGGGGCTCACGTACCGGACTGGGCACACCCGTAAACCAACGCACGGGGCGTAGGCATACATATAAATCAAGCTGTTGGCGCAGGGCCACATTGATAGAACGAATGCCGCCGCCCACAGGAGTGGTTAAGGGGCCTTTAATGGAAACCACGTAATCGCGCAGGGCATGCAGCGTTTCTTCGGGTAACCAGACGTTATCGCCATACACGCGCACAGCCTTTTCGCCCGCGTACACCTCCATCCAGGAGATTTTTCGCTTGCCGCCATACGCCTTCGCGACCGCCGCATCCACCACATCCACCATGACGGGCGTGATATCCACCCCAATCCCATCGCCTTCCATAAAAGACACGATGGGTTGATCAGGTACTTCGATGGAATAGTCTGATTTAACACGGATTTTTTCGCCAACAGTGGGGACTTTAATGTGTTGATACATGATTCGTTTCCTCCGGCTTATAAAAAAATACTTGTGTCCTATGTCTTATATATGATATATCATTATTCACATGGACGGGAAAGAGAATTTTATAACCCTTTTTCCCGTTTTTTTGGAGCGTTTATGAATTTTTGCACCACGGATATCTGCGATGAATATGGCGATGCCGTGGCGGTAGCCGAACCCCTGCTGGGTAATTTTGGGGGAATTAGCGCCTTTGGCGGCACCATCGCCACAGTTAAGGTTTTTGAAGATAACACCCTCGTACGGGCTGCCCTGGACACCCCAGGCAACGGCCGTGTACTTATTGTTGACGGAGGCGGATCCCTTCGTTGCGCTTTGGTAGGCGACCAATTAGCCCACTTAGGCGTTACAAATGGCTGGGCCGGAATTATTGTGTATGGCTGTATACGTGATTCAGCGGCCATCAGCGGTATGCCCATTGGCGTACAGGCTCTGGGAACCCACCCCCGCAAGTCGGTTAAGAAAGGTGAAGGTACGGCTGATATTGCTGTGACTTTTGCCGGCATCACATTCCACCCGGGCGACCAGGTGGTGGCAGACGACGATGGCATCATCGTCTGCAAAAAATCACTTTAAAAATATTCTATTTAATTAATGAGTTGTATTTTAGGAGACGGCTATGCGCGTTGAACAAGAAATTGCAAATATGAAGAAAGATTGGGCTGAAAATCCGCGTTGGAAGGGCGTAACCCGTCCCTACTCCGCCGAAGACGTGGTTCGTTTGCGGGGCAGCCTGCAAATTGAATACACCTTGGCGCGCCGTGGTGCTGAAAAACTGTGGGACTTATGCACCACCCAGCCTTACGTGGCCACTCTGGGCGCCTTAACTGGCAACCAGGCCATGCAACAAGTGAAAGCCGGCCTAAAAGCCATCTACCTGTCCGGTTGGCAAGTGGCGGGTGATGCCAATGATTCGTTGCAAATGTATCCCGACCAATCCCTGTACGCCGTGAGCTCAGTGCCCACCGTGGTGCGCCGTATCAACAACACCTTCCGTCGTGCGGATCAACTGCATTGGGCCGAAGGCAACACCAGCATCGACTGGTTTGCCCCCATCGTGGCCGATGCCGAAGCCGGTTTTGGTGGTGTGTTGAATGCCCATGAATTGATGAAAGCCATGATTGAAGCGGGTGCTGCGGGTGTTCATTTTGAAGACCAATTGGCTGCCGCTAAAAAATGTGGTCACTTGGGGGGCAAGGTTCTGGTGCCTACGCAAGAAGCCGTACAAAAATTAGTGGCTGCACGTTTTGCTGCCGACATTCTGGGCGTACCCACTATTCTGTTGGCGCGTACCGATGCGGAAGCTGCGACGCTCATTACTTCGGATGTGGATCCTTTAGACAAACCCTTCTGCACCGGCGAGCGCACCAACGAAGGTTTTTATCGTGTGCGCAACGGCCTTGAGGCTTCTATTGCTCGCGGCTTGGCCTACGCCGAAGTGGCGGACATGGTGTGGTGTGAAACCGGTAAGCCCGATTTGGAATTTGCCCGTCAATGGGCTGAAGCCATTCGTGCCAAGTACCCCAACAAAATGTTGGCCTACAACTGCTCGCCTTCCTTTAACTGGAAGAAACATTTGGACGACGCCACCATTGCCAAATTCCAAAGCGAATTGGGCGCCATGGGTTACAAGTTCCAGTTCATCACCTTGGCCGGCTTCCATTCATTAAACTACGGCATGTACGATTTGGCCCATGGCTACGCAAAGGACGGCATGACCTCCTACGTGAAGCTGCAAGAAGCCGAGTTTGGTGCAGAAAAGATTGGCTACACCGCCACCCGCCATCAACGGGAAGTGGGCACCGGTTACTTTGATGAAGTAACGCAAGTGATTCAAGGGGGCACATCATCCACCACCGCCTTGACCGGTTCCACCGAAGAGGAACAGTTCCACTAAAACGATCACCATCGGTGATCCCGATGGATCCCATCCCGGAAACGGGGTGGGATTTTTATTGTGCAACGCTTGGGGTCT
>Ga0364860_10354_pt1 | contig 31759 bp, 15 predicted proteins | sample ExccelAu500001D4_FD_206916 | JGI IMG/M metagenome (GOLD analysis project Ga0364860, IMG submission 206916) | Enriched cells from Trout Bog Lake Hypolimnion, Wisconsin, USA - BchlTB.Aug20.5000.01 .D4 | ecosystem: Environmental > Aquatic > Freshwater > Lake > Hypolimnion/Profundal zone | place: USA...
AGATGCCTAAAATGAATCCGCCTAAAACCAATTGAATCTGTTTAGTATCTTTTGAAAAGAGAAACGTCAGTCCTAAAAAAGTCCAACCGATCTGACCCCAATCGTTTTTTGCCAAGGCGCTATTGAAAGCGATGGATTCTGAACTCGCGCAGACGGCGATACAGAGGAGGCACCAAAAAGGACTTTTGACCCAAATCTGGAGAAAACAGTATAGGGCACTGAGGAGTAAAACCGATCCGAGTCCGACGTGAATGAATTGGCCGAAAAACTGGCCTTCAATAAGGCCTTTTCCATTGAGATCCCCTAAGAGGGAGTTTCCCCAGAGGAAGAGGTATTCCCAGTTTGTGGCGACGAATAATTCAGTCCAGCCACGATGAGGTGTAATCCATCCACTTTCGGACCAGACTCTTGGGCCGAACAAGTGGTACATTTCGGGATCCGTTCCACCGTGGAGTAAGCCTGCCTTCGTCAGGCGTATGAGTACAAAACACACACAATAAATAATCAGAACGATGTTGAGCCATTTCTCCCGTGCTGGGAGGGGCACTTTTTTTTCAGTGAGAGCGTCTGGTGGTGTAAAAACGGCGAACACACACCCACACAATAAAATAATTCGATGTAGGGGAGCAAGCTCATAACCCATGAGACCCAAGGACCCTAGAAGACCTGCGAGTAAAGAGAGGAAAATAGAGCCGAAACCCAGCGCTCCGGGGAAAAAATGGATCGCAGTTGAACGGAGACCCAGTTTTCGATAAATCCAAAGTCCCCAGGCGAATACGGAAACGATAAAACCGATTGAAATGAGAAAGGTTCCAAGTAAATGATCCAAGTTAAATACAGCATCGGGGTCTCTTGGGGGGCCTTTAATGAGATCTCCTATTAAAAAACAAAACAGCACGGAAATGAGTGGAAGATAATGAGTGGGTTGTTTTGTTAGTTTTAAATTCATCTCGCCTCTAAATTTAGGGGAGCAGTGAAAGAAAGTCTAGGCGCTAAACTCAAAACGTCCCCATCAGAGACACCGTGTAAACACGGCCGATGTCGGGAGAGCCGATCTGGTACTGAATGATGCGGTTAAAAACGTCCTCAACACCGAGGCGAGCGGTGAGCTCGGGCATGAGACGGACGCGCGCGAGGAGATTCAAGTAATAATACCCACTTCCCGGAACGGGGCGGCCGCTGGTTTCGCTAAAGGCTAAGAAGTTCGAGGCGGCCTTATTATCGATTTCAAGTCCGTACTGATTGTTTAGAGTGTGAAGATCGAATTTTAAAATACTGACCCAACGTGGGCTGTAGGGGAATGGAAGAGAAAGATCATAAATTCGCGAATTCTCGTACGCTTCGCGGGTGCCAATATCTAAGATCGGAAGGGCTTCAAAATCCAATGAATGAATCGCACCATAAGTGTAAGCGCGTCCTTGGTTGACGATTTGAAAACTAGCGACGATCGGAAAAGGCCCTGCGGCGCCTGATTCCGTGTAGCGTGCGTTCCAATATTGTCGGTAAAACGCTGTAAATTGAGTTCGAAGGGAGTCTTTTTTATATTCCGTGCCCGCTTCAACCGAGCGAACCGTTTCAGGCCTCAGGCCTGGATTGGGGAGAACGATTCCTGATGTTCCTGAATTTCCAAAAGGAAAAACCCCTCCATAATATCGATCAATCAGGGAAGGAAATCGATCGTGGTTGCCTGCGCGGATGAATTCGCCGAGATCTCCCCCTAGAAATTTCTGATCGGCGCGAAGTCCTAAACTCCCATAAGGATAAAAACCTTTTCGGGTGACCGCGTTTCCTGCCAAGGTGGGCTCAAATAAAACTTTTCCAAACGTCTCGGAGTGAAAAATAAAACCGTGAGTGGCTTGAAGATTGATGGCTTGTTCCTGGGGGATAGTGGGAAGACCATTTCGCTCATAAGCAACATCTCTTAAGCTGAGCCCCACACGGGTTTGGTCTTTGACCCACGCGGATTCGAGTCCGGTTTGGTGGACGCGAGCGATGGAGTTAGAATTATCCGATGGATCTTTGTAGTCAATGAGGGTGTAGTCGTGAAAGAGCGAGGCTTTAATCACGCCTGAGTTTTCAGGTAATTTTTCATCTACTTGAACGACGGGGATCAAGCGAACCGTTTCTTGAGTCGCGTCTGTTGTGCCGGAGTGTTGAGAGGCGAATCCAAAAACCTTCAGATCGACTGCGATTAAATGCACCGTGATTTTTGTGGGTCCGTTTTCGTAGGGAATCGCGCTCAGTGTGAGGCCTGGGCCTTGGGCTGCGTCGGTGGTGTAGCCCCCCATCACGGCGTAAGTTTTCCCTGATTTTCCAAACGAAAACTCTTCAACCCTTCGAGAAGAGTAAAGCGCAGTTTCTTGTTCGGAGTCTTGTCCAATTTTATCTTGAGTCCATAAACGTAAAGTGAGCGAGCCACTCACGGAACGCGGGTCATACGCACCGAGGCTCGGTCCGATTTGGTAATTGTAGCTGCTCCAAAAATAACTTGGAAAAATCGAGAGGTCGGCGCCGCCGCCCTGAGCGCCGTTTAGAGGAATGCCGAGCACGTTCACGTCGGTTTCTTCAGAGCCTTTTCCGGTGCCCTGAACGCCTGCATAATTTCCGGGTTTTAAGTTCGTGTTGAAGTGAAAAGGGAGGTCGTTTTGGAGTTCCTCAATCACGTTTCCCGTTGAATTCGCGGGATCGGTTTTTCCCTGAAGGGGCGTAACGACCGCGTCGGTCTTCATGACTTCGGCGGGGGTCCCTTCTGAAATGATCGGATCGACGGTTGCGCCACTGTCGGTCGAAGATTCGGCGTAGACTGGGAATGATGAAGTAGCAAACAACAAAACGACAAGATTGGTTTTCATTTGTGGCACGATATAATAATTGATTTATTTTTTTGTCTATCTGGAAGACTCCATTACACTGAGAGTCGATGAAAAAAAGGGTCGGAAACATAAGACTATGCATAGCGTTAATTACTTTATTCCTCTTTTCGGGGAATGCATGGGCATCCGGGGCGCCTTCGCGTCTCGTGTCGGACGAAAGTCATTACTTACCCGCGGCAACTCTTAAAGTCGTCGAAAATATTTTAGTGGAGCACCGTGATCTCACGGATGAAACCGTTTTTCTTGAAATTTCGCGAGAGAATCAGGCCCCCGAGGATCAGTTAAGGGAATGGGCGCAGTTTTCAGTGAAACCCGCGAACACGGCGCTGATTTTTATTTGGACGGAAAAAAAGCGGCTCGTGGGCGTAGCGGGGTATGGCTTCGGGTCGCGCGCGCTTCAGCGGATTTTTTCTGAGATGGAGGGAAAATATTTTCTTCCAGAGGTCAATCATGATCCTTCGGATTTTGGAAAAACCCGGGGTGTGGTGCTTGCGATTCGCGATCTTTTGGTCGCGTTGGAATCCCCTCTTGTGGAGAGCGAGAAGCTCGATGAGATGATTCAGGCTCTTCCGGATTTTGGGAGTCTTGAGCCCTTTCAAAAGACGGAGTCTGGACCGTTGAGTTGGGTGATCTTTTGTATTGGAGCCTTGGTTTTCGGCTTGATTTTAGTGGATTACACGCTTTCGCGTGAGGCGCATTACACGGCGAGTGGCTGGGTCCACGTTCGGAGGTTTCCTTTTCAGCGCTGGTTTCGGAAGCGATTTCGAAACCAGGGTCTTGGGGATTTAAAAACAGGAGGGGGAGTCAGTGGTTCCTGGTAAATCACCCATTGTAAAAGCGCTCCAGTTTCTGGAGAGAAAGACGACCGGGGAAGTGCGAGTGCATTTCGTGGATCGGTATTTTGAAACGGACCCCATGGGGGCTGCGCTCGATATTTTCAATGAATATCAGATGACTCGGACCCAGGATCGGAATGCGGTTTTGATTTACGTGAACCGACGGACGAGGCGTTTTGCGGTTATTGCGGATGAGGGAATTCACCGTCAAGTGGGCCAACGGTACTGGGACGAATTAGCGGTGAATTTTCGCGAGGATCTCCTTTCGACGTATTTTGAGAACGCCGTGGCTTTGACGATTTTTACTTTGAGCGTGAGTTTAGAGAAGTTTTTTCCGCGCGAACGCGGCGCAGTGTAGATCTTTCCGTTCACAAAATAAAAAAAACAAGTTAAACCTTAAACTCATCCCGATCTTTGGAGAGATGGCCGAGTGGCTGAAGGCGCACGCTTGGAAAGCGTGTTTACATGAAAGTGTAACGTGGGTTCGAATCCCACTCTCTCCGCCATTTTAAAACAGTCGAATCAAAATCGAAAAACAAAAAATAGCAGTTCTCTAATAAACATAACTACTTAAAACCATTGAAAGTGCCTGACAATCAAGGCCCAAAATCCGTGTGAAATATCACGAAATTTCGGGACTTTGCTACTTCGATGCTACTTGCTTGCTACCAGAAAATTAGGCGCGTTTAAGTTTGAGGGCTTTTTCAATCTTCTCGTCGATCATCGTTTCGAGGTCTTTACTTAAAATTCGCTCCTGAAGAGCGTCGAGCATAAGGGTTTGGTAACCTACACCACGCTTCTCGGCTTCTCGCTTAAAGGCTTTTAAAAGTCCCATCGGAACTCGAATACTAATCATGGCCCGGACGTTGTCGTCGCTGAAGTCTGCGGCGGGAATATTCACTTTTCCAAAATTAACTGTCTTTTTCTTGCTCATAATTCCAAGCCTCCAAAAGGATCGATTTATTTTCGGTCACCCACTCTAAGATGAGTTTCAAGGTAGCCTTGCTAAAGCCTTCGCAATTTTCAATTTCTAAGGTGAGAAGATTAATTACAGCTTCTGCACCCTTTGCCATCGCATGCACGTGGGGCGGATTATGCTCTCTGCTTCTGACTTCGATTCTAAGGTGCTGGCCAATCCAGAATTTTGTACCCACAAGATAAGTATGTACAATATGTATATACATGTCAATAGACAAAGAAAAACCCAAGGTTTTTGAGACCTTGGGTTTTAAGCATTCATTTTAGAGGGCGGATATTGCTCTAATGATTAGGGTTTTGAATTCGCATTACAGGAAGGGGTTATCTTTCTCTTGGTCATTTCATTGATTTTTAAGATCTCTAAGGATCGAGTGCTTCTTTAAAAAAGCAAGCATCTTTGAACGAGAATTTCCATTTGCCCTCGCACGGATAGTTTAAGTGCGGGCATCCCCAGGTCTTAGTTGCCCCGTAGATCGTGATTACACAATTTTTATTGAAGCTAGGTTAATGGCGAGATTGTCTCTCCGTGTGTCGATTTGGAAGTAATCGTTTGAATCGCGCTCTTCATTCTTCTTTGTGGGCCTCATGTCCTGTACGAGCAACCGTGCCATGCCAACTGTGGATATAAAGCGGGAGTGTGCCAGTCTTGTAGTGGGTCTGGCTTATCGTTAGCCGACCACGCGACTATTGGGCCTCATCTCCCATCCTTAAATAATCTGCGGTTCCATTCCTATTCAGCATCTTTTTCCGTGCCCGTCTTGACGAGGTGGCTCGGATATTAAGACTCCTTCGCAAATCCTTCGCGTTTTCAGATCATTTCCGGAATGTGATTAAACGTTTTCCAAATTCAATTCTTTTCGAATTTTTGCCCTCTCTGTTTGTTGCAAATCATAATCATTTTTAAACGTATCGTTGTTTTTAAGAAGACATAGGCATGTCGCCGCAATCTTTCTTGCCAGTGCAATTTTGGCTTCTTTATGATGGGTTCCCTTTGCGCGAAGCCCTTCATAAAAATCCCTGAGAGAGGTTTCCGTCCGAAGCGCACTCTCCGCTGCACCCAAAAATACATCCCGCAACTCTCGCCTCCCGTGAACACGTCTGTTCCCATAAATCCTTCCACCGCTCATTTGAATATGCCTTACTAACATCGAATAACCCCAGAACTGGTGTTTGTTTCTGAATCGTTGTGGCTGGCACACGATTGCCATCACAATGGTAGCCCGAATTAAATCAATACCCGGAACAGTACAGAGATTGCGAATTGGACGGTATTTCTTGCGGGTTTTTTCAAATTTTTCTTTGTATTCAAGTTTTAGTTTTTCAAGGGCTGCAACTTGTTCATATAAACTCGCCGCCACAAACTGCGCATTTTTACTCTGCAGATTCTTGATCCGATCCGGGTCGTTATAGAAATTTTTTGTATTTGTGTCCACAGCTTCGCTTCTAAACACCGCCTTCAATCGATTCTTTGCGACCACAATGTCACCCACCAGTGCAAGGTAGTTATTGGTCAATGTCCGGAGTTCAATCCAGTGGCTTTTCTCGCCTATAAGAAAGCAAGTGATTTTGAATACACTTCCTCCCGACATCCGTCGTGCTGATTCAAGCACGGGCATCCCTTGATGTTAAATGGTCCAATTGACCGTCTGGGGTAAAACAATTCCTTTCGCACAATCCTTTTGATTGCTTCCTTTTGCTGACCAAGAAGTACAAAAAATCGCCTTCATTCGCCTATCTGAACATCAACGCGTTTCACGCGAGTGTTATTACAATTTCTGGATATAAACGGGGAGAGATCAGTCGTGACAGTGGCTCTGCTAATCGTTTTGCGAGCACGAGAATCTATAGATCTTCTCCCCAATCCCAAGCAATCAATTTGTTAAGCATGAATATTAACAATGCCCTCAATTTTCAACTCAATACTATTCCTGCCAAAAAGTGTACAGATTCGCCATTTGATCAGCAAACCATCTAACATCTTTTCCTTCGCTTGCTCCTCGCTCAATCAGTGAAGTAATAGTTAAAGGGCTTGTACTAGACAATTTTCTCTTGGCGCCTCGGCCAGCGACTAATATATTGTCCAACTGAACTGCAAACATTGTAATTTCTTGAGAATTGGAGATGGCAATTGGTAAAGTTGATAAGGATACACTGCCGGAATCCATAAAATTTGTAGTGATTTGGTTGAGCTGATAGAGTTCTGCCCACACAGTCGTATGAGCACGCTTGTCCTTCTTTAGATTATGCCCATCATCATTTGCATTTTGAATTGCTTGTTTTGAATAAATATTTGCAACTTCAGAAACGAGGAGAAGACTTGAGTTATTATCGAGAACACCAAAGTGATGAAAATGTTCATGAAGTGCAAGACCCATTAATTCACCAATTTGAGTATTTTGTTGGCTCAATACTGTTAAGTTAAAACAGATCGGTGCGTTTCGCTTTCCAATTTCAGTAGATGCCGCATGAGCAATTCCCCGATCGTCTCCACATCGATCAGATAGCTGGTAGGTAGAATCATCAATATCTTCTAGTAGGTCTTTGGTAGAAATATTGGAATAAAGTTCTTTTACTTCTTTATTCTGAAATTGCTGAGCGCCTACTGAGGAGAGAAACTTTTTAAAATCATTCTTTAAGGTGGTAAATTCCACAGCAAGTTGAACTTTTCTAGCTGCGGTTACATCACCTCCACCAGTAGATCCGACACCTTGTGCAAATGCTGAGGTGCCAATCAATCCAAGTAAGCTTGCCGCCACGATTAAGTAATTGTTTTTTGGTTTCATAAAATCGTCCCTTTTATATCGTAATTGACTATAGTGGTCAATAATTTATTATTAGTAATAATCGAATTAATTCATATTGTTAGATATGATACGCATTCGAAGTGATTGAAGAATACGCTATGAGTCAAAATAGTTCTAGATTATTATACTTAAAAATGTATAATGTTTGTAAGTGACTACTAACAATAGTTCTCCATTTGATTTTAAAACCTACTCTGATTGCTTAAGAGCTCTTCTCCTCAGTGAGCGAGGTATGTTGAGCGCTCTTGCTCGCGAGCTCCGTTGTCAGCCATCTTACCTCTCTCAAGTCATTGCCGGAAAAGTACATCTCAGTCTTGAGCACTCCATTGGAGTTTGTGAACACTTCTCATTTAGCAAAGAGGAACAAAGGTATTTTTTACTACTTGTTCAAAAGGGAAGAGCCGGAAACACATCCCTTGAAAAATATTTTGAAAGCGAGTTACAAGAAATCAGAGAAAAAAAAGTTCTAATTCAAAATCGAATTCATGTTCAAGATGAATTAAAAGCCGAAGATCAGGTCCAGTATTATAGTTCATGGCTCTATACGGCGGTTCATATTTTATCTGCCCTTCCAGGTTACAATCGCCGAGAAGAGCTTCAAGAGTTACTCCATCTTAATCGGGAAGAATTTGAAGAGATCGTTTCATTTCTAGTTTCCAAAGGACTAATCGAAGAAACAGCGAACAGTTTTAAAATTGGATCTAAAAGAATTCATCTCCCGTCAGGTTCAAATCAAATTCCGAGACACCATTCAAACTGGAGGCTGCGAGCAATGGAGTCTTGTAACCGGAGACGTGAATCAGATTTGCATTATTCTGGTCTAATTGGCATTTCAAAAAAAGATGGTCCAAAGGTAAAAGAGCTTTTACTTAAATTTATTTCCGAGCTTGAAAAGTTAATCAATGAGTCAGCTGCAGAAGAACCTTTTGTTGTAGCGATGGATTTCTTTGATCTAAAATCTTCACTTTGAACTTGAACTGAATCCAATGCTTCCTTTTGCTTGGCTTCCCTCGCTTATCCAGCGCATAAACACTCACAGCGCCAATTGGATTAGCGCCGGCAGGGCGTACTTTCTTCGCATGTGGTGGCAATACGATCTATACTCCTTATCCAATCCTCATGTGGATGTTTATCATTGAAGGTTTTCAAAGAATGAAAAAAGCCGGCTAAAACTTTATGAAGAATGAATATGATTTATGAGGTTCTCAAAAATAAGAAGTTGACTTCTCAAAAATGAGAATTATAGTTAACTGATGGATATGTTTTGGTTAAATCCGAACTGGGAAGAGGAAGATCGACACCTGCAAGGCCTCAGTAGTGCTCCTTTTCAACGTCCATTTCCACCGTTCGAGCTGACCCCAGGTGTGGCGATCATTCGGGGTCCAAGACAAATTGGAAAAAGTACATGGATGAAATGTCTTTTATCCCAGGCCCTCAAAGAAAAAAAATCTTGTTTTTACCACAGCTGTGAAACCCTACCGAATCACGAAACCCTCCTTGAGCTTTTAAAGAGTCAGCTCGATAAAGAAATCATATTTTTAGATGAAATTTCTTTTGTTGAGGAATGGTGGCGGGCGATTAAATATTTCACCGATTTGCATCACAGAAAAAAAATTATCCTTACGGGTTCAAATAGTTTTGAACTTAAAAAGGGAATGGATCTCATGCCCGGTCGATGGATGAAGGGAGGGGGGGAGCACCTTCTTCTTCCTATGGGGTTTTTTGAGTGGCAAGAAATGCGTGCTCAAGCAAAATGGAAACCTCTCCAAAAAGTTGAAGCATTAAAAATGTATTTTAGAATTGGTGGATTTCCGTCAGCTCTCATTGAGGCCGGTGAAGCCGGAAATATTCCCGTGGACTCTAGAAAGACTTACCGACGTTGGTTATTGGGGGATCTCTTAAAGCTGAATCGAAACGAAGTTTACCTAAGAGAGCTTTTAGGCGAATTGGTGAAAACCTTAGGTTCATCGATCAGTCTTCAAACTCTCGCGACGAAAACACAGATGATGAGTTATCACACCGCTCAAGATTATATTTCGATTCTTGAACATTGTTATGCTTTAAAAACGCTCTACGCCTATGATCCTGAGACCGATACTTATCGTTTTAAAAAAGAGAAAAAATTTTATTTCACCGATCCAATGATTTATTGGGTGGCGACGGAATGGGCAGAGTTGGCTGAAGATCCAAGCGCCGAAGCCAAGCTCGCGGAAATGGTTGCCCACGAGTTTCTTTCCAGAAAAGTAAAAAGACTGGGTTATTTTTCCGATCGAAATGGAGAAGTTGATTTTATCTTCCAGAAAAATCACTATATCGAAATCAAGTGGTCCGCTGTAGTGAAAAACCTTTCGAAGGCCTATCAAAAAGTTATTTCACCCCATAAGCAGGTCTGGTTTCAGTCTAACTTTTTCAATGACTGAGTTGAACAACCACAGGTTTTCCGCTCTGGTTGTACCAAGCGATGTAGTTGTCAAAAATCTCATTGTACGGGCCATTCGGGGCTACGCAGTAGTTCCCTAAACAAGCCTTCGGAGAAATCGACAATCCGAGGTCACTCACGTACCAAATCCGTTTTCCCTTATTTGGATTTTTATCGGGGTCAAAACTCACGGTCGCGCGACCATCTGAAAAAAGCTGACCGATGGTGCCGATGTCGTTGCTTGGGTCGATCACTCGCGAGTCGAGCTTTGAGTTTCCGTAAAACGTGCGACTCCGGCTCACGTCATTGTACGAAGGAACAGCATAAGCGAACTGGCCCGCTGGAAGTGGTCCGGTGTTTGCGCCGTTTTCACTTACAATAATCGTTCCATTGGTGGTGTTCGCTGAGACGATCCCTCCAATGTTTCCGTTCGCATCAATGATTTGTTGACCGGCGAAGTAGTTCGTCATGTCGACTTGAATGGGTTTGCATATGATATCTTTATCGCATCCAAATAGGTTGCCGAAGCTAACAAAAAAGACGGCTGAGATTAAATGATTTGTTTTCATGGTGCATCCTCTTAAGGGTTGGAAATTTCGTTTTTGATTTCGGTGAGTTCAGATTCCGCAACGGCTAGGTTCTTCATGAGTTGTGGAAAATCGTTCTGATCAAGATTGTGGCTTCCTTCCTCTAGGGCATTTGTGAGAGTCGGAAGAAAAATGGATTCAGCCCCCGGCACGTAATGAAGGGGTCCCATTTCATTATTTAAGACTTCACTCAGGCTTTCAATCGTGAGGCGGGCATATTCTTTCTTGTCCGATGCGTTTGAATTGACTTTGGCCTGTGTGTTTTTCACAAACTGGTGAAAATTCTGGATATCATGAAGCGCTTTCTCTTGTGTGGTGTAGTGAGTCCAAATGAGGAAGCGGGTGAATTCTCCGAGAGTGGAGGCGCTGGCGCTCTGGGCGATTGTGCTTCCTAATAAGAGCGAGATGCTGATGAGGGTGAAAAATTGCTGGTTACGCATGGGGGGGTTCTCCTTGATAAATCCGGTTGCTGGTTTTTTCTAACGCGATATGTCATCAATGTAAAGAGGATTATCTAACCGGAAGGGTGAATATATAAAACTCTATAAATTCAATATGATTCTAGAATTTCGAGACGGAGTTGGATATGGATCGTTTATGAAGCGTCTTCGCCCGATCGGTTATCTACAAGTTTCGTATTGGTTAGCGGCTGTCGGTGTTGGTTTAGCGGCCGTTCTCTACGCCAAGCTCATTGGGCTTTTTCAAGGACTGTATTTCCTCGGATTTGAAAAACATCCCTATCTATTGTCGAGTATCACTCCACTTATTTTTCTGGGAGCGACCGCTCTCGTTGTGAAGCTGGCCCCTCAATCAAAGGGAAGTGGAATTCCACAGGTCCTTCAAGCGATTGAATTTTCTCAGACGTCTGAGCCCAGTCAGTACGCTGATTTAATTTCCGTGAAAACTGCGTTTGTGAAAGTGTTGTCTACTTCTATTGGAATTTTGGGAGGAGCAGCTCTCGGCCGCGAAGGGCCTACGGTCCAAATCAGTGCGTCGTTATTTGCGCTGACGGGTACAAGAATGAAACGATTTTTTCCAAAAATCGATTTTCATTCCTACTTGATCGCGGGGGGCGCCGCGGGTGTGGCCGCCGCGTTCAACACCCCACTTGCGGGAATCACTTTTGCGCTAGAAGAAGTCGCGCATGGTTCGTCGTTTGCGAAATTTAAGGAATGGGTCATGTTGAGCGTGGTGATCGCAGGAGTCACTGCGCAGGCTCTTGTCGGCGATTTTCTTTATTTTGGGCATCCGCACTTTCAGTTACCGACACTTGCGATGGCGATTCTTCAGGCGCTTGTCATCGGAGTCGTGGCAGGTTTTGTGGGCGGTTGGTTTGCGAGATTTTTAGCGTATCGAAAATACACTCGATTTCTTCCGACCTCATGGTGGATGCGGGCTTTAGTGTGTGGCGCTTTCTGTTCGATCTTGATTTTTATTTCACACGGAGACGCAGCGGGATCGGGGTATGAAGTCACACGACGGTTTATGGATAACCCCAGTGGAAAGCTACCTCTTTTATTTCCAGTTGCTAAATTTTTCGTGACGGCGTTCTCCTACTTATCAGGAATGGCAGGGGGGATTTTTTCACCGTGTCTGTCGATCGGGTCAGGCGTGGGATACTCAGTGGGAGCCCTCCTTCATTTCGCGAGTCCGAAGTCGTGCGCGCTTTTTGGGATGGTGGCTTTTTTTGCAGGAGTGGTGCAGGCACCGATTACCGCGGTTGTGATCGTGATGGAGATGACAGACGAGCACCTCTTGATTCTACCTTTTTTGGGGGCCGCGTACCTCGCTCAAGCCGTCGCACGCTGGGTGATGCCGACTCCGCTGTATAGTTATTTGGCATTTGGCGAAAAAAATAATGAAGAAATTTTAGAGGCCTTTTAAGAAAACCGACCCGTATGGGGTATGGGAATCAAATTGAAAGTGCTTGGTTTTTCCTGAGTAAACTGAGAATAATTTCTGAATGCGAATTTTTACTTTCGTCTATTCGCATGACGAAAGAAGTTCCAGCTTTAGGAAGATGAATTGGAAGGGCTATTTCAAGAAAAAATCCTAAGCGGAGCTCTGACTCTACCAGTGAACGCATCACAAAAGCTCCACCCCCATTTTCTTTAACCAGGGCCTTTAAGCCTTCTACCTGATTGATGGAGTATACCGTACTAAACTCAAGGTTTTCTGAAATACAAATTTTATCCGTGAGCGTTCGCATCGGGGTGTCTCGTGGGAAAGTGATGAGTGGAATTTGAGTGAGCGACTTTTTCCAATTTTTTTGGTTCAGAAAGTTTTTATATTTTTCACCCACGATAAAAATAATGGAGTCGCGAAGTAGCGGAACAAATTTTAATCGACTGTCGTAGATGTCATCAGGAACAATAGCGGCGTCTAATTTTTTTTCTAAGACTTCATTAAGAAGGACATAGCTATTCAAGGTTTGGAGTTCGAGTTCATATTTTTCGGTTCCTTGATTGATGTTTTTACAGAGTGTGACGAAGGGATCAATTCCAATGGAAAGAGCGGATCCGATTCGGAGACGTTTTTGAACTGTGATCTTATTTCCGCCGAAGGATTCGACGACACTTTCAAAGCTCCCTTGGAATTTTTGACAAAAACTTAAGAGCATGACGCCTTCTGGGGTCAGTTCGAAAGGACGTTTTGATCGATCGACGAGAATGACTCCCAGGCTTTTTTCCAATTTTTGAAGGCCAAGCGACAAGGCGGGTTGTGAGACACCTGTGGCTTTAGAAGCCTTTAAAAAGCCTCCAAACGTTGCGATAGCAAAAAAATGACGCAGCAAAGAAATGTCGAGTTGGTGAAAGATACTATTAAATTTATAAATACTCATAAATTTATGATATTTGTTAATGAAATTTAAATCAACAGTTGCTAGAATGGGATAAAGTTTGAAAGAATGTTTGGAAATCTTAAGGAGATCTATGCGTAAGCCACAACAAGTTATTTTTACATCATTCATCATGACCCTTCTCGTACTCGGAGCTGCTGGGTGTAGCCACAATAAGCCAAAAGCAGAAGAAACTGCTACAGATCCCGGAATTAATTCCGCTCTCGATCATTCGGATTTTGGGAGTTCGGATGAAGGAAAAGCTTTTGGGTTGAAGACCGTGTTTTTCGCTTACGATGCGAGTGATCTGAATAGTGCCACTCAAGGGGATCTGAAAAAGAATTCCGATATTTTGAAGGCTCATTCGAATCTGAAAATTCAGATTGAAGGTCATTGTGATGAACGGGGTGGGGTTCAGTACAATATGGCTCTTGGCGAGCACCGCGCTCGCGCCGTAATGGATTATTTAGTGGGTCAAGGCGTTCCTGCGGCGAACCTTTCGATTATTAGTTTTGGAAAAGAGAAGCCCTTGGTTTCTGGCGATACGGAAGAAGCTTACGCGAAAAATCGTCGGGCAAATTTTGCGATCATTGAAAAGTAATCTAACGAAAAATAATCATTAAAGAAGTTCCTTCTTTCAGTCGAAAAGCTGTTGAATGGGTAGACGCGTTCGGTGTCAAAATTTTGATCACCTTCTCCCTTCAACCCGATTAAAAGAAACGACTAAATGGGTTGAAGAGCACAGAAAAACCCTAAAACTTGACGAAAATTGTCATCTATATGGCGCACCACATAAATCTCATGATACACTAGAAAGATCAGGGGTTTTTGGAGGTTGGTTGTCGCGAAGACGGTGGAACGTTCGTAGCATCGGTGTGCTCGCGATGGGAATCGCACTTGGGCTCTCGGGTTGTAACTCGGGAACTGCGGTGGACTCCATTTTCTCCTCTCCGTCTCCTGCGATTCCAACTCCGATCAGTGCACCGATTGGAAACTCAGCGCTTACGTTAGGTCCGAGTACCTATAATTTTGGGCTTGTGTCGGTGGGTTCAAGCGCCACGCCGTTGACGATGAACGTCCAGAACGTCACTTCTGTTCCCATCTACATTGCTTCCATTTCGGGAAGTGCCGATAATGATTTTTCGATTTCTCAATCGAACTGCCCGACGGGATCGACCCCGATTGATGTAGGGGCCGTGTGCACGGTTCAGCTGGGCTTCTCGCCTTTAGTGGGCGGTACGCTTCAGTACTCGGTGACGGCGGTGTTCGGAATTTCGGCGGGTGATACCTCTTTCAACACGAATGTTACGGTCTCGGGTATCGGGGTTGCGCAAGTCACGTTCACGGGACTCAACGCCATTAATCCCGCAAACGTCACAACCACTTCTGTGCCTTTAACTTGGACCGCGGCCTCGGGCGCAAGCTCTTACACGATTTACCAGTCCACAGATGGCGGAAGTACTTACACGATCGCGAAGGTCTTAGGTTCAGCTTATACGTCTTGGACGATTACGGGACTCACTCCGAACACGACATACACGTTTAAAGCGAATGCATCGAATGCGCTCGGAGTAGCAGACACCAACAACGTCACTCAATCGGCCACCACCGATTCGCTGGGATCCTTCGCAGCACTCACTGATTTAAACACTACTGAGGGTGGAACGGTCACGAGTGGAGATATTGGGCTGAATTGTACTGACTCAAAATCTCATTATCCAAGCTTCATGGCCATTCAATCGGCCACAGATTCATTAGTGGAGTGTGTTCTTCTCACCAGTCCTTACCGTGTTCAATGTACTCCGGGATATAAGATCGGTACTGCGCCCTGGTCTTCAACCCTGAATATTTCCTGTCTCTTAGACAGTTATGGAACTGCCTATACCCAAACGATGAATGTGAATGTGACCTTCGCGGACCGCGCGCCCATCATGAGTGCGATTGGAAATCAATCTGCGCTAGCGGGATATGCCATTACTCAAGTCACGCCCTCTGCATCAAGCCCGAATAATTTCACTCTGAGTTATACCTGTCAGTACGATACCTTGGTGGATGGCTCTGTGGCGGTGAGTGCTCCGAATTGTTCCACACTTTTAAACCAGGATGGATCGAACTTAGCGTTTTCAACAAGCACGGGGATCTTAAACTGGACCCCTCCTTTGTCTGCGTCCGGCACTTCGTATGAAATGAAGATCACTGCGAATGATGGATATGGAATGAGTACGTCGCAAATTTTCGTCGTCAATGTCGGAGTTCCACCGCCGGATTCATCTCACTCCATCGTCACGGTAGGATCGGCGTCGATTGGTTCGGGGACCTCAACCACAGTCACTCTGCATGCGAAAGATGCGAGTGGAAATTCAATTCCTAAAGGCGGCTCCACCGTCACATTTAGCGCAACCACCGGTGCGGGAGTGAGCACGGGAACTTTTTCTGCGGTCACAGATAATGGCGACGGAACATATAGTGCTACATTTACAGGTGTTTTATCGGGCTCTGCCACTACGATCCATGCGACAGCTCAGGGAGTGGGTATCACCAGTTCGCTTCCTACCGTTACAGTCACGACGGGGGCGGTATCTACTGTAACTTCTTTAATTACGGTTTCAAGCCCGAGCGTGGGTTCTGGCTCCACAGTGACCGCAACACTCACTTCAAAAGATGCAGCAGGAAATCGAATCACGACGGGCGGAAAGACGGTGGCCTTTAACCGAAGTGGGGGCACCAGCACGGGAACATTTTCAGGCACGACTGATAATGGGGATGGAACCTACACCGCGACTTTTACCGGCGTGACGTCGGGGACGGCGACGACGGTGAGTGCGACCATTAATGGCTCATCTGTCAGTAGCGCTCTTCCTACGATTACGGTGAATCCAGGCCCGGTCTCTCTCTTGCAATCGACACTCAGTGTAGCAGGAAATGCGTCTTTTATTGCTTCCGGTTCAAGTGTGGGTTTGACCCTCACGACACGGGATGCAAATGGAAATGCGCTGATTTCAGGCGGCCAAACGGTCACGCTTCAAACCAGTGGCGGCGCTTCGACAGGAAATTTTTCTTCAGTTACCGATAACGGAAACGGAACGTACTCTGCAACTTTCACAGGTGCGGTGGCAGGTGCGGCGACCCAGCTGATTGGAAAATTGGGAGGAATAGCACTGACGAGCAGCGCTCCAAGTATTTCCGTGGTCCCAGGCCCTGCATCCACCACTCAATCACTCGTCTCGGTTGGATCGGGATCCATTTTATCCGGAAGTACCACTTCATTGACCCTCACTACGAAAGACGCTCAAGGAAATGCTTTGACCTCAGGGGGAAGTACAGTCGTCTTCACAAAATCTGTAGGGACGGTAGGCAGTATTTCGAGCACCGCGGATAACGGAGATGGAACCTATAGCGCAACTTTTACTGGAAATTTAGTGGGGACCACGAATATTGGAGCTACGATTGGGGGAAGTACGGTTTCGTCCTCGCTTCCAACGATTGTGGTTACTCCAGGCCCAGTTTCTCTTTCTCAATCTGTAGTCACCGTTTCAAGCCCTAGCGTAGCAGCAGGATCGACAGTGACCCTGACTCTAACAACAAAAGATGCAGCAGGAAATTTACTCACGGCCGGTGGAAAAACCGTTCTCTTTGCTTTGAGTGGAGGCACCAGTAATGGCACGGTTTCGTCCGTGACTGATCATGGAAATGGCATTTATACGGCTACGTTTACTGCGACGACCGCAGGAACTGCCGCTTCTGTTTCAGCGACGGTGAATGGATCCAGTCTGACTTCCACGGCCGCTTCATTAACTGTCGTTCCCGCAGGACTTTCTTATTCTCAGTCTTTGGTCTCTGTTTCTTCTGCGTCGGTTCTCTCAGGTTCGAGCGTTACGGTCACTCTGACTGCAAAAGATACCAATGGAAATACTTATCCAACGGGCGGACTGACGGTTGCATTTAGTACCTCAGGGGGCGGCAGTCACGGAACATTCTCAAGCGTGACGGATAATAATAATGGAACTTACACGGCTACATTTACCGGCACCACCTCAGGCTCTGCTACTCAAATTACGGCGACGATCGGTGGATCTTCTGTCACAAGCTCTCTTCCGACTGTGACTGTAAACCCGGGAGCTCTGTCTTTATCACAGTCGAATGTGACGGTTTCATCGGCGAGCGTGACTGCTGGAACGAACGTCACACTCACTTTATACGCAAAAGACTCAAACGGTAATATTCTCGGCGCAGGGGGTTCAACTGTTTTATTTACTCTCAGTGCGGGTACGAGTGGTGGCACCCTCTCTGCTGTTACCGATAATAACAATGGTATTTATACGGCCACTTTTACGGCGACGGGATCGGGGACTGCTACTACGATTGGTGCAACAATCAGTGGGTCTTCCGTTACAAGTACTTTGCCGACGATTACAGTTACTCCTGGGACTGTGTCTTATGCTCAATCGCAGATCACAGTTTCAAATTCTGCGATCCAATCTGGCCAAACCTCGACCATCACATTGACAGCGAAAGATGCAGCAGGAAATCAGCTGGTGGGTGGGGGATTAAGCGTGTTTTTTGCGCGGTCGGGAGGAGTGAGTAACGGCACGTTCTCAAGTGTCACCGATCACAGCGATGGAACCTACACGGCGACGTTCACGGGAACGACGGCTGGAAGTGCGACTTCAATTGTGGCCACGATCGGCGGAAACTCCGTCACTTCCACTGCGCCAACTATTACTGTGAGTCCAGGCGCATTATCTCTTTCTGTATCTTCGATCAGTGTTGCAGCCGCGACCGTCAACTCAGGCGGCACCGTCGCCGTTACGCTGACGGCAAAAGACGCCGGAGGAAACACATTAACCGGCGGCGGCCAAACCGTTTTATTCTCTCACTCCAGTGGGACGAGTAGCGGGACATTCACGGGCGTCACCGATAACTTAAACGGAACCTACACGGCGACTTTCATCGCGACCACATCAGGATCCGCGACAAACATCACTGCCACGATCGGCGGAAATCCAGTGACGAGTAGTTTACCGACGATCACAGTCAGTCCCGGCGCGGTCTCTCTTTCTCAATCTCTCGTGAGTGTTTCGAGTTCCACTGTGAATTCTGGAAACACCGTTACCCTGACCCTCACCGCGAAAGATGCAGCAGGAAATAATCTCACGACCGGTGGAAGCACCGTTCTATTCTCCGCAAGCGGCGGCTCAAGTAACGGAACGATTTCGAGTGTGACCGATCACAATAACGGAACGTATACGGCGACCTTCACTTCAACGACCTCGGGAACGGCGACCACGATTTCGGCCACAATCGGTGGGTCGGCCGTCACAAGTACTCTTCCAACGATCACTGTCAATCCTGGGTCTTACTCACTCAATACTTCGACGGTCGCGGTTTCTTCAGGCTCCATCGCAGCGGGAGGAACGAGCACGATCACTCTCACGGCTAAAGACGCTCAAGGAAATCAGCTCACTTCCGGTGGTTTGATCGTGGCGTTCGCTCGATCGGGTGGCGTCAGTAACGGGACGATCTCTGCTACAACGGATAATAATAATGGAACTTACACGGCGACGTTTACAGCGACGACTTCGGGGAGCGCGACCAGTATCGTCGGCTCGATTGGAGGCGCGAATGTGACGACGACGACTCCAACAATCACCGTCACTCCGGGCACTCTCTCTCTTTTACAATCTGTTGTAACTTTAGCAGGAAACCCTACGACACTCGCCTCGGGTTCGAACGTCACGGTTACTTTGACGGTAAAAGACGCTTACGGAAATCAACTCACAGCCGGTGGACAGACTGTTTTATTTACGGCCACAGGGGGAACTTCGACGGGATCCTTCTCAAGTGTGACGGATAATAATAACGGCACATACACTGCGACCTTCACAGGATCGGCTTCAGGGACTGCGAATAATATGAGTGCTAAAATCGGAGGCGTCTCCATCACGAGTACCGCTCCGACTCTAGCCGTCATTCCCGGTGCGTTTTCACTGACTCAATCCGTGATCTCAGTTGGATCCGCTACCCTCACGTCCGGCGCAAGCACGACGCTTACTCTCACCGTAAAAGATACGAATGGAAATCAACTCACTTCCGGCGGTCTCACGGTCCTCTTCACCCGCTCAGGCGGCGTGAGTAATGGGATGATTTCAGCTACAAGCGATAATGGAAATGGAACTTACACCGCGACTTTCACAGCTACGACTTCAGGAGCAGCGACCAGCATTAACGCTTCGATTGGTGGAGCGGCTGTTTTAAGTGCTTCGCCGACGATCACGGTTTCTCCGGGTGCCGTGAGCCTCTCTCAATCGACTGTTACGGTTTCATCGGGAAGCATTGTAGCTGGATTTACATCCACCATCACTTTGACCGCGAAAGACGCCGCAGGAAATCAACTGACCTCGGGTGGACTCACCGTCGCTTTCAGTTCAAATGGTGGCACGAGTGCTGGCGCGATCGCAGCCACGACCGATCACAGTAATGGAACCTACACCGCTACTTTCACGGGAGTGAGTGCCGGGACTGCGACCACTCTTTCTGCCACCATTGGTGGAGCGAGCGTCACGAGTACGATGCCAACCCTCACGGTCAATACAGGAAGCGTTTCTCCAAGTCAGTCGACTTTCACGCTTTCATCGAGCACGGTTACCGCGGGCGGAACCGTAACGGCGACCCTCGTTCTGAAAGACAGTAACGGAAATCTCATTTCAGATAGTTCACAAGCTTCAAACTTAACTTTCTCTGTTCTCTCCACGGGCACAAGCTCGGGGACCTTCGGCGCGATCACAGCCGTGGGTGGTCAAGCTGGCTCCTATCAGTCGACTTTCACGGCCACGACTTCAGGGACGGTTAACACCCTTCAAGCCGTGCTCGCTGGATCCGGGAGTTTTAGTACGACTCCTTCATTTACCGTAAACGCTGGAGGAGTGAGTGGGACGGTGTCTACGGTTACTGCGTCAACGACAAGTTTAACCGCCGATGGCGCGACGACAAGCACGATCACCGTGACTCTAAAAGATGCCTATTCTAACCTAAAATCGGGCCTCACCGTCGCTCTCACTTCAAGCCGTGGAGCCACCGATACGATCTCACCTGCGAGTATCAGTACGAACGGCAGTGGCGTCGCGACCTTCACCGTGAAGTCAACGACACCAGGGACCTCGACGATTACTGCAACCGATTCTACCGACACGATCACGCTCACAACCACGAAAACCCTGACTTTTAATCCCGGGACCCCAAACGCTGGAACTTCTACCCTGAGCGCAAACCCCACCAGTGGCGTGATCGCGAACAACACCGCCACTTCAAGCGTAACCGTGACTCTTAAAGACTTAAACTCAAACGTCGTCCCTGGAAAAACCGTCACTCTCGCATCGAGCCGCCCAGGGTCTGACACGGTTTCACCAGCGAGTGGAACGACTGACGTAAACGGCCAAGCCGTATTCACCGTAAAATCAACCGCGAGTGGTACTTCTACTTACACGGTCACTGATACGACCGATACTGTGACCGTGACCCAAACGGCGAGTGTCGCTTACACTCCCGGAACTCCAACGAGTATCGCGATTAATTTTGGAAATAACCAATCCGGCACGGCGGGCTCTCCGCTTGCAGGATTTCCCCAAGTCCTAGTCACCGACTCTCAAGGAAACGCCGTTCCGAATCAGACAATTAATTGGAGCATCTTAACCGGCGGAGGTTCGGTCACTGGAACGGCGACGGCTTCGACTTCGACCACGAGTGCAAGTGGACTCGCGTCGGCGACCTGGAACCTAGGCACACTTGTGGGATCAAACACCCTTCAAGCTCAAGTGAATGGCACCGCACTGACAACGACCTTTACTGCGACGGGCACCTTCGGAGCGGTCACTCAGATTGGATTTCTCCAAAATCCAACCAACACCGTTGCAAGCATGAGTATTTCACCTTCTGTAACGGTTGCAGCCCAAGATGCGAATGGAAATACGGTGACCAGTTACAGCACGAGCATGACGATTGCGATTGGAACGAATCCGGGAACGTCGACCCTTTCAGGGACCCTCACCGTTACTCCGGTGAGTGGTGTCGCAACATTCAGTAACTTATCTCTCAACTACATCGGCACAGGCTACACACTCGCCGCTTCAAGCGGCTCCTACAATGCCACAAGCTCCACTTTCAACATCGTCTATCACCCTGAAGCGCTGACTTGGCAGGCGAACGTTGTTTCAAACGGAGGCTCGGTGAGTGCTTCCACGATGCTTGCCGTTTCGAATTTCTGTGTTGCGATTAATAGTGCGGGAGTCAGGTCCTCAATCTATCGCATGAATCTATTTGCGGGGAGTAATCTCGCAGCAGCACTCACTCCGCTTTTCACAGGACCCGTCGACGGTGGCACGACCTATGGAAATACAACAGACACAAATTACAACTTCATCGCGGGTGACTATACCGAAACCGGATCAACTGGAGGGCTGCAATGTAATTGGACTGCGAGATCGACTTATTTAGATACGGGGCTCACTTCGGGGACAGGATCACTCGCTGCGAACAATAACCATTTCATGACCTACATCCAAAATTATAAAAATAACAAATCACAAGCAACGGCTGACATTCTCGGGTCTGGAAGTACTGTGGATGGCACAGATAATTTTATGCTCGCCACAAGCTCGACATGGAGCACAATGATGTACACTACGCCCGGTTGGTCGGTGGGCCTAACAGGTGGAATCACTTATACACAGGCGGATGCTGGAACCTGGCTAGGTACTCGATCTGGTTCCAGTCTCGCGCTGTACAAAAATGGAACATCCCTATCCACGGGGACGAATGCAAGCGCCACTGCCGCTAATACATTAACAGCACTGGTGTGTTCAGGGCGGGTCAATGCTGCAACAAGTTCCGTGGCGCCGGTTATCGGATCGAATATGAGATTAGGTGCTTATTCGATCGGACTCAGTCTCACGTCGCTACAAGCTCTCAACTTTTCAGCCGCACTTGAAACCTTTGAAGAAGCGATGAAGCGTGGGGTAAATGACTCGACTGGGAATGCGGTGACGGGTGTAAACGTAAATGTTGAACTCAATTCAAGTTGGACTCCTTCTTGGAGTAATATTATAGGCTATTGGAAACTCAACGGTACCTTAGGATCAATCCCTTCCGGTTCAACGTTCCCAGATAGTTCCCCAAGTAGTAATAATGGTACCTCGTCGAGCATTCTTTCCTATGTCAACGGAATACTCAACCAAGGTGTGTCTTTCAACTCTTCGAGTTCTCCTATTGATCTCGGAACTCCTGCGACACTACATAATTTATCGCAGTTCACTTTAGCTGCTTGGATTAACTCGAGTTCACCCTCTTCATCTCAATTTATTATGGGCGAAGAGCTCTCCTATAAACTGGATATGTTGGGAGGACACGTACGACTCTTGGTAGGAAATGGTTCAGGCTGGAATTGTAATATCAGCACATCAGCGTCACCCGTTGCTAATACGTGGTATCACGTAGTGGGTACCTATGATGGTGCCATCTGCAGTTTATATTTGAATGGGGTTCTGGCAGGAACAGGGAGTAAGTCGGGTAATACGGGGTCGAACACGAACCATAATTACATTGGAGCATTCGGTGCCGGAAATTCTGCTTTCAACGGAATTATCGATGAGGTCGCTATTTGGAGTTCAGCTCTTACTACGTTACAAGTCCAAACGCTCTACAACACTCAATCCGTGACCTATGATAATGCTTTAACTAATATGAGTGTCGGCTTCCAGACCGTCACAGGTACCTGCACCACGAACGGTTCAACGGTAAATGTCCTGGCGTCTGACGGCACGAACACCGTCTCAGGCTCTACAACATGCTCCGCGGGAACCTGGTCCGTAACGATAAACACAAGTACACTCACCGCTGGAAATATCACGTTCGCCACGACAGATGGAAACGGAAACGTGAACACTTCAGCCGCTGCATCCCAAACCTTATACGCCCCAAGTATCACCTCAAGCGGCAGCGGCCAAACCGGAAACGACTCGACGACCCTTCCAACGCCATTCCAAGTGACCCTCACCGATTCGAACGGCAGACCGATCGCAGGCGCTACCGTGAACTACACCATCACCAACGGTGGGGGATCTCTTTCCACTGCGAGCACGACAACGAACGCAAGTGGTATCGCACAATCCACACTCACCCTCGCAGCCACTCCTGAAACTGCAACGATTACAGCAAGTGTTGCGGGAACTTCACTCACTGCAACCTTCACCGCCACGAGCACTGCGATTCCGTTCACTCAATCCTGGTCCACGATCGCCGCTAATTCTTCCAGCTACTCTGATGGAAGCACGATCGACTTCCTCGGAAGCGCAGGAGGAAATGTCTGTGAGCTTGCGCCCACTTCACAAACCGACAATAGCAACGTGACCCTCGGGTTTGCGGGAGGAAATTTTTCGGGAGTGGCCTGGGATTCGACTAATAATATCGTACGACTCACTCAAACGGGTACGCCAACAAATAACGCAGAATTAGATAGCTCGTGGGCTCCAGCGTGGCCAAATATTGTAGGCTATTGGAAGTTTAATGAATCCGCGGGAAGCGCTACCGTTACAGACAGTAGCCCATTAGGGACCAACACTGGCACTGTAAATAGCGGAGTCACATTAGGCGTAAGCGGGAAAGTAAAAACCGCCGCATCATTTAATGGAAGCGCTACCGGCTTTATCCAAATTCCTACCCCTTCCGCCCTGAACACTATAGGTAATAATATTACGATATCCATGTGGATGCAGTCGAATTCTGCCGTGTCTCAAGCGAACTTATTTTCAACCTATTCAGGCGGTACCGCTGGCTTTCAAGTTGAAACAAATATGTCTAATGTTCAACTCTGGTCTGCTGGCGGGAGTAAAAAAGGCAGCCTCTCGGTTATTGATGGAAACTGGCACCACGTCGTTGCAGTATGGTCCGCAGGAACATTCTCTATTTACGTCGACGGAGTTCAAGACATCACTGGCAGCACGACAGTAAGCAACTCCACAAGAGACGTACAGATTGGAACACAATGCACAGGAGCTGGGAGTACAAGTTGTTCAAATCCCTATACCGGATCACTTGACGAAATTGTCGTTTGGAATACCGCCCTCACTGCTTCACAAATCCAAACACTCTACTCCCGCCAATCTGCTAAATATTCCGGAACCGTTTTATCGCGCGTGATGGATGCCGGCGCAACGAATCCCAGTGGACCCTGGACCTCGCTTTCCTGGACTTCCACTCTACCATTTTTTAAAGCCCTTCCGGACTACGCTAACTCCTCCATTCAAAATGAAACTTCCACGAGTTACATATCTCTTGAGGGCGACACTCCAGCAGCCGGCGATAACAATCTCATGACAGGAATTGTAGGCCTTTGGCATTTGGATGAAGCTTCTGGCTCAACAACAATAAAAGATACATCAACAACTTCAGGCTCAGCTAATAATGGTACTGCTACGAGTGTGACATTTGGAGCAAATGGTATTCTGAATACTGCTGCGAATTTTAATGGAACCACTTCCGCCATTACTCTCTCTAAACCTTCTTTCTCTGGAACTGTAAATACGGTTTGTGGTTGGTTTAATTCGACAAACATTACTTCGACAGAAGTTATTTACGCCGAAAGAAGTTCCGCTACTGGAAATTCAATCACGGGTCAACTCTACATCTCAGGCAGTAAAATGACGTATGTTGTAAGAGATGACGCTTATAACGCTGCAACTGCAACTGGGGCGACTACACTTCAAAACAATAAATGGTATCATGCGTGTGGCGTAAGAAGTGGCACCAACGTAACGGTATATATAAACGGCGTACAAGATGGTTCGGCATCGAACTCTTCTATTGGAACCATCACAGTTAATAAATATAATATCGGCTCTTATTATTACGCTGCAGGACCCGGTAATAGTGGATTTTTTACGGGTTCAATCGATGAAGTCTCGATCTGGAACAAAGTGCTCAACGCCACCGAAATTTTCCAACTCTACCGCCGCGGCGCGAACCGCGTAAAATTCCAAGCTCGCACCTGCTCTACATCCACCTGTGGAGACGACCCAACAGGCGCAAATTGGAAAGGTCCAGACGGCACGAACCAGTCGTATTACTCAGAGCTTGATAATACCTCCTCCTACAGCACAGGAACAAACACTCCCACTGGAACCGTCAACACGACCCTTCCAAATATGATTTTTGGAGGTTTCTCGAATCCAACTCCAGCACCCAATCGCTATTTTCAATATCGCGCTATATTAGAAAGTGATGACACTTCCACGAATTGTAACTACGGCTCAAGCGCCACGTGGTGCTCACCAGAGTTAAAATCCGTCTCCGCGGGCCCGAATCACTACGATTCCTCCGACCCCGGAATCATTCCTGTGAACGGCCCTCAGTTTACCTCTCTCTCAGGATTCTCGGTGACTTTAGGTTCAAACGGCTGCTCTTCCACTCCGACCTTCCAACTCTCGCTCGATAAACTCACTTGGTATTATTGGAATGGGCTCATGTGGACTTCCACGACCGGAGGATACTCGAGCTCAAACACCGCCGCGACTATCAATTCTAATATTTCAAGCTTTGCCAGCTCTGTCGGTACCGGTTACCTTTACGTGCGCGCGTTCCTCACCTCAAGCGGAACTTCCGCTTGTGAAATCAGTAATATTTCAGTGACAGGAGCGAATTCATCAAGCACAAGTTCTTCAAACCCTAGCCCCTTCAGCGCCTCGGTTACTGCGGGAACGGGTGCAGTCACACTAACTTGGGGTGCGGCGACCGGAGCCACAAGTTACAATATTCGTTACGGAACCGCGTCTGGAAATTACTCGACAACCCTCACAGGGCAGACGAGCCCGACCACGATTTCAGGCCTGACGAACGGCACGCCTTATTACTTCCAAGTCTATGCGGTGGACGCAAGCGGAGTGACTCCTTCGAACGCGGAGGCTTCTGCAACGCCAATCGGCGCATTTAGTATCACGACCACGATTCCAGGAATAAACGGCATGACCCTGAACTGGGGCGCTGCGACTGGGGCGACCAGCTACGCCATTCAGTACGGAACCTCGACTGGAGTCTATACGACCACCTTGACGGGTCAAACCTCAGGCACACTGATTACAAATCTCGCTCCCGCTACTCCGTACTACTTCCGAATTCAAGCGACGAACACGAACAACGGGCTCGTGAACTCCGCTGAAGTCTCTCCTACTCCACTCCAAAGCTTCACTCAGTCCTGGTCCACTCTGTCCACGAATTCATCCAGCTACTCGAATGGCAGCACGATTGATTTCTTGGGCAGTACCGGAGGGAATGTCTGTGAGCTTGCGCCGTCGTCACTCACTGATAACAGCGGTGGAACGATCGGATTCGGTGGCGGAACGAATGTCGGTGTCACTTACACAACCATTAGCGATGGAATCAGTTCGGGTTCAGCGTTGCAACTTGGAAACGCTGGAAACTGTAATGGATCGACAGGGGCTTGTGCAAATTCACCCGCGTATCAAATTTATCAACTCAATTCAAATTGGGCGCCTCACTGGTCTAATCTTGTTGGACTTTGGCATTTAGATGAAAACTCTGGATCCACGACCGTTATCGATTCTTCTTCATCGGGCCCCTCGAATTCAGGAACACCGACGAGTGTCACCTTAGGGGCAGGTGGTAAGATCAATACGGCTGCAAGCTTCAACGGAACGAGCTCTTATATTTCTCTTGGTTCTAACTCGAGCCTCAGTCCTTCGTCGACAGTGACTGTTTCGGCGTGGGTCAATCCATCCGTACTTTCGAGCTATAAAACGATTGTTTCTCAAATTAATGTGCAGGGTTACCAGTTAGGTGTTTTTGGAACCAACGCCTATTTTGCGGTTAAAACATCAAATAACGGCTGGATCGGAACTCCCGGCACTGCCGCAACTCTTTCAACCAATACTTGGAGCCATGTCACGGGAGTCTATGACGGAACTAATATCTACGTTTACGTGAATGGCGTAGCCGTCGCGAGTCAGACCACACCGGCGACAGGAACTCTTTCTTATAGTGGTGGCGCTACCTGTATCGGAGTCATTTGTAATGGCAACAATTACTGGAATGGCTCTATCGACGAGGTTGCCATATGGAATACGGCCCTTTCAGCTTCTGACATCGCGAACATTTATCAGGGTCAAACTGTGAACTATTCAGGAGTCTTCACTTCCCGCGTGATGGATGCCCTCACCTCTCAATCCTGGACCTCGCTGTCATGGGTTCCAACACTTCCATTTTCTAAAGCGCTTCCCGATTCAGGAACGAGTGAAACTACAACAAATTACACCTCATTAACTAACTCAACACTGATGAGTAACATCGCAGGGCTTTGGCATTTCGATGAAACCGTCAAAAGTGGAGGAGGCGCCGGAAACGATTTCCAAGATCACTCAGGCAACAACTATTGGGGAACAGCCTACGGTAATGCGACGCTCGGCAATGCAGGAAAATTTTCAAATGCTATTTATTTAGATGGAACTAATTCTTACATCGACATGGGAAATCAAAGCGCACTTAACTTCACAGGTGACATGACGATTTCCTTCTGGACACGCACGACCTCTCTCCCTTCATCAGGCAATGTCAGCGTGCTCCTCGAAAAATACGGTGGAGGTACAGGCTATGAAATTTATATAAATTCAACCGGCAATATAGAATTTGCTGGAAGAACAGTGGGTACATCTACTCATTGGAATTCTGGGTATTCTACCGCAGCCATTGGAGATGGAAAATGGCATCATATCGTAGCTCAGCGTTCCGGCACGGTTTGGTCCATTTATGTTGATAGCAGTTTATCCTCGAGCGCAACTCAAGATGGAAACTCGTTTTTGGGAACCGCTCACTTTCTCATCGGTCAAGAGTCGGGAGGCAATTGGTATCAAGGTTATATTGATGAATTGGCGACATGGTCCCGTGCCCTCTCCGGGACCGAGGTCACCCAACTTTATCAACGTGGCGCGAGCCGAGTAAAATTCCAAGTCCGTTCGTGTAGCGATAATACGTGCACCACCGGATCTCCGCAGTGGCAAGGTCCAGATGGAACGGCTTCCACCTACTTTAGCGAGCTCGATAACATGAGTAATCAGGGAACCTCGGGATCCCCTGTTTCCATTCCGACAGGGACTGTCAATGCGATCCTACCAAATCTCACCTTAAACACCTACACAAGCGCTGTTTCGAATAACCGCTACTTCCAATACCGAGCGATCTTGGAAAGTGATCAATCAACTCTTTCTCTCATGCCTGAGTTAAAATCCGTGTCAGCAGGCTCTAATCGCTACGATACGACAGATCCAGGAATCGTTTCTGTCAACGGCCCTCAATTCACTTCCCTTTCTGGGTTCTCAGTCACACTCGGCTCGAACGGTTGTTCTTCGACTCCGGTCTTCCAACTTTCGCTCGATAAGCTGACTTGGTACTACTGGAATGGATCAGCGTGGACGTCAACGATCGCAGGCTATGCGAACGCGAACACGGCCGCGACCATCAACACGAATATCTCGAGCTTTGGTACTTCTGTCGGAACAGGTTACCTTTACGTGCGTGCGTTCCTCACATCGAGTGGAACGTCTGCTTGTGAAATCAGTAACATTTCTGTGACAGGAGCGAGTTCTTCGGGCACGAGTTCCACTAACCCTGCCCCCTTCACTGTCACTCCTGCTGCAGGTACAGGGGCCGTGACCTTAACGTGGGGATCATCAGCAGGCGCGACAAGCTACATGATTCGTTATGGAACCGCATCCGGAAATTACACGACTTCACTCACGAACCAAACGAGCCCCACCACGATTTCAGGCCTCACGAATAACACTCCTTACTACTTCCAAGTCTACGCAGTGAACTCAAGCGGCGTTACTCCAGCGAACACCGAAGTTTCAGGAACTCCAATCGGAGCCTTCAGTATCACAAGTACAAACGCAGGGCTCGGCACTGTAACTCTTAACTGGGGAACAGCAACGGGTGCCACGAGCTACGCCATCAAGTACGGAACAACAACCGGAGTGTATACGACAACCCTCGCGGGCCAAACCTCAGGCGCCACCGTTACTGGCCTCACTCCTGATATTCCGTATTACTTTATTGTTCAAGCCACGAACGGAAACAACGGACTCGTGAATACGGCTCAAGTCTCTCTCGATGCCATCCAAAACTTTATCCAACAGTGGGCGACTCTTTCCGCGAACTCTTCTAGTTACTCTTACGGAAGCACGATCGACTTTAGTGGATCCAGTGGCGCAAACGCCTGTGAACTCGCTCCCGCTTCTCAAACCGACAGGACTTCGAGTAATTTCTCAAGTGGAACCCTGGGTGGAGCGGCAACCTATGATTCGACTAATAATTATCTGCGCCTTTCGAATTCCACGGCTTGCGTAAGCGCCGGAAACTGCGTGAACATGGACTCCACGTGGACCCCAGCTTGGTCGAGCCTTGTCGGACTTTACCACCTGGATGATGCCTCATTTGCTAGTCAAGCCGTTGATTCTTCTGGAAACGGGAACTACTTGGTTCCAAATGGAACAATAAACACAGGCTCTAGTTGTAAAATTGGTGGGTGTGCTTCAAGCAATGCAGGAACTTTTAACACCAATACAAGCTTAACTATGACGAATAGTTTCACCTACGCGACCTGGATCAAAGTCATTTCATCGGGCGCCTATGGGGGCGTTGCTATTTTCAAAAGTAGCACAACCTCACGCTGGTCGTTGCAGTTTGACAGCGGTGGAAACTACATCTACATGCGAATAGACACGAGCGCAGCGACTAATCAAAGTCCGGCCCAAACCACAAGTATATCCGACGGCAACTGGCACCATGTTGTCTACACAGCAAATAATGGTACAGTCAATGCGTATGTCGATGGAAACGCTGTAGCTACTGGCACCTACTCAGCAGGAAGCGGATTTTCAGGCACTGCCCAAATCTCAATGATTTGGAATCCGAGCCCAGCGAATTTGGCCTTTGATGAGATGGCGTACTGGAGTACCGCTTTAAACTCCGCTCAAGTAAAAACGATTTATCAACATCAATCCTCGAAATACGGAGGAGCTATTTTATCACGCGTGATGGATGCTGGCGCGTCGAATACAAGTGCATCATGGACATCACTTTCATGGGTTTCGACATTACCTTTCTTAAAAGAGATTCCTAGTTCAAACGAAGCCCAGTCGACTTATTCAGGAACCGTCAACTCCAGTGGAACAAGCGGTAACTCTGCACTCGCGACAGGACTAACAGCTCTATGGCATTTCGATGAAGCATCAGGTGCGAGCACCATTGTAGATAGTTCCGGAACTGGAAACAATGGGACCCCCACTTCTCTGACCTTAGGCGTTCCAGGGAAACTAAATTCTGCTGGTTCTTTCGACGGAAACGCAAGTTTGGTCACTGTGGCCAATTCCACTTCCCTTCAACAATCAAACATCTCAACGATTTCAGGGTGGTTCTACAGAATGGGGATAGATGCCCATGGAACAACCTACGGTTATGTGATCAGGAAAGGAGCGACAGCAGGGACGAATGCAATCTATATCCAAATTCCAAATACTCAGTATGTTTGTGTTGCGGTTGCTGGATCCTCCTTGTGTTCGAGCTCCACAATCAGTAATTATCAATGGTATCACTTTGTCGTGTCCATCACGAGCAATTCGATTTCACTCTATTTAAACGGAGTATTAGCGGGAACCACCTCCCTTGCATCCTCCTGCCCTGGGACAACAGATCCGCTCTATATCGGCACAGCAAACGGCGGATACGCCTATTTTAATGGTTATATCGATGAAGTTGGAATTTGGTCACGAACGCTAAGCCAGGCAGAAATTATTGACCTCTACCGTCGCGGCGCGAATCGAACGGCCTTTCAAGTTCGCTCGTGTTCAACAAATAACTGCAGCGACGACTCCACGGGTGCGAACTGGAAAGGTCCCGACGGAACCAATAGCTCGTACTACTCAGAACTCGATAATACGACCTCTTACAACACAGGCACGAACACCCCAAGCGGCACCGTTAATGCGGCTGGACCCTCCCTGACCTTTAATAATTTCTCGACCACTCAGCCCACATCCAATCGCTATTTCCAATACCGTGCAATCATGGAAAGCGACGACTCTTCGACCAATTGTAACTACGGCTCGGGCGCGACTTGGTGCTCACCTGAACTTCAATCCGTCACCATCGGACCCACTCACTACGATTCGTCTTCACCCACCGTGACGAGTAAAACAGGAGTGCCTTTCGTCTCTCTGTCAAACGTGATCCAAACTTTAGGAACGAATGGCTGCAACAGCGGAGGGGGAACTCCGGGCGTCCTCTACAACTTAGGCGTCGGCGCGAGTTACTCGTCTGCAACCTGGTACTACTGGAACGGCACGACTTGGGCCACTGCAGGCGGAA
>Ga0364860_10351_pt2 | contig 31719 bp, 30 predicted proteins | sample ExccelAu500001D4_FD_206916 | JGI IMG/M metagenome (GOLD analysis project Ga0364860, IMG submission 206916) | Enriched cells from Trout Bog Lake Hypolimnion, Wisconsin, USA - BchlTB.Aug20.5000.01 .D4 | ecosystem: Environmental > Aquatic > Freshwater > Lake > Hypolimnion/Profundal zone | place: USA...
ATAAAGGAGTTCCGCTGCAGGAGTTGATGCATGAAAGCGCGTTCTCTGATATGATTATCATTGATTCGCATACCAGTTTCTTCACCATCGGTAATAATTCGCCCAGTCCTTTCTTAAAAGATTTCCTGGCCGATTCACATTGTCCTGTTTTAATAGTTCCTCATACTTATACTTTCTTTGACAAAGCGGTGCTTTGTTATGATGGCACCCCATCAAGCGTTTACGCTATCAAATCTTTTAGTTACCTGTTTCCGGATATGGCAGACCTGAAAACAACGGTGATAAGCATAAACGAAAAACCTACCAACCATTTAAAAGATGCCCATAATTTTAAAGACCTCATTCACATGCATTATAAGGGTGCTGAATTTGAGGTTTTGGCCGGCGATGCCAATGAAGAGCTGATTAAATATCTTCAGGCAAATGGGGGGCATTCCATTGTTGTAATGGGTGCTTATGGGCGCAACGCAATTTCGAGGCTGTTCCATCAAAGCCTCAGCAACAAGGTTATTAAAGAATTAAATACACCTGTTTTTATAACGCACCAATAATAATTTATCAATTTAAACCCACGTACTATGAAAGCCTCTATCAACACACTTCACCACCAGGATCTTGACTGGCTCCGCGAACTTGATTTTTACAAAGGCGAAATTGCCATACTTACAAAGCGCCTTGAAGAGGTGATAACGGCAAATACCCATACTGAAGTTACCAGCCAGGTTGAGCATTTTCAAAATAAATTTATCGTTTTGAAAGAGGTAATCGAAACCCTTGGCCACGATATTAAGGGCAGGGAATCTGCTATTGAAAGGTCAGCAGAAAAAAGCCCGGGCCATACCAACGAACATTCAGTGAGCGTTAATAGCGGACTTTTGAGCAGAATGAAAAACCTGGCAACAGATATTTCTGACAGCCGTTTTGAATTGAATAAATTCTTGTCGAAGGCAATGTAAGAGTAGTCTGATAAAAAGACTAAAAGTCGTTAGACGTTTCGTGAACGTTTAGCGGCTTTTGCATTTTAGGCCGCTGTGGAAACAAAAACCGGTTGAGAAACAAATTCTGTAATCCCAGGTAATTCGCGCCCTACCAGTTGCTTGGGCAAAGTGAAATAGAACGTAGTTCCGGCACCTGCTTCGCTTTCGTACCTGATTGTGCCGTTATAAAAGGCGAGTATCTTTTTACATAAGGCCAGCCCGGTACCCTTACCTTCAAATTGGTCGGCAGTGTGCAGGCGTTTAAACATCTGAAACAATTTACTTTCAAATCCTTTTTGTATTCCTATGCCGTTATCGCTGACGCAGAAGGTTACATAATCGCCTTCTTCATTAAAATCAATTTTTACAACAGGGTTAGCACTTGTATTAAATTTAATTCCATTGTCAACCAGGTTTTGAATCACCTTGTATATCATTGCCGAGTGAACATCTTTTAGTGCAGGGAGCATTCTTTCAATTCTAATTTCGGCGTTAGCAGCATCTAACCTTGGTTTCATTTCCATGCAAATTGTTTTCACAACCTCATTCAGGTCAACATCTGCGGCCGGGGGTAAATTCCGGTCAACCCTGCAATAGGATACTACATCATCAATTTGCTTTGCAAGTTTTTCTGAGCCGGACTGCGACATCTTGATAAACTCCTGGCCATCCGGTGGCAACATAATGCTATACCGGCCAGCCATTAGTTTCATAAAGCTGCTGATATTTCTTGCCGGTGCCTTTAAATCATGAGATATGATGTATGAAAGCTGCTCCATATCTTCGTTCAACCGCTTTAGAGCTGCAGCCTGTTCTGCAATTTTTCTGTTGGCTCTGGCTAACTCCATTGCTACGGTATCAGCCACTGCAAGGCGCAAACCCATCCCTTCTTTATATCCTTTAATCCCTGGTGTAAACCTCTGCATACTTGTTAAATTTCTAAATTTCGCCAAGTCAGGGGGGGCTTTCGGCGCACTTATTCAGCTTTGTTATATACGGGCACACTGTCATTCTGTTCTAAAGATTGCTGTAAACAATAAAAGGCGTGGATTGTATTTGAGCATTATTCGCCACAAATTGGAGACATGAAACAAAATACAGCTATTTGAAACACAGATAGTTGTGTTTTGAACCGATATTTTGCAATTGTCATTTTTTTATAAGGGAGTAGAGGATGGGGTTATCGGGAATAACTTCCACCCTGAAATGCCTGAACTTAACGCCGGGATTAGCAGTCAAATCCAATCCATAGATAATATTCGAAGTTTTACTTAAAGGAGCATGATAGAGTCGTGCAGTGAGATAAACAGTATGCCAGCCCCGGCTGCTGTCAACAGCATTACTAAACAAGCTGATTCTTGTTCTTTCTCCATCCGGAACATTCTTGCCGTTGAATGCCAGGGAAAGGCCACCCTTGGGTACCAGCGAGTCCACATAAATATCAGCGGATAGTATAATCTTCATCTTTTCATCCAGGTTATCAGGACGAAGCGCACATCGAAAATCACCCGATCTGTTGTTGTTTGAGTCCGCTTCTTCAATTTCGTTATTCAAAACCGGTGGTGGCATTAAACCGCATTTGAGCCCGTCCTTCTTCAAAACATAAATACTGGTGGTAAAGCCGTAATAGATACTGTCAACGCACTTAAAATATTCCTGCGCAATAGATAGGTAGTCACTGCCCCATTCCATTGGCGGATTACAAAGTATTAAGTACTGAGCATTGCATTTTTCCAACTGTTTCCGCCAGCCAATATTCCCCCCAACCGAACTGAAAATATTGTATTTCCAGTTAGTGTTGTACTTATGCTTGTAATAATCCAGGTAAGCGGGGTTAGTGCCCGCAAAGGCCACACTGTTATTTCCATATGCAAATTCATAACCTGCAATATGCCTTGCAAACATTTCTGTTTCGGCATGGTAAAATATCTTGTAGTAACTCCGCTCCCACCCCAGGCTAACAACCAGCACCACGACCAGCAAACCAATTTCAATATCCCTGAAATAGGAATCCGGCAGTTCTATAAACGAACAGATAAATAAAATCAGGAACGGGAAACCAAATATCAGCACCGAAGTTTGTAACACCGGTGCCCGGTAAACGCTATAAAAGTATCCGGTTGCGGCAGGTATTACAAACCATAACAACGTAATAAACCGGTATTTAAACATCAAAGGCTTTTGCCTGAAATGATACAGACCTTGTGCCAGCAATAAAAAGAGAGCACCGAGAATGTAATTGGAGAAATTGAAAATGTAATACAGATAGTTTTTAAAGAACCCCGGCGTTGGTGCAGGTACCCATTCAAGCCCTTTAAGCTGAAGTTGCTGTAAAAAAACATGCAGGTGCGGCAAGCAAAGCGCCACCGATGCCAGTATGGCCAGCAAATATTTAAGCAGGTGCCGGCGCTCAATTACAAACAAACCGGTCAATACCATTCCCCCGGCAGTTAACAGACTGAAATAATGATTATAGGCACATAAGGTCAATACAAGTGCAAATGCGACCAGGTTTCGGAGGGTAGCCCTGGCTATTACTGAATTCCAGATAACCGTTAACAACAGAACAAGAAATAGCCCAGAAATATAAGGCCGGGCAATCTGGCTGTACATTACGGTGTATTGCAGGCCGGCAATTAAACATGCAGCTATAATGCCAGCACTTTGGCTAAACCATTTCTTTCCTATCTGATATATTAAAGGAATGCAGCTGATACCCATTAAAATAAAAGGCAACTTTACGACCCACTCGGTATCACCAAACAGTTTCACCCAGTAATAAAGAAAGACCTGCACCCCCGCCGGGTGCCCATCGGGAACAACGCCTTGTTGAATCACCTCACTAAACGAATTGAAATGAGTGCGGTTGAGGGCGCTTAACTCATCGTAGGTAAAGGGTATTTCATTTAAACGATATACCCGTAAAGCGCATCCTACGAAGGTGATAACTATAAGCCAGGTTAAAAAAGGTTTCCGTTCAGAGGTCATGCCGAAATTGAAAAAATGAAGTTAACCGCTAAAACCTATCTATTTATAATAATGTAGTTATTATAAGTTTTGCCATTAGGCAAGGTCAGCACATAAAAATAGGTGCCGTCAGGCAATGGGTGGTGGCTGTCAATATCCGTTCCGTCCCAATCATTCAAGTAGCTGGAACTTTCATAAACTGAGGTGCCGTACCGGTTAAATATATTAATGGTAGCCGGTGAGAAATACTCCAACCCGCGAAACACCAGCAGGTCATTCTTCCCATCTCCGTTAGGAGAAAAACCCTGGGGAAAGAAAATACTATCGGGGCAGGCAATGTTGATGGTAATAGTTCCGGTATCGCACCTGCTTAAATTGCATACCACATATTCAAAAACAGTACTACCGCACGTATAAGCGGTGTGGTTAAAAATTACATTATGCGTAGCCGAATCAATGCTCAGCTTACCAAGGTTGCTGTCCACATTCAAAACCGCCGATACATACAGGGTATCATTGCCGGGGTCACTATCGTTTGCTAATACATCTAGAACGGCCGTCGTTACAGTATCTGTAAAGGCATAATTATCATTTACCACTACCGGTGGAAGGTTAGTTCCCTCTACGGTTACATATATCTCAGCACTGGCGCAGGCATTTGAGACATCGCAAACCTGGTATTTAAAAGAATCAACACCAAAAAAACCTTGTTGCGGCCTGTAAACAATATTATTACCCGAAACTGTTGCCGAGCCATTTAATGGGGGAAAAATAACAGTGGTAGTAAGTGCCCCGTTACCTCCGGTAACCAGCAAATTGATATTAAGCGTTATCTGCGAATTTTCATGAACAGTAACACTATCATTACTTGCCACAGGGCCTGAAGCGTGTAGTAAAATTACGTTTACCAGAAATAAAAAAATCAGGGGAACCTGCCTCATTGTTTAACCATTGCATGCAAAAACTCCATTGCCTTCTGAACAAGATTTTTCGACCCTATAAATATAGCAGAACGTTCGTGAAAACCCGTGGGTTGAAGTTCAAGGATTCTTTGATTACCGTCCGTCGCCTCGCCGCCGGCCTGTTCAGTAATAAACGCCATAGGGATACACTCATAAAGCAAACGTAGCTTACCTTTGGCTTCGCCCTTATTTGCCGGATAGATAAAAATGCCCCCTTTAAGCAGGTTACGGTGTATATCGCCAATCATTGAGCCTATGTAACGGAGAGAATACGGCCTCGAAGTTTCCTTATCAATAGTTGAACAATGTGCCAGGAAATTTTTCAGGCCATCATCAAACTTCTCAACGTTACCCTGGTTAATGGAATATGTTTTGCCTTTGGCAGGAATGCTAACGTGCGGGTGCGACAGGTAAAATTCATTATCCTGCGTATTCAGCGTAAAGCCAATGACCCCGTTTCCGATTGAAATAACAAGGATGGTTGAACTGCCATAAATAAAATAACCCGCAGCTTTGGTTTCTGTTCCTTTCTGTAAAAAATCGCGGTCTTCAACTTCAACTCCTTTGGCGCTAAGCCGGTGGTTAACGGCAAAAATAGTTCCTATAGGCGCCGCAACTTCAATGTTCGATGAGCCATCCAGTGGGTCGGCAGCTACGGTAAATATGCCGTCAGCATTTAAGGTTACCTGGTGTTCATTCTCTTCCGATACATAACCCGCACAGGTTTCACTGGCCTTCAGGTAATCCATTAAAATCTTGTTGGTCAGGTCATCCAGTTTCTGCACTTCTTCGCCCTGAACATTGGTTGTATCATTGGCTCCCAGCACATCCAGCAGCCCCGCATTGTTAACCATATGCGAAATTACCTTGCAACCTTCCGCAAGCGAAATCAATAACTTTCCTAAGTCATCATCTGCGTTCTCTATAACAAATTCCGAAAACCTGGCCCCTTTCTTCATATTGGTAAACGATTTCTCTAATCAGGCAAACCTAAGTGATTCGGCCCTTAAACGCAAACCTGATATAAAACATTACAACGTCTTTGTGCTAAATGCACAACAGTTAAAGCAGATAAATATCAGCTAACCGGTTAAAAGGCTTTTAAAATACCTGTCGGTGCATATCTTTGCGCGGCAAAAAAAAGGGCAAATGAGCTTTATTATCAGGCATGGCGACGAAAAGGACATTCCGGGCATGTTCAAGCTGGTTCAGGAACTGGCCGAATTTGAACGCGCGCCCGAGGCCGTTGTAAATACCGAACAGATGCTGCGCGAAGATGGCTTTGGCAAACATTCCATCTATAAAGTGTTTATAGCTGAAGAAGTCGCCACGGGCGATGTTATTGGTATGGCTTTATATTACACCGCCTACTCCACCTGGAAAGGAAAGATTATCTATCTGGATGACCTGGTTGTAACCGAAAGGTTCAGAAAATTCGGTATTGGCAAAAAGTTGCTGAACGAAGTATTAAAAGAGGCTGAACTAAAAGGCGTAAATCAGATACGCTGGCAGGTACTAGACTGGAACGAGCCCGCCATTAAAATGTACGAAAAAGTAGGGGTCACATTCGACCCGGGTTGGATTGACTGCAAAATGAGCAAAGAGCAGATTATTAATTACGTTTCTTCTTTACATCCCACATTCTGAAATAACAAGTAAAAACCACAATACCCCTTATGCAGGTTTATAAATTCGGAGGGGCATCGGTAAAAGATGCTTCAGCAGTAAAAAATGTAACTACCATTCTTAAAGAGAACAACACTAACGATAAAGTAGTCGTTATCTCTGCCATGGGCAAAACCACAAACGAACTCGAAAACGTGGTTAACCTGTATTACGCCGGCAATGCCGGTTGGGAAAAGGCCCTTGATGGCTTGTTCGATAAGCACCTGGCTATTATGAAAGACCTTTACACCAACGGTAGCTTCGATCACGCCGTAGCTGATGTAAAGGAGCTGATTGAAAACGCCCGCGAATTTCTGAAACATAACAATTCAAGAAACTACAATTACATATACGATCAGGTGGTTTCAATTGGCGAATACCTCTCTACTACCGTAGTAAGTGATTATGCAAACTCTTTAGGACTAAAGAATACACTGCTTGATGTTAAAGAAGTGCTGTTTACTGATAACGCCTATACAGAAGGTAAAGTAGATTTCAAAAAAACCGAAACGGCTATTGCACAGAAGGTTTCTGAACTGACAAAAACAGGATTTGTCATCACCCAGGGTTTTGTTGGCAGCACACCTGAAGGCTTTGCTTGTACATTAGGCCGTGAAGGTTCTGATTATACTGCTTCAATCTTTGCATACTCACTGAATGCTGAGCGCATGACTGTTTGGAAGGACGTAGAAGGCATTATGAATGCCGACCCAAAGGAGTTTCCGGAAGCTCAGTTTCTGAGCGAAATAACCTACCATGAAGCCATTGAAATGACTTACTATGGCGCAAGCGTTATTCACCCAAAAACCATTAAGCCAATCCAGAATAAGAATATCCCCCTGGAGGTACGTAGTTTTGTTAACTACAACAAACGCGGTTCAGTTATTTCAGCCAATGCCAACACCAGCTTTTTGCCTCCCATTATTATCTGGAAAAGAGGCCAGGTGCTCCTCTCCTTTTCAGCCAAAGATTTTTCATTTATTGCCGAAGACCACCTGAGCAAAGTGTTCAGCACTTTTGCCGAAAACCGCCTGCGCATTAACATGATGCAAAATGCGGCCATCAGCTTTTCGATAGCAGTTGATTTCAAGAAGGAGAAAATTGACAACATTATTGAACAGCTGCACAACGAGTTTTCAATTACCCGGAATGACAATCTTTCTTTGCTTACTATCAGGCATTATAACCAGGGCATTATTGATAAACTGACGCAAAATAAAGATGTGCTGTTGCGCCAGATATCGCGCACCACGATACAGTTGCTGGTAAGAGAGTAATTGATTTACTTTTTAGCGGCCAGCTTTTTCAGCTTCTTTTCTTTAGCTATAACTTCGGCAAAGTTGTTTTCCTTCAATATGGATACGGTGTGCTCACGCACTATCCTGAATACTTCACGTATGCCGCAGGTTTCTTCATCCGTGCATTCTTCGCAGCGTTCGTAGTATTTATGGGCTACACAGGGCACCAGGGCAATAGCACCCTCAAATAGCCTCAGCACATCGGCCATATTTATTTCTTCCGGCGATTTGATGAGATAGTAGCCACCGCCCTTACCTTTCTTGCTGCCCAGGTAACCTGCCTTACGCAGGTCCAGCAGAATCGTTTCCAGAAATTTCTTTGGAATGTGTTCGCTTTCAGAAATCTCACTAATCAATGCATGCTCTCCCTTCTTCTTTTTAGAGAGATAAATCATTGCCTTAATTGCGTACTTGGCCTTCTTGGTTAACATATTACTGGTGGTCGAATTTCCGCTAAATGTAAGTTAAAAATCTTTTTTCCTGTAATTGTTGATTCCATACAGGTCAGCTATCCACATTTTTTTGTCTAATCTGTAAATTTCACTTCCTTGCAGGTAAATGAGCATGGTCCCTTTTAAAGAAGCTTTTCTTTTCTGGCTTAAACTGGGTTTTATAAGCTTCGGTGGGCCTGCGGGACAGATTGCCATTATGCACCAATACCTGGTTGAAAAAAAGAAGTGGATAAGCGAGCACGTTTTTCTGCACGCCCTTAACTATTGCATGCTGTTACCCGGCCCCGAAGCCCAGCAACTGGCGGCATACAGTGGCTGGTTAATGCACGGTACCTTAGGCGGGGTGATAGCTGGTCTGTTATTTATCCTCCCTTCAGTTTTCATTTTAACCGGCCTTAGCATTATTTACGTTACCTACGGAAACACCCCCATAATAACCGGCATTTTTTATGGCATAAAGCCCGCCGTCGTGGCTATTGTATTCCTTGCCGTTTGGAAAATCGGGGAACGCGCTTTGAAGAGAAGAATTGACCTTTTTCTCGCAGTGGCGTCGCTGCTTGCCCTGTTGATTTTTAAAGTGCCTTATACAATCGTCATGCTCTCGGCAATTATTATCGGTGTAGTTTATGTAAGCATATTTAAGCCAGGAACAAGCTCCGGGGCGAATGATCCAACTCAAAAAGATGAAGAGGAAAACAGTTATCTCATCAATAGAAATTCATCCGATTCAACTCGCAATTTTAAATGGAGTTCGTTTGCAGTGAAAGCAGTTTTATTTATCGTTCTATGGAGCATCCCTTTCTCCTTATTCTACTTCTTCACATCCGACTTTAAATTCTGGAAAGATCTTTCGCTTTTCTTTACCCAGGCCGCACTCTTCACCTTTGGTGGGGCATATTCGGTGCTGACTTACGTAGCTCAATATGCGGTTGAAAAGTTGCATTGGCTTTCGCAATCAGAAATGATTGACGGTTTGGCCCTAGGCGAAACTACCCCCGGCCCTTTAATGATGGTTTTACCCTTTACAGGATTTATGGGTGCTTATCATCACTTTGGTGGTTCTATTTGGGCAGCATGTTTAGGATTGTTACTCAGCACTTATTTTACTTTCTTCCCTTCATTCGTTTTTATCCTGCTCGGAGCTCCCATTGTTGAAAAAACTCAGGACAATCAAAGCGTAAAACTTGCTTTAAGTTTTGTAACCGCCGCAGTAGTAGGTGTAATTGCTAACCTCGGTATTTTTACCGCAAAAGCAGTTTTGTTTCCATCAGGTGTTTCATTTGCAAGCTTGAACTGGCCTGCCCTAATCTGGATTATTGTTTCCTTTATTGCTTTAAAGAGATTTGGGGTAAATATGATTTTGTGGATTGGGGTGAGTGCAGTAGTTGGCTTGGTGTTTTGTATTTGTCTAAATACTTAATACTAGCTACTAAAATACTACTCACCTCATCCTCCTCACCAAATACTTAGGCACCCACTTCGCCCATTTAAACATCAGCTGCGGGCTTTGCTTTTTGTAGGCCTTAATAAACTGGCTGGTGGGTTCAGCAAAAACTGAGTTGCGTTTGCCTTCAATACTTAATGGCTTTGTAAGGTCGCTAAGGTTGGTGTAAAATGTTCTGCAATTGGCAATTTCGCTGTAAACGTGGGCATCACTGCCGGCTATAACGGGTTTATTATGCTTTTTTGCCAGTTCCACTGCCTTCATGTTATTATAGGGAAATTCACGTCCGTTATACCCTTCCACCAAATCAATTGCATCAAAGTTTATTTCATCCAGCTTGTGATGGTGATAAGGGTGCACCAGTAAAACCAGGCCTCCCTGAGCCTTTATCTGCTGAACTACTTCACCAAAGTTGGTCGCTGTAATTTCTTCTTTCAGGTTTATGCCCGTTATATCGCCCACACTTGTTTTTACTTCTGAGGCCACATAAACTTTAAAGTTCTCGTCCTTATTTAAAGCAGCACATTCAACCCCGCCTTTAATCGTATCATGGTCGGAGATTACAATACCGCTCAACCCACGGGCTTTAGCCAGGCGCAGTATCTTCTCCGGCTGCATCATTGAGTCGTACGAGTGGTAGGTGTGTGTATGAAAATCTACTGAAAACATTTCAGCCCTTTAGTTTTTTATAGTAATGCACAAAAATATAAGCCAGCTGGTAAAGATTAGGCATTGGGTCCAGCAGCCTCCAATCCTTTTTTGAATAGAACAAGGTGCTGATAATTTTCAGAATAGTTGAAGGCCGCTCAATACCATGAAATACCTCCCCATTCAAAACCCATTGAAAAGTAGTATCCGTAAATGCATCCGAAGCAGCAATCTCCTCTCCCGCAGCTTTCTTTACCAGCATCTCATCAAACTCAACACCCGAAGATAAAGCCAGTTCCAGCGAGCCCCAGAACTTGGGATTTATTTCCATCAATTTGTAAACGCCGTCATTGTTATCTTTCTTAAACTCTACCATAGCCACACCGTTCCATTTTAAATGGTCAAGTATCGCTTTGCCGTATTCATTCAGCTTCGGGTCCCGGAACGATTCCGCGCATACACTGGCCCCACCTGTAACCGGGTATTCCCTGATGCGGTGGTGAGTAAAAGTTCTCTTACAAACGCCATTATCGTAGTAAGCAAAGAAGCCGAAACCCTCGCCCACAATATATTCCTGCACAATCGGCAGGTCCGGCGATTTGAAGTTATTCTTCGCGCACATGGCCTTGAACTTGGCAACCAGCTCTTCGCGGTTATTCGCATACTCCACAATGTTCTTGCCCGACTCAAACGGTGCCTTCACCACGCAAGGAAAAGACAACTCGAGCTTCTCAACCTCTTCGCTACTTAAAGGAATGAAAGTTTTCGGCACCGGCACACCCAAAGTCTCCGCCACGGCATTGGTTCTGCGTTTATCAGCAGCCAGTTCAATGTTATCGTTAGAGGTAATAATAAGATTAGTATATGTCCTGATCAAATCCTGGTGCCTGGCACAAGCCCGGTACGACTTGAACCCCACCGGCATCAAAAGGTCGTATTTCTCGGCAGCCAGAATCCTGGTAATATCCGCTATAAAATCTGCTTCGTTCTTCTGCGCTTCGTTAATAATAAATTTCCTTCTTGAATATTTCGAGAACAGCGCTAAGGATGCCTTTTGCGTTCCACACACATCTACGATATATCCCTTTTTACCCAAATGCCTTAAAATGGCCAGCGTATTCTGGTTGGCTGCATCAAGTAAAAGGATTTTCTTATTTCCGTTCTCCATCTAATTACAAATTTCTTCCGCCACAAAGGCACTGAGACACAAAGTTTTTGAAACGAAAGAATACAAAATCATGCTTAATGTTCTTCGTGCCTTTGTGGCTAAGTATTTTTAAAGTTTACGGTATTCTTCAATTATCTGGCTCTGCATTATTCCTTCAATTCCCATTTCTTTCAATCCGGCCAGTATATCGCGGTAAAGTTGCGTATAACCACGGTATTTTAATTCAGTAAAAAAGTTATTGTGAAAATTTAAGGTAAACACGCAGTTATATTTGTTCTTTTCTACAAAGTCAAAAAACTTCTTCTTCGCTTCAACAAGCGGCATATTCAGGTTATAGAATGTGCGGTCCATCAAAATCTGTGGCGCCTCTACAAAATTATAAGGCCTGTTCTGCGCCAGGTTAAATGGTCTGAAAGGCTGCCCAAACGAATTCCTCAAACCAAATACCGGGCTAAAGCCAAGCGAAGTATCCAGTTTTAAGCCGTTCTCCTCTATCAAATCATATCCTCCCGGCAAAGTAAATTTCAGAAAGTGAAACCTGTTTCCTTGGGGCAGACTTCCAAAAGTTTTAATCTCTTCTGCAAAGGTGCTTCTACCCATGCTTTTGTGTATGCCGTTCTCTCCTCCCCGCTGTTTTACACTGGTAAATTCCTTGTTAATGGCAGAAGAATGAAAATCGTAATCGCTGTTTTGCTTATTCTTTACCAGCAACCAGTAGAAATTAGACTTATAACCAAATTCCGCCTCAATCTTCATTATACGCTCCATATTCATCCAATCCGGCTTGCCCAGGCTGGCGTTATAAATCAGTCGCAGAATTTCGAAAGGCATCAACTTATCCAAAGCATATCGCCCGTCTTCTTTCACGGCGCCATAAACTGAGTCAATATCATGGGTTAAAAAGACCCTTGATTTTCTGTTCGTCGTCTTCAACCCGCTAAGTTTGGGGTGCGAACTAAACAGGTAATCAATTATCTGCTGAACGGTATTGTTTTCAACGCTGTTAAGCTTATGCTGCAGGCTGTTGGTGTATTTAAACCGTCCGTATTGGTCGGGGTCGGTATCGTAATATTCCTGAAAAGAGTTAACGAGGTATGAAATTGTGCTAATAAAATCAGTGCCTCCAAACTTATTTACAATATTTCCGTTGTCACTCAGTTGTTGTTGATGACTGAAAACACTTTGCGCTAGCAACTGGTGAAACTGCTCAGAAACAACAAAGTCGTTTTGGTCAGAATACCCAACGGTTATCAGCTCATCATCTTTATGGTCGGTAAAAACACAGGTAAGCCCTTTATTGAAAAAAATAGTATTAAGCGTATGCTTTATAAGCTCCTGTTGGGCGGTATCGGGCGAAATGTAAATATGTATGGCACTGCTCATTGTAACGGGCTCAAAATAAACCTAAATCTTTATTTTACGGTCACTTCTTTGCCAATATTATTATTCTTGTATCCTTATAATCTTGTTGCATGTGTGGTATAGCCGGAATGGTAGACGGGCGCTCATCGTCCGATGAAAAAGCAGAATTGATAGGGCGGATGCTGAAAAGCATTAACCACCGCGGCCCTGAGGCATCGTCATTTTTTATTGAAGACGCCATTTGCTTAGGCCACAACAGGTTAAAAATTATTGACCTTTCGGAAGAGGCTAACCAGCCTTTTCATTACGATGGATTGGTAATAGTTTTTAACGGTGAGATTTATAACTACATCGAGTTAAAAGTAACTCTTCAGCAGGCCGGCCACAAGTTCAGAACCAGCAGCGATACCGAGGTGCTTTGCGCCGCTTACAAAGAATGGGGCGAAAACTGTGTTGACCGCTTTATAGGCATGTGGTCGCTGGCCCTGTGGGACAAATCAAAAAACAAGCTTTTCTGCAGCCGCGACCGCTTTGGCATTAAGCCTTTTTACTACTACCAGATTGGTGAAAGCATGTGGTTTGCCTCAGAGATAAAAGCCCTGAAACTGATACCCGGCTTTAACTTTGAACTGAACACCGCTCAGATAAACCGTGGTCTGGCCTTTGGCTGGGTTGAAAATGAACAACAGACCGTTTATAGACATCTAAAGACCCTCCCCGCAGCACACAATCTTGTTTGGGAAAACAACCAGATAAGGATTAACCAGTATTGGGATATTGACCTTCAGAATATAAAGAAAAGCACGCTGAGTTGGGAAGAAAAGAAAGAAACCTTCAAGTCGCTGTTTATGGATTCGGTAAAGCTGCATTCACGCAGTGATGTGGCCAATGGAATTTGCCTGAGTGGTGGTCTGGATAGTTCGGCCATTGCATCGGCTTTCTGCAATTTATACCCTGAAACCAAAATCAAAAGCTTTACCATATTTTTTGAAGGTGCGGGTAAGGTTGACGAACGTCCGTTTGTAAAGGAAGTAGTTAAGAAATACCCCAACGTTATACCCTACTATTACGAGCCTAAGGCCAACGATGTGGCAGACTTATGGCATGATGCAGCTTACCAAAGCGATGTGCCCATATGGGGCTCCAGCCACCTGGCAGGCTTCTTTGTAATGCGGCTGGCTAAACAGAACGGCGTTACGGTGGTCAATGATGGACAAGGTGCAGATGAATACCTCGGTGGCTATCTCCATTCCATCTACCGCATTTTAGGCACCAAAATAAGCAGCGGCAAATTCGGGCAGGCATGGAGCCTGTTGAATGGAGTCGCATCACGCGAAAATTTCAGTTCAAAAAAGAAGTTTGATTTCTTAGCCAAAGGGATTGCAGGTGCCTTTAGTGATGAGGATATGATGCTGAAGCTTGAATACCGGAAATATCAGCCATTGCTGCAGGATGAAATGAGCATTCACGTTGCCAAGAAACCCGGCAGTAAGCTTGATAACTTCTTATATCATTTAATTTTCAATACCACCCTGCAGCCTATTTTATATTTTGAAGACAGAAAAAGCATGCAGTATTCTATTGAGTCGCGGGTGCCGTTTCTGAACCACCAGTTAATTGAGTTTGCTTTTAGTTTAACGGATGAAGACCGGATTAGCCCGAAGGCCGAAACAAAATATATTCTGCGCGAATCGGTAAAAGATATTTTGCCTTATAACATTTACGCCCGTAAGGATAAAAAAGGATTTGTTACTCCGGGCGAGGTTGAATGGCTAAACGGGCCACTGAAACATTTGCTGGATATTGATGTTAAAAAAATGGATTGGCTGAACGCCGGTGTGGCTAAAAAAACGGTTAATGAATATAAGGCCGGAGACATCAGCAAAGCTGCCCTGGTTTGGCGTATTGCCAGCCTCGATTACTGGTTAAAGAATTTTAATTGATATGGACATAAACAGCATTACCGGTCTTTTAATTATCAGCTTAAAGTCAACGGTTATATACATTTTCATTGTATTTGCCATTAGGTTGTTCGGCAAAAAAGAACTGGCGCAGTTATCGGTCATTGACCTGGTTTTCATTTTATTGATAAGCAATGCTGTTCAGAATGCTATGGTGGGTACTGATTCATCTGTTGCAGGTGGTATAGCTGCAGCATCGGGCCTATTCATAGTAAACTACGTTTTTAAATACCTGCTTAAAAAGTTCCCTAAATTCAGTGATGCGGTTCAGGGCCATGCGGTGTTGCTGATTTACAAAGGCAAAGTGCTGCACCAAAACTGCGACCATGCTTTGTTTACTATGGATGAATTAAAAGCCGCCGTTCGCGAGCACGGCATTGAGAAAATTGAAGATGTGGACCTTGCGGTGCTTGAAGTAGACGGCAACGTAAGTATCGTATCTAACGACTACCAGCAAAAAACCAGCCGCAAACGCCGGGGCCACCGCATGATTCAGAAGTCTACCTGATAGAATACTCATATCATTCCCGCGTTTCAATGCTACTATGAAATATTTACCCCTGTTTTTACTCATTTTACTGGCTGCCTGCGATAGTAAGCCACCTGTATATGCTACTATTAATGGCCTTGTAGTAGATATTCCTTTTGATGGTAATCCTATTGAAAACGTAAGCGGAGTTACTGGCGCCGTTTACCGCGCAACCTACGCCGCCGACCATCATGGAAATGCCGGAAGGGCCATGTATTTCAACTCCGCCGATTCTGCCACGGTTGACTTCGGCGCGTTGCCTTTGGCTTCGTTTGACAGCACTAATCAATTTACCATCAGCTGCTGGGTTAAAGTGGCCGACACCATAGGCTCAATAGCGGTGCTATCCAAGCGAGGGGTAACCGGCCCATGGGAATATGCCATCGACAATCAGTTTAACCATAACGGCTTTATATTGGATAACTGGACCCCAAACGGCATAACCTCTGTTTACGGTACCGACCCGTTAAATGCCATGGCAGTAATTACCCCCGGCCAATGGCAGCACCTGGCGTATGTGGGTGACGGAACCTCGCTTAAAGTTTACGTAAACGGGATTTTACAAGCCGGCAGCGATGCACATAATGCTTACTACACTTTTGCTCCTACCGCGGCACATTTGGTAATAGGCAACGGCGGCGGTTATGGCCGTAACTACTATTTTAACGGCTGTATAGATGATATTAAAATGTTCAACCGGGCTTTATCGGCGGCTAATATCCAAACGCTGGCGGCAGAGTAAGCAGTAACCAACTAAAATAGAAAGTCCCCACCTTTTCAGGTGAGGAGCTTTCGTTGGAACCGAGTTTGAAGGAACTCTCCTTGTTAGTAAATATCTTATTGAATAAACGCCTGCAGCAAATGCGGGCTGGTGCTGTCTTTTAATTGCCTGATACATTTCTCCTTTATCTGACGAACCCGCTCGCGGGTAAGATCAAAACGCTCGCCTATTTCTTCAAGTGTCATAGGTATTTTGCCGTTCAGGCCGAAGTATGAGGTAATGATTTCTGATTCTCTTTCTGTAAGGCCTGCAAGCGCTGTGTTAAGCTGCGATTCAACCGTTTTGTGCATCAACTGGTCTTCGGCCGATACTGCAGTTTTATCGCTTATCATATCACTTAACGATTCGTCAACACCGGTCATCTTAAAATCCATGGATAGCGTTGATGAGTTAACGCGGAAGTATTCGTCAATTTCTTCTTTGGTCATACCCAGCATTTCCATCAGTTCTTCAACATCCGGTTCGCGCTGGTATTCCTGTTCAAATGAGTGGAAAGCTTTTGTAATTTTAGTGTACGCCCCTACCTTGCTAACCGGTAGCCTGATAATACGCGATTGCTCAACAATAGCCTGCATAATGGCCTGGCGGATCCACCACACCGCGTACGAGATAAATTTAAACCCGCGTGTTTCATCAAATTTATATGCCGATCTTATTAATCCTAAATTTCCTTCATTTATTAAATCGCTTAGCGGCAAGCCCTGGTTTTGGTACTGTTTGGCAACACTTACCACAAACCTGAGGTTTGCTTTAACCATCGTTTCAAGGGCATCGCTGTCTCCCATCCGTATTTTACGGGCAAGCATAGCTTCGTCTTCAGCAGTAAGGAGCTCGTTTTTCGATATCTCGCTCATATACTTATCTACCTGACTATCGCGCTGTGAAATGTTGTGAGTAATTCTTAGAGGCCTCATAAGTGTGATTTAATTGGAGTTATTCTCCTTCATTTACGCACTTACACCAATAAAAGTTACACTTACGCCACATAATTAAAAAGGACGGCATTGTGTGTGCCGTCCTTTTTAATGTATAACCTGCTATAAATCAATACTATTCAGCCGCTTCAAGCAATGCTTTGCGCGACAACTTGAACTTGCCTGTTTTGTTATCTATACCAAGTAGTTTTACCTTTATAACTTCGTTCTCTTTCAAAACGCCGTCCATGCTCTCCAAACGCTTGTTGCTTATTTCTGAAATATGCAGCAAGCCTTGTTTGCCGGGCATAAATTCAACAAAGGCGCCGTAAGGCATAATTGATTTAACGGTAGCTTCGTAAACGTCACCAATTTCAGGTACTGCTACTATGCCTTTTATTCTTCTTACTGCAGCGTCAATACCTTCTTTGTTTGGCGAGAAAATTTCGATTTTACCCTGGTTACCAACTTCTTCAATTACGATGGTAGTGCCGGTTTCTTTCTGCATTTCCTGTATCACTTTACCACCTGGTCCTATCACTGCACCGATGTATTCTTTTTCAATCATGATCAGTTCAACACGTGGTGCATGTGGTTTGTAATCGGCACGTGGTGCGCTAAGCGTTTTGTTCATCTCGCCCAGAATGTGCAAACGGCCACGTTTAGCCTGTTCCAAAGCAGCAGCCAGCAATTCGCGGCTAAGGCCTTTAATTTTAATGTCCATCTGGCAAGCGGTAATACCATCGGCAGTACCACATACTTTAAAGTCCATATCGCCTAAGTGGTCTTCATCTCCTAATATGTCTGAAAGAATAACGTATTTGCCTGTTTCCTCATTAGTAATAAGGCCCATGGCAATACCTGATACTGCTTTCTTAATTTTCAATCCTGCATCCATCATAGCCAGGGTGCCTGCGCAAACAGTAGCCATAGATGACGAACCGTTCGATTCAAGGATATCAGAAACGATACGGATAACGTAAGGAGTTTCAGGAACCATTTTCTCCAAAGCGCGGTGTGCTAAGTTACCATGGCCTACTTCCCTGCGGCTGGTGCCACGCGGTGTGCGTGCTTCGCCGGTGCTGAATGGCGGGAAGTTATAGTGTAACAGGAATTTCTTGTCGTAATTGAAGATAGCGCCGTCAATTAACTGGGCATCTAACTTGGTGCCTAAAGTAACTGTGGTTAAGCTCTGAGTCTCTCCGCGGGTAAATAAAGCCGAACCGTGCGGGCCGGGCAGGTAACCTGCTTCGCTCCAGATAGGGCGAACCTCATCCATCTTACGGCCATCCAGGCGCTTGTTTTCAGTCAGCATTACTTCGCGCACTGCGTTCTTCTCACAATCATGCCAGTAAAGGCCCAGTTGAAAGGCGTATGTCTTCTTGTCCTCATCACTTAAAGTAGCTAAAAACTCTTCTTTAATAGCGTCGAACAGGTCGCCACGCAGGTGTTTGTCGGCCAGTTGTTTTCCGGCAACTTCCTTGCATCTTTCAAAGCAGAATTCATTCAATTTAGCGCGCAGCTCTTCGTTATGTGTTTCGTGCTGGTAAGTTCTTTTTACGGTCTTTCCGGCTTCAACTTCAAGTTCCTTTAACACGGCAACTTGTTTCTTTATCATTTCATCGGCAAAGATGATGGCCTCAACCATATCAGCTTCGCTTACTTCAGCCATTTCGCCTTCAACCATTATGATTGATTCAGCCGAAGCTGCAACTATCAGGTCAATGGTAGTAGCGCCGTTCTTTACTTCAGATATAGAAGGGTTGATAACCAGCTTACCATCTATTTTGGCAACACGCACTTCAGATATAGGGCCGTTGAAAGGGATATCTGATACAGCCAATGCTGCAGATGCACCTAAACAAGCCAGGGCATCAGGCATTTCGTTCAAATCGCCCGAAATAAGGGTTACCTGAACAACCACGTTAGCGTGGAAATCATCAGGGAACAGCGGACGTAAAGCGCGGTCAATTAAACGGGCAACCAATATTTCATCATCGGTGCTGCGTCCTTCTCTTTTAAAGAAACTACCCGGAATACGGCCTACTGAAGCCATATTTTCGCGGTATTCAATCGTTAGCGGCATAAAGTCAACGCCTTCTTTGGCGTTCTTATCTGCACACACGGTTGCAAGTAACATAGTGTTACCATACTTAATAACGGCAGCGCCATCAGCCTGTTTGGCTAATCTTCCCGTTTCAATCTCAACAATCCTGCCTCCTCCGAGGTCAATGTTTTTTTTAATTACGTTCATCGTTTATAGTTAAAAGTTAATTTACAATATACAATTGCTTAATTATCAAGTACGTAAGCAATCTGTTTGGTGGGAAGATTTAACTCATCCCGAAACGGGACGGTTATCAATTTCTCCTGAGCCCATCCCAAATCCTACTCAGGTTTTTCATCATTTTTTGCTTTGCGTTTGTCATCCTGAGCGAAGTCGAAGGACGGCTTACCGGCCACAGCGTCGGTGGCTTTTTCTAAGAGAGGCTTTACCCGGCAAAGCAAAGGGGTTGGCCTAAAAAACAAAGGGATGGCCTTAGCCATCCCTCTAAATTATCGTTTACTTTCTGATACCCAACTTTTCAATAAGCTGACGGTAAGCAGTAAGGTCGTTCTTCATCATGTAATTCAACAACCTTCTTCTGCGGCCTACCAAACGTAGTAATGAGCGGGTGTTGCTGTGGTCTTTCTTATTGGTTTCCAGGTGACCACTCATGTGGTTGATTCTTTCAGTATACAACGCAATCTGCGCAGCTGTAGAACCCGTGTTTTTTTCAGAACCACCAAAGGTTTTAAATATTGTCTTCTTTACTTCAGATGTAACTTGCATTTCGAGCTATTTTATTTAAGCGTGCAAAGATAACAGGAGTTTTTAAAAATGCAAATTGGAATTTGAAGGGAAGAGAAATTAACCACTTAGGCGCTGAGGGCACTGAGAAACACTAAGGATTTGAAGAAGAAGTCCGCGTTTCCCTTCTAGTGCACTCTTTACGGGGATGGAAGGGGTGGCTCCTAAAACCGCCCCATATCACAAAAATACCATCCAAAATCCTTTGAAAACTGCGCCTTCTGTCGTAACTTTGTGACCAGATTTACTACCCAAATCCTACCAATTCTCTGAAGACTTTACCTTATTCAAATCAAACTGTAAATTTTGTAAGGGATGGCGCCTCCGTATAAGATTTACACCAAGTAATAATTCCTCACAATCCTGTTTATTCTCCCTTATAAATTATTCAAGCATGCTTTAGTCCTAAATACGTAAACTCCTGGTAACCGCGTTCACTCCGGAAGTTACCATTCTGTTTATGGAATCTCCCCTCCCATCACCTGAACCAACTTCGGTTCATATCCCCTTGCCATTAATTTGGCAATTGCCACAAAAGATTATTACATTAGGCCTGCGATTGTTTCAATGATACATGCAGGTATGGAATGAGTTAGGTTTAAACGGCTTGTTTTTTCATCACCCCAATATATATCAATGAAAAAATTTTACGCGTGTTTCCTTGGCCTCTCACTCCTCCTCTCCGCCGCACTAAAAGCACAAACCCCTGACTGGAGCACCGGCGTTGCCCACATCTTTTACGACAATTGCACCGTTTGCCATAATCATTCGGGCATTGCACCTTTTGCCATTGAAAGCTATAACGATGCTGTAAACTACAGTTCGTTTATGCCCAATTATATCAATAACCGCTTAATGCCCCCATGGCCGCCAGACCCTACTTACCGCCATTTTGTAAACGAAAGGGTGCTTACACAGGGGCAGATTGACAGCATAAACGCCTGGATAAACGGCGGAACACCCGAAGGCGACCCTAACCTGGCGCCACCGGTGCCACACTTTAACACCGGCGAAGTTTTAGGCACACCCGACCTGGTGGTTCAGATACCCACCTACGCCAGCACCGCCACTACCACCGATGATTATGCATGCTTTGTGCTGCCGCTGGGCATAACTGAAGATAAGTATGTAAAGGCTATACAGATTTTGCCCGGCAACCCCAAAATTGTGCACCATGCTATTGTTATGATAGATACTACCGCCAGCATGACTAACCAGGATTGTATGCTGGCGCTGGCTAATTTACCGGGTTCTAACAGCGCGTTAACGCTTACCTCTTATGCCGCAGGTGTAGGGCCTACTGTTTTCCCTTCGGGTGAGGCGGGGCTTAAAATGGGTGAAAGACTGAAAAAGGGCTCGAACATTATGTTGCAGATACACTACCCTCCCGGTACCGCCGGCGAGCTGGACAGCACCCGCGTTTTGTTCTATCTGTACTCCGATAGCGAGGTTACCGCAAACCCTCCTTTGCGTTTACTGAATGTAGGCCTGTATACCATGAACTGGGCGCTGGCTATAGCTGCTAATACCGTGCAAACCTATACCGCCAGTTATCCCGGCCCTTTCACCATAACCTATACCGGTTCCGCCACCAGCACTACAGCCGATTACTCGCTTTTTGCAGTTGACCCGCACATGCACCTGATAGGCAGGCAAATAACCTCTTGGGGTGTTACGCCTAACAACGATACTATACCTTTTGAGCGCGTGCTTAACTGGCAATTTAGCTGGCAGGCGTATTACTTCTTCCATAATCTTATCAAGTTGCCGCAGGGCAGTAAAATTTTCGGTACTGCCACTTACGATAACACCACCAATAACCCTTACAACCCCAACACTCCGCCACAATTGGTACTGGCGGGTGAGAACACCAGCAACGAAATGATGCTGATTGCCTACATGTATATGCCCTACCAAACCCGCGATGAAAATTATAACATGGATAGCCTGGTTAACCTGGCCATGGCCACTTACACGCCTAATACCACCGGCATAAAACCGGTTAGTGCCGGAGGGCAACCGGGCTTTATGGTATACCCCAACCCTACTTCGGGGCCTTTGATAATTACACCTTACAACCTGCTTGCCCAACCTGCCGAAATTACCGTCACCGACCTGTTAGGCCGGCAAGTGATTGATAAAAAATTTGATAACGTAAACGCACCGGTAACACTATCAGCGGCTGAGTTGCCAACCGGTGTTTACCTGGTTAAGCTAAGGCAGAATAATTTTATAAGCACGCAGAAGGTAATGGTGGGCGATAGGTAACCCGCGTTAATACTGCGCCTTACAATACCCTCAGCGGGTGAGTCCATAAATAAGCTCACTGTGTTGAGGGTATTGTTGTATTAGTTCAGCCCGGTCAGCCATTTCAAAATCAGCAAAATCAAAGCCGGGCGAAACCGTACAGCCCACCAGCGAGAACCCATCTTTAACCAGGCACCGTGATGCAAACCAAAGCCCCTTACGCACGCAGGCCTGGTAAACCTGTCCATGCGCTGTATCTCTGCCTAACTGAATAACCTGCATAGTCCCTTCTTCATCAATTACAAATACCTCCAGCATATCGCCCTCGTAAAAATGCCAAAGTTCATCGCTCTTAATGCGGTGAAAGGCTGAGAACGTATTACCTGTTAACAGAAAGTAAATAGCCGTGCTGAAATTGCGTGGGCCGGTAAAGCGCTCAGGTAAACCGGTGGTGGTTTCATCACTGCGGTAGGTTTCGGCATACCAGCCACCTTCGGGGTGGGGTTGAAGATTGAGGTGGGTGATAATGGTTTGGATGCGCGTATTCATTTGCAGCTAAGAATAATGAAAGTAAATTGAATTAACTACTCATTCGTCATAGGCACTGATGCAATTTTCCCATCAAGGTACATTTGAACTTCATCATCCTTTGACATTAACCTGACTTTTATGCCCTTTGACTGGAAGAATTTCAAAGTGCCTGCAAGATCAAAAATACCTATGTAAACATTACAGTTTGTTTTTCCGTTTGCCATCTGAAAAATTAACCGTGCCGGCCCACTTCGACCACCTCCCGCGAAATAAGATATACCTGAAATGCTATCCAGTTTAACGCTTTTTGATTTTAGTCCGCCGAACACCTTTTTAAGAAAAACTATTTCATCGCCCTCAATCCGCCATCCTTCATAGGTATTAAAACTTAACTCATAGCTTGCCACATCAAACAAAAGCATAAAGGCTATTACACAAGGAACAAACACTGTACGCGAAACGAGGTACAGAAAAACGCCAAGGCCAATAAAAATCAAAGCGCTGCTTCCAAGCCTTTTGGCATAACTTTTAGGCTCATTTTCAAAAATCACTTTGTTCTCGGTCATAAGGTTGTTAATGGGTTAACATATCCGGGTTGCATAAACCTAGTGTTATTTTTCAATATCTCTGTTAGCAAACCGGCCTGGAAACATAGTTTTTAACCGACAACATTTGACAACTTTTTAAAAACTGTCAAATCCAGGCCTCCCTTCGTTCCCAAACACTAACTTACGCCGCATTTAAAAGAAATCAATGAAGCAGTTCAGAACCATCATATTCAAACTAAGGAAAGCATTAGAACAAAAAAGACAGTTATTTTCAGCCTCAGAACCCGATGCACGCCGGGAGGAGTTATTGAACCTGGCCGCAATACATATAGACAACCTGGAAAAGCAAATACCGGACGATAAGTTTTTTGAAACCACGCACCCCAACACGGTAAAGACTATTCTTAAAAATTACAAGCTGGCGGAAGATGTAGTAATGGATGAAATAAATGCCATAGAGGAATCTTATACTGAATAACCAGCGGCGTTACTCTCTGAATAAGAGCAGGCCATATCTCTATTCCTGTGTCTCAGTTGCTTTAACCTATGCTCTTAAAGCCAAAACGCTCCTCCATAAAGCGCTGAAAAGGTTTAATACATTATTAATTAAACTCAAAATTGAAGCTGAGGGCGGTCATCGGCTGCGCATGCGCGCATGCTTATTTTTATGGTCATTCGGGATCATATATCCTGCAAAATAAAATGCCATGAAAACGCTGCTTACCTTAACGGTTATCTTTACATATTTCGCTGCTGTGTGCCAGGCCCCGGAAGGCCTGAACTACCAGGCCGTGGTGCGCAATACCACCGGTGCGGCGTTGCCCAACCAGGCTATCAGTGTAAAATTCAATATTCACCATCTAACCACTACCGGCACCATAGTTTATGCCGAAACTCAGTCAACTACCACTAACCAGTTTGGTATGGTAAACTTAATTATAGGACAAGGTGCTGTGCTTACCGGCCAATTGGATAGTATTAACTGGGCCTCAGGCCCCTTTTACTGTGAGGTACTGATAGACCTGACCGGTGGAGGAAATTATCAAAGCATGGGTATTGCGCAGTTAATGAGTGTGCCATATGCCCTGTTTGCCAATAATGGGGCACAGTCTATACAGGGCTACCACAATGTAACCAATATAGCATTTAACACGGGCCTTACTTTCGCCACCATTGACTCGGTTATATTTACTTTGACTGCTGCGCACCGGGTGTATTTTCAGGCCGATGTTTCAAACTGGGGCATGGGCACGGAATGTACTTTTGAAATACAATTGAGCTTTGACGGCGTTGCCGAGACACACACCTTGGTATTGGAAACAAACAGGCCTACTACTATAACTGTAAACAATCAGGCCGATCTTACTACCTCATGGATGGCAACCTTTACCCCGGGCACACATGTGGTAAGGCTTTTAGGCGCATACACCGGTACCTGCGAGCACTTTATGAACCCGCACCTCAACGTGTTGACGTTGGGAAACTGAGTTTTATGGCAGCATGCTTACAGCAGTACTTTGATAAAGCATGCGCTGATACCCGCTAACAGATTTTTGGTGTCAGGATTGTTTTTTCACCTTTGACACAATATTGGGTTATATCGCAAAACAGTTTCCTATACAACGGCTGTCCGATCTTTTTATCTTCGCACGCAATTAACCTAAACTTAACATCCATGATGAGAAGGCCCCTGTTCGGTTTTATCTGCATCTTACTTTTTCTTGTTCCCCGGATTGTAAAAAGCCAGGCCGATACATCGGGGGTTATCATTGCTAACGTAAGTTGCAATGGCGGACATAACGGTTCTATCCTTTACAACATCACCGGCGGGCCGGGTCCGGTTAAATATAGCTGGAATACCGGAGCGGGTGGGTATGCTACCGGTAGCTGTACTTATGCCATTACCCTCAACAACCCGGGAAGTGCGCTTTCGCAATTCCAGGTGAATGTAAAAATTGCCCTGGCACCCGGTATAGATTCAAGCTTTTCCAATGTCGTTTTTATTGATTCGGCAGGTAACCATTACCCTTTCTGGCTTACCGATTTCCCGACAGATTCCAGTGCTTCATTTTGGGTAAGGGTGCCTTCCATCCCACCGGGCATTTCAACTTTTTATCTCTCGTTTTGCGGCAACGATTCCATCAGCCAGGGAAACCCATACAATACCTTCGAGTTCTTCGATAATTTCGATTCCGGCAGCCTGGCCGCTTATACCGGTAACTGTTTCAATATCGACCAGCCGGGCGAAAGTTGTAATTCTTCAGTAACCAATTCAAATTACTTCTCTCCCGGTTACAGCCTTACCATCACCGGTGCTTCCAGTTGCTTTAGTGCTCCTTTTGACGGCGCAGGGGGTACTGTAAGCCGTAATGTGCCCCTGATTAATGATTCGCTGGTTATTGATTACGAAGATATGGCGGCGGTAACACTATACGGTTTCTGTAGTGGCGGAACCAATACTACCAACACCGTTTTTGCCGACAGCATAAACCTTGGCAACGGGCAAACCATAGGTGAAGGAGGAAACTGTGCTACCAATACCGGCCAATGGTCACCCGAAACCTCGCTGCCCTTTTCAGTAACCACCGGCGCAGCAACTATTACCCTGCAAACTTATGGCGGCGATTGCGATAATTCGCAGGGTTGGTTTGATGATGTGCGTATTCGTAAATACCGGGCTAATCCACCGGTGGTTTCAATAAGCACTACTCCGCAACTTGCACTCGATAGCCTTGCTGCAGGTAATTATATCCTCACCTTGATTACCCAAAACGGTGACACTGTTAAGAAGACAATCATAGTAAAGCAACCGGACCCCATTGCACTGACCAGGGATTCAGCTAACAACCCCTGCGCCGGTATCGGGCAGGGACAGGCGTGGGTTGATGCCAACGGGGGCACCTCGCCTTATACCTTTTTGTGGAGCAACGGACAAACCAGCAACACCATTCTGAACCTTGCCAACGGCACTTATTATGTTACTGTTACCGACCAGCATCAGTGCACCGCGGTTACCAGCGTAAGTATTCAGCTGGCATCAGCCTTTCAGCTAACTGTTAGTATTGATTCTGCATCCTGTGGTTTGGCAAATGGTATAGCGCGGTTAGTGGTTACCGGTGGGCGTCCTCCTTATAGCTATGCATGGCTACCCGCTGTGTCTGATTCATCAAGTGCCGTTGGGTTAAGCCCAACCAGCTACCAGGTAACCATCAGCGACACCAGTAATTGTTCGGTTGTTGATACCTTTAGTGTGGGCGCTAAAAATTCAATGGTCTCTAAACCCAATTTAGGGGCTGATACTACTATATGCCCGGGTAGTGAAAAAATAACGCTCAATGCAGGTGCTTTCCTTAACTACCACTGGCAGGATAGTTCAACCCTGCAGCGTTTTACGGTGGTTGACTCAGGTACTTATTGGGTGGTTGTAACCGATTCAAATGGTTGTAAGGCTTCCGACACCATTTTAGTGGCCGACCTGTGCATCAGTACTTTTGTAATTCCTAACGCCTTCTCGCCAAATGGCGATGGCAAGAACGATTTCTTTGTGCCGGTGTTTATAGACCCGCCTTCATCGTACGAAATGCATGTTTATGACCGCTGGGGCGATTTGGTTTTTGAATCGAACAATGTAACCATTGGTTGGGATGGCAAGTTTAAGGGCAAAGAGCAGAAGGTTGGCACTTACATCTATTACATTCAATACAGCTACCCGGGACAAAAAGCGCAAGGGTTACATGGGGCAGTGGAGTTGTTGAGGTAGGTGGTTATAAACTTCCTGATTTTGCTTATCTTCGTTTTATGTCTGAATTATTATCCCGTATAACCTCTGAACCCGATAAGTTTGGTGGCAAACCTTGTGTTCGCAACATGCGCATTCGGGTAATAGATGTTTTGGAACTACTGGCTACTGGTATGAGTCAGGAACAGCTATTGCAGGAGCATCCTGATTTGGAGGCAGATGACATTAAAGCCTGCTTATTATTTGCTGCAAAAAGGTCCAATTACCCTTTCCTAAAAGCTGCCTAAATGGAAGTTTGGCTGGATGCAAACATCTCTCCATCCATATCAAATTGGATACGCAATCAATTTGATATCCGTTGTTTTAGCATGAGGGATTTAGGTTTCCGGGACTCTGGCGATTCAATCATTTTTCAGGCGGCCAAGGCGAAAGGCGACGTAGTAATAATTAGCAAAGATGAAGATTTCTGCAGGTTGCTGATTAATTCAAAGCCCCCACCCAAAATAATATGGCTCACTTTTGGAAACTGCAGTAACGCAAAAATGAAAGATATCCTTGAAAAGGATTTAAAGAAGGCATTGGCATATTTGGAGGAAAATGATTTGGTGGAAATATCTGGCTAAAACGTTTGACCTCTGGAATCGAACTATTTCAAAACAACAAAAGCCCACTCAACCGAGCGGGCTTTTGCCATTTTATTCAGATAACCTAAAAATCAATGAAACTGCTCAGCCTCGGTAGAACCAGCCAAAGCAGTAGTTGAAGATTGACCTTGTTGAACCACATTCTGAACTGCGTCAAAGTAACCGGTACCAACAAAAGCCTGGTGTTTGATAGCCTTAAAGCCGTCTTTCTCTAACGCAAATTCGCGTTGTTGTAATTCGCTGAAACCGGCCATACCGCGGTCAACATAAGCTTTGCTTAACTCAAACATAGAAGTGTTCAAAGCGTGGAAACCTGCCAGGGTAATAAACTGGAATTTATAACCCATAGCGGCCAGTTCCTCGCGGAAAGTTGCCATTTGTTTAACGTCCATATATTTGGCCCAGTTAAACGAAGGCGAACAGTTGTAAGCCAACATTTTGCCAGGGAATTTGGCATGGATACCTGCTGCAAAATCGCGGGCTAAACCTAAATCAGGGTTGCCTGTTTCCATCCATAAAAGGTCGGCGTAAGGCGCATAGCTTAAACCGCGGTCAATGCATTGTTCCAGGCCGTTCTTTACATAATAAAAACCTTCGTTTGTGCGCTTTCCGGTCAGGAATTTGGTATCACGCTCGTCAATATCTGTAGTAATCAGGTTAGCTGCTTCGGCATCAGTCCGGGCAATTACCAGGGTTGAAACACCGTATGCATCAGCCGCTAAACGGGCTGCAACCAGTTTGTTAATAGCTTCCTGGGTAGGTACCAAAACTTTACCACCAAGGTGTCCGCATTTCTTGGCTGAAGACAGCTGATCTTCCCAATGCACGCCTGCAGCACCTGCTTCAATCATGCCTTTCATCAATTCAAAAGCATTCAGGTTACCGCCAAAACCGGCTTCGGCATCGGCTACGATAGGCACCATCCAGTCGCGCTGAGGTTCGCCTTCCATATATTCAATCTGGTCTCTTCTTAAAAGTGCATTGTTGATTTTCTTTACAACTGCCGGAACTGAGTTGGCAGGATATAAAGACTGGTCGGGATACATTTCGCCGCCCAGGTTGGCATCAGCCGCAACCTGCCAACCTGAAAGATAAATAGCCTTCATACCAGCCGAAACTTCCTGAATAGCCTGGTTACCTGTTAACGCTCCAAGGCCCGAAACCCAGGCCTCAGACTGTAGCTTTTTCCAAAGCTTTTCAGCTCCGTTTTTGGCTAAAGTGTATTCAATATGAACCGATCCGCTAATATTCACTACCTCTTCAGCAGAATAGGGGCGAATGATACCTTTCCAACGCGGATTAGTTTCCCAATCTTTGCGCAATGCAAGTGCTCTTTCTTGTTTGGTTGCCATTGATTTCTATTTGGTTTTATAGTTAGAGTTAAAAATGTTTTAGCTTTTTAGTCTATTTCATTGTATGCCGGTAAAGTCAAAAAGTCGAGGTACTCACCTTGCTGAACCAGTTTGTCAAATATGTCAACGGCCCTTTTCATAGTTGGTGAGGCATAGGCTGTTTCTCCCACATAGGTTTTAATACTCTCCAGTTCGCTCGGTAAAATCTCTTTAAACAGTTCGTATCTTACGGTACGGCCATCGTCCAGTTTGCTGCCAACATTTATCCATTGCCAAACCTGGGTGCGACTAATTTCAGCGGTTGCAGCATCTTCCATTAAATTGTGAAGTGCAGCTGCACCAACACCTCGTAACCAGCTTTCTATATATAAAATACCCACGTTAATATTCATGCGCAACCCGCCTTCGGTAATGGTGCCTTCGGGCACTGCTAAAAGGTCCTTATTTATATAAACCTCACCTTCTCGTTTTATGGCATAGTTATGTGGGGTAGGCATGTGTTCATTAAAGATATCCATGGCCACCTGCACCAAACCCGGATGCGCTACCCAGGTTCCGTCGTGGCCGTTGGTCACTTCACGAACCTTGTCTACCCTAACCTTTTCAATAGCGGCATTATTAGCGGCTTCGTTGTTCTTAATCGGAATAAAGGCGCTCATGCCGCCCATAGCATGCACTTGCCTTTTATGGCAGGTTTGAATAACCAGCTTGCTATAAGAAGCCATAAACGGAACTGCCATTGTTACCTGCGCACGGTCGGGCAATACATAACCCTGCAGGTTTCTCAGCTTCTTGATATAAGAGAAGATGTAATCCCAGCGGCCGCAGTTTAAGCCGGCCATGTGTTGGCGCAGTTCATAAATAATCTCGTGTAGTTCAAAGGTAGCCAGGATGGTTTCTATCAGCACGGTTGCTTTAATAGTTCCTTGGGCTATGCCTAATTCATTCTGTGCAAAAACAAACACATCGTTCCATAAACGGGCTTCAAGGTGGCTTTCCATTTTAGGAAGATAAAAGTATGGACCTGTGCCATTTGCAAGCAATTGCTTAATGTTATGAAAGAAGAACAGGCCAAAATCAAATAATGAGCCGCTCATTACCTCGCCATCCACCATAACATGCTTTTCGGGCAGGTGCCAGCCACGTGGGCGAACCATCAAAACAGCCGTCTTTTCGTTCAGCTTATAGCTCTTTCCGTTTTCCGGATTAGTGTAGGTAATGGTCTTGTTGATTGCATCCCGCAGGTTCAGCTGCCCGTCAATATTGTTGCTCCAGGTAGGCGAATTGGAATCTTCAAAATCGGACATAAAGACCTTTGCGCCTGAATTGAGGGCGTTAATGATCATCTTCCTGTCTACTGGCCCGGTAATTTCAACCCTCCTGTCCTGAAGGTCGGCAGGTATGGGTGCTGCTACCCATTCGCCATCGCGGATTGCTTTGGTTTCGGGCAAAAAGTCGGGCAACTGGCCTGCATCAATTTGTTTTTGGCGTAAATCGCGCTTTTGCAGCAACTCCAACCTGGTTTTATTGAATTTTCGCTGAAGTTTGACCACAAAGGCCAAAGCTTCGGGAGTCAGGATAGTTGCATATTCGGTATTAACCGGTGCGTTTATTTTTAGGCCTTCAATGGTTGTTGCTGTAGACATGCTTTGGCTTTAAATACAAGGGGCATTTTGTGCCCATTAAAAATCGTTTGCTTTAACGTTAACTCAATGCTAAATGTTTACCCCGCGTAAATTTCTCTGCAAAAGTGAAAACTATTCTTTAAATATGCAAGCGAATTTTCGCTAAAATAAGATTTTCGCTTTTTATATCTTTGTTCGCTAGTTGTAAGAATTACACCTAACAGCACTCAAAAAAAGAGATTACAAACTGCTATAACTAATATATGGAAACAACCACCGAAGAAAACATCCGCATCATTTTTGGATTGAAGCTAAAGAAACTCAGAAGTGATAGTAAACTTTCGCTGCAGGAGCTTTCGGCCAAATCAGGCGTATCAGTTTCTTATCTCAACGAAATTGAGAATGGAAAAAAATACCCAAAGCCTGATAAAATAAATGAACTTGCCCGGGCACTTAACACCACATACGACCAACTGGTTTCGCTTAAAATTAACAAGAACCTTACACCGGTGGTACAGGTGCTAAACCTCAAAATCATCAACGATTTCCTTTTTGAAACCTTTGGTGTTGACAAGAGCCTTTTAATGAGCATGATGGCCAGTGCGCCTACCCGGTTATCGGCGCTCATCAATTCTGTGTTTGAAATTGCCCGCAATTATAACCTGCAGGAAGAGCACTTCTATTTCAGCTGCCTCCGCAGTTACCAGGAGATGAACGATAACTACTTTGATGACATTGAACTGGCAGTAGAGAATTTTCGCTCGGAGTGTGGAATTGACCATCCGGAGTTGCTTACATCTGATCAATACGCCGGGCTTTTAAAAGACAAATTCAACTACCGGGTTGAAGAAACTGACTTTTCAGATTTCCCGAAGCTACGCGGTTTCAGGTCAGTTTTTATTAAGGGTGAGCAACCGGCCCTTCTATATAACAACCGGTTAACCGAACAACAAAAAATATTCCTGTTTGGCAAAGAACTGGGTTTTGCTTACATGAAAATTGACAAGCGCCCTATGACCACCAGCTGGTTAAAAGTTGAGTCGTTCGACCACGT
>Ga0364860_10360_pt1 | contig 31327 bp, 25 predicted proteins | sample ExccelAu500001D4_FD_206916 | JGI IMG/M metagenome (GOLD analysis project Ga0364860, IMG submission 206916) | Enriched cells from Trout Bog Lake Hypolimnion, Wisconsin, USA - BchlTB.Aug20.5000.01 .D4 | ecosystem: Environmental > Aquatic > Freshwater > Lake > Hypolimnion/Profundal zone | place: USA...
GGCTGATGCCCAAAACACAAAAACCATTACCCTGGACCAGGCTGTGCAAATGAGCCTGAAAAACAGCAACCAATTGAAAATGGACAATGCCAAGGTTGACGAGGCTATTGGCGCTGCGCACGAAGCATGGAACAACCATTTGCCTGATATAAAAGCCACCGGTGCATATATGCGCCTTAACAATCCTGACTTTGACCTCAAGGTAAAGCTTGGCAGCAGCTCTTCAAGCGCCCCGGCAATTAAAGTCAACTCAGCAGCCTATGGTATTGTCAATGCTGCATTGCCATTATTCTCCGGCCTTAGAATAAAGTATGGAACAGAAGCAGCAAAATACCTGGAACAGGCGGCAAAACTTGATGTTGAAAACAATAAGGAAGAGGTGATCATGAATACCGCAAATGCATTCAGTAACCTGTTCAAAGCCCGCGAATATGTGGGCCTGGTAAAACAAAACCTGAACCAACAGCAACAAAGGGTCATTGACTTCACCAATATGGAGAAAAACGGATTGCTTGCCCGCAATGACCTGTTAAAAGCACAGTTGCAGGAGTCCAATACAGAACTCTCGCTTCTTGAGGCCGAAAATGATTTACAGACAACATATGTGAGTATGGACATAATGCTGGGTTTGCCTGAGAATACCGAATTGATACCAGACACATCCGGCTTCCATATTGAAGATGCCGGCAGCCTGATACAATGGGAGCAAACGGCATTGACCAACCGCAAAGACATCTCTGCACTCACCTTTCGCGAGAAAGCGGCGAATATGTCGATAAAGAGCACCAAGGGAGAGTATTACCCGAGTATTGCACTCACAGGTGGCTATATAGCAGCCGACATCCCGAATTTACTTACCGTTGACAATGCACTCGATGTTGGGGTAGGTTTATCTTACAACTTTGGTGCATTATGGAAAACAGGCGCACGTGTAGCCCAGGCAAATGCCCGCCTGCATGAAGTGCAAGCCAGTGAGAATATGCTGACTGACAGGATACGCCTGGACATAACACAAGCATACCAGGGGTATATTCTGAGCCTTAAGAAAATAGAAGTGTATAAAAAAGCGGTAGAGCAGGCAGATGAAAACTACAGGATCACAAAAAACAAGTTTGACAACAGCCTTGTGACCACCACCGACCTGCTGGAAGCAGATGTGGCGCAGCTACAAGCGCAGCTCAGTTCATTATTATCAAAAGCTGATGCCCTGGTAGCTTATAAAAAATTACAACAAACAGCAGGTATACTTTCTAAATAAACAGGTATACTTTCTAAATAAAATTATTATCAACAATTTAAAAAATCATCCGTAAAATATAATTTATGTCACAGCACAACGATGCAAAACACGCAGCTCCAGAAGCTCCAAAAAAGAACAGTAAAGGCTTCCTGATAGCACTAATAGTATTGGTAGTAGTAGGTGGTACATTTGGTGTTACAAAATACATCCATGCACAGCGCCATGAAGAAACTGATGACGCACAAATAGAGGCTAACATCAGCCCGGTAATACCACGAATCTCCGGATATGTAACCGAAGTGCGTGTAAAAGACAACCAGCAGGTAAAGAAAGGCGATACCCTGGTGATCATTGACAACCGCAGTGAAGTGATCATGCTGGAACAGGCTAAGGCTGCACTAGAGGCTGCAAAAAGCAACATGAGTGTAGCACAAGCTACTACAACCGTTTCAAAAGATAACGTGGCTACATCACAGGCAAACGTTTCTACTGCCGATGCACAGATAGAAGCAGCTAAGGTTACCTTACGCCGTGCGAACCAGGACTATGACCGTTATGCAAACCTGATAAAAGACCATTCTGTTACCCAACAACAGTTTGACCAGGCAGAAGCAGCAAAACAGAGCGCAGAGCGCCAATTGCAGGTATTAACTGACCAGAAAAATGCCGCTAGCCGCCAAACCAGCGCTGCTAACTCACAGAGTTATGCAACAACCCAGCAGGTGAATGTTGCAAACGCTACCATACAACAACGCCAGGCAGATGTAGACAATGCAGCGCTTAATCTTTCTTATACACTGATCTTAGCTCCTGAAGACGGATTAGTATCTAAAGTAAATGTGCAGGTTGGGCAATTATTACAGGTTGGGCAATCGTTATTCAGTGTGGTTGTTGCCAGCGACCCTTGGGTTGTAGCCAATTTCAAAGAAACCCAGCTTGCAAAAATGCATGACGGACAAAAAGTAACCATACATGTAGATGCTTATCCGGGCCATGATTTTGAAGCGAAATTATCTTCATTCTCTCCAGCCACAGGGTCACGTTTTGCATTATTACCTCCTGATAATGCTTCAGGAAACTTCGTGAAAGTGGTTCAGCGCTTACCTGTAAAAATAGAGTTTGACGGCAATGATCCGCTTGTGAAAAACCTGCGCCCCGGTATGAACGTAGATGTTGACGTTCACATTAATTAATTCAAAGAGATTTTTTTTGAATTTTAACTTTTGAATTTTTATAACAATGCAACACGAATCATTGGTAGAATATGGGTCAAGGAGGGTGATCATCACCGTCACTGCCATATTTTGCGCACTCCTTGAGATAGTAGATACGACCATTGTGAACGTGGCACTTAATGACATGAAGGGTAACCTCGGCGCTACACTTAATGAGATCGGATGGGTGATCACGGCATATGCGATAGGTAATGTTATAGTTGTACCGATGACCAGCTGGTTGTCAGCACAATTTGGCAGAAGAAATTATTTTGCCGCATCAATTATGATCTTTACCGTATTCTCGTTCCTTTGCGGTAATGCAGACGGGATCTGGCAATTGGTATTTTTCCGTTTCTGCCAGGGACTTGGCGGTGGCGCCTTACTGGTTACTTCTCAAACAATAATTACCGAAAGCTACCCACCTGAAAAAAGAGGTATGGCACAAGCAATTTATGGATTGGGTGTGATCATAGGCCCAACATTAGGCCCACCAATCGGTGGATATATAGTGGAGAATTTTTCCTGGCCGTACATCTTCTATATTAATATACCTATAGGTGTAATAGCTACCCTACTTACTTTACAGTTTGTAAAGAGTCCAAAATATGCAGAAAAGAAGAAAGCAAAAGAAGTAGACTGGGCGGGTATAGCATTACTGGCTACTGCCGTAGGTTCATTACAGTATGTATTAGAACGCGGGCAGGAAGATGATTGGTTTTCAAGCAAATTAATTACAACCCTTGCTGTTACTGCTTTCCTGGGATTCTTCTTCTTTATATGGCGGGAGTTAACTGCCAAAAACCCGATCGTTGAGTTAAGAGTATTAAAAAACGGGAACCTGCGTGTTGGCACTATCTTGTCATTTATTCTTGGCTTTGGCTTATATGGGTCAACATTTATTATACCACTGTATACACAAAGTACGCTGGGATGGACAGCACAACAAGCAGGCCTTCTCATGGTTCCCGCGGCATTGACCACAGCATTTATGATGCCCATTATCGGGCAAATGTTACAGAGAGGTGTAAAACAGCAATACCTTGTTTCCCTGGGAATGCTGATCTTCTTCTTGTATAGTTTCTGGGGGTATAAGATATTGACTCCTGACACAAGTAAAGATGCGTTTTTCTGGATGCTGATATTTCGTGGTTTTGGATTGGGTATGTTGTTCATACCTATCACTACCCTATCTCTCTCAACCCTCAAGGGGCAGCAAATAGGGCAAGGGGCCGCTTTTACAGGTATGATGCGCCAGTTAGGCGGTTCATTTGGTGTGGCGCTTATTACCACATTTATGGCCAGTCAGAACATGGTGCACAGAAGTAATCTTGTTTCTCAGTTATCGACTGACAACCCCGCAGTACAACAAAGAGTACAAGCCCTTCAGCATAGCTACATTGCCAAAGGAATGGCCCCGGATATAGCGTTAAAAAGCGCTTATCAGTCATTAGACTACATGGTCATGAAGCAATCTACCGTACTTTCTTACATGGATGTTTTCCTATACCTGGGTGTACTGTTCCTGATATGTATACCGTTTGTATTGATGGTGAAGGGCAACAAACAACCGAAAAAAGTAGATATGGCCGAGGCTATGCATTAGCAAATTCAAAAGGAAAAATGCAAAATTCAAAAAAGTGTTCTCAGAATAAAACCTCCATTGTTGGAGGTTTTATTTTTACTCATATTCAATATCAATATTGTATTTGGCAAGTAAACCCGAAATGCCTGAATAGGCAAACCTTGCACCCTTCATTTTATTTATCTCAGGATCAAAAGTATAGTTTATTGCGGTTCGGAAATCTGTTTTTTCAAGGTTAGTGCCTATGAAACGGGCATTGTACAGATCACAATTATTGAATGATGCTGACGACAGATCAGCCTGCTCAAAGTCGACTTCCTTCAACGAGCATTTAGCAAAAACTGCCTTCTTCAATTTCTTTTGAAAAAATGAAGAATAATCGAGGTGACAATCGCGGAAGGAGACTGTAAAAAGAAAATTACTGCATGCACTAAAGTTGACGCCTATTAATTTGCAAGCAATGAATGTTACATTTTTCAGACCTGTGTTATCCAGCAAAGCCAAAGCAAAATTGCATCCCTTAAAGGTGCAGTCGATAAAATCAGTGCTTCTGAGATTAGCTTTTGAGAAATTGCAATTGGCAAATATGCATTTTGTATACTCGCCTTCTTGAATTGCCTGCCCTGAAAAATCAAGGTTTTCAAATGTTTCCTTGTCGTGAATCTGTGTTTCCATTTAATGATCATTCCATATTTTTGGTCAACTAGAGGGAATACGCCACCCGAAAGCCAACGGCATCGGTCCGGTCAACAGGGCTCATGAATTCAGGATTGTGATAATCTATGCGGCAATAAAGCTCCCGGAGAAACCAGTCGCCGCCGTGAAGGCAGCGACCCGGACCTGAAGTGCTTGTACACCACTGCCATATACTACCGGACATATCATAAATACCCAGTTCGTTGGGTTGTTTTTCCCCTACCGGATGGGCTCTGTTATTACTATTGGCAACGTACCACGCCACCTTGTTTATATCATCACTGCCTGCATAACGGTAGTTGTGTGTCTTTCGGCCACCCTTAGCCGCAAATTTCCACTCTGCTTCGCTGGGCAGACGGTAATGTTTACCGGTCATGCTGTCAAGCTTATGCAGGAAATCCTGCACATCATTCCAGCTTACGTATACAACAGCACAACTATCACACTTATTAAAGCGGGAGGAGTTATGGCCCATTACAGCACGCCATTGCGCCTCTGTTATATCATATTTTCCTATGGCAAAATTGAAATCACCACTGGTGACTTTCACCATTTCTATATCCAGAACTGTATGGTTTGTAAGTGTTCTTTTGCTGTTTCTCGCAGCAATTATCTGTACTTTTCTATCTGAGCTATAACCATCTTTACCAACCGGGGCGCGATCGATTTTACCTTTACCCACACACAGCGTGATGTCTTTTTTGTTAAAACCGATTTTCAGAAGGTGATTTGCGACATTTTTTGCACGGGAAATAGAAAGTGAGTCATTGTGGCTGTTGGAGCCAAGATAGTCAGCATAGCCCAATAAAATAAGCTTTTCGCCCCTTACAATGGAACTATCGGCAATAAGTTTGTTTATTAGCTCACTACCCTTCGCATTTAATTTAGCTACGTTTCGTTCAAAATACACTTCAAACGTGTCCGATTTTTGCGCGCATGCACCTATTGCGTTTTGGAGCAGCAGCAGGATAAAGACGAATGTGCTTTTCATGGAGAAAGGCTAATATATTGAGAACCGAAAATAATACGAATTGATCAAAAAAAGAAAACACAAATGCCTCCGCTTTCACAGAGGCATTGCTGGTGCTGCAAGCCTGGTAATTGCTTACCCGTTGCAGCCCGAGGTTTGGCACCGCTGTAAAGGTACAATATTTTCATCAATCTGTTTTTGGACGGATCAATGCACCCGCCCATGCCGATAAACCACCAACAAGCCCACCAACAAATACTGTGACAACTATAAAAAGTACATAATTGGGCAAATGAAAAAGCGCGGCCATTCTTGCAGACAGAATGTGGCCATTGGCGCTATCGTGGACGAGGCATGCCGTGAGCCAGAACATGCCAATACCTGAAAAGCCTGCCAGAAATGACTTGCCGGGTTTCTGCCTGATGAATGCAGAAACAACAAATGCTACAACAGCTACTGCCCACCATGGGAAGAAGTATTCTGCCGCAGCAGACAGTAATGCTATCAATATGACTGATAAAAAAAATCTCATGATATAATGATTTTACCTTTTACACAAATTGAGCAATGAATATTTCTCAACAAGTCATGGTTCGGCGGGGCCCACCATAACAATTTCTATTTAACTATTTTCAACCATGCACTGTCCATACGTATTTTATGGCTGTGTCATTCTGTTTATCTGTATTGGGTAAAAAATCGAGTTTATTATATTTACCATCCACCCACTGGTGAAGAAAATCGGCATAATACTTACTGCCGGGATTACCTGACTGGCCACCGGGGTATACCCCATAAGCTTCTATCTCTTTACCCATCTGCACCACCATGCGCCATGATGGGCCATGATCGCCTTTGGCAGCATTTATGGTATTACCCCACCCTCCTATTTTAAGATGATCAAAACTGAATGCAGGTAACTTTGCAAGGTGCTGAACAGTTGTGTTTTTTACTTTGTACCAATCTGTACCAATAGTCTTTTCCAGTTTATTAATACTATCAACCGTTTCAGCAAAACTTTGGGAAACCTTGGTGCAAAGAATGGCATTGATCTTCTGCTCAGGAGTCATGACGTTACCAATTGCTGTAACATTGAGTTGCAGCAATTGCATTGTACGTTCCTGTAATGGCCATACCTGACCGGGAACATTACCCATTCTATCCTTCCATGTATCTCTGTATAAAAGTTCCCACCAAACCTGGAATATAGTAGCTGCTTCACTCTCAGCACCTAAACGATAATCCCATTTTTTTAATGTCTCTATATATTTATCCCCTCCTACGAAGTTTGGCTTATATATTACCTTCAACATAACAGGTAATGACCCAGCTGCGAGATCAGAGTAAGTATCATTCTGCATCTTAAACATATCCTCAATGGTTGCTTTTTGCATACCATTTAATAATTGGTTTATCCGCCATGCTCTTAAATTTACCCATCCGCTATTGGTGTAGTTATAGGGGTAAGTACTGTCTGTTGTGACCTGGTTGGCAGAGCTTACATATCCCTGTGCCGGGTTAAGCACATGCGGATTTTCGCGCATAGGAATCAGTTCTTTCCATAGTGTGGCACTGTCAGTTCCATTCATCACAAACCTACCCTGATCTTTCCATTCATTTACAAACTGTCCTTGCCCCCAGATAGCTATATTTCCAGCCCTGTCCGCATATGCCATGTTTTGTGCAGGGCATTGAAAATTCATTATGGCATCTACAAACTGGTTGTAATCTTTTGCACGGTTCAACATATAAACTGCAAGGAGCTCATTGGTGCCTTTATGGCCCATCCAGCACATGGCCAAAGGTTTTCTAAGGTTTCCGTCTTTTGCATTTTGTGTTTCATAAGTTACAGGGCCATGAATAGTATAATCAATGGTATCAATTACGTCAGGCTGGCCTTTCACACCTATGCGTTCTATTCTTTTGCTGAAATCAAGTTGCTTACCTGCAAACCAGTATTTGTTCTTATCGCTTTCCACCGGTTTTATAAGATAAAAGTCTTTTACATCCCGGTAATTATTGGTCATGCCCCAGGTCAAACTGTCATTAAACCCAATGATAACACCCGGTGCACCCGGAAGTGATGCGCCATATACATTCATTCCCGGCGCCTGCAGCTGCACCTCATACCAAAGCGAGGGCAGGTTAAGGCCAAGGTGTGGATCATTACAAAGTATAGCAGCTCCGCTTGCAGTTCTGCTACCACTAATTGCCCAGTTGTTACTGCCCTTTCCATCCTCTCTCTTTTCTCCAAAATCAGCTGGTTTAAAATGCGGGAATGCAATGCTATCAGGTGGCGCAGCAGGTATGGCTAATGTAGGCTTATCAAAAACAGTACCTGAAGGCATAACGGGTGTAGCGCCATCTATCCTTTTGGGATAAAGCAAGTCAAATTCTTCTTTTGGCAGGTAGTCCCGTAAATAAGTAAGTGCCATATCATCTGTACTACCCGTAAGATCATCAGCCATGTACTTGAGGAGCAACGCAGTTTTCATATTTGTCCAAGGCTCTGGCACAAAACCTATGAGCTTGTACTCCAAAGGATACTCACGATAATTAAGCGATGCTATATATTTATTGATCCCTTCGGTGTAAGCATCCATCATTGCTTTTGTGCGAGGGTCGTCCTCCATGGCTTTTAAAGAGTTCTCCGCACCAAATACCATTCCTTTTCTTCTTTGTTTACGGTCGTATGCCAGCGCCTTCTCCCCTATCACTTCACTTACCCTGCCACCGGCAGCCCTGGTCTCCATGTCCATTTGCCACAGCCTGAAATATGCATGGATGTACCCCTCCAAAAAATAAAGGTCGTGGTCATTCTCAGCATGGATATGCGGCACCATTCGTTTATCAAACCATACTTTAGCATTCTGTGTAACGGGGAATTTAAGATCGGCAGAGAAATCCTTATTTACCGGCTCCGCACTTGCCCAGCAACCATTTACAGGATCAAGCAACTTACCTATAGCAGGCAATGAACCGACAGGTTTATTTAAAATATAAACCAGCATAGTAGCCAAGATCAATAACACCCAACCCCAAACGGGACTTCGCCTTTGTGTGTGTCGGATCATTTCTGAATGTTTGTGGTGTATGTAAATGTATTTAAAAATGGTTATTCTTTAAAATGTAACCGGCAATTAACGAATAATTATTTTTATTTATTTAAATTATAGTTGAATATACCTGGGTATTGATTTTAAAAAGTTACACCCCGATCAGACAAAAAAAAGAGGCCGCTCAAATTGTTACATTTGAAACGGCCCCTGATAATTGCACCACACAACTTACTTTACAAGCGTCACTTTACCGACGTATGAACTATTTTCGGAAGAAATTTTATAAATATAAAGGCCCGATGGCAAGTTTGTACCATCTATCACACAGCTATAGGGTGCGCCTGCTTTAGTGTCATCATTAAATATTGTTGCAACTTTCTGGCCGTTTACCGCATTGAACACGTCAACTGTTGTATGTCCGTCAGCAGCTACTGTAAACGTCACATTGGAAGTTGTCGTAAACGGATTAGGATAAGCGGTAGTTTCCGCTACAACAGGTTGATTACTTGTGCTGCCAGTGTTAGCAGAGCGACTACCTGCATTAGCCATATTGACATAATAGCAATCATTGAATGTACAAGAATTTGCATCAGAAACTGCAACACAATAATCGCCATGGCTTAAGCCGGACAAATCTTCAGAAGATGATCCGTTGCTCCAGCTATAGGTGTAAGGGGCAGTTCCGCCGCTTACAACAAAATTAATAGCACCGGTAGTATCTCCTAAAGAATTAGTTACCGAAGCTACTGCTGTAATCGGGGCAGGTTGTGTAACCTGATATGCAGCAGTAGTAGCGCAACCATTGCCATCTGTAACCGTTACAGAATAACTACCTGCGCTAAGGCCAAACACGCCATAAGTTGATGTTTCACCATTACTCCAGGTACATGAATAGCTGCCTGAAGGGCTTGATACTGAAATTACAATATTACCCAGGATAACATCGCCATTGCTCCAACCATTGCAGCTTACATTGCTGACAGAGGCTGAAACTGAAGGGCTTTGATCAACAGTAACAGCTGAGGTTGAAGCCGTGGTAGAACCACACACATTAGAAGCAGATAAGGTATACATACCTGCATTAGCTGTTGTAATACCAGTAACGGTAGTATTTAATGCAGTGGGTACATCAACAGGAGTGCCGCCAGGGCCGGTCCATAAATATGACGTAGCACCTATAGCACTGCCGGTAAGTGTGAGCACTGAACCGCTACATGCTGAAGCCGATGGCGTGGTAGCAGTTACTGATGCAGGCGCTGAAGTGGTTACTGAAACTACCGCACTTGACGCTGATGTAGTGCCGCATACATTGGTTGCAGAAAGTATATATGTGCCTGAATTAGCAGCAGTAACGGAAGCAACAGAGCTGTTTTCAGATGTAGCTATCGCTGTAGCACCAGGGCCTGACCATGAATAACTGGTTGCGCCGTTTGCAGCACCTGTAAGTGTAAGTGCTGAACCGGTACAAAGCTGATTAGGTGTAGCGCTGGCAGTAACGGAAGTAGGCACCCCTGCAGTAACAACAACCGGAGCAGTTGATGCGCTGGTTGTACCGCAAACATTGGATGCTGAAAGTATATATGTACCTGAATTAGCAGTAGTAACCGATGCTACTGAAGTACTCGAAGATGCAGGGGCAGCAATTGCAGCACCACCTGGGCTAGCCCATGAATAACCGGTAGCACCGGTTGCACTGCCGGTAAGTGTAAGTGTAGAACCGGCACAAATCTGGCTTGGTGTAGCGCTGGCAGTAACGGAAGTAGGAGCTGATGTGATAACTGATACAGCAGATGAAATAGCTTTTGTAGTTCCACATACATTGGTAGCCGACAAAGTATATACGCCTGCATTAGCAGCGGTAACACTTGTTATTGATGTACTTTCTGATGTAGCTGAAGCAACCGCAGTGCCTCCAGGGGCAGTCCACGCATAACTTATAGCACCTGTAGCTGCGCCGGTAAGTGTAAGATTTGACCCTACACATATAGGATTGGGCGATGCTGTAGCAGATACTGAAGTTGGTACACCCATAACTGTTATTGCGGTTGTAGTAGTTGTTGTTCCAAATAAAAAACCCAATAAAGCAGTATATGTATTTGTAATTGTTGCAGTGCCTGCAGTTACAGCAGTTACTACTCCACTTGAATTTACTGTAGCTACAGCAGTATTGCTGCTGCTCCAGGTCCCACCATTGGAGTTGTTCAGTGTAAGTGTACTTCCTGTGCAAGGAGTGGTATATATACCGGGTGTGATTGTCTGTGTGCCAGAGAGGCCACCAGTATAATTAGACCCTCCGCCACCACAAGCACCACTGGTCAAGTATGATTTGAAATGTTCCGGAGTTACTGCGTTGTCTGAATTTAAATATGCTGAGCATGAGTTACAATCAGATGGTTTTACACCTACACTATTCATATCAGTAGTAAATTTAGTGTATACGGCAGAAGACCATTGCCAGTTTATTGATACATTGGCATTAGATGCGAGAAAAGTACCAGACCACGTTACGGCATTTCCAAATATACTGGGAGTTATAGCAGTTTTTAAAGAATCACAATACCCTGAAATGAAATAGTTGCCTGATTCATTTGGGGGTGCAGTTGTTACCCATGTTGTTCCATTAAAAACGGTTGTTGCCGTGGTTACCGCAGAAGTAAGGATCAATTCAGAATTAGGCAATGTCACGGTAAATGCCGAACATGAAATGGTCTGGTTATTAAAATAAATGGTTAGCGGATAAGTTGCTGAACCGTTCACTTTTAAAACAGCGTTATACCAAATCTTATTGCCGGCGGCAATTGTTGTACCGTTAAAGTTTGTTGTAATAGACGCACTGGATGTATTTCCGTAAACTGTAGCAATGTTTGCCGTGACCGACAATAAAAATACAATACTTAAAATAATAAACTTTTTCATGAATTAATATTTGTGTGGTGAACAATATAATTTCCACAAAGAGAAGAAAACATTAAAAGTGAAAATGAACAATGATGAGTATAGCTGCTAATTTGTTAATTATTGGCTGAAAAATGATGAATAAGAGATGATACAAATACCTGAAAATGTATTTTACAATGAAAATGGTGAGAATACTCCCAATATAATTGCATATTAAACGTGAAAGTATAAATAAACTACACAAATAATTGAAAATAAACAGATTATAAAAATTCTGCTGGCTATAAATTAATCCAGGTTCAGTTTTTTCATCAAAGCAGATTTGTAGCTTTTTGAGATGGGAATTTCCTGTTTATTTATTATGAGGTCTTCTGAATTAATTTTATCTATCTTATTGATATTCACAGCATAACGTTGGTGTACCCTAATAAATTTTGAGGCATCAAACTTCTCAATATACTCATTTAGTGATGCCCTGACCATAAATTTCTTTGAGTTGGTGTGCACTATGACATATACATTGTCGCTGCTGAGCAAGTCTATATCATCAAACAACACTTTATAAAAATATTCACCGTCTTTTATGAAGATAATATCACTGATGTTTTTATGCTCAGCTACAGATGGCAGTGAACTCTTTTTGTCTTTGAAGTTGAAATTATTAACGGCCAGTTCAATAGCCGCATGAAGGTCTGACTGCTTAAAAGGTTTTACTAAAAATGCAGATGGTTTTACCTGCTTAGCCTGCTCAAGTGTATCTTTATCGTCTTTGCCGGTGAGAAAAATAAACGGGATATTCCAGTTTTTCCGGATATAACTTGCTAACTCAATACCATTTTTTTCACCTGCCAGGTTAATGTCAAGGATCACAAGATCGGGGGTATCAGTATCGAGCATGGCAATTGCCTGCATATAATCAGTGCAAGGCTCCAGAACATCATAATCCATCGAATTGAGCTCATATTGCAATAGTGTGGATGAAAATAGATCATCTTCTACAATGCCGATCCTGATTTTATTCATTTTGCGATTCTTAAAAACGATGATGATTTCTAAAAGCTAAAGATAAAAAAATAATCAAAAAAACATGGGTATTATCCGGTTAGAAAATTGATCAACCCAGGTCATTGCGGGAAAGCGATCTCATATTTCTTTCCGTTCTTCACCGTAAGCTTATGGGCACGAAGCCATGGGTTGTATATCTTCAGCATCTTATATGAGCTACCATTAGCTTTGGCAAAATCCGTAAGATTATCTATTGTTTTGTCTACCTCTACAGTCCTCGATCTCAGCGGTTTGTATTCATCAGATGATCCTATTTCAAGCCCGAAATCCTTAGGATGGGAAAGAATATATTTTAATGCGATGATGCGATACACATAGCGGTTGGTCTCGTCGGGAAAGATAAGGTCATAATAATTGGTAGCTTCCTGGAAATCGCTCTGATTTTGATAGCCTTGCATACCACAGTTGTAAGAGGCAGCAGCGGCTGTCCATGTGCCAAATTTCTCATGGGCCATATTAAAGTATTTACAGGCAGCGTCTGTAGCTTTAACTACATTAAACCGCTCGTCCACCTCATCACTTATCTCCAGGCCATAGTTAGGGCCTGTATCTTTCATAAACTGCCAGAAGCTGGCTGCACCTACCCCCGACAATGCATTTTGCTGCAAAGAACTCTCGGCAATGCACACATACTTAAAATCATCGGGTACGCCATTTGCTTTTAACTGCGCTTCTATAGCCGGGAAATAGCGTCCTGCAAGTTTTAAAATATACAATTGACTGCCATGCAGGTAAGCATTTACGAGCAATTCCCGGTCAAGTTTTTCTTTTACTTCCCACTTATCCAGCGGCACCGGCTCACCGGCAAAATCGATAGATGTGGGTAGCTCGGGAGCATACCACTTATACTGGGGCCTGCCGTCATGGCCTACCTCTACTGCTGTGGTGCCCGGATCAATTTTTTTTAAAGAGATGCAGGTGACCACTATAACACCTATCATCAGGCCGGAAATGAAAATTATTATCGAGCGGGTACGTGATTTCATTAAATTCAATTCCCGATAAATTTAAGCATTAAAATTGAATCCAATACCTGCGACGAATAAAAAAGGCTACTTGAAAACAGTAGCCTTTTTATAATATCTCAAATGATTGAGGAAAGATTATTTCTTCCCCTCCATAAGCTGCATCAGTTCGTCCAGCTTTGGCTCAAGTATTATCTCTGTGCGACGGTTCTGTGCACGGCCTTCAGGTGTGCTGTTTGTAGCCACGGGGTCATATTCACTGCGGCCACTGGCAACCAGTTTGGCCGGAACTACGTGATAATCATCTATAAGGACATGCGCTATTGAGGTGGCCCTGGCAGTACTCAGGTCCCAGTTATCAGCATACATCTTGGTGTGTATTGGCAGGCTGTCAGTATGGCCTTCTATGTCAATATTAATGTCCTTACTGGTATTCAGCACACTGGCCACTTTAGAGAGTGCGTCACGACCTTTGGGGTTTACAACAGCACTTCCGGATGGGAACAACAAGCCCTCCTGCATACTGATATATACGCGGCCATTTTTCATGGTCACAGTAAGTTCGCTACTATTAAAGCCCTGAAGCGCATCAGCTATTTTCTTCCTCAAAGCTTCGGTAGCTTTTTGCTGCTGGTCTATCAGTGCTTGTAGCTGTTCCAAGCGCTGGCGCTGGGCTTCTATCTGGGCGTTAGTACTGTTGAGTTGTTTTTTGGTTCTTTTGTTTTCATTACCTAGGTCATTTACCTGGCTGTTAAGTTCATATACCGTATTCTCCTCCAGGTTAATACTATCCTTAAGGCGCGCTATGCGCTTGTTGAGGTTAGCAATTTCCCCATTCAGGCCAGAGATGGTGGCATTCTGGTCATTTATCTTGCCATTTAGCTTAACATTGGTAGCTTTTTCGTCAGCAAGATCTTTACCTAACTGAACACTATTAGCATGTTCAGCGTTAGCCCTGGCCTGCTCTGCAAGGTATTTCTTTTTAGAAACGATACAAGAAGTGAGAAAAAGCGAAGCAAAACAAATGCAGGTGATGGAAGTGAGTATTTTTTTCATGAGCTATTGTGAATATTTCGTTAGCAAAAGTAATAACATTTTCATGTACTCAAAACCACACCTGCACTGTAAATGCATATATTAAGTTAAACTAAACACAAAATGCAGCATACATTATATGATACAAGCTGTTAGAGGTTATTAATATAAAAATAGGTTTAAAATAAATATTGCATCCATTATTTCCCCATTTTCTAACCCTTTTATCCCCCTATGTTCATATCATATAATTAGGTACATTTGTTTACATAAAAACAGCATATACCGAATGAAGAAATTAATAGTACTTGCTTTTGCAGCAACTCCATTATTTGTACATGCACAGGATGACCTGATGCGTAAAATAGAGTCAAATCATAGTTATGTAACTACTCCTAATGCGCCAATACCCGACAAAAAGGGTGCTGCCCCGAAAAGCAATGACCCGGACAGGAAGTATGAGTTTAACACAATAATAGACCTGGAACATACCTCTGTAAGGAACCAGGCAAGCTCGGGCACCTGCTGGAGTTACTCTACCAATTCATTCCTGGAAAGTGAAATGATGCGTATGGGAAAGCAACCTATAGAACTGGCAGAAATATTCAGTGCACATTGCGTGTACCTGGACAAAGCAGATGCTTTTGTGCGTATGCATGGCGCAGTATCATGGGGTGATGGCGGTGAGTGCCACGATGTAATAAATATGTATGCCAAATATGGCGCCATGCCGCAGGAAGTATATACAGGTCTACAATACGGCACTACTAAAAACAAATTTGCAGAGATGCAGGCTATTCTGAAGTCGATGCTGGATGCTGTGGTATCAAATCCGAATGGTAAGCTCACCCCATCCTGGAAAAAAGCCTATGATGATGTGCTGGACTCATACCTTGGAGCAATACCAGAAAAATTCAAATGGGATAATAAATGGTATACTCCAAAGTCTTTTGCTGAAGAGCGCGTAGGCATCCATCCGGAAGACTATGTAGAACTACAATCAGTTACCACAGAGCCTTACTATAAAAAAGCGATGTTCATGGTGCCCGACAACTGGGCTTTCCAAAGGGCATACAATGTGCAGATGGAAGACCTGACAGATATTATAGACAATGCCCTGAACAAAGGTTTTACCGTGGCATGGGCTGCAGATGTGAGCGAAAAATACTTTAGCTGGAAGAATGGCGTAGCATATGTTCCTGAGAAGGACTATGATGATATGGACGATTCTGAAAAGAAGTACATGTTCAACGGCCCAAAAGATGAAAGGGTAATTACACCTGAAATGCGTCAGAAAGCATTTGACGACTATGAGACAACTGATGACCATGGCATGCACATAGTGGGCATGGCGGAAGACCAGAACGGCCGCAAATACTACAAAGTAAAAAACTCGTGGGGAGAAAAGAACGACTACAAAGGCTATCTCTACGTATCGAAAGCCTATGTGCGTTATAAGACCACCGCAATACTCCTGCATAAAAACGGGATACCCAACAAACTGAGGGACAAAATGAATCTCTGATCTTTCAAAACCAAAAACCATACTAAAGCAAAAGGCTGATTCAAAACGAATCAGCCTTTATTTATTTCGATCTACTCATTGAGCTATTCAGCAATTAATTCAGATCCCCTACCATTTCCTTAGGCACTACCCACTCGTCAAATTGCTCTGAAGTTACATAGCCCAGGTCAATTGCCGTTTGTTTGAGTGTCTTACCAAGCTTATGTGCGGTCTGTGCTATTTCAGCAGCCTTGTAATACCCTATCTTGGTATTCAATGCGGTTACCAGCATCAGTGAGTTATTTACGTGCTCTTTAATATTTGCTTCAATGGGTTCCAGGCCTTCAGCACATTTATCATTGAATGAAACACAACCGTCACCAATGAGCCTTGCGCTGTGCAGGAAGTTGTAGATCATCACGGGCTTGAACACGTTGAGTTCAAAATGCCCTGTGGCGCCGCCAATGCTTATGGCCACATCATTGCCCATAACCTGTGCTGCGATCATGGTGAGCGCCTCGCACTGGGTAGGGTTTACCTTGCCCGGCATGATAGATGAACCCGGCTCATTATCAGGTATATGAAACTCACCTATACCTGCACGAGGCCCGGAACTGAGCATACGCACATCGTTTGCTATCTTCATCAGGCTCACGGCTACTGTTTTCAATGCGCCATGTGTTTCCACAATTGCATCATGGGCAGCGAGGCTTTCAAATTTGTTCTCAGCGGTAATAAAAGGAAGTCCGGTAAGCGCAGCTATATTCTCTGCTACCTTTACCGCATAGCCCTTTGGCGTATTGATACCCGTACCTACCGCAGTGCCGCCAAGCGCAAGCTCACTCAGGTGGGCCAGGCTGTTATTAATAGCCCTTAAACCATGGTCCAGTTGCGATACATAGCCGCTCAATTCCTGCCCAACCGTAAGTGGTGTGGCATCCATAAAGTGTGTGCGGCCTATCTTCACCACATGCATGTATTGTTTTGATTTCTGTGCAAGTGTATCACGAAGTTTTGTTATACCCGGAATGGTCACATCCTTCAGCATTTTATATGCAGCAATATGCATTGCCGTTGGGAATGTATCATTAGACGACTGTGATTTGTTCACATCGTCATTGGGATGTATGAATTTGTCTTTATCTGTAAGCTGTCCGCCATGCAGCACATGGGCGCGGTAAGCCACCACTTCATTCACATTCATGTTCGACTGTGTGCCCGATCCTGTCTGCCACACCACCAGTGGAAATTCATCGGCATGTTTACCTTCCAGTATCTCATCACACACCTTACCTATCAGGTCACTTTTTTCCTGAGGCAATACCCCGAGCTGGCAATTGGTGATCGCAGCGGCTTTTTTCAGGTAGGCAAATGCCTTAATGATCTCCTTTGGCATCCTGTTAATGTCCTGGGCGATCTTAAAATTATCGATCGATCTTTGTGTCTGTGCACCAAAATATGCGGCTACAGGTACTTTCACCTCGCCCATGGTGTCTTTTTCTATGCGAAAATCCATAAATGTTTAAAATTTATTAGTGCTGATTGATTTGTTCGGGTGCAAAGGTAATGGCTATGTGGCAAATAATCTCTGATACAGATCATTCCTAAGCCCTGGGTTTTGGAATTTGGAATTTGGAATTCCAATTGCTAACTTCATCCCCAAATAAGTCTGGTATACATGAAATTCCGCACTACTATATTACTTGTTCTTGCTATTGCGGGGTCTGCGCTCATGACCTCCTGCACCAAAAGCTATACCTGCCAATGCAGTATTGTATATACCGGCGGAACGGCCGGGCTTCCGGACAGTTCTGAGCAGGTGTATAATATCACCAATACTGCATCAGGCGCAAAAAGTGCGTGCTCGGGCAATTCGTTTACCCATACCGATGCTGCTTCCGGCATTGTTACTACGGAGACCTGCGTGCTTTATTAATAAAATTTTACCATAATTGAGTCGTATAATAGGCTAATTTTGAGCCTTATTTGCATTATGGACGAAGTTGTAGAATTAGAAAAAGCGGTAGTGCCCGACGCCCCCCGTAAAAGCCCGTCTTTTTACATAAAGCGTATTATCGGGGCTATCCTTTTGGTTTCCCTGTCTGCTGTTTTCTTTTATTCGGCCTGGAGCAAGATATACTCCGATAATGCTTTTGATAATTTTTCCTGGACCTTTCTCGACCTTGGCATCAGCAGTGTTATTGCAGCCAGTTTCATAGCCCATTTCATGATCGGTTTCGAAATAATGCTGGGGCTGTTGCTGCTGGGGCATGTGTATCTTAAAGAGTTTACCTACAAGGCTGTTATTGTTATCCTTTCTGTATTTATTGTTTACCTGCTCATTGTTATGCTGCGGCAGGGCAATACCGGCAACTGCGGCTGCTTTGGCGATAAACTGGCTATGACACCGCTACAGGCCATATGGAAGAACGTGGCCATGATAGCCGCCACGCTGGTGCTATGGAAGATCTACCCAATCAAACCGTACAAGTACGCGTACTATGCTTTTATTATACTGGCCGGTGTGGCGCTGTCTGTACCTTTTTTAATGCGGCTTGTTTATGTGGGCACAGAACCTGATAAGTACACTAAGACAGTAGATTTCACACCACTATACAAATACGACCCTGCTCCACCTGCCGACCTGATGAAGGGCAAGCACATCATTGCATTTATGAGCCTCACATGCCATCATTGCCAGAAGGCCGCCTACCTGCTACAGATCATACACCATGAGCATCCGGATATCCCGATTTATGCTATTCTTGACGGACCGGAATCATACGAGAAAACATTCTTTGCCGAGACACATGCACAGGACCTGCCGCATATATACTACCACCACACCGACGACTTCCTGAAGATGGCCGGCTCCGGTGTACCTTCTATATACTGGGTGAATAATGGCGTGGTAGAATACAAGAGCGTATATGCCTACTACCAACTCGATCCCGAATTTATGGAGAAGTGGCTGAAGAAGAAGTAAAATGAAAAATGCCCCACATAAGCAGGGCATTTTCAAATTTTCAAATTAGCATATTTTCAAATTAAGCAACCAGAGTCTCCAGCACTTTGTTCATGCTGCGCACGGCTTCTGCCGACTTGTTGAAAGCTTCCTGCTCTTCTGCATTGAGCTTGTAGTCGATTATTTTTTCCCAGCCGTTCTTGCCTATTACTACAGGCACACCCATGCAGATATCTTTCTGGCCATACTCCCCTTCCAGGTATACGCAGCAAGGGAACACTTTGCGCTCGTTGCGGATGATAGACTCTACCAGCGCTGCTCCCGCTGCTCCGGGCGCATACCATGCCGATGTGCCGAGGAGCTTGGTAAGTGTAGCGCCGCCCACCATAGTATCGGCCGCTACCTGTTTCAGTTTTTCAGCGCTCAGCATGTTTGATACCGGCGTACTGTTGATCGTAGCAAGGCGTGTGAGGGGTATCATGGTAGTATCGCCATGGCCGCCTATCACGGTAGCATGCAGGTCGCCCTGCGAGCAGTTGAGTTCTTTCTGGAGATAGCATTTAAAACGTGCGCTGTCCAGTATGCCGCCCATACCTATGATGCGGTGTTTTGGCAGGCCTGTAGCTTTAAGTGCGAGGTAGGTCATAGTGTCCATAGGGTTAGAGATCACCACTATGATGGTATTGGGTGAATATTTCAGCAGGTTCTTAGCCACATCTTCCACTATGCGGGCATTGGTGCCTATGAGTTCTTCACGGGTCATGCCGGGCTTGCGTGGAATACCTGATGTGATCACACAAACATCAGAGTTAGCGGTCTTAGAGTAATCACCGGTCACACCGATCACATTGGTATCAAAGCCAAGCAATGAAGCGGTCTGTGTGATGTCCAGCGCCTTGCCTTCGGCAAAACCTTCTTTAATATCTACTAATACCAGTTCTTCTGCCAGTTCTTTGCGGGCTATATTATCAGCGCATGTTGCGCCTACTGCTCCTGCACCCACTACTGTAATTTTCATTTTATTATGTGTTTTTGTAGGTTAATAATTTAAAGACGGCGCAAATATAAGGGTAAATAGCTGATTTGATGAGGTGATGACAAGCTGATTTTCGTATGATTTTGATCATGGTTTTGTCCTTATTTATTATCATTTATTGTATTTTAAAATCTACAGTTGATCTATGTTGATTTTTTTCGTTTTTCAAATTAACAATGTAAGCCAGTGGTGGATTTCAAAGGTTTTTGATCGTTTCATAGTTGATTTGCAGTTGATTTTTGTCTGAAACTTGATTGATATTAGGATTTGCCTGGCCTAGGTTGTTGGTTTTAAAATATCACACTCTTCGGGAAAAATTTTAAATGATTTAAATTATTGCTTATCAATGTTTTAGTTCTTTAGAATATCGCAATAATATCACACTTTTATCACGCGTTATTTTTATAATATGTCAAAAATATCAGCTTGTGTCCCGAAATGCATCACTAACTTGTTGTGAAAAATGTTGTCTCACTGTATTGTTGCTGCCTTGTACTTTTATGTAGCTAATAGTAAAGTTAAGAAAGAGGTATGAGCTACCTTAAAAAGTGTATATACCCATTTTAGGGGCTCAGCTTACGGCTCATTTGCAATCGAGCGCTTCACGGGTGTATCAGTGAAATGAAAGGTTACTTATTTCTGATAATGCAAACCTTCGTAAGCCTGCTCCAAGTTGAAAGCCTGTGCTGTGCAATACCAATCTTGCCAGCCAGCCTTTACCGCCAAAAGGGCAACCCGGTATTATTTTAAAGAAGAATAAAAAAGACCTCATAATAAACAAGCAAAACTGTATTTTTGTGTGATTACTTACATTTAATTTAAAAACCATACTAAAAGTGAAGAACAAATTTGCTACAACGATTTTTTTCGTGCTTATTACAGTTGTTTCTATGTGCGGCATTTCAAATTTGAGTTATGCACAAGCAACAGAACTGAACCAACAGCCACTTGAGATAAAGAGTGCATTTTTCGGGCGTTGGACGGACGCCAAGGACCCTAACCACCTGCTGGAAATATATAAAGAAGGAACGCTGATCATTGTACAGCGCCGCAGTGAAGTGAATGACCACAGCGGAAGCAGTAAGTATACGGTGATGTATAGTGAAGGGAATAAAATAAAAGTAGACCTGCAAACCGGCCTTGCCCCACTGACAATCACCGATGATGGCACCAAAATATCCTTTCTCGGGAATGAGTATATTAAAAAATAGGCACTTGTAACCATTGCCAAATCAATGAAGCATTAGCATGTTTCCTAAAAATTAATTTTTTGTATGACTTTAAACTTATTACCTTGAGTGAGGTCATAGTATAAATTTAATATTTAATAACCGTAAAAATCAATAGTTATGAGCAAATTAAAAAATGTACTTTATGCCTGCACCGCGGCATTAGCGATGTCGGCAGTAGTCTTTGCGGTATCGTGCAAAAAAAGCAGCACCCCTGAAAGTACCTCAACAGCATCAGACCAGGCAGTGGCTGAAAAATCGTATGCGGATGCGCAAACGATATCGGAAGATGCATATACGGCAGGGAATGGTTCATCTATTTACAGGACGACCGGGATACAATCGACCGGGTGTGCAACCGTAACATCCGATACATCAGGTGGCAACACTGTAATCACCATTAACTTTGGCACAACTGATTGCGTTTGTGCAGATGGCCGCAAAAGAAGGGGTGAAATAATAGTAACTTACCCTACAGGATCGTGGAATACCGTGGGAGCCAGCCGGACTATTACCTTCAGTAATTATTACCAGAACGACAACCAGATACAAGGCACAAAAACCGTGACTTATGAGGGCTTAAACACTTCTAACCAGCCTTATTTTAATGTCACCATCAATGGTAGTGTAACTTATTCATCAACCGGTAAAACAGTAACTGTAAACTGGACAAGAGTGCGGACCTGGATCAGCGGCTATACAAGTGGGACCCCTGTATGGAACATCAATGTTGTTTACTCAATATCAGGCTCAGGCACTATGGTGAATTCAGCAGGACAAAACGTGGATATAAATATACCATCAACTACCCCACTGATCTATGCATTTAGCTGTGAATGGATAGAAGCGGGCACCATTACTTATACGCTGGTATCGGACGGCAAAACACGGAGTATAGATTACGGAAGCAATACGGCTCCTTATACCTGCCATGATACTGCTGTGGTAACACTGGCAAATGGCACACAGGTGACAATTACGTTGCCGTAGCCTGTTTGTGTGAACCGAGATCCACATGATTTATGGATTATCATGATTGTGGATCGGATCGAGGATTCTAAATAATATTAAAGAGGGCGGGGATTTTCCCGCCCTCTTTGTTTGTCTGTTTTGTTACGCCTTGTAAAAGCCCGGGGGCAATTTTATTCAAAAACTATTTTATTAATCATTTACAGCGGCAAACTATACTGAGCATTCGTCCCATCGCCCGGCAACTTTACATCAAAATCTTTCAGGCCTTTTGCTGAATCACCTTGAAGTTCAATACGGCCGGCATCGTACATTTTGCGGAGGCGCCAACCGAGGTAGAGATCGCCGGTAGGGATATTGTAACGGGTGATGGCCTGATTGATTATCTTAGATGCTTTCATGTATTGGTGTGAGCAAAAGCTGATGAGCTGCTGATCGTAAAAATCTTCGTTTTTAGAGAGGAGCCTTTTGCCGCCTTCATGTGTGCGGATGCCTGCGTTTTCGGCTACGAGCCTGCGCCATTCTTCTCCATCGGTTTCGAGTTCGGGAAGTGTAACCGGGCGGGCGAGGCGTTTTGCTTTTATGAGTTCTTTGGGCAATATCTCACTAATATTCTTCGGGAAGAAAACCTTGCCATTCTCATCGAGAAAAGGAAGGCCGGCAATGTTGACCACAAATAAACGGCCAATGTACTTGCCGAGGAATTTTAATGTCCAATGATAGAGACAAACATCAGCAGGCCATGGGGCGATCCAGAGCCATATTTTTGCATCTTCGTTTTTTGAAAGTTCGTTGGCTGTTTCGAGCAGGCGCTCGAGGTCATCTACCTGAATGGGATTTTTTTCGTTTGGCACAACCTGTTGCCAGAATGCGCTGCGGAGATCGGAAAATTTCTGGCCTTCTTCTTTTTGGAGGGGGCCAACATTGAGTATATCCTTCATTACTATGACCTCGCCTTTCATAGCGGGATCCAGAGTTATTGCTTCTTTAAGAGGGACTGAGGTAAAATCGCCGGTAACTATATGGTATATCATCGGGTGCAAATGTAATTTTTTTATGGAATTAGGAATTTGTAATTTGGTATTGGGATTGTTTTTAGGAGATGTTTTATTAAAATGAGCATATAAACTATGCTATCGCCAACAGATGAACGAATGATATCAAAATTTTGAACATTCAGGGTAGTACTAATCATTTAGGGGTTTGGGGTTTTTAGTGTTATTTTTGCAGTTATGGTTTATGATTTGCCACTGGTGGATGAAAAGGTAAAACCTCACCAGGTGACGACGCTGCACCTTGTATGTGCGTTTGCTTTTATAGGTACAGGGGTAATTATTGCGGTTTATAATTATACGATACCTATGTGGGGCATGGCGCTGCTGATAATGGGAGTACTGCTGCTGGGCATGACAATATTTAAAAACAACCTGGTAACAAATAAAAGAGTGAACCCCGGATTGCGGATAGCTGAACTGGCAGTGGCTATAGTGATCGCCATTTATTCAGGAATACAACACTGGAAATTTCCGACCGGGATGTTTTCGGCACTAAGTGTGGGGCTGGCGTTTGCGATCTTTTGGGAAAGAAGATCAGCGGTAACGTTATATGTGCATGTAGATGATTCAGGGATCAGGCTGCCGGTAGTGCGGAGAAGATTTCTACCCTGGGTAGAAGTGGAAAATGTGGTGATGCGGTTTGGAACATTGACAATAAACTGTGTAGATAACCATTTCTTTCAGTGGAACATTAACGGCAATGATGACTATGAAATATTTGAAGCGTTTTGTGCTGCGAAAATTGAGGAGAACAGAGGAAAGAGGAGGAATGATGACTGGTGATAATGGCTCAATTGCTTAATGGCGTGATGGCTCAATGAAGTGTTTTGGAATTAGATTTTTTCGGTTTTAACTTTTGAATTTTGAATTGATGGAGAGTCCGTATTTATTGTATTCAGATGGTGAAGGGAAGATATTTGAGGATACTTCTTTGTATAGCGTGGGGCGGAGCGGGTGGGATGCATTGCCAATACCTGAAGATGAATGGATAGAGCTGCCTGATGGCGGTAGCCTGTATGAACTACCCGGCAGGCGCGGCATTGGCATAGATGTAGCAACAGGAGAAATGCGCCTGTGTGAGAAGGGCTGGGCTGTTGCAGCCTTTGTACCACCGGCATACACGGGATTTTACCTGGCTGCCTTTGAGACACTGGCTGACGCACCGCTGCTGCCACTGTTTTGCTATACGGCTGCGGGATGGCTGGATAATAAATTTTATGTACCGGCAATACGCATAGAACGGGATATAAGGCAGGAATGCAGTGGATATGATGATGAGAAAATAAAACATGGGCTGGAAATGCTAACGGGCGCTTACCCGCATAACAGGCTTGTGAAGCACCTTGCGGACAACTGTACACTTAACTATAACTGCCCGGCGGCGAGGAATTACTTTATGGGCCGATGGGAATGCCCTATACCAACATCACCGGCGTGTAATGCAAACTGTTTGGGTTGTATATCATTTCAGCCGGAAGATGAGACGATCGTGTCACCTCAGGACAGGCTGCAATTTAAGCCGAGCGCTGCAGAAATAGTGGAGTTTACGGTGCCTCATTTAGAGACAGCCCCCTACCCGATTGTGAGTTTCGGGCAGGGATGTGAAGGTGAGCCGTTGCTGATGTGGGAAACGATAAAAGAAGCCATCATTGAGATACGGAAGCATACCCAAAAAGGCAGCATCAATATAAATACCAACGGCAGCAAACCTGATGCAGTGGAAGAGCTGATGAAGGCAGGGTTGAACAGCATAAGGGTGAGCCTTAACTCAGCACAGAAAGACCTGTATACCAAGTATTACCGGCCAAATAATTATGAGTTTGAAGACATAGTAGAAAGCCTGCGAGTTGTTAGAAAATATGGCGGATGGGCATCTATAAATTACTTTGTGTTTCCAGGGGTGACGGACAGTGTAGCAGAGTTTGATGCGCTGTGCGAGCTGATCAGGACCACAGGGCTGAATATGATACAATGGCGTAGTTTTAACATAGACCCGGATTGGTATCTGGGTAAGATGGGGATAACCGAGCCGGAAGAATGTATGGGCATACAGCAGATGATGGAGCTGATACATGAGGAGTTTCCGGACGTGAAATTCGGGTATTTTAATCCACCGATAGAGCGGATGAAAAATTATGATATGGATTTTGCACACTAAAGGAGGAGATAAGTCGTTAATAGGAGGATTTTTAACTTTTATCTTTTAAGTTTTTGAGTAATTTTATAAGACAATATGATAGCTAATCAACAACAAGAACCGGCAATAAATAAAAAAGCACTCGCATGGACTGTGGGAGTGCATGCTTTACTGTTGCTGATGTTCATACTGATGAGCTATACTGTGACACCTGCCCCGCCCCCGCTACCTGATGGCGGGCTTGAAGTGAACCTTGGCACGAGCGATAACGGCAGTGGTAATGACCAGCCAATGTCGACCAAAGACCCGGCTGCTTACCAGGCATCTGTGGTATACAGACCTGTGGCTGAAAAAAATACTATTCCTAAAGAAATAGTGCGTAGTACCGAAGCTGATGCACCTGTGGTGGATGATGCAAAGAAAAATAAAAAGGTAACGCCTGTGGCAGATGCGCCAAAGCCCAAAGACAAACCTAAAGCACAGGAGAAACCAAAATATACTTATGCCGGCGACAATGGGCAAGGTGGCAACAGCGCTGCACAAAATGCACATGGCACAAGCGAAGGAAACACCACAGGCCCCGGCGACAGAGGCGTACCGGGTGGCACACCGGGCGCAGCAAACTACACGGGGATTCCGGGGAATGGAAATGGAGGAATACGACACACACTTACGGGGAGGACGATATCGCCGGATAAATTTACGGCTGAGTTTCACGAAGGTGGTAAGGTCGTGATCCGAGTAACGGTGGATAAGGCCGGAAATATTATCAGCAAATCGGTGGTGAGCTCATCGAGCCCGGAATTAAAAGCTATCGCATTAAGTAAACTTGCCAATGCAAAATTCAGCCCGAGTACCGGCAGTGAACCAGAACAACATGGGCTTATTACAATCAACTTTATAACCCGCCAATAACTAAATGGGCAATACAACCGCTTATAAACAAACACTTGATTATCTATATGAGCGGTTACCTATGTTTTCCAGGATCGGGAAAGCGGCGTTGAAACCAGACCTGACCAATACACTGAAACTGTGCGGTGCATTAGGTAATCCACAAGAAAAATTCAAATCGGTACATATCGCAGGCACCAATGGTAAAGGCAGCACAAGCCATGCCCTGGCAGCTGTGTTGCAGGATGCCGGATATAAAACGGGATTGTATACATCTCCGCACCTCATTGATTTCAGGGAACGTATTATCATCAATGGCAAAGAAGTAAGCGAAGAATGGGTGGTAGATTTTGTGACTAAGCATAAAGCCCTGATAGAAGAGGTGAACCCATCTTTTTTTGAGATCACTGTGGCTATGGCGTTTAATTATTTTGCAGAGGAGAACGTGGATATTGCGGTAATTGAAACGGGACTAGGCGGCAGACTGGACAGTACAAATATTATCACCCCCCTGCTCTCGATCATTACTAACATCAGTTATGACCATAAAGACCTGCTTGGAAATACACTAGCGGAAATTGCCGGTGAAAAAGCGGGTATCATCAAGCCAAATGTACCGGTAATCATAGGTGAACAAAATGATGAGACAGAGCGAGTGTTCTTTGAGCATTCTGTGCACAAGCAAGCACCAATGTATTACGCACAATCGATCTGGGGTATGGTGCGCATAAAACAAGATTCGAAATACCAATACTACAAAGCAGTGAATAATGCCAAACTTGAAATGTATGACCTTCATACGGACCTGCTTGGCAACTATCAGCAACATAATATCAAGACCGTGCTGACGGCAACTGAAATATTATCGCATAAAGGCTTTAGCCTTACCGTACCAGCAACCATAAACGCACTGGCTAATGTTAAGAAAACAACCGGATTGCGCGGCAGATGGGAATTGATGCAGGAAAAACCAACCATTATTTGTGATGTAGCACACAACCCAGCAGGACTGCAAGAAGTGCTGCAACAATGGCAACATGTGGATGCTACCACAAAGCATATAGTGCTTGGTTTTGTAAAAGATAAAGATGTGACAGAGGCACTTTCACTGCTCCCGAAAGACGCTGTGTATTATTTTTGCAATGCTAATATTCAGCGGGCGCTACCGGCTGATGAGCTGAGAAATGCCGCTGCAAAATGTGGTATTTCCGGAAATGCTTATGCCACAGTAACGGGTGCTGTACTTGCAGCAAAGGACAATATGAAAAGTACCGATGCACTATTGATCACCGGAAGTTTTTTTATTGTTGGCGAAGCTTTATCAATGTGGAAATTTGAAAACAGGAATTAGGGATTTGTAATTGGGATTGATCTTTATTGTTTTTGGAATTGAATGATTGCCCCTGTGTTTCATTAATAGCAATCCAAATTCCACAAAGAATTATTTTCCTCTTCCCTGGAAGATAACAATGAATGTGTAAAGGATGATCTTTACATCAAGTGCGAGTGAGCAGTTCTCGATATAGAGGAGGTCGTACTTCATGCGCTCTACCATTTCATCAACATTTTCAGCGTAACCAAACTGCACCATGCCCCATGATGTAAGGCCTGGTTTTACTTTGTGCAGGTATTTGTAATGCGCCTGTGATTTGCTGATGATGTCGATATAATATTTCCGTTCCGGACGAGGGCCTACCAGTGACATTTCCCCCTTAATAATATTTACAAATTGCGGCACTTCATCAATGCGCCATTTGCGCATAAACCTGCCCCATGTCGTGATGCGTGGGTCCATTTTACTGGATAGAGCCGGGCCGCTTTTCTCAGCTTCCAAATACATTGAGCGGAATTTATAAATAAAAAAAGGGCGTCCAAATCTTCCAATCCGTTCCTGTTTGTAAAGTATGCCGCCCTTTGATGAAAACTTCACCATAATGGCAGTGAACAACAAAAACGGAGACAATAATATTAGCGCAAGTAATGAGATCGTTATATCGAGCGCGCGCTTGCAAACCCTTTGCCAATCGGGCATAAGATCAGGATGAATATGTATCAGTACGGCATCAAACACGTTATTTGTTTTTACTGAACCCGATATGATGTCATAATAGTCGGGCAATACTTTTACAACTACCGGGCGATAAGAAAGGCGAGTAAGAATGTTTTCAAGCAAATGATGTTCAGATGAATCAACGGCAACGATCACTTCCTCAATTTTGTTGTCATCAATGATCTGCTCGAGATCTGAAATGTGCCCCAGTTGGGGAAGGTACTTACTCATGCCATTGCTGGCTTCTTTGCTGGAATAAATAAAACCAAGAAAAATATTACCGAGCACTTTCGGGTTTTCCAAAACCTGTTTATAAATATTTATTGCCTGCTGATTGCCCCCAATAATCAATGTATTATACCCTACTTTACCTGTTGTAAGATTTAGTTTAACCCTATAAAGAATAAAGAGGCGAAATGCCAATGCAATAGAAGTATGAATAAGAAGATAATGGCCAAACTCATTAATAAAATAAGAATAGTCACTGCTATCATTTGCAAACACAATGACAGAAACAGCAATACACCCCATCATACAGGAGATCAATGTTCTGTTTATTTCATTGAGGCGGGATTTACGATAGAGATCAAAATAAGTACCGGAAATCATATAAGCAAATAACCAGCCAAAAGGAATCACCACAAATGAATTGATGTAATCACGGCTATGAAACCTTTGCAAAGTGTCGAGATAAGGCAAGTGGGTGAGCACATGCTGGCGGTACATCCATAAAATAAACCAGGCCAATGCAGCAGCTATATAATCGAGCAATATCAATTGCCTTATAGCATTTTTTTTTTTTGGGCTCAGGCGCATAGTTGATCAGTTCGTTATAAGTTGGATGTTATCGATTAATAACCGCCCACTAGTTTGTCCGGGCAGTAAATCTGCTTTTATAAAAAAATTATACGATGTTGCCTGCGCAGAAGCAGTAAATCCATCTACTTCAAGATAAAATTTTTCCCACCCTGAATTTGGATATATCCCGGTTAAATAACTAGGTGTAGAAGATATAAAACTGCTTAAGTTTGCCTGGAGGCCAACATAAAAAGGCACTGTACTGTTGTAATCAAATTCTATATAAGCCATTCCAGTCGGGATCTGAAATGAAAAAGTAGTGCTGTCTATAGAACTATCTACACTGGGTATACTGAGTGCTATCATGCCTGCATGATAACCATATGCCACTGAATCGCCAGTAATTACAATAACGCCACCAGGGCTCCCTCCCCAAGGAGCAAAATAGCTTTGATTACTTTCTTCAAAATTATTGATAATCCAAACATTATCATCTGAATAGTATCCTGTTTGAGGAGTATGGTTTATTGTTTGCCCAGGCTGAGGGTTAAAAGAAAAAGTGTCGGTACTATAAAAAGTGTAATTAACGACATCGTTATTTTCACCATCAGCAATAATACCAGGCGATACTTCTAATTGTCCCGGACCATTTGTAATAACGGGAAATGTAACCGGGAGATCAAAAATCCCGATAGGATTATTGTTATAATATACCCATGCTACATTAGTTTGATGGGATGTAGGAACCAATGCACCGGACTGCAGCAGAGGAGTACCGTTTGGCGGTAAAAGATAAGGGTGCAAAAGATTATTCTGGACAAAATGAAATGAGTCTATGTGAATATAAGTAGGAACCGGGCTTGCTGCATCAATGGAATTACAGCCTTGCGAGATCAAACTACAGCCAAACAAGATTATAATGAAACTTCTTATTTTTTTATAAATATCCGACATATAAACTCTTCCGTCTTTCCTTATTAACGTAAAATCTTGTTAAACATTGTGCTGTTCATTGTGTAAACTCATTTTTTTCAGCACCTGATGTGCGACATCCATTGCCTGGTAGCCATCATAAACCGAAATGCGGACAGGGCGGTCTTTGACAATAGCAGTAACAAATTCAGACAATTCAGTTCTAATGGCATTAATAGGTGTTATCTCAGGCATTTGTACAGATATCACTTTTTTTTCACCACTCCCTGTTTCCAGAGGAATATCCAACATGTCCAATGGCAACCCGAGATCATCTTTAAGGCGTACTATCTCCGTTTTTTTATCTAAGAAATCGATTCCAATATATGCATCTCTTTGAAACAATCTCATTTTGCGCATATTTTTCAAAGATATGCGGCTTGATGTGAGGTTTGCAACGCATCCGTTATCAAACTCAATCCGTGCATTTGCGATATCAGCTGTTTCGCTTAACACAGCTACCCCACTTGCGGAAATACGCTTTACCGGTGACTTCACGAGACTCAAAACAATATCAATATCGTGTATCATCAAGTCAAGAATGACAGACACATCAGTGCCGCGTGGATTAAACTGAGCAAGGCGGTGAGCTTCAATAAACATGGGTTGCAATAACTGCTCCCCAACTGCTATAAAAGCGGGGTTATAACGTTCTACATGCCCTACCTGGCATTTGACATTGGCCTCTTTAACAAGTTGCACCAGTTCTTTTCCTTCTTCAAGTGTGTAAGCAAGCGGTTTTTCGATAAAAACATGCTTACCACTAAGCAGGCATTTTTTAGCTATTTCGTAATGCGATGTAGTTGGAGAAACAATATCAATTGCATCTACAGCCTCAATAAGGCTATTCATGTTGGTAAAACGTTGTAAATTATGTTTTGCCACTATAGTTTCAGCCTGAGCATCGTTGGGATCGTAAAAACCAATAAGTTGCACTTCTTCTATCTGTAACCATTGCTGAATATGTATTTTACCCAGGTGGCCAGCTCCA
>Ga0364860_10357_pt2 | contig 31229 bp, 29 predicted proteins | sample ExccelAu500001D4_FD_206916 | JGI IMG/M metagenome (GOLD analysis project Ga0364860, IMG submission 206916) | Enriched cells from Trout Bog Lake Hypolimnion, Wisconsin, USA - BchlTB.Aug20.5000.01 .D4 | ecosystem: Environmental > Aquatic > Freshwater > Lake > Hypolimnion/Profundal zone | place: USA...
GGGTGCGCGCTACCAGGCTGCGCCACGTCCCGACTTATTTCGCACGTTGTCCCGGCAGGCAACGGCAGAGGTTGATGCAGAATCAAGTGTACACGAGCCGCGACCATCTCAGGACGCGTCGCATAACTCAATGGCTGGGCGCCACATACTCCTTGGGCAATGAGCCGCCTTCACCCTCACTGAAGAAGAAGCCGTTCATCTGCTCCACAAGAAAATCCTGCGCCTCGCGCGTCCAGGGCTGCAGGCGATATTCGTTTAGCAACATCTTCTGCCGCTCCACCCACTCGCCCCACGCCTGCTTGGAGACGTTCTTGTAGATCTTCTGGCCGAAGTCGGAGTCGAACGGCGGTTCGTCCAGCCCTTCCATCTCAGCCTTGTACTTTGCGCAAAATACCGTGTGTGCCATGATCTTGTACCCCTCAGTATCTCTTATTGTATAAGCGCGCCGCCGCTTCGCCTACCTTCTCTCCTCCAACCAGTGGGGCGAGTGGGTGGAGCGTCAGAAGATGCTGTTGAACGAGTATCGCCTGCAGCCGTGGACGCGCGAGGCGCAGGATTTCCTGGTGGAGCAGATGAACGGCTTCTTCTTTAGCGAGGGTGAGGGCGGCGCGCTGCCCAAGGAGTATGTGGCGCCCATGCACTGAGTTTAGGGCCGCGTGAGAAGACCGGAGCCGGTCGTGTACACTTAACGCTGCAAGGTACCCTGCCGTTGCCCACCCGGGCGACTCGCGAAACAAGTCGGGACGTGGCGCAGCCTGGTAGCGCGCATCCTTGGGGTGGATGAGGTCGCTGGTTCGAATCCAGTCGTCCCGACCATTACTTCGTTTTATCCCTTTCATAGATCAGGTTGAAGGGATATCTGTAAGCAGGCTTTGCGGTTACAGCGGCCATAGAGCAGTTTGAAATAGCATTATGAGCAATTTGGCCTGCAGGCTCGGATTCTGCGAAACATACAGTGAATAGGCCTTATTCGCGAGTTCGAAAATTCTCTGCGCGTCCGAAGTATTCTACCGGATGCTCATTCGGCAGTGAACTCGTATCCTGGTGTTTAGTTCACTGGAGTGTTGCTAGCGACGGGGTTGATTGCGCCGACAGGGATCAGCGTCGACGTCACCGTCTTGGCATCGTCCGTGCCTGTATAGAGCAGGATGCGAGACGGATCGATGCCCTTCTCGTTTACCAGATACTGCTTGGTGTTAACCGCGCGTTGCGTGGCATCGCTCGGCTTCTGGGGGTTGAGCTTCAGCTTCGCTTGCTTGGCCTCAGCAGCCTGCTCTTTGGCGTCTTCGTTGCCAACCATGGCCAGCTTGGCATCAGCAGAGCGCTGCAGGCTGAGAGCGATGTCGTCCAGGCAGGCCTTGGCTTCGTTGTCCACGCGTGTCGGGCGCGTTGCATCGCGCTCGAAGCTCACTGAGCACAGGCTGGACGCCTGCGGAGCCGGCGGAGGTGGTGGTGGCGGAGGAGGAGGAGGCGCAATCACGTTGACGCTGGTGTTTGCCGACACGCTGTTGCCCTTGTCGTCCGTCACGCCGCAACTCACCGTAATCGGCCCTGGAGCCGCACCCATCGTCGACAACATCGCAGATGATGTGGTGCCGCTGATCGAACCGGCTGTTGCGTTGTAGCTGTAGGTCAGAGGTCGGTTCTGTGGGCTGACTGCGTTGGCCGAGATCGTCGAAGTGCCGCCCGGATTCACCGACGATGGGTTCGCCGAGCAGTTGATAGTCGGTGGATCATATGCCCTCACCGAGAAGGTCGCGGAGCAGTCCGCCATCTGGCCCGGCTTCGTGCCTTGCGAAACATGGCCCTTCACCGTGTAGGGCCCCGGTGCCGTTGTCGCCGTGTTCACATTCGCAACGTTCGATGTTCCGGAGATCGCACCGCCATCCGAGGTCCAGGTGTAGCTCACAACCTTCTTCGGATTCGGGTTCAGGTTCATCGCCACGCCGGTTACCGTGACCGGGTCGCCCGGGAAGGAAGTCGATGGACTGACCGAGCAGGTGTAGTCAACCGCAAGATGGGGAGAATTGCCGCCGAAGCCGAAGACAAGTCCAGACGAAAGGCGCATGTCGTTCTGCGATTCCCTTATGCCCGTAGTGGGGTCGCCGAAGCGGGTCATCATGTATTCGGCCTGTATGATGCGAAAGGCTAGATGACGCTGGATCCTGAGATCAATTCCGCCTCCGGCTGTCATGGCAAACGCGTTCTCACTGGGGAGGGGCGTGCAAAGAACACCGGTGCAATTGGAGAGTGTCACCTGACTCGCGTGGATACCGCCAAATAGAGCTTGTGCGAAGGGGGTGATCCTGTGGCGGAGAGAAAGGCGTGGACCGGCCATAAATGTGTAAGCAGTCCCGTTTGCGTCTGCCGCGCGAGGCGGGTTTGCGCCTGTACCCGCAATCTGGAGTTTCGTGTCATCGAAGCCGCCAAAATCGCCAACCAGCCCGAAGTAGCGGTTCAGGTTGAAGGCAATGGACGCGCTGCCGCCATTCAGCCGGACCATCCGGTTACCGGGGGTCAACATCGGCTGAATCGGCACGCTGTGTAGATACGAGTAGCCCAGAAAAAGCTCTGCCCTGGGATAACTCCTATAGGTGCGGCCTGAAGAGGGCGCGGGTGCCGCGGACCGGGCCGCCGCCAGCATAGCAGGCACTTCGGCGAACCCCACGGAATCGGGCGTGACCGCGGAGTCGACAACGGTGGCTTTGGCCGACGAGTTCGTTGAGTCTTCCGCAGCAAATAAGAATGGTGGCACCAGCAATGCAACAGCCGCTGTTGTGGCAATCATCCGCGTCCTGAATTTCATTGTCTTTCTCCTGAATTGCTGCTCGCGAAAATCATCCATCCTCACCATTGGGCTCGCTCGGCTTGTTTACGACCGGCTGGAATGCGGGAATCGATTCGCTCTTCCCAGCGATCGAGCCTCGCTCGCCCTGCTTGCTCGCTTAATTCCCGCACTACATTTATATGCCTATGCGGAGACCGTCCTGGGGGACGGTCTCCGCGTGGCCTTACGGAGCAGGTACATTGATGACGGTGTTCACCAGGGTGACCGATCCACTCGTAGACAGCAATCTGCCGTTGATGGTGGTGATTGCGCAGGTGGTTCCGGCAGTCCCGGTCGTGGCTCCCGCGTAAGAGATAACGGTTCCGTAGAACGTCCCCCCGCAAGGCCCGTTGATCGTCGCGGCGCTCCCAACCTGCCAGAAGACGTTCGCGGCTTGGGCGCCGTTGACCAGGATGACACTTTCAGGTCCTCCAGATGCCCCTCCTACCGTGAGTGACCCGGCCATCTGGAATATCCATGTGGCGTTGGGGTTGCCTTGAGCGTCGAGAGTAAGAGGCCCCAGCGTTATGGCGTAAGTGCCCGGCGTGGACTTATAGATGCCGGCTTGCAGAATACGATTGCCCAGCTCGCCCGGACCACCGTTTACGCCTGTGCATTGCGGGGCCGTGCAGCTTTCTACAGCCACACCACCAGGCAAGCTAGCAGGGATCATGGAGTTGTAAGCGGCTTGAGTGTCCAGTGCAGCCTGGGCTGCAATAGCCTGTGTGACGGCGGTTCCTTCACTGGGGCAATTAACCGTAGGGTGCGGTGGATACGTGTAGATGGTTCCATTCACCTGCCCTATATTGAGTGTCGTCTCCGTATAGGTGCATGGCCATACGGCGCCGACAATCGCAATGCTGGTATCGTGGAATCCGGTGACCCCCGTCGATATGGCCGTGGTCCCGATATCGCCATTGACGACCGTTAGGATACCCTGATTGGTCATTCCGGCGGTGCCGCCAAAGTCTCCGAAGAGAGCGGCCGTTCCAAGAACCACTGCAGGTGGGCCCGGTGAACCGAATGTTGTGAAGCTCCAGGGATTCGGTACAAGGCCAGATCCCAGCGGATTGCCCGCCAGGTCCGTCGCTCCGGTTGTGACGTTCGCCGTATAGGTGGTGTTGGCCGCGAGATTGGCTGATGGTGTAAAGGTTGCGATAAAGGTGGTTGCGTTATAGCCTATCGTTCCGGTTACCGCAGCTCCGCCGGGTCCTGTAAGGGTAAAGGTTGTTGTGCTGATCGATAGTGGATTCATGGCCTTGCTGAAGGTCGCACTGACGGCCTGGTTGAATGGCACACTGGTGGCGCTGTTGAGAGGCGCGGTGATGGTGATCGTCGGCCCCGTGGTGACCGGAGTCCCGCCGGTGGTAAACGTCCAGACATAATTGCTGGCCAGCGCATTGCCTGAAAGGTCCTTGGCCGCGGTCGTGATCGTAGCCGTGTACAGCGTGCTTGCTGCCAGAGCGGCGGTCGGTGTAAAGGTCGCTGTATTTCCAACACCGGCGTATGTAACGAGGCCTGCGACGGCCGTCGTTCCCGGACCTGTCAGAGTGAAGGTGGCTGGGCTAGTGATCGTGATCGTGGCAGGATTCATCGCCTTGCTGAACGTCGCAGTGACAGCCTGGTTGGTCGGCACGCCGGTGGCCAAATTGACAGGATTCACGGCGATCACCGTCGGTTTTGTGGTGTCTGGAGCCGCACCGGTGGTAAACGTCCAGACATAGTTGCTGGCCAGGGCATTGCCTGTCAGGTCCTGGACCCCCGTCTTAATCGTGGCAACATAGGTGGTGCTGTTCGCGAGGGCGCTTGTCGGCGTAAAGGTCGCGACCGAGCCTGCGACGGTATAGGCGACTGCTCCAGCCACGGCAACTCCACCAGGTGCTGTCAGCGTGAAGTTGGCGGCGGGGCTGTTGATCGTGGAAGGATTGATCGCCTCGCTGAAGGTCGCACTGACGGCCTGGCTGGTCGCCACGCCGGTGACCCCAGTGGGGGTGGGGACTGTGGCGATCACTGTGGGTGCGGTTGGGGCCGGAACCGTGATGAAGCTCCAGACAAAATTACTTGCCATAGGTTCGCCTTGTGCGTCCAAGGCCCCGGTTGTAATCGTGGCCGTGTACAAGGTGTTGTTCGCAAGCAGGTTGGATGGTGTAAAGATCGCGCCGCTACCCGTGCAGCTCACAGCTCCCGCGACGGTAGTGGTGCCCGGGCCGGTTACTGCAAACGTCGTTGCGGGAGAGTAGAGAGTCGAACAGTTCATCGCCTTGCTGAACGTCACGCTGATGGGTTGGTTGAGCAGGACGCCGGTGGCGTTGGGCGACGGAATGGAGGAGAGCACGGTGGGCAGTGTATCGGTCGAGAATGTCCATACATATGAACTTGCCAGGGCAGTGCCAGCTACGTTTTGCACCCCTGTCGTGAGGGTGGCAGTGTAGGTGGTGCCTGCTGCCAGAATCGCGGGTGAGGTTGGAGTAAACGTGGCGGTTGCGCCAGAGCAGGCGATTGTTCCCGTCACAGCTCCGGCAGGGGCTGTCACGGTAAAGGTTGACGCGGTGACGGTCGTGCAGTTCAATGCCGCACCGGTGCTGTCGGGGTCAAGCGCTGGGAGTTGCAGGAACGTAGCGCTGATCGTCGGATTGAAAGTCAGACCGGTGGCGCCCGCAGCAGGAGTGGTGGAAACCACGGAGGGGCCTGCCACTGCTTCAAAGTTCCAGACATAGTTTTGCGCCATGATATTGCCGACCAGGTCTGTGACCCCAGTCGTAATCGTGGCCGTATAGAGCGTATGCAGCACAAGAGCGCTGGTGGGGGTAAAGGTCGCGGTGGACCCGGAGCAGGTGACTGCACCAGCCACGGCAGCTCCGCCAGCCACGAAAACCGTAAAGGTGGACGTGGTGAGGGTGGAGCAGGTGACCGGCTTGCTAAAAGTCGCGCTGATGGGCGCGCCCAAGGCCACGCCTGCCGCGCCTAGAGCTGGAACTGTAGTGAGCACATGGGGGGGCGTGGTGTCTGGGACATTGATTGTTTCTCGACCGCAGCCTGCGATAGAAACGGCTAGGAGTGTCAGTGCCGATAAGAACCATGTGCTGCGAACCATGCGCTTGTTCATTGGTGCCCCTTTTTCAACTGTTGTGCACAGTTGTGCGATGCCTGTACTACCGGGGAACCCTTGTTCGCGGGTCGTATACAAATGTGGGTGAGTTGACCCAACTTTGCTGCGCGGCCCGTGGCTCTTGAGTTACCGGTGCACAAGAGGTGCGATGCACGGTAATTAAAGAGGGTTGTGTAAAAAAAAATAATTTTAAAAAAAGAGGTCAAAATTGAACACTCAATAATAACTACACAAGAGCGCGTGATTATTAGCGGTTTTCTGTAGCTAATAACTTTCTGAAGACAACGACTTACTTGCCGTGAAAATGTGGATGAAAGGCTGAGGTTCGCCAAAATTCCATCCGGTGGCAAAACGGGCCTGAGGAATGAACTCAGAGTCTGACTTTGCAGCAATTGTCGATGGAGAAGGGTTGAGACGTGGCCCTGTCGCTGGGGACACCGGTTGAGCGAACACCACGGGAGCAACTGTCGCCCCAGAGAGCCATATTGCGAAGATGCTCTAAACTCAGGGCTTCCACACCGTCTGGACCAGCAGAAGAAGCATTTCAGCGGCCAGCAGGACGATGATGATCCACTCCAGTACATGCTCCTGGCGTGCGGCCCGATACTCGCCCATTCGCTGCCCACTCATCTCGTAGATGCCCTCGAAGACCTCGAGTTGTCCGTCGACGGTCTCCAGTCTGGTTTCGGTCCGCGCCTTCTCGCGCAACTCTTCGCCCAGCTTTCGGCTGGCCGCCGGCATGCGTGCATCCGGCTCGTACAGATGCGGTTCAATCCGTGCGAGGCGAATTCGCCGCTGCAGCACTCCATTCATGCGTCCGCCGACGGCTTGGCTGCGTTCCAGATCGGGAGGCGTCACCTCGAATGCCAGCGACTTATCCTGCTCCAGTTCCGCCCACGCATTCGCGATCTCGCCCTCGATCCGCCGCAATTCGTACTCATAGTGAGTAAATTCGATCACTGCGGAGAGCAGCGATTCAGCTTGTTCAGAGTCGCATTGCAGCATGACATGGCCGGGACGCCACGTGAGCTCGACACCGCGATATTTGATGAAGACCGGCGGCGGCGCACCAGGATCGTCTCTCATCTCCAACCAGTCCGCAAAGCCTTGATTCGTCGCAGACGGCGGCCCTTGCGGAAGAGTGGACGCTGGCATAAGAACTACATCCAGAACGTCGTCGCACGGCCCTGCTGCAACTTCGCAAGTTGCCGTCGTGGAGGCTTCGGCAAGAATGGCATAACGAGGCGATGGGTCCTTGAACGTCATTAACACTAGATCGTCGTCGGTGACTTGTTCGACAAATCGAATGCGCCGCTTGCTGGCGCTGCGATCGAGAGTCTGGACTGAGTCGCTCATAGCCTGGACCGTTTCGTTCATATAGCCGCTGTGACCATGGTCTCGGGAGTTCGGGAACGAACGCGTGCCTCGATCTTATCGGTCAGGCATTCCGCCACAAAGTCGGCGGAGTCGAGGACACCGTTAATTGTCGAATCAAACAGGTAGTCGCCAACCGCGAAGAGGTTCGGTCGCGCAGGCTCCGGGATGTGTCGCGATTCCATGTCGAGGACTGGGGAACCGCCCGGGAGCCCGTTCACTGAGCCAATCCAACGGTGCACTTGCCCCTCCACAAACAACTCTCGCCCGCGTTGTAGAAAGGAAGGCAGCGAATCGACCACCCTCCGAATCAACTGTTCGTCGGTATGATTGCTGGCGACCATCGCAGCATCTCCGGCCAATAGCCAACCCAACACGCCGGCGGACCGGCAACCGTTTCGTGACGACTCGTCGTACAGGCAGCAACCGCCGAAGGTGTCGAGCATCATGTACGAATCCTGCAAGGTCTGCTCCCAGAATATCTCGCGAAACAGCACGCTCACCCGCAGGTAGTGGGCCGGAGAATCGTAGTGCGCGCAGTGGCGATGCATGGCTTCACCCAGCGCATCTCCTCCCCATTCGATCAGCGGGATACAGGCGTTGGGCAGCGCCACCACCACAAAGTCGTACTCTTCGGACGCGACCGTTCCACGCCGATGAGAGATGACGCGCAAGGTCTCGTCCTGTGCTCGTTCCACCCGCAATACCGGCTCGCGCAACAGGATCCTTGCTTCAACCCGCGCCGCTAGTTCCTGGGGCAGTCGTTCAATGCCTCCTTCGATCGTGTACAGGCGCATATAGCTGGCGTCGTTCATCAGATAGTTTTGCAGGCCGTACGACGCGCTTGTGCGATGCGGTTCCGTGGCCAGGTCGCTATGCACTAGGGTGCGAAGATACCGGCGCGCGGCTTCGTCGGGAACATTCGCCAGTTCTTCGTAAAATGTCCTGCTCATCATTGGATCGGAGTTCGATTCCCTCCAGTCCGAATCGTAGTACTCTTGCGGACTCATCCATTGCCTGGCCCGCGCGTCGAAGTCCAACAGTGCCTGCCGGGCCGGCTCTCCATAGACTCGGCCAATGTCATCGAGATCGCGGATTATCTGGTTGTGGATGACGACCGAAGTGCCGCTCATCGGCGTCACCGTCAGCCCCAACTTGTCCACGAGTTCTCGCAGCGGATCTTCCCCAATGTGCGAATAGTCATAGAGTTCGGCCGCGCCCGCTTCGTACACCACCGGTGCAGATGTGAATTGTTTGGTGAGGATCTTGCCGCCCAGCCGCGAACTCGCCTCGTAGATCGTAGCTGCAAACGGCACGGAGCACCGCTGTTGCAGCTGATACGCCGTCATCAATCCACCCGGGCCGCCGCCGATAATCGCTACACGGCATACCTTTGGCGCATCACTAAAATCAACTTTGTCAGACATTTGGTGCCTCTCCCCGGTGCTTCGAACAACCAAAGATTCCACCTAGGAGGGAACCCGGTTGGATCAAAAAAGTAGCTCATCGCGACATACGTCTTACGTTCGCTGTGAAGACGTGCCTCGTCAACTTCTCATCCCAGTGAACTCAACTCGATCTTTAGCTGTCGAATCTTAAGACGCGATCTGCGACGGAAAGGCCGCGAATTGTGACTACCAAACTGCGATTTGGAGAACTCTCAACCCCCCACAAGGCTACCATGCAGCCGGATTACGATCTCCGACGGCAGTTGGAGACCTTTCAAGGGTTCGCCCAGTGGGCGGCTATATCGCGCGGCAGCGGGAAGGTCACATTTGTACTGGATACCCGGGCACTTGCGTCTCGATTTCGGGCCTGACATCATAGGTGGAATCAGATGGCGGAACGGGTACAGATCGTGGTTGATCCACTGGGTCCAGCCATTGCTGGTGCTGCAAAACCGCGCTCCGCGGTGCTTTGGTTGCAGGGTGTCACACTGGCGTGGATGCTCGTGGAGTTGGGCGTCGCCGCCTATGCGGCAGCAACCGCCCACAGCCCTGCGATGCTGGCCTTCGGCTGCGACAGCCTGGTAGAGCTCCTGTCTGCCACGGTTGTGCTCTTGCAGTGGATTCCGGGCATGTCGATCTCGGAACGAAGAGCAAGCCGCGCGGCCGGAGTGCTGCTGTTTGTGCTCGCTCTCGTGGTTGCGGCAATAGCTATCACGTCATTGGTTCTGCGGTCGCGGCCTGATACGAGTCGCGCGGGGATAGGAATCACCGTCGCTGCTTTGATCGCAATGCCAGTTCTGGCTTCACTGAAACGCCGTGAGGCGCGCAGCAGCAGGAATGCGGCCCTGGCTGCCGATGCGGTGCAGTCCGCTACATGCGCCTATATAGCGCTCATCAGCCTGGCTGGCCTCGCGGTCAACGCCGCATTCCATCTCCCATGGTTCGATTCGATGGCCGCATTGGCAGCCATTCCCTTTCTCATCCAAGAGGGCAGGTCAGCCTGGCAAGGCCATGCTTGCGGATGCTGCTGAAAGCCTGGTCCTAAGGATGCCGGGCATCTTTCGCTCCAACGTCCTTACCAGCTGTAGGTGTAACCAATACAGGCCGTGGTGTTCCAGGGAACGGTAACGACCTTGCTGTAGCTCTCCTGAATCCAGATTGAGTTGTTGTTATTGAAGTGCACAATTGCGCCAATCGATACGCCACTGTCCAGCCTGTTCTGGACGTGTGTATTGCCGGTATAACTGGTAATGCCCGTCTGTATCCAGGTATATCCGGTAACCACTTTGGTCTTTGGCAGGGAAAAGTTCTTCATTAATCCGACGGATTCCGTGTGTTCCCCGAAGTTGGTATGCAGGAAGCCGTGACTGCCGCTGTTCTCGTAGGTATACCCGAAGGTCAGCTCGTCTCCAATGGGATCTCGCTTGAGAAAAGCAAAGGTGTGGCCGATTCCAATGTTGTAATTTGCCCGCGGCAGAAGACCGGGCCGGTCGATATCCGACCCTATCATCACGAACAAGTCTGTGCTTGTTCCTGCCGGAGCTGGAGTTGATTGCGCACGCAGTTCCGCACCCCACACTATAGCGCACAGCAAGGCCGCTGCGATTGCGGTTCGTGAATGTGATGACATCTGTTTGGTCATCCATGCCTCCGGATACTCAATCGATCTCTCCCATGTGGATGCGTGCACTGCGAACGGCCTCGAGGAACCTGCGCGCCAGCTCGCGGATCCACTGGTCCTGCCGTGTCGCAACTGCCTTGCGCGGCATCAGCTCCGATCCAATCCCAAGCGATGAAGCGCCAGCATAGATGAAATTGGTAGCCGTCAGTTGATTGACGCCTCCGGACGCGATCAGACGCACCTGTGGCAGTGGCACCTTAAGGGCGCGAATGTACTGGTCTCCGCCAACTTGCGCACAGGGAAATATCTTCACGTAGTCTGCCCCCCCCCTCCATGCCGCAATCACCTCGCTGGGCGTTAGCGCACCGGGGATGGCGACTACATCGCTCTTGAGTGCGAACTCCAGGACCTCCGGGACCAGACCGGGGCTGGTCAGAAACCGGGCGCCGGCATCCACGCAGCGACGTGCTGTCTCTGTATCGAGCACGGTCCCAGCGCCAACCACGAAGTTCGGGTAGTTTTGCGTCAACTGCGCAATTACCTCAACTGCGTTGGGCACAGTCATGGTGACCTCAGCCACCGGGATGCCGGCTTCGTATACCGTCTCCGCCGCAAACAACGCCAACTCTGCGGAAGCGACACGGATACCTGGCATGATGCCGATATCTTCTATGCGCGCTCGAACTTCTTCTTTATTCATGGTTCCGACCTCGCTGCTTGGTATCATGTCTTACTGTTGCACATCGTCAGCGAACTAGCTCCATTCAGAACATGCTCGGTTGCTATGGGATGACTTCGCGCCCCACGGCGAGATTGAGTTGGCTGGCAGCCGTCAGGTAGGAACCGATCAACTGCAGGTAGGCTAGCTGCACCACGCGATAATCGCTTTGTGCATTAAGAAAATCCATGAGCGATGCGCCGCCATGCTCATAGGAAAATGTGACCGTGTCGCGTACCCGCGTTGCCTGGTCTTTGTACTTGTCGCGATACGGAATCAGAAGTGCAATGTTGCTGCGCACCTGCTCATACGCCGAGTCTACGTCACTGAAGACCTGCGCCCGCGTCTGCTCGGTAAACTGCTGGCTGCGGTTGATGTCAATCAGCGTGCGTTGTTTCTCACCCTGATTGCGGTCAAAGATGCGCAGCGGGATGTTTACGCTGAGACCGAGCGTCTGCTGAGCGTAGGGATTGTAGAACGACGGGTTGTAGGTGTACCACGCGCCGAAGGTCGGATCGGTCGAGCCGTTTGCGATTGCCAACTTGTGATTTGTCTTCGCCTGCTCGATTCCCTGAATCGCGGCGCTCAAATCAGGACGCGAATCGAGCGCTGTCTGCTGAACCTCGTCGAGCGGCTTCAGATCGGTGGAGAACTCAAACGGTCCGGTAACATCAAAGCGATCGACCGGCGTGCGGTCGTCCAGCAGCTGAAGCAACTGAATCTTTTGCGTGCGCAGGTTTACGGTTGCGGTCTCGATCTCCGACTCGTACTGCACGCGCAACAGTTCGATGCGGTCCAGATCGATCTGCGCCAGGTCGCCGGCCTTGAAGCGGTCCTGGCTGATGGAGATGATCTTGTCGTAATACTCCAGGTCAACCTTCGCCAACTCCAACACCGCCTTGGCCTCGAGCGTTTGCACGAAGGCGGAGCGCAGGCTGAAGAGCATGTTGCGCTCGAGGTCCTCGTGCAGCGAGCCGCCGATGTGCGTGGACTGCTTCGCCGTCTCCAGGCGCAGCTCGCGCTTATGATCGCGCTCGTGCAAATAGCTGAAGTTGGGCTGTACCTGCGTGCCTGACGTGGGACGCCAGTAGCCTTCGTGAGGCATGAGCTGTGTTCCGTCCGTACTCAGAGTGAAGTCCGGATTGGGGCGGAGGAACGCGGTGATCTCCTCGGCCTTCAACTCATCCACATTGCTCTGGTCCGCTTTCAGCGCGGGGTTCGAAGCTTCGAACTTTGTCTTCACCTGGTCCCAGGTGAGCGCCTGCTGAGCGCTTGCGCCTGCGGCACAAATCAGAAAAAGAAGACCCGCGAAGATTGTTCGACCTGTGCTCCTGCGGATATCCGCTCTCAGATTATTCATGCACCACCTCCGCTTTCGGGAGATCGTCGTCATCCCTGGCAATCCATACATAGAATGTGGGCAACAAGAATATGCTGAGCAACAGATCAGAGATCAGACCGCCAACAATGACGATTGCGAATGGCCGCTGTGAATCTGACCCGATGTTGTGCGATAGCGCTGCTGGCAATAGGCCAAGCGTTGCCACCAGCATGGTCATCATGATCGGGCGAAGCCGCAGAACGGCGCCCTCCACGGCGGAATCGACAATATTCATGCCCCTCGCGCGTAACTGGTTGATGTATTCGACCATGATGACTCCGGTCTGCACCGAAACACCGAAGAGCGCCAGCATGCCGATGCCCGACGACACGCTCAGGTAAGTTCCGGTGACCACCAGGGCGAGCAGGCCGCCGATAGGGGCAAGGCCGACATTCAACAGAATCAACGCTGCCCACTTGTAGGAGCGGAACATGGTGAAGAGGATGATGAATATGATGAGAATCGTGATCGGAATGATGAGAGCCAGGCGAGCCGCAGCCCGCTTTTCACTCTCGTATTCACCTGACCAGTCCAGTCGATAACCACGCGGTATTTTCACCTTGTCATTAATCTGCTTGATGGCTTCTTCGACCGTGGATCCCAGGTCCCGGTCTCTTACATTGAAGGTAATTGCGATATACCGCGAGTTGCCCTCACGGTAGATGTCGTAGGCACCATCCTTGATCTCCATCTTGCATAGTTGCGCCAGTGAAACACGCTCTCCGGAAGGGGCAAGCAGGCGAATGTTGCTGATGGCTTGCTGAGTGTTGCGGTATTGCCCCTGGTAGCGCAGGACCACATCGTATCGCTGCTCTCCTATCAGAACCTGGCTTACCGCGTTTCCGCCCACCGCGGTTTGCACAGCATCCTGTATATCCGCCACGTTGATTCCGAAACGGGCCGCCATTTGTCGATCAATCGTCAGGTTGAGATTCGGCTGGCCAAAGTCGCGTAAGAGCTTCACGTCGTGCATGCCCGGAACCGCAGCCATAGCGGAGGCAACCTGATCGCCCTTCTCCTCGAGAACGCTCAGATCATCTCCAAAGATCTTGAGCGCCAGAGCTCCCTTGGTACCGGTCATCGTCTCGCCGACGTTGTCCTCGATCGGTTGCGAAAAGTTCCAAACGGCGCCGGGATATTTCTGTACCGCGAGAGCCATGGCATCGATCAGCTTCTGCTTGTCCTGATGAAACACGGGGCGCCACTGGTCATGCGGCTTCAAATCGACAAAATATTCGGTGTTCCCGAAGCCGCCGGTGTCGGTTCCGTCATCGGGCCGTCCTGCCTGCGACACAACGGTCTTCACCTCTGGAAACGATGCAAAGATCAGGCGTTCCTCCTCAGTGAATTTTTCCCCTTCCGAGAGACTGGTGCTGTTGGCCAGCGTGCCACGTGCCCAGATAGCGCCTTCGTCGAGGTGGGGCAGGAACTCCGACCCAATGACTCCGCTAAATCCCAGATAGACCGTTCCAGTCATGGCAACAACACCCACCCCCGCAATGATCCAACGATGCGCGATCGCCCAGCGCAACTGTCTCCGATACCCGGCCGTCAGGACTTCCAGGACGCGGTTGCGCCGCTCCTTGAATCCCCCGCGAAAGAATAGGCTTGCCAATACCGGCACTATGAAGATGGAGAACGTCATCGCACCCAGCAGAGCGAACGCTACCGTCCAGGCCATAGGCCTGAAGAGCCGCCCTTCTACGCGTTGCAGCGTGAAGATCGGCATGTAGGCGGTGATGATGATTGCGATGGCGTAAAAGACCGGCCGCTGTACCTCGTGGCAGGCCTCGCGAATTATTTCGGCCGTTGTCTTTCTTGGATCAGAAGGGCCCTGTTCGCGCATATGAGCCAGGTGGCGGATAATGTTTTCCATCATCACCACCGCCCCATCCACAACCATGCCGAAATCCAGAGCGCCCAAGCTGAGCAGGTTCGCGGGAATATGGTTCAGGTCCAGACAGATCGAAGCAAATAACAGAGAAAACGGAATGGTGAGAGCAACAATAAATGCAGCGCGGGCATTGAGAAGAAAGAGCAGAAGGATGATTGTGACCAGCACCATGCCCTCGGTAAGGTTGTGCATTACCGTGTGCAAGGTGAAATGCAGCAGGTCACTGCGATCCAACATGGGAACTACCTTCACCCCAGCCGGCAGAATGCCGTGGTTGATCTCGTCGACCTTCTTATGAATCGCGTCGAGCGTGGGTTGTTCTTCGGCGCCTTTCCGCATCAAGACTCCGCCCTGGATCACATCGGGCTCATCGATAATGCTTCCGTCCTCCGAGTGGTTGGCCCTGGCCATGTGACCCAAGCGGATCTTCGGGCCCTGCTGCACCTCTGCGATGTCTTTGACTCTTAGCGCCGTCCCGTTTTTGGTGGTCAAAACGGTGTTCTCGATATCCTGAACACTCTTGTAGAGACCCAGTGCGCGCACGTTCATCTGCTGCATGCCGAGCTCGACGAAGCTCCCGCCGGCATTGTTATTGTTGTTGGATAACTGCTGTTCCACCTGGCTGATACTTAGCCCGTAGGACACGAGTTTGTTCGGGTCTATCCTTACCTGGTACTCGCGTTCCGTGCCGCCAAAGTCGGAAACATCGACCACATTGAGGACTGATTTGAACTGCTTGAGGAGGACCCAATCCTCGAGCGATCTCAGTTCCATCAAGTCGTATCGGGGATTTGTGCTTCTTATCGTGTACCAATAGATCTGCCCTGTAAGTCCCCAGTCTGTGCCGATTTGGGGCTGCAGGTTCTGGCCTTCGGGTAGGTTGACCTGGGTGAGCCTTTCCAGCACCTTCTGCCGGTTCCAGTCGTTCACGGAACTGTCGTCGAAGATCATGATTACAAACGAAAGGCCGAAGATGGACTCGGACCGCAAGAAGGTCATGTGCGGCATCCCCGACATCTGAGCTTCAATGGGAATCGTAACCTGCTGTTCGACTTCCTCGGCGGACCGTCCTGGCCACTGCGTAATCACCGTTACATAGTTGTCCGCAATGTCCGGGTAGGCCTCTACCGGCAACTGATGAAACGAAATTGCTCCCCACGCAACAAGCAGCAGCGCAATCGCAATCACGACAACGCGATTGTTCAGGGCAAAATCGACAAGAGTGCGGATCATAGCGTTCTCCCAAGGCCCGTTCGGCGGTTACTGGTTGTCGATGGTGTTCTGTAACGGCAGTGGATTGATCACCACCTGCTGGCCAACCGATATGCCCGAGATGATCTCCTGCATGGCGCCAGGCAAGAGATCGCCCCCCACCACCATCACCCTGCGAAACTTGTTGCCTGGCATCGGCACATAGACCCAGTCGCGATCGTGCAAATGCAGGATCGCCGAGGCCGGCACAGCCGCGACCTTCTGCTCCGTCTTTCCCTGGAATGTGGCCGTCACAAACATCCCCACCTTCATCATGCCGGGATTGGCCACCTCGATACGCACTTTGCCCGTACGGATTGTCGGATCCAGGATCGGCAGAATGTTACTGACCCTGCCCTTCAGCACCCGGTCCGGAAAGGCATTCAGCGTAATGGCGGCAGGATCGCCGGCATGCACATTGGCCAGGTCGTTCTCGTATACGTCGCACACAATCCATACCGTCGAGAGGTCTGAGATGGTGAAGGGACTCGTTCCCAGGCTCTGCACGCCTGCAGCGTTGGTCACCTGTTGATCGGTGATAACGCCGGAGACCGGCGCGGTGATATCGACCAGGCCGGTCGGATGGTCCACATCACTTCCCAACAAGCGAAGATGCTCGGTCGCGGTATCTACAGCAATCTTCGCCTTGGTCTCGGTATCCTGAGCCATCTGGAGATCATTCAGCGCGTACGCGCCTTTGGCGTAGAGAAGTTCCATCCGCTCCAACTGCGCCTTGGCCAGCACCTCGTCGGCCACGTTCGATTGATAATTCGCATAGGCACCGGAGATATCGTCGCTGCGCAGACGCAGCAGCAGTTGGCCCTTCTTCACCTCGTCTCCGAGACGCGCGAAGATACCCACAATGCGACCGGAGGCCAGCGAGATGACAGGGACCGTGCGCTCAATGTCAGGATTCACCGTGCCGGTTACGGCAAGCTGCGCGGTTGCGCGATGCTCGACTGCCGCGGTCATTGGGTACTGTCCCGGGCGGTCAACGGAAAACTCCTCTGCTTGGTAGGCCGTTGTAACCTTGGCCGGCAGCGGCACACCCGCAGCGGGATCGGTCTCGCCGTGCTTGCAGGCCCCTGCCGCTATCAGCATGGCAGTGCTAAGAACCACGATGCTGATTCTTGCTGGATTCCTACGCACTCTGGTGGCTGAGGCGAACATGTTATACCTCCTGAGCAAGTGAATCGGCGTCATCGGGCGCAGGGTGCATTGGCATTCCGATTCAACATTGCTGCATGATGCTGTTTCTTATGTTGATAGAGGAGTAGTAAGTACGGCATAAGTAATAAGTAGAGAACTTATAAAAAGTGGGTAGGAAAATGGTTAAAGCATGAACTTGGATACACGATCATCATCCCTGCCTGTCGGCGAGTATCACTTCACCACTCACTCCCTTATGCGTCGCAACACGCGACCTGGACCAATACACACATATACCCCAAGGATGCAGTGCAGGGATCTTGCCCGTCCCCGCACTGCTCCACGTTGCAGATGCTCTATTTCATCGATGACTGCAGGCTCGGACTAGAACCGCACCATGAGCGCTTCGGTGACCACGAGCTGATCTCTGCGAAGGTCCGGGAACCATACGGCCGAAGTCTGGCCTACCGGCCCGCCGCAGGCTGCCTCCGCCGCAACAATTCCAGCTCCGCCAGGTGCCCAGCCGACGCCGGAGGAGGCACCCGTGGAGCAGGCGTAAGTCCCCGGTGAGCCATTATTGCCGCCGGGAGGAGTGATGCCTCCGCGTCCGGACCAGTACGGCACACTCGAGTGACGATAGCCTGACTCTGTGCGGAAGGTGACGTACTGGCTGGGCATGTAATCGTAGGTGACTGTCATATCCCATGCATGCGCCTGATCACCTGGGTTCTCCGTGAAGTAAGGCGAACCAGTGAAGGCCGTCGCGCCATTGATGGGCGGCAACAGGGTCAGATACCGTCCAGGATTGGTCATCATTCCGCCACCGAGCGTGAGGGCGTACTTATCCTTGTCCCACCACGTTCGGTCGTAGGCCATCCATCCGAGGAAATCCTGCTTGTAGGACCGTCCGCCACCAGCGGAAGCAGGCGCCTTCGGGTTGCCGTGGCAGGCTACGTTCTCATTCGGAGGTCCTGATCCATCCAGTCCGTATTCACAACCGGCGTCTGCGGTAACGGTAAATGCGGCCTTGTCAATATAGTTGGACTTGTTGTCGTAGTACTTGACCTCGATGCTGTCGTCAGTGTGCAAACGGTGACGATACGGCAACCCAAGAGCATCTTCGCCCAAACCGTAATTGTTGAAGACCAGGTCCAGCCACGGCTTGGGGCGCCACATAATCTGACCGCCCAGTCCCGGCTTGCTGTTTGATTTTGCATATGATTGCCAACCATTGATGATCCATGGCTCAATCTTCAACTTATCAGTTGGAAAGAACTGTAAACGCAGTCCATTGAAGAACCATGGAGTATTGGAGGATACATAGGAGGGCTGATAGGCCCAGTTGTCGGCGTTGTAGTAGCTGAACAACCCGATGTAGGAGACAAAGATTCCTGCATCGACATTAATGCCATGCATCTTGTCAAAGTGATACCCTCCCCACGCTTCCGAGACATAGCGATAAGCGTTGGAAAGGTCCCATTGGCCTCGGTTATAGCTGGCATCGTTGCGTGGCGTGGTCGTGGCCCACATGCCGTACATCGTGAGAAATCTCCCACGAACATTGTCGATGCGTATGTCGCCGCCGAAGCTCAACTGCTCCACCTGGAATTCACCCGAGCGAAATGTCTCGGTCGAACCGCCCAAGGAGTTGTCTGACGGATGGTTATGGTCCCAGGTGAAGTTAGTGTCCGCGCGAAACTCTGGCGTGAAATACTTCGTCGACATGGGACTATCTTTCACCCGGCCATTTGAATTCATCCAGGTCCAGTCTCCTGGAAACGGCGCACTTTTCGTTGTCCTCTCCGCGCTTATCGTTGGAGTCGGATCGGCAACGGTCTTCTCAAGCGCTGCAAGGCGCGCCTTCACATCCGCCAGCTGCTGCTCAGTGGTCTGCGGTGCGCTGGACGAGGATTGGGTTGAGGGCGTGGACTGTGCGGACGCGCTGTTTCCAGCCGTAGCCAAACAGACCAGGAAGGCTAATCCAGTTGCTATGGTTGACTTTAAACAAAAGCTGGGCATACTTTGTCCTCTTTCTTCGGTGGACACACATCCACCTAAGCGGTTTCTGTGATCGCTGGTAGAGCTCTGCTTGGCTGGTTTGCTGCGAGTTACTTCAAACGCGCGATGCGTCGCTGCACGACGCCGATCACCCGCTGCAGTTTGTTGATCTGATCTGCGGTCTGAGTGTCGTTCCGTCGCAATGCCTTCTCGCGCAGCCGCGCAACCCGATCCATCGAGTTGCCCAGGTTTTCCTCGAGCGCGTTAAGTTCCACGGTGTAGAAATACGTTGACTGTCCGAGAGCCATAACAACCACCTCCCTTTATGTAGCAGATGCTTTAGTGTGCAGGGAGGGACGTAAGAATTGCATAAAGAAGTGATAGAAAGTTAGGAAAATATTTATCTGTAGTTTGTCCATCATCGTTGCACGCGGAATCACGTAATTATTTCGCGCGCGGCGCTTCATGCTATCTACTACCCGATATCTTCATCTTTAACGATCATCTATTGTTTCCCTTATGCGTTCTTTATACGTTCGGTCCTAGAGTCATTTGCAGGAGGCACCAACTATGAACCGCACAATGGTACTTGTTGCGACACTCTCTCTTGCTCTTCCTCTTACCGGAATGGCGCAATCCGCGACGCAGACGGCAAGCCTGTCTACGCCACTCACCCCGCGTGAAGTGCACAGCCTGATGACGAGTGCGCACAGCAGCGCGCAGTACCAGCAGCTCGCTTCCTACTTCCACCAGCAGGAGGCGAAGTTTCGCGCCGAGGCCGCAGCCGAGAAAGCCGAACGGGACCGGCGAGCCCAGATCAATGCCGGCTTGATGCAGAAGTACCCGCGTCCAGTCGATTCCGCCCAGTATCTATATGAGTCGTATGTGTCCCAAGCCGACGACGCCGCGCTCCAGGCACAGCACTTCGATCAGCTCGCCGGGGCCACAACCCAGCAGAATGATCGACAGCTCGCTACATCTTCCCAGGGCAAGCTGTAATGCGACATCACGTAGGGTGCAAAATCGGGCACATGGGATGTGCGCCCCATCACGGGAGATCACGTTCCATGCGCCCAGCATTATTTTAATGACTTTCTTGCACATTCTTTATTAATTCTTTATGCCTGCATTCACTACCATTTGGGTGGAAAGATTGAATGACCTCACGACTTACATTGGTTATTCCGTTGACAGAGAAGCGGTCCTGGATGCAGCTGCTCAAGCAGTGCGCGACTGGCTGCGTTTCCATTGCGGCTCTGACCTTTGTTGCGTTTAGATTGCATTTCCCGATTGCCACCGTAGGCTTTATCTATCTGCTTGTGATCGTCGTCGCAGCGATCTCTTACGGGATATGGCAGTCGATTTTCCTGTCTCTGGTCGCAGTCTCGTGCCTAAACTACTTTTTTATTCCTCCGGTCTTCACGTTTACTGTCGCAGACGAGCGGGACTGGGTTGCGCTGATATCCTTTCAGATTTGCGCGCTTCTTGTGAGCCGTCTCTCCTCCCGCGAGCAAAAAATTGCACGCGACGCCAACTACCAACGGCTGCAGATGAAGAAGCTCTATGAGCTGAGCCGCGGGACTCTGCTCTTCGATCTGCACCACCCCCCAGGTCCCCAGTTGGTGCAGTTAATCCGGCGCATTTTCGATGCGGACGATGTTGCCATCTTCGACGCAAATTCTGTTCTGCTCAATCACGAGGGGACCTGGTCGACAGAGGAGCAGCAGATTGCCAAAACTACATACCTTACTGATCATAACGAGGACGACCATGACACGCGCACCACGCAGCGTGTGATTCGAATTGGAAACACGTCCATCGGCGCCATGGCCATTCGTGGAGAAGTCGATCCATTAATTGCCAACTCCATCGCCTCGCTTACCGCGATCGCCTTTGAGCGTCACCGCTCGTATGAAAAAGAGGCGAACGCAGTGAACGCGAAGCAGACGGAGCAACTGCGCGTGGCTGTGCTCGATGCCCTTGCGCATGCGTTCAAGACGCCGCTTACGGCCATCCGCACTGCCAGCTCCGGACTGCTGGAGATGGGCACGCTGGGCAAGACCGAGTCTGAACTGGCGGAATTGATTGATGAAGAGTCCATCAATCTAAATCAACTCTGCACCCGCCTGCTGCAGACCGCGAAGCTGGAGGCCTCCAGCGTGGTCATGCGCACTGAACCGGTGATCGTTTCGAAGTTGGTGAAGGATGTAGTGGCGGACCTATCAGGAACGCTCAAGCAACACCCGATCGAGCTCTCCATCGAGGAGCAGGAGACACCGCTGCAGGGCGACCGGGAGCTGCTCACGATGATCCTGACGCAATATCTCGACAACGCCGCAAAGTATTCCGCGCCTGACGCTCCCATCGACATCGCCGTGCGCGAGAGCAACTCCGAGCTGCTGCTCTCGGTGCATAATCAAGGCTCCCTGATCCAGATGCAGGACCGCGAGCGCATCTTTGAGCGCTTCTATCGCAGCTCCGACGCCAAGGAGCGCGCACCCGGAGCCGGGGTTGGCCTGTCCATCGTCAAGAAGGCGGCGGAGGCTTACCATGGGCATGTTTGGGTGACCAGTGCCGAACGGGAAGGCACAACTTTCTTTTTATCGATTCCGAAGATGCAGATGGGAGGCTACTAGCCATGGAATCCGGACTGATTCTGGTTGTGGATGACGAGCTATCCATCCGGCGCGCATTGCATTCAACCCTCAATAATCTGGGATTCAGGACCGTGGAAGCGGCGCGCGGCGAGGAAGCCCTGTCGCTGCTGCGCACAAGCTCCTTTGACGCTGTCCTGCTGGACATCAATATGCCGGGCATGAGCGGCATCGAAGCCTGCAAGAGCATGCGCAGCCGTTATCCGCGCATTCCCATTCTGATGCTTACCGTGCGCGATAGCGAGGACGACAAGGTAGAGGCGTTGGATGCGGGCGCGGACGATTACATCACCAAGCCCTTCCAGTTGCGCGAGCTTACAGCCAGAATTCGGGCCGCGATGCGTTGGGCCAAGATGCCGGACACACAGGAAGCAGCTGTGTTGCGCATTAACGAAATTGAACTCGACCCCGCGCGTCACACCGTAAAGAAGGCCGGTCGGCTCATTCACCTCACCCCCAAGGAATTCGAGTTGACGCACCACCTGATGACCCATGCGGGCAGGCCCATCCAGCATAGCCGCCTGCTCAATACGGTGTGGGGAGAGGGGTACGGCAACGAGTTGGAGTATCTCCGCACCTTCATGCGTCAACTGCGCAAGAAGTTGGAAGACGATCCCGCGAACCCCAAGTACCTGCTCACGGAAGCGCATGTCGGCTATCGTTTTGCGGAAAATTGATAGATCGGCTGTTACGAATATGGTGCTGTGCTGGCGTGCCCACCGAGCAACCTATTCTGAGAGTAGCCATCCTATGGTATGAGCGCTCTTTCAACCGGATGGTTGAGACCAGCGACGACGGGACACCGCAGTATCCAACGCATCTACCAGGAGCCGCAGCCACCGTAAATGAGGCCATATGCGTGGATCGAGAGTTCTACTTTGTGCAGCAGCGTTGTTCACTTCGCTGGCTCTGACTTCAGTGCCGGCGGCAAACGCACAGATTGTGATTGGCGTCGGTGTTCCTTCGGTTGCTATTGGCATCGGGGTTCAGCCGGTCTGTTCCTATGGCTACTACGGCTATGCACCCTATGCCTGCGCACCCTACGGTTATTATGGGTCGGGCTATTTCTATAACGGCATCTTTCTGGGCATGGGTCCCTGGGCCAACTGGGGCTATGGACACGGCTGGGGTGACCATCGCTTCGCCGGCCACGGTGGAGGACGCTATTACGGCGGTGACGGTAGAGGACGATATTCACACGCTGGCGGTGGTCGTGAATATGGCGGCGGTGCAGCACGCGGTGGCGCAGTAGTACGCGGTGGCGGCGGCGGTGCACAACGTGGCGGCGGCGGTGGTGCAGCTCGTGGCGGCGGTGGAGCACAACGCGGTGGTGGCGGCGGCGGAGCACGCAGTGGCGGCGGAGCACAACGTGGTGGCGGCGGTGGTGCAGCTCGTGGCGGCGGTGGAGCACAACGCGGTGGCGGCGGCGGTGCAGCTCGTGGCGGCGGTGGAGCACAACGCGGTGGCGGCGGCGGGCATCGCTAATTGATTGAACGCTGCGTGAAGCGGCGTATGGAACCAACATCGGAACAAAGACGGCGGAGCAAACCAGCTCCGCCGTCTTTGCACTTGTATCCCGATCAAGAATCATCGCCGAATCAACCGAGTCAACTCTGTCGCGGGTTCACATTACTACGCCATTGCAACATCTTCCTCCGGGAAAATGTTGCGCCTGGAACCTGAGCGCGCCCATCCTACGCTGGTGTACGATGGGTTTGAATCCGGTTGAGGGGCTCCCTGTTAGCCCGCTTGGCTCTTCGTTCTTTCATGCGTCCCTATCGTCTAGTGGCCCAGGACTCCGCCTGTTCCCGGCGGCAACATTGGTTCGAATCCTTTTGGGGACGCCAAGATTGTTTCATCGGTCATCACCTACAGCAGATGACGAATAAAGACCGGGACCGGTTCAATTACTGGTGCCTGCAGATTAAGCCAAACCGTTTTTGAAGAACAATATCGAATTCTTAGTCATGCCGCAGATTGCAACCAGTTGGCTTAGGGACAGTTTCTTAACTCATTGCACTGCAACGCACCCGTCCAATGGCTGGACGAAAAACAGACTGGCCCGGCTCGAAAGCGGACCAGAGCTTCGTATCTGATTGAAAGGAATGGCAGGCGCGAGGAGACTCGAACTCCTGACCTCTACCGTGTCAAACCGATAAAATCTATATTTTCAATAACTTAGATATATCCATATGGACCCAGAACAACGGAAACAACCCGTCGAAATCCTTATTGGACCCAGATTGGACCCACGATCAGCACTGGAGAGCGCGACCATAAACGCGGCACGAACGGCACTCCAGAGGCTTACTTCTCTTGCCTTGTCTCCGAAGCCGACACTACTGCTTGGAGAGGGCGTCCATTGGAACAAATCCCAATGAGCCTCTTCACACTCAAGCCCACGCACGCTCCGGTCAAGGTTTGCGCCCGGGTCTGCCAACATGCAATTCGATGCGAGTAATCCGCTGCTCACACGAGCTTGGCTCGTTTGGCGGTTCGTGCTGGACTGGGTTCAGGGTCGAGGAGTTTGGGCCTTGATGCATTCTGCTCTGGTAACTTGTCGTGTAAAACCGCGTTGAGCAGCGACTTGTGAACCCGAATGCCGCCGTTGTAATGGATGTAGCCGAGCTTCCTGAAGCGATTCATGAAGAAGCTGACACGTGGTCGAGTTGTACCAATCATATCCGCAAGAGTCTCCTGCGTTACCGGTGGGATCAGTGTCTCCGGCGCACCCGGTTCACCATATTCCGCCATCAACAAGAGCGCCCGCGCCAACCGTCTCTCGCTGGAGTTGAATAGCTGATCGATGAGATCCGCCTGGGTTCTCATGCCCCGAATCACTATGTACTTCAAGAAAAAGGTGGAGAACTTATGGTCCGCCTGGAGAACGCGGAGTATTTTCGCCGTCGCGATCTTGACTACCGTACAGGTGGTAATGGCTAAGGCCGTGACCGTTCGCAGCGTTCCCGCTCCTGCCATCGACTCCTCGCCAAAAAAATCTCCGGCGGCGAGCAGCGTAACCGTCGCTTCTTTGCCACTCTTGGAAAGGACGGTGAGCTTCGCTCGACCAGTCTGAAGGTAAAACACAGAGTCGGCTGGGCGTCCCTGGGAAAAGATAATCTGCTTTGCCGTGTAATTGCTGCTGCTTCGTCCTATCCCTGCGGCCACGAGAAAAGCAGAGGCATCAAAGGGCTTTCCGGTCACTCTACCCATCTAGACGGCCTCTTCCTGGGTGTGGTCTGGTCGCGGATAATCTTCATCCGCGCAGCGTGGGGGGCGGCGAGGGGACCATCATTCCGTTCCAGAGAGCACAATTCTTCTCTAGCTGAAGCTAGCATTGCAACTGGTAATTGTCTGTTCCGTTTAGGACAGTCGTTGCATAAATCGGACAGGCAACGAGAACGGTTGCGATGGTCGGGATTCTCGCCGGTCTTCGGATCGGGGAGATTCTCGGGCTTCGTTGGGAAGACGTGGACTTCGCAACGCGGACGCTTCGCGTCGAGCACGCCGTTTACCGGAGCGTACTGGGTTCTCTGAAGACCGAAGGCAGCAGACGTACCCTCCCCGATGCCCGAAGCCCTCATACGGGCGCTGGAAGGACATTGGCACATACGCGCAAGCCGTCACCTCAGACAAGCGTGAAGCACAGACCAATGTAGCGGCACTTTTTGTTGTGAAGTCTGCTAGAAAGAAGAAAGCGAAGGCCGCATAAAGGCGATCGGACCTTTATGGACCCACGCTTTTCTTATTGGACCCAGATTTAGCCTGCAAGTTATTGAAAATATGGTAGGCACGAGGAGACTCGAACTCCTGACCTCTACCGTGTCAAGGTAGCGCTCTAACCAACTGAGCTACGCGCCTCTAGTGCGTCTTCGTAGTGTAACTGGAACCCTTCACCAAGGGCAACCGCAGAGAGCATCGCACCAGGAAATCTATATCATGCGTCCTTCCCGCACCACAGCGAGGATGAAAATGCACTACGATGGACGTGCCCACAAACCATGGATTTTCTGCGTCAGTTCCGCGCCGCTCCCAACTTGCTCACGCTGTTGCGTCTGTTCATCATTCCATTTCTGATCATCACGATCCTGGACGGGCGCCACACTCTGGCATTTGCGCTCTTCGTACTGGCAGGCTTCAGCGACGGCCTCGATGGACTGGCGGCGCGCTTGACCAAGCAGTACACGCGGCTCGGCCTGTATCTCGATCCCATCGCCGACAAACTGCTGCTCAGCACACTCTTCGTGGTGCTCACCCACATGGGCCAGGTGCCGCGCTACGTCACTGTGCTGGTCTTCAGCCGCGACCTGGGAATCCTGCTGATCGCGACCCTGTTGTTTGCCACTGGCACGCTGCGCGACTTCCGACCCAGCCTGCTGGGCAAGTTGAACACGCTGGTGCAGATCTTCGGCCTCACCGTGGTGCTGGTAGAGCAGGTGTGGCCCTCGGTGGACGCGGTGATGCTGCGTGTAATCCTGCTGCGATCCATCGCATGGCTCGCGCCCATCTCCGCAGCTCAGTATGCGTGGATTGTGGTAAGCAGAATAAACGCGCACGAACCGGTGAGCGAGTAAGGCGTTCCGCACAAGATATCCGGGCTCGGGATCAGGCCTTGTCGCCGGGTGCCTCATGGTTGTCCACAGCAGGGGCTTCTTCGTCTTCGTTCAGGATGTCGACAAACTCCGCCGCATCGAAGACCTCGCCACACAGCTGGCACACAACGAATTCAGCGTCTTCCTCGCGGGCGACGACCCGAACCTGCGGATGTTTGCACGATACCGGCATAGGGGAGGAGTTTGGGCTGGTAAAAAGTTTGCCTTTGCCCAAACATCTTGTCAATCGTGAATTCTATACTTGCCATCCCACAATAGTGGTGTCCCCTGTTTAGACCTGTGTGAAATTTCCTTGACCGGGACGCCGACCAAGGGCCGCGCCCGTTCATTTGCTTGTGCATACCCGCCGCAGATGACCCTGTAAGCAAAAGCTAGCGATCAGGACTTGCAACCGGACATGTTTCCGCCGTACACTAAATAGGACTAATACGGTCGGATTAGTGCTCGCACGCAGAATCCCTCCGTTTTGGCCTGAATCGCGCAATCTGGCGAAAGTGAGATCCAATGCTTCGTCTGACCAAAAAAGCGGATTACGGGCTGATGGCGCTCAAGTACCTGGCTGAGCAGCCCTGCAGCGCGGGCGCACAAAGTGCTAAGGACATCGCGCAGGCCTACCACATTCCGCCGCCGCTGCTGGCCAAGATCCTGCAGACGCTGGCGCGCGCCGGGCTTCTGGTCTCGCACGCCGGCACCAATGGGGGATACGCGCTGGCGCGGCCAGCCTCGGAGATCTCGGCCTTCGAGGTGATCCGGGCCATCGATGGGCCGCTCTTCATCACCAGCTGCATCACCATCCATGGATCGTGCGACCTCGCCGGGCATTGCACCATCAAGGAGCCCTTGCGCAAGGTGAACGACTCAATCACGGAGTTGCTCAGCAACATCCACGTCAGCGACCTCATCGAGACGGCAGACGGCACGATTCGCAACGAAGGCATCGCGGTGGGCGGCAGACTGGTCACATTGCCGGCTTAGGCACGAAATTCAAGTTTCTGGTTCAAGGTACAGAGGAGCTATGCAATGAGTCTTCAGAATGCGATCAGCCACAACGGGAATGGGATCAGCCAGAATGGCGCGGTTCCCGGCACCAACAGTACGGGTGTTGTCATCACCCACTCCACGACGCCGTTACCCGAGGGCGTGCATCTGCCGCTCTACATGGACAACCACGCCACCACGCCGCTCGATCCCCGCGTGCTCGATGCCATGATGCCATACTTCACCGGCAAGTTCGGCAACGCCGCCAGCCGCAACCACCAGTTCGGCTGGGAGGCAGAAAAGGCCGTGGACATCGCGCGCGAGCAGGTCGCCAAGCTCATTGGCGCCACCGCCAAGGAAATCATCTTCACCTCCGGCGCTACCGAGTCAGACAATCTCGCCATCAAGGGCATCGCCGAGATGTACCGCGAGCGCGGCAACCATATCATCACCCAGGTCACCGAACACAAGGCCATCCTCGACACCTGCAAAAAGTTGGAGAAGCAGGGCTTCCGCGTCACCTACCTGCCCGTAATGGCCGACGGCCTCATCGACCTCGACGACCTCCGCCGCGCCATCGTCACCGAGGGCCCCGAGAAGACCATCCTCGTCACCATCATGTACGCCAACAACGAAATCGGCGTCGTCCAGCCCATTCGCGAGATTGGAAAGATCTGTCATGAGAAGGGCGTTCTCTTCCACACCGACGCCGTCCAGGCGGTCGGTAAGATTCCCGTCGACGTGCAGGCCGATAATATCGACGTCCTCAGCATCTCGGCTCACAAGCTCTACGGTCCCAAAGGCGTCGGCGCCCTCTACGTTCGCCGTCGCAATCCCCGCGTCCAGATCACCGAGCAGATCAACGGCGGCGGCCACGAGCGCGGCATGCGCTCCGGCACCCTCAACGTCCCCGGCATCGTCGGCATGGGCGCAGCCTGCGAGATCGCAAGGGACGAAATGGCCGCAGAAGCTGCCCGCGAGCTGGAACTCCGCGACTACCTCCGCAACAAGTTGGAGTCCGCCCTCGACTACGTCCAGGTCAACGGCAACATGGAGCACCATCTGCCCGGCAACCTCAACATGAGCTTCGTCTACGTCGAAGGTGAATCGCTCCTCATGGGCATCAACGACATCGCCGTCTCCTCCGGCTCCGCCTGCACCTCGGCCACTCTGGAACCCAGCTATGTTCTCAAGGCCCTGGGTCTCGGCGACGAGATAGCACATAGCTCCATCCGCTTCGGTCTCGGCCGTTTCAACACTAAAGCCGAAGTTGACTACGTAGCCGACAAGATCATCGACGTGGTGCGCAAGCTGCGCGAACTCAGCCCGCTCTACGAGATGGTCCAGGAGGGCATCGACCTCACCAAGATTGAATGGGCCGCGCACTAGGAATCGCCAGTTTGACAACGACATCTAACAAACAGCCACGAACTAGGAGAAAAACATCATGGCATACAGTGATAAGGTACTAAGTCACTACGAGAACCCACGCAACGTCGGCACCCTGGACAAGTCCTCCGACAGTGTCGGCACCGGCCTGGTCGGCGCGCCGGAGTGCGGCGACGTCATGCGCCTGCAGATTCGCGTCAATCCCCAGACGCAGGTCATCGAGGACGCCAAGTTCAAGACCTTCGGCTGCGGCTCAGCCATCGCCAGCTCGTCGCTGGCCACTGAGTGGGTCAAGGGCCGCACCGTCAGCGAAGCCCTCACCATCTCCAACACCGACATCGTCAAGGAGCTCGCCCTGCCGCCGGTCAAGATTCACTGCTCGGTGCTGGCCGAGGACGCCATCCGCGCCGCCATTGGCGACTGGAAGAAGAAGAATGGCGTAGCAGAAGAGGCCCCCGTCGCAGTCGGAGCGGCCAGCTAAGGGGCGGAAAGCAGAACGATGGCAATGGTCACCCTCCAATCCGCAACCCCCACCGGCGCAGTGGCTGCACCGCCCGCGCCCGCGCCGGCCCAACCCGTGCTCACCGCCGATGGTGAGCCCGAGGGCTCCAAAGGCATCCAGGTGACGGCGCGTGCGCTGAAGCGCATCCGCGTGGCCATGGCGAAGGAACACATCTCTCCGGCGGCGGGGGGCCTGCGCCTGGGCATCACCGGCGGCGGCTGCTCCGGGCTGAGCTACAGCATCAAGTTCGACACGCAGCCACGCGAGCGCGACCGCATCTTCGCCTTCTCGCAGACCCACCTCGACCCCCAGGCCGCCGATGCGCCGCCGATCCGCATCTTCGTCGACCCCAAGAGCTTCATCTACCTCAGCGGCATGACCCTCGATTACGAGGAGACTCTCATGCGACAGGCCTTCAACTTCATCAATCCCCACTCCACCAAGAGCTGCGGCTGCGGCTCCAGCTTCTCCACATAATGGGCCCCAAAGAACACACCACCTACTTCAATATCTTCTCCCTCCCCGCGAAGCTGGTCATAGATGCCTCCGCGCTAGAGAAGACTTTCTACGCCCTCAGCCGCAAGCTCCACCCCGACCGCTTCGCCTCGCGCCCCCCTGCAGAACAGGCCGCCGCGCTTGCGGAAAGCTCGCAGCTCAACGATGCCTACCGCACCCTCAAAGACCCCATCGCCCGCACCGAGTATCTACTGAAGCTCGAAGGCGTCGAATTAGAGGAGCAATCGAAGTCCGCCACCGAGGCCGCGCGCGCTACCGGAACGACCAAGAAACAGATCGTCCCCGAGGACTTGCTCGAAGAGGCGTTCGAACTGAACATGCAGCTCGAAGAGATGCGCATCGCAAAGAAGATGGGCGAGGACGACCCGCAGTTGCGCAGCGACCTGCTCGCCGCCAAAGCCGGCTTTGACGCCAAGATGTCCGCAACATATGCTGAACTCGAATCCCTGTGGGCAAAGTGGGACACCGCCCTCGACGCCGTCGACGCGCCCGCCAAGGCCGCCGCGCGCGATGCCATGGTGGCTCTGCTCAACCGGCGAAGCTACCTACGCAACCTGGTTCGCGATGTGAACGAAGCCCTGGAAGCCTGACGCATCTCCCTCGCAGATTCTCCGGAATAACTCAAAGGGGGAAGACCGTATGGCCTCCCCCCAGTAAATTTGCATCCGCTTGGATCCCAACCGGCAAACCTTAGTGACCGGCTTCCACCTGCGGCGTAATCAGTCCGATGTTGTCCACCTCTGCCTGATGGCCAAAGTCGATCACCTCCGCGACCTTGCGAAAGTCAAGATCTTTGTCGCCTTTGACAAACATGACCTTCTCCTGGCGAGTGGCAAAAATCTCCGCCAGCTTGGGCTCGATCTCAGACTTGTTGAACGATGTCTCGTTGATCTTGTATCCAGGCTCTCCTCCACCGTTCGAGAGCACCTGAACCACGATCGTCTGCTCAGGCGGTGGTGCATTATTGTCCTTCGGAGGCTGCGGAATCAGCGTACTCAGCCCCTTCGGCGTCACCGGTACGATCACCATGAAAATAATCAGTAGTACCAGAAGAACGTCGATCAGCGGCGTGACATTGATGTCTGAAACCGCTTTGTCTGTACCACCACCACCGCCCATTCCCATAACAATCTCCTTAGTCTCCCGGTCGCCCGGCTCTACACAGGCAGGCACTGCTGCTGCTTATTTCTGGATTGGCTCGTCCGTTTCGCGCTTCTCGGTGAGCAGGCCAAGCTCACTGACCCCAGCCGTCCGGATATTGTCGACTGCGTCCATCACTTTGCCGTAGTTGGCGCGAATGTCCGCCCGCAGAAAAACCTCTTTTTCGCCTTCCGGCTTGTTCTGCAGCTTGGCGGCGATCTTCGGTCCCAGGTCGGCCGGATTCACCATGTCGGCGCCAAGGAACGTCTTGCCGTCGCGCGTCACAGCTACCGTGATCGCATCTTCCTTGTTTGCATTCTCCATGATGATTGCCGCAGTGGCCACAGGAAGGTCGACGATGACCTTGTTGTTCAGCATGGGCGTAATCACCATGAAGATGATCAGCAGCACCAGCATCACATCCACCATCGGCGTGACGTTGATGTTGGAGTTGACCTTCTTGCCTTCTTCGCGCTTGTTAATACCCATAATTGTTTGTCCCGTTCGGTCGTTCCCGGCCTGCGCCGTGGTTGCCGTCATCGTCACCGCGGTGGATGCGCCTTCGGAGACCGTTCGCTTGTCGGCCTCCGAAGGCCATGCCGTCCCAGTGAATTTGCTCCCTGCTCTGCAGCAGGGCGACCTGCTTACCGGTGGCTCTGCTTGATGA
>Ga0364860_10015_pt1 | contig 30927 bp, 20 predicted proteins | sample ExccelAu500001D4_FD_206916 | JGI IMG/M metagenome (GOLD analysis project Ga0364860, IMG submission 206916) | Enriched cells from Trout Bog Lake Hypolimnion, Wisconsin, USA - BchlTB.Aug20.5000.01 .D4 | ecosystem: Environmental > Aquatic > Freshwater > Lake > Hypolimnion/Profundal zone | place: USA...
GCAGTATTTCCAGGAAAACTACTGGATGGAGGGTATGGCCAGGCGCGATCCAAATTCGATCTGGAGATATCCCTACGATCGGCCTCATAATTACCTGGTTACGGGAATCGAGCCCTACCTTGATTTATACCGGGCAACGGGTGCCAAAAAATACCTGGATGCCGCACTGGGGGGATGGGATCTGTATCATGACAACTGGGAGCATATCGGAGGTTCGCTGGCCATCAACGAAGGGACATTCCTCTATGAGCCCAAATCGTACTACCTGCATCGTGAGACCGGTGAGCTATGCGGAAATTCCTTCTGGATTAAGCTGAATCAACGCTTTCATCTGCTCTATCCGGAGCAGGAGAAATATGTTACTGAAATTGAGAAATCGATCTATAATGTGGCGATTGCAAATCAGTACGGGCCGGAGGGAATACGCTATTTTGCCAAACTGGTCGACCGGAAATATGGTGACCATTCTCCCAATTCCTATCAATGTATGAATACCTGTTGTGAAGGTCAGGGGACCCGGATATTTGGATCCCTTCCCGAGTATATCTATTCGGTAGCCGATGACGGCATTTATGTCGATCTGTTTTCTGCCTCAGAAATTAAGTATTTGACGCAAAACCATTCGATGCAGCTTAAAATGAACACCCAATTCCCCAATGACCCAAAAGTTGAAATTGCGATCGGGAATGATCAGCCTGTTCAAAATAAGATCCGGATCCGCATCCCATCCTGGGTTTCGGCCGACATGCCTCTAAAAGTCAACGGAAACGAAATCGGCAGCGGGAAGGCCGGCACTTATCTGGAGGTTGACCGGACCTGGAAAAACGGAGATGTGATTTCATTCACCCTTCCGATGGATTTCCGGGTAACCAAATATACGGGACTAGAGCCTGGATTTAAGGAAAATAACTATGCCGTCGAATACGGGCCAATCCTCATGGCGATGGTTGGGGTAAAGGGGAAGAAGTTTGACATCGGGGTAAAAACAACACCTGAAAATGTCAAAAAACTCCTCAAATCAGTCCCGGGCAAACCGTTGCATTTCTCTGTTGAAGGAAACAGTGAGTTCGAATATTGGCCATATTACGAAGTGCAGGAAGAGCCGTTCTCGTGTTTTCCGGAGTTTTTCAGGTAATTTTCGATTAGGTCAAAAACATAACGGCAGGTATAGCTGTAATGTTTTCTCCAAGCTTTTTAACTTTAGGATCATTTGATAACACAAATGATCCTAGAAGGGGCTTGTCAAGTAATTCCGCCAACCCTTTAAGATGGCGCGCATCGGTGTTTCCGGCATTTATTGTCATCTTCACTTCAATGGCATAATACCCTTTGTCTGTCTCGATAAGCAGGTCAACCTCTTTTCCATCAACGGTTTGCAAATGATAAAAAGAAGAGCTGACCGGAAGATATTTTGCCTGTTTATAAATTTCAGCCACGACAGCACTCTCAAATTCATTTCCGGTGAGCCCACCTTGTTTCTGAAGAATGGCATGTTGCACTCCAACATCCAGATAATGGAGCTTAGGGGATTTTACCAGCCTTTTCTGATGATTCCTATACCAGGGCTGTAGAAGAATAATCTGGTAACTTGTTTCAAGATAGGAGAGAAACTGCTTTGCTGTGGCAGAGGTAATTCCGGCCTCTCTGCCCAGACTGGAATAATTGGTTGTTTGGGCTGTGTGAATTGCAGTCATCTGCTGAATTAGAACAAATGGCACTAAATTTCTGAAATTTGCAACATCACGAATGTCTCTTTCGAGGTAGGTGCGCACATATCCTCTTAACCATTCATAGCGTTCCTCCGGAGTGAGTTCATCCCCTATGATAGCCGGATAACCTCCAAATTTAAGATAATACTGATAAACGTTAAACCTTGAGGCATGGTCGGGGAGAAGCAGAAAATTCAGCCCAAGACTTTCAGTTGTAGCTTCGCCAGATAATAATTTCTGGAAGAACGACGGAGATGGATCCTCATCCCATCCTGAAGTTAACATTTCAGGTAAAGTTAAAGGATAAAGCTCGACAATCAGGCATCTTCCGGCAAGACTCTCTTTTACCTTTTCAAGTAGTAACAGCTGGCTTGATCCGGAGAGTATATAGCGCGGATTTTCGTAGGTATCGTACATTGCCTTGACAGACTCGATCAATTGGGGTAGTTTCTGTATTTCGTCAAGTAACGCGCATGGATAGGTCTCCATCCACTGTTGGGCAGTCATTGAAGCATATTGATTTCGCAAAACAGGATCATCCAATAATATCCATGCATGATCCTTGAAGGTGTTCTTTAGTAATGTCGTTTTACCTGTTTGACGGGCTCCGGTCACAACCAAAATACGCCCCATACTGGAGGAGTGTTTCCGAATAAGTTGCCTTTTTAATATTCTATTCTTCATATTGACGTAAATATAGTAATTATATTTTAAAAAATACGCTAAAATATATATTAATTTTATCCTGCCTTACTTTATTATTTTCGGAAGCAACTAACGTTTCATTTTTATTTCTGTATTTTTGTTCTTGTTAATATTGAGTTCACCAAACCATTAATTATATCCGGATGTAGACTCGCCGAAGCAGATCTATCCATTTTTAACCGGAATATCCTAAAGTAAGACTATCTTATGAGACCAAAATATTATTCGTTTCGAGGTTTATTAGCTTTTTTATTAGTTCAATCCATACTCACTCAAGGGCAAATCAGTTTTAATCTCAAAGTTGGTCCCCAGGCAGATGGCAGCGTCCTGGTCCCATCCAACCAGATTTTACGTCCTGCAGGTTTCCAGGTATCCTTGCCTGGCCGGCCGGTTGATCTCTCGCTGATTTCGGAGGGGAATTTTCTCTTGGTTAAAAACATAAAATCCCTGGATCTTATAGGATTGAAAGATAATGCGTTAATTCAATCGCTTCCTTATGAAAAATGTAGCGCATCATTTACAGGAATCTGTGTATCGAAAGATAACAGTCATATTTATGTCTCGGAAGCAAACCGTAAGATTCTGATTGCCCGGTTTGATAAGGGTAACCGGTTAAGCTGGGAAACCCCATTGGTAATGCCTGTACCGGCAATAGGAGGCGATCCCGGACCCGGGGGACTTGTGCTGAACGCCGGGGGAAACCGGTTGTATGTCACCTTAAGCAGGAGTAATTCGCTGGCATCCATTAATCTGGTTGATAAATCGGTAAAGGAGGTCCCGGTAGGAATCTGCCCTTATGGTGTCGTATTGGCTTCGGATACCAAAGCATATGTGACCAATTGGGGGGGTAGAAAACCTGTTGCCGGGGAATCGACCTACAATTCCTCAGGCAGCCAGGTCCTGGTTGATCCGAAGACAGGAATTGCCAATGACGGGTCGGTTTCGGTAGTTGATCTGAAACAAAACAGATCGGTAAAGGAGATAAAGGTAGGATTGCACCCTTCCGGAATGGTACTCAGTCCTGACAGGTCTTTATTGTATGTAGCTTGTGCCAACAGCGATGTTATTGACCTAATCGATACGCGAAAAGATGAAAAAACCGGTGAGATCCTGATCCACACGACCAACGAAACCCTGTTTGGCAGTGCACCCAACGCGCTTGCCATCTCACCCGACGGAAAATATCTGTATGTGGCAAATGGTGCTGAAAACGCCGTGTGTGTAATCGAAACCGGCTCTGACAACAGGGTGGCCGGACGCATTCCGACCGGCTGGTATCCGGGTTCTGTGGTGATTAGCAAGGCGGGAAACGAATTGTATATTGCCAATGTCAAGGGGACCGGGGCAAGGAACAAAGGTGCCGGCAGGGGCGGGTTTAATTCCCATGACCACCTTGGAAGTGTCTCCATAATTCCCGTTCCGGATAAAGCGGCATTATCAAAGATGACAAACATTGTCAGTCAGAACAATTCTCTGGATAAGGCATTGAAAGATAAATCATTAACAGGTGGTAGCCTGAAGCTGGTGGCGCTTCCCCAGTTACCGGGTCAGCTTTCCTTTTTAAAGCATGTCGTATATATCATCAAGGAGAACAGGACGTATGACCAGGTTTTGGGGGATATGCATCAGGGAAACGGGGATACGAGCCTGGTTCAGTTTGGCCGTCGTGTCACCCCCAATCACCATAAACTGGCGGAGAGTTTCGTTTTAATGGATAATTTCTACTGCAGCGGGACATTAAGTGCCGACGGTCACCAGTGGACCGATGAGGCTTACGTAACCGACTATCTCGAAAAGTCATTCGGTGATTTCACCCGCAGCTACCCATACGACGGGAATGACGCCCTGGCTTATGCAAGTTCCGGATTTATCTGGGATAATGTGCTGAGACACGGACTGACCTTTCGGAATTACGGGGAGTTCGTGAATGCGGAGATTCTACCGCTAACTTCAAAATACCTCGATATTCTCAACGACTTCCGCAACGGGACTAAAAATATTTCAATCAGGGCGAAAGCCAATCTGGAGCAGATTATTCGCTATACCTGTCCCTCTTTTATCGGGTTCCCGATTAAAGTGCCTGATATTTACCGTGCTTCCGAGTTTATAAAGGAGCTTCATGAATATGAGAAAACCGGTAATTTCCCGAATTTTACCATTATGCTCCTTCCGGGCGATCATACCTCAGGGACAAGACCAGGTTTGCCTACTCCGGGAGCCGCGGTTGCGGATAATGACTTTGCCCTAGGACAGATTGTTGAAGCGATTTCAGCCAGTAAATTCTGGAATGAGACGGCCATTTTTGTCACGGAGGATGATCCCCAGGCCGGGCTTGACCATGTGGATGGCCACCGGACCGTTGGTTTTGTGATTAGTCCTTACACAAAACGCAAGGAGGTTGTATCAACGTATTATTCCCAGATTAATATGGTCAGGACCATGGAAAATATCCTCGGAATACCCCCGATGAATCAGTTGGATAATGCAGCAGAGCCGATGTCAGACTGTTTCACTGAAACCCCGGATTTTACCCCCTACAAAGCAGTTCCAAGTAACATTCCCCCTGATGAGGTGAATCCTCCATTGAGTGGACTTTCAGGGAAACAACTTTCGTGGGCCAAAAAATCGCTTGAACAGGACCTTGATGATTATGACCGGATTGATGAAGATACCTTTAACCGGATTATCTGGCATGCCATGAAGGGTTATGACCGGCCTTATCCCGATTTCTCGCTCAAATGATATCCTACTATAAATCAAACTGGATCTTTCAATTCAATTCGATTTATAACCTGATCAGGTTTAACAGGAAAACATCATTTTCCCGGATATCAAGTTCTTTTGAAAAGGACTCATTTTGTTTAACCTCAATTATTATAGCGGAAACAGGAGAACCGTCATTCTGTTTTTTTAAATCATCAACCTGTTGTCGGTTAAGTTGGTTAGGTTTTCCCATATCCAAATAAGCGGAATAAGCATCATTTACACGATAACCCGCTTTATAAATTTCCAACGTGTATTTTCCTGCCGGAACATGGGTGATGTTTACTTTGAGCTTACCCTTTGATTTGGCCGGCTGATCTTTTACGTAATAAATCTGATTATTTACGGAATCTCCCGGATGAGTATTGGTGAAATCCCAACAAAGCAACTGAACTCCGCCATGATCATCTTTACATGCCCAGGAACGAGTATCTGTATTGGACAATCCGGTTTTTCCCAGTTTATTCATAAATTTATAGGCATAAAAGGCAGATTTACAGATGCCCTGGATAGTGAGCAACCCGAATCCGCCATGAAAAGGGGTAAAACGAGGCCCTGCCTCTTCAAAAATGTCGGTGAATGTCCAATATGACATCGAATTGGCTGAATTTCCAACCTGTTTGATTTTTTCCAGAATGTAGGCGGCCTCGTGATAGCTGTCGTGAATCGGATCGGCAGGAGTGTAGGACGAACTCCATTCGGTATAATGAAGTTCCAGGTTTGGCGCGGAAGAGTTTGATATTTGTTTGCGGGAATTCAGGATGTCACCACTAACAGCCATTGAATCTTTACTCAGAACTGTCCCTGAATTTCCAAACTCATCCAAAAAACCCTGTTTTACGCCATAAGTATGGGTGCTGACAAAATCGATTGGAACCTTGTTTTTAGTGCAAAAATCTATCATTTGGGGCACCCAGGCAGCTCCCGCAGTGGCCGGTCCGCCGACTTTATATTCAGCATTTACACTCTTGATGGCTTTAGCCGTGTATTGATAAAGTCTGAAATATTCCTCCTGTGTTCCGGTCCAAAAGCCTGGTGATAAATTTGGTTCGTTCCAAACCTCAAAATACCAGGTTTTTACCTCATCTGTGCCGTATCTTTCAGTAAAGTGTTGCGTAAGGTGGTGTATGAGTCCTTCCCATTTATTATAGTCTTTAGGTGGAGTAACATTTCCTCTCCACCAGAAGATAGTTTGATTCCCGCTTGCCAATGCAGAAGGCATAAATCCAAGTTCTACAAACGGCTTTATACCGATATTTAACAGAAAATCATATAAAGCATCAACGTATTGAAAATTGTATTCCGGATTCCCTTTATCATCTTCTTTATAAACGGCCATATCGTCACTTAAAAGGCCGTGCATTCGGATATATTTAAAATCACATTCTTTTTTTACAAATGCCAATTGTTGCTGCCAGTCAGCCCGGAGCCCCTCGTTGGCCCGACCTGCGCCAACACATTTTTTGAACATGGTGTTCATAGGCCCTTTTTCGTTATCGAAATCAACATGGATTACCCGATCTGCTCCTACGATTTTGTTATTGATTTTGGATTGAGCAGAAACTGTATTTATTGTTAGGCAAGTTATTGCGACTAAAAAATATCGATTTAATTTCATCTTAAATTGGTTTGTCTCAATAAGGATATGTTCCATTGGCTGCTCCTGTAACCAATGCTTTTAGACCTTGTTGATCGACCAGAACTCCGGTACTTCTGGTGAAGAGTCCTGTGCCCTGATCACCTGTGAAACCGGCATCCCAGTAGAAGGGGGCCAACCCATAATTTTTTGCTTGCGTCACTACATATTGCAGATAATAGGCCCTTGAAGCCAGGTGGTTGGTCAGATTGCTTCCCGTTAGTGATAGCCGGCGCATCGCTCCAAATTCTCCCAAGATAACGGGGAACCCGTTATCGATAAATTTGGCTTTTATCTTAGCAAATTCACTGATAAAATAACTCTCCTCTCCCCAGGATGCATTTCTGTCAACTCCATCGACAGGAGCCTGGTGATAGGTTGCTCCCCAAAAATAGAACATATTTCCCCACGATGCATCTGAATTCAATGAGCTAAACTGATAGGGATCGTAATCATGCACCTCAAATGCCAAACGATTGACAGTTATATCAGTGGGCAAAGTTGTCATGTATGACACAGCATAATCGATATTCGTTGACGGAGCCTGACATATTAATGTACGGTAACTATTACGGCCACCGGTTGAGCGAACCGCATTGATAAATGTCTGTTCATACGTAAGCAGCACTGCCATTCCGGTCGCATCTGATGCATTAGGTTCGTTGCAGCCTGCAAAGAGTAAATGTTCATCATAATCACGGAAATACATGGCTATCTGCTCCCATAAGGCACGTTGCTTTAGGTTAACCGCTACTTGTTTTGATGGTAGGCAGTTATTTTCGAGCCATCCACCGTCCCAATGGATGTTGATAATGACATACATATTGTCATTATAGCAATAATTCAATACCTGTTTTACACGTGCCAGCCAGGCAGGATCAATGGCACCGGTTGATGGATCAGAATGACTATCCCATGCACAGGGTAAACGGATAGCATTAAAACCTGCCGCTTTTACGGAGTCAATTAAAGTTTGTGTCGTCAGTGCATTTCCCCAGCCGGTCTCCCCCCCAGCACTCACGGGCACTTCAAGTGTGTTGCCTAAATTCCATCCCAATGAAATCTGGCTAACCAATGCTTTCGCAGTGCTGTTCATGCCAGATGGATCGGAAGGGACAGGACTACTGTAATCGGGGTAGGTAATTTTAGCAATATTCTGGCTGATATTGACCAAAACAGTGGTTTTGTTATCCATTACCAGTGAAAGTGTAGCAGTACGGATACTTCCCGTTGAGTTGGCCGCAGCAGTGACAATCAGTTTATCACTTGCTTTTATAGAAGAGGTAAAAGATAGTCCAACCCAGGTTTGGCTCGAAAAGGCCTCCCATTTTGTGCCATTCATATTGACTGTCAGGGTATCATTTCCTCCTGAAACACTGAATTTTAATGTATCCGGCAGAGCTGTAAAAACAGGATTTGGCTCAACAATGTGGACAACAACCGGATTCGATTTTTTACAGGAGGCCGTAAAAGTTATTAAGGCTGCTGAGAACAGAAATATGATTATTCGATTGTTCATTATTTGAGGATGCTAGGTGTAATCTTACTGGTAGAAATATGGGAAGAGTTTTTTGCCCTTCCCATACTGAATTATTCACTTCACTAATCTTAATGCGAGTCGTAATAAGCCTTGCTAACAAAGTTAAACGTCAGATAACAGGCACCCTGACCCGAGATAACCGGATCGCGAAGAACAGCTATCTGCATTTTGTCAGCTGTCAGAGAAAAGATTTTAAACGTCCCAGTCCAGGATTTGGTGGTGTTATTATCGTAATTAATTGGGTGTAATACGGAAACATTATTCAGGGTGAGGGTGTGGTTTGCTTCACTTATCATATATGTCCCGGTTTGTAGGCCACCCATTGTAATCCCATCTGTGGTTGAGGTATGGTCAACCTGAACATAAGGTCCGTTTTTCAGATTGAAAGTCATGGACCCAAAATTGACCGCCGCACACAGCCAGGTATTTCCCGACCAGGAAGGACTCCAGTTCCAGGAGTCGACTGTACCGGTAATGGCACTAACGCCGGCAGGCAGGCCTAGAGTTACATCAAGCCAGCTGTCTGAAGTTCCGTAATAAGAGATTGGACCTCCCCATATTTTACTTACTCCGTTTGAATCAAGATCAAGATCCCAGGTTTTTTGATTGCCGTATCCACCTGAAAGATTGGTCCACATCGGAGTGCTTACCGCATTCTGGTCAAGCGTGTTGATTGTTACCTGTACTGAATCTGCCTGCACATAACCACCGGCACTTTCAACACCATATTTGAAGGTATAGACTCCTGGAAAAGCAACATTTACGGTGTCTGTCACGCGCAAAGAACGACCAATCGGAGTTGTCCAAAGGGGTGTAACATTCGGAGTTAAGCTGGTCAGAATGATATTGTTCGGATTCGACGCTGAAGGAACAACGGTGAACTTCAAGTCACTGGCACTCATTAATGCTCCCAGTTCATATTTGTTTGGAGAACATGCTGAAAACAGCAGGATAAAACCCAATATTGGATATAAGATTCTAAATTTATTTTTCATATCTGTATCTTATTTTTATAAATAACTATTACCAACCTGCATTTTGTTTCAATACGCCTGACGAAAGTGTGATCTGATTCTCAGGTATTTGCTGGAATCCACCTGTGGCTGTTATATTTGCCTGCAATTGGGCAGCAGTTGGTGGAGTTCCACCATCATTTAAGAATGAAAGTGTGGTATTATTAGCAATTGTCGAAGCTGCTGTTGCAACTCCCTGTCGTAATAAATCGTAGTAACGGATTCCTTCGCCTACAAATTCCAGTTGACGTTCGTTTAAAATATCTGTTTTGGAAACAGTAGAGGCAGCTGTGGCCGTTGGTATGGCGCGCAGATGAACCTGGTTATAATAATTTACGGCATTTGGGCTCCCTAACTCAGCAGCCATCAACAATACATCGGAATAACGAATGGCGAAATAGTCCTGGTACTGTCCAATCTGGAAATTCGCTACAATAGAGGTACCTGACTGATCACATATCGGACTGTATTTCTTCAAATAATATCCTGTGTATTCCCGATTGTGGGAAGCCAGAGTAAAAGGGATATTTTCTTCAGAAATTGCAGTGATGGAGGCAAACTGGCGTGAATCGGCTGTGGCAAAGGTATGATACAGTTTTGGATCGACGGTACATGCTCCCCAACCATATTGGTACGGATAATGAGACTCTTCACGGATTCCTTCCATGACCATCCATTCGTTTCCGGTAATATTTCCGTTATAGTCGGCGGTTGAGGAATATTTAATTGAGAATACCACTTCCTGATTTGCTTCTGTGGCATAGGTAACCCCTTTGGCAATTGATGCAGCAGGCCATAAGGTGGTAAAATCACCGACTAACCCGTGTCCGCTATGGGCAATCACATCTTCAACAGCTGCAAGGGCAGTAGTCGCTGTTTCAGAACCTAATGTGGATTGTCCGTAATAGCCTGAATAAAACATATAAACACGTGCTAATAAAGATTCGGCTGCCCATTTGGTTACTCTACCGCTTGTTGTATTTGAATATGTTGTTGAAGGGAGACTATCGGCAGCAAAACGGAGGTCTTTCATGATCTGGGCATAGGTTAATGCAGGATCAGATTGTGCCACATTAGCAACTGTTGGAACAGTCAACAGGGGAACTTTTTCCCACAAACGAACCATGTCAAAATAGCAAAATGCACGAATGAAACTTGCTTCGGCTTTATACTGTGTTCTCAAAGCAGTACTATCGCCCCATGAGACCTGATTCAAATTTCCTAGTAGTGTATTGCAACGGTAGATAGCCTGGTAATAACCCGTCCAGGTAGCTCCATACAAAGAATTGTCAGATGGTGAGACTGTTTTATTGAATTCATCCATCATTTGATAGGAATATCCATCGGAAGCACCGGTACCTCCCAGACAGTTGTCTGAAAATACTTCAGCCGCAACAGGCAAGGCAACACCGCCATTCCAGATCAGATCTAATCCGTTATAGCACCCTACCAAAGCCGTAAATGCTTCAGAAGGGGTTTTATAATAGGAAGTATTGGTTTGCTGAGGATTGGTCAGTTGGGTAGTCAGAAACTTGTTGCACGAATTGAATGAGATCATCGCCATAAGTGCAAACGCTAATATTTTATATTTTTTCATGATCATGTTTTCTTAAAGATTAGAATTTAATATTTACACCCATCAGGAATGTTTGCGGGCGGGGATAGAAACCTAAGTCAACACCCTGACCAAAAGAATATACTCCGCTGGCATCCGTTGCTGAATGACCAACTTCAGGATCCATTCCACTGTATTTAGTGAATGTAATCAGATTCTCAGCAGCTATATAAACGCGTAGCTGACTCAGATTCTTCCATTTGATATCCTTTGAAAAGTCGTATCCAAGGGTAATATTTGAGACCCTTAAATAGCTGCCATCATGAATATAAATGTCTGAGATCTGAGCCCAGTTGGAATTGTCCTGGGTTACCCGGGGCATTGAATTCGAAGTCCCTGCACCATGCCAGCGGCTTAGGATATCCGTAGTCCAGTTATCGAAGGAACTGGCAACACTGCGGTATGACTGCGCAATTTTATTTCCTGCAACGCCATTTGTGGTTACTGCAAAATCGAAATTTTTGTAGTTGGCTGTAAGTCTAAATCCAAATACATGATGAGGATTTGGGTCGCCGATATTGGTTTTATCGTTGGCTGTAATGGTCCCGTCATGGTTCACATCCACATATTTCAGATCACCCGGCTGAGCGGTCGGTTGAAGAACTTGTCCCTTACTTTTCCAGTTCTGTACATCAGCCTCAGATTGGAATACTCCGGCTGTTTTGTATCCCCAGAAATAGCCAATCGGATTGCCTGCCGATGCACGGAAAAATTCTCCGGCGTTGGTATATAAACTGTTTCCCCCACCATGGATAATTCCATCAGCTGTAGGAATATTATTCACTTCATTATGATTAAATGCATACGACCCAGACACTGAATAACTAAAGTCGCTTCCAATTTTGTTATTGTAACTTAGCTGAAGTTCTACCCCTTTGTTGGTAACATCGCCTCCATTAATATATGGATTTGTAGAAACCCCAGCTGTAGCCAATAAGGGAGCAGCCACCAGCCAGTTTTTGGTTAACTTATTGTATAAATCAAAGTTTACACTTAATTTGTTGCCCATGAAGCGGGCATCAAAACCAAGATTGGTTTGATATGACGATTCCCATTTGGTGTTATTTACCCCAATTGTTGCAGGATAAGATCCTGAAGTTAAAGTGCTGTTACTGGTCCCAAAATTATACTGGGCATTAGATAATTGGATTAAGGAGAGGTAATTAAATGCAGTAATACCATCATTCCCGTTAGAACCCCAGCTGGCGCGCACTTTGAGAAAATCCATCCAGCTTTTTGTAGATTCCATAAATGACTCATTGGTGGCTACCCAACCGGCAGAGAGTGAAGGAAAATATCCCCATTGGTGACCTGGAGCAAACATGGTTGATCCGTCAGCACGGAAAATGGCAGACGCCAAATAGGTCTCTTTGTAATTGTAGTTTACACGACCAAAGAAAGAGGATTGAGCATAAACAGCATTTGCATTTCCAGTCAGGGAAACAGAATGGGTTACAGTCTGCATATCAGCCGGGAGCGAACTTGGACTCATGCTGATAGTGGTCACGTTTGAGGTACTTAAATAGCCTTGATTGAAATTTCCAAAAAGCGTGGATCCTGTATTTGACCCGCTTATCCACGAACCCTGGTATTTGCGAAGTGAACTGCCCGCTAAAACATCAAATTTATGATCCTTGATTTTGAACAGATAGTTGATCGTATTATCCCAGTTCCAGGTATATCCTGTAGAGGCACTTTGGTTGATATTTTCGTAATTGTTGTAAGCGTAGATTGAAAGATTGGAATAGGCAGGGGTATAACTATGGTATGCCGAAGAGGTATAATTCAATCCAAAGGTTGATTTAATTTTCAGATTTTTTACCGGTTCAAGTTCTGCAAACACATCACCCAATAATTTTTGAGTTTTATTATCATTTTGATTGTTGTATTTCATTAAAGCATAGGGGTTTGCTTCACCATTGTCCCATGGTCCACCGTTATAAACCTTGGAATTCATGCTGTTGAGGTAGTTGCCGTTGGCATCAAACATGGCCAGTAAAGGGCTTGTTTCAAATGCTCCGCGCAGCGTATTATTGTAAATGCCGCCATCCTGGATACCCTTTTGATCGATGAAGGAGTAAGTCAGATGTTCTCCGATTTTCAATTTTCCACCATACATTTTACGTTCGGTATTTGAACGGAAATTATAGCGATCATAATTGGAAAGGCTTGGACCACCGACAATACCTCCCTGTTGGATGTAGGAAAGGCCTAATGAATAGGTCGAAAGCTCATTCCCTCCATTGGCTGCCAGATTAAAATTCTGAGTCGGCACATCCGAAGAAAACATTTGGTTTAACCAATTAGTCCCGTTTCCCAAAGCATTTATCTGAGCCTGAGTGAAAAGGGGAGCTTTCCCGGAATTGATGGCTGCTTCATTTTGAATGGTAGCATATTGTTCCGAATTCAGAAGATCTGCTTTGCGACCGACATTCTGGTGTCCGTAAAATGCATCAAAGGTTATTTGTCCCCCTTTTTTAGTGACGGAGCTCCCGTTTCTGGTTGTAATTAATACGACACCGTTGGCACCGTTGATCCCATAGATTGCACACGAAGCCGCGTCTTTTAAGATATCCACGGCAGCAATATCCGAATTATTCAAATAGGTAATATCACCGGTAATAACGCCGTCTACAACATAAAGAGGATTTGCATTTCCAATAGTACCGACTCCACGGATATTTACCTTGAAACCACCGCCAGGCTGTCCCGAGGTTGAAGTGATATTTACACCTGCCGCTTGTCCTTCCAGAGCCAGTAACGGATTTGTCGTGTTTAATTTTTCCAGGTCGTCACCTTTAACCGAAACAGTGGCACCGGTTACTAATTTTTTCTTTTGGATGCCATAACCAACAACAACCACCTCTTCAATATTTTTATTATCCTCTTCAAGAATAATATTAAAGCTCGTCTGATTGCCGGTATTTACTTCCTGGGAAACCATTCCCACAAAAGAAAAAACCAACACATTTTTGCCTGATCCTGGAAGGATTAACTGAAAATGACCATCATTCCCGGTGGTAATTCCGATCGAAGTTCCTTTGACAACGACTGCAGCGCCCGGAATGGGGAGCCCGCTTCTGTCTTTTACTATCCCTGAAATGCTCCTGGATGGTTGTTGTTCACCCATTGAGGACGGAGACAAAACAATTTTGCGGTCAATTACGGTTACTTCAACATCCTTTCCTTCAAAGATGCCGGAGAGAATGTCACTGATCTTTTCATTTTTGACGGATAGATCAATTTTCCGGTCCACATCAATCAGTTCGTTGTTGTAGATAAAGAAGAATTCGCTTGTGTTTTCTATGGCTTTAAGCGCTTCTTTAACTGAAACACTCTTTAAATCAAGCGATACCCGCGTATTTTGCGAATAACTTCCTGCAGCCCATAAGCTTAATGTTGAGGTGATTAGAAAAAACAGGGTTAGTCTCATAATAAAAAACATTTTTTGCGGGAAATTCCGGGACGGAATTTCTCTGTCTTTGATTTTTTTTTTCATAAATTTGATCGATTTTTATTAATAATTAATTTTTGTTAGCCTGAATTTCAGGCATTACGGAAATTTAAACAGGGGAGTGCTTCCAACACTTTCCTGTTTTTTATTAAAAATGTTACGCCATAGGCACGCAGATTTAAAGGTTTACCAGATGTTATTTCGATTTTAAAATAATCTTTCGCTTTGAATAAGAGTTGTCTGCCAGTTTCTGTGCCGGAATCACTTTGTATTCCATTTTTGAGGTTAGGTTGAGGATATTTAAAACCTGTTCGAGAGGTTCGTCAATAAATGTTCCCGTAAAACGATATTTATTTAGTTTAGTGTCAGCGGCCACGATATCAACATTATACCAATTGCCAAGCTTCCGGGTTACAACATTAACCGGATCATTCGAGAACACGATCTTCCCTTCGGTCCAGGCGGTAAATTTGGTCAGATCACTTTCGGTTTTGCAGCTCAGCGTGTTTTCGGATTGCCTGTAAGTTGCCACCTGGTTTGGCTTCATCTCCAAAAGCTCTTTTACCTCATTTCCGGAATTCTGCTGTAATTTGATACTCCCTTCAACCAGCGCAATGGTAAAATCAGAATTATTGGGATAAGCATCTACATCGAAGGTTGTTCCTACTACCTGGATCTGCATTTTTTGGATATCCACGATAAAAGGTTGGCTGGTATTTTTCGTAACCGAGAAATGACCTTCACCCAAAAGCTCTACCTTCCTGGTTTTCATGTTATTGAAGGAAGTTGGAAATCTCAGGGTACTTCCTGAATTGAGGTAAACAACAGATCCGTCAGCCAGTTCAACACGTGACTGCATCCCGAAACTAGCTTTTACCAGCTGATAGGTGAGCCCTTCTGTTTTTTGTTCCGATTTTGGGGCGATAAACAAGTTATAAATTGATGAGAAAAGCAGCGCCAGGACCACAACCGCAGCAACTCGTACAAAAATCGTTACCCACCTGACCTGCCCACTATCAATTCTTCCCCTTTTTCGGGTTGTATTCAATGAGGCCAAAAGATCAATCGGTGAGGGCATTGCCAGACGGCCGGAATGATTCCAGATATCCAGATAATCATTGTATTCTGAAAGATTTGACTTGTCAGAACTCTTCCAGGCATTTAACTGAGCTAACTCTTCCCCTGTTAATTCACCTGAGAATGATTTTGCAATCAGACCGTAAATTTCGTCGTTAGTAAGATTCATTGTTAATTAGTTTCAATAGATTGACAAATGGAGGCTGCCATTACCCTACATTACGAGGTGAAAAAAAGTAAAAATAATCTGCATTGGTCAATTAACCCCGATTTTAAAGTTTGACCCGAATTTGTTTTCCGTTGTAATGAGCTGATTTATCAACAGTTGTCGATATTCCGACACCTGTTCCGTTTCCCGGTTTAACAAGTATGATATTGAACTTTCTTTCTTTCAGCATTCCGGTGAAGGTCCCTTTCTGATCCGAAATATTCAGAGTCCTGGTTTTGTCGCTCCAGGTGAACCGGATAGTGGCATATTTCCCCTGCTCATAATTGTAATTATCGTTCTCGTCTTCATACAGTACAAATTCACCGTCAGCCCCGGGGTAGATCCTCAATTCGATCACGTCGGCAGGCTTTTCGGTGGCATATTGCAGAAACCCTCCCATCGGAACGATTGATCCGGCTCTGACATACAGCGGAATTGTCTCTATCGGAGCCTGAGCTTCAATAGCTTGCCCCCCTTCAACAGTTTGCCCTGTCCAGAAATCAACCCATGCCGTCGATTTTGGAAGATAGACCTTGCGGGTTTTTTCCGCCGGAATGTTGGCTGTCAGACTGTACATACGCTCCGTTACCGGATTGACCAGGAATGCTGATCCAAACATATACTGATCGGGAATGGAATTTACCTTTTCATCATTTTTGAAATCAAAGGCGAGTGACCGCATCATCGTATACCCTTCATGGGTGACCTTCCACGAAAGTGAATAGATATATGGGAGTAAACGGTATCGTAAATTGTCATAATTCAGCAGGATAGCCTTGGTCTTTGCGTCCCAGTTATCCGAAAACAGGGCGCGTTCGCCTTTTCCGTGGATTCTGAAAACCGGGCAAAAGGTTCCGAACTGAAACCAGCGGGTGAAGAGCTCTTTTTGAACCGGGGTTTTCCAGTCAGGGGCTGTCCAGTTCAGGTGATATCCGCCGATATCGGAGGTCCAGTAGGGAATACCGGATGCACAGGCATTGATTCCCTGGGGAACCTGGCTTTTAAAGGCCCTCCAGGTACAGGTTATATCCGAAGACCATAAGGTTGCGGCATTGCGCTGCGCACCTGCAAATGATTGCCGGATCAGGAAAAATGCCCTTTTCCCTTTGATATCGGTTCTCCAGTGTTTGTATAAACCTTCGGAGTGCATCAGGGAATAGGTATTGAAAAAGTCGATCCCTTTCCCAACGGAGAAATTACTCTGTCTTCTAAGGTCAAGCAAGGCTCCATTGTCGGGTTCGCATTGGTCAACCCACCAGGCATCCCAGCCATAACGACCGATCAGACTGTCTTTTGCCTGTTTCCAGTAAAGGTCTCTCGCCTTTGGGCTGTGTGCATCATAGTAATTATCAAAAGTACGGGTCATCACATTGTCCCAGGTGATATCTGTCAGGCAACCGGCCTTGTCCATTGCCTTATAGGCTGGTGTCCCCTTGGCAAATACTGGCCATATCGAGATCATCGCATGGATATTGGCCTTATGCAGTTCATCCACCATTTTCTTTGGGTCGGGATACCTTTCAGGCCACATCACATGCGAACCGATCACATTGGGTTCCCAGTAAAACCAGTCCTGAACGATGCAGTCGACCGGGATTTTCCCATTCCGGTATTTATCTTTTACAGACAAAACCTCTGCCTGACTTTTATACCGGTCTTCAGACTGAAACAATCCGAATGCCCATTTGGCAAACATCGGGGCAGCCCCTGTGGCATTGCGGTATCCGGCAATGACCTGATCCATACCGGGTCCGTAGATAAAATAGTAATCGACCATCTTTCCGCTTTCAGATACATATTTGTAACGCGAATTGGAGTCTTCGGAACCATAAAAGTTCGAGGCGGAATAATTATCCCAGATCAAACCATACCCTTTATTTGACACAAGTACAGGAATTGCCCCGGTCATATATTTGATAGCCAGATCCTGGTTTCTCCCTTTATAATTGATTGAAAGGGTGTCCTCCGGATGACATCCCAGACCGAAAAGAGCTTCGTCAGCCGGAGAGATAAACCGGGTCCCGCAGTTGTAGGTGGTAATCCCGGCGATGGTAGCCTGAACCATGGTTTTGCCCGCTTCCTGGTCTTCGGAAAGGATCACCTTGTCATTCAGATCAGTATAACGGATTGAATGATTGCTTTTAGTGACGATTACCTTCACTTTGGCGGTCGAAAGGGTTATCTCCCCGTTTGTTTCGGAGACTTTAAATTCGGGTGCTGACTTCCACGAATTATTAATAACCAGCGATTTTTTCAACGGCAGTGCATCGAGAACCGTATATTGCACCTCTATAATATTGTCCTTGCAAATTTTAATTTTCATCGCCCCTTTGTCGAGTAGAAAAGTAACCCCGTTATTCTCTTTTTTAAAGGATTGAACAGCGGCCTGCACCGATGTATTAGCTGCCAGGATCATTAAAGCCAGGAGCAGATTAATTGCCTGAAATTTGAATTTCAACATTGTAATGGATTATTGGATGAAGTTTTTTTGTTGTTTAGTCTCGGTTAAATGACAAACGGAGGATGATGCCACCCTACACACTAAGAGGAGAAAAGTTGAAAATTCTTATTTTTCTTTGGCAAATAGCTTTCTATCAACTCCAAACAATTTCTACAAATTTCCAGGAGAAGTAATACATGGAGCTTGCGCACTTCGCGCCACCCTTGCGAACATTGCGGTTTAACCTTTTTTTACCGCAAGGAACGCAACGAATTTCGCAAGGAACGCAAAGGATTATAAGCCATTTACAATTCTTTTTACTCCATTTTTAATAGTACAGTGTTGAAATTTATCAACAGTCCAAGTTTTATGTTGCTCAATCTTAAATAGGTAAGAATTTGTGCCATATGCAAATCGTTCAAGGCTTCGACGGATTTTATTTCAATGTTAGCTAATTCGTTTTCATTCATGGCCGATTTATATATACCGTTGAGAATATAATATATCCCTATGAATCAAAGACATAAAAAATGAAGAAGAAAAAGTCAATCCCCAGGTTCCAAAAATCAATTTTTTGTTTTCATCTGTAAATAATTTGTTTTTTAAAGGTCAGATGGAATCCGTCAGCTGACGGATGGTGATATTTTCATTTCGGTTGGTGATGACTCAACCATGGCTATTTCATTTATTGTGTTTTCCGGTTAGCCTGAAAAGCGCTAAAAGGATGATATCCTTGATTTGGCTCCTTCTTATGGCAGGCAGATATTCGAGAAGCGAAATGCGTAATGATTTTAACGATCTTCCAATCAATGCTTCAACTCCCTTGACCGAAATTTCCATCTTCCGGGCGATCTCCTTATTGGTCAGATTCTCAAACCGGCTGTATTCAAATGCCATCTTACATCTTTCGGGTAGCGATGCAAGTGCAATCATCAGTTGTTCTTCGAAATCGATGGTATCTATTTGCTTCTCGGTTGTGTTCTCACTGTACGAATTGTCGGGCAGATCAGACAGTTTAGCATTTCTCTTCTCTCGTTTTACGAAATTAAGGCATTGATTACGAACCATAACCGTGAAATATGGGGTCATCCGCTCAACATGGCCCAATGATTCGCGTGATTCCCATAAATTAATAAACACCTGCTGAACAAGACTGTGCGCATTGTCTTCATCATGAACAATGGATTGGGCCAAACGACACAGGTTTTGATAATGATCATTAAAGATCTTATCAAAAGCCCGGGAGTTGCCATTTTTAAACTCCTCAAAAAGAAAGCTATCCATCTGCTCCTTTTCAGTCATTCACAATTGGTGTGGTTAGAATCGAAGGACAAATTTAGTCATTTGCAGGTAACTGCAAAGCAGATGGATTTCTGCCCATAAAGGGTGATTGATCGAGGTGAGAATTGCGTCTTGATTAATCGTTTTTATAAAACCGGTCATGGAATAGATAGCGATCCTCCTTATCCGCCTTTACCGCTTTTGATTCAACATTCAGAATCATCACCGGAGGGTTCGGATCATTGGATGGTGCACTTGGCCATTCCGGCAGTACGATATCGTTAGGGTTCCCTGTTTTAATAAAGTTGGCAAAGAAGCTTTGCATCGTTTCCGAGACCTTGTAGTCATCGGCTGTCCATGCATACTCTCTGATCAAACCCAGATTCCCCATGCAATATTCTATCTCACAGGCGTGTGGTGCACCAATTGGTTCAGGCATCTTAGGTTTGCTATTCTCTTTTTTAACGGTTCCACCGGCCAGACCCGATGCCAGGGACTGATCAACCAGAGGTGGTCTCAGTTTGCTGAACAAATAGCGGTAAACCGGTTGTTTGCTGTTTTTCCGTTGCAGGTCAAACCATTTCCAGGTGCTGTATGCGATGAACCGGTCAGAGGCCAAATCGGTAGCTGAAAATTCAATCTCTGTTATCGAACGATGTGGATAAACCTTAAGTACCTCGCCATAGTCATTCGGATAGGTCTCTTTTACCCGGTTCACGAAATTCTCTGCAGTATAGGGTTTCCCATACATAAAGGCCATTCCGGGAATCTCTGCTGAATTCCATCCAACTAAAACCGGGATTTGTGCCTGCTCGTGAGCCTTGAAAATTTCAGGTAGCGATTTTGGTAAGAAATAGCCGTCAATGACCGCAGGAAATCCAAACCGTTTAGATTCGTTATAGATCTCAAAAATTTCCCTGGTACTCATTTTCCGCAGCTGTTTCAGCGTAAGATTACCGGCTTTTGAAAGAAAATCAACCCCCTGCTTCTCTGCCTCGGCCAGAGACACCGGGGCCATAGTGGGATTGATGGCTGCACCGCTTTCGCCAATCGCGCCGGAAATTAATCCTTTCGAAAGGGGAGAGGCCATCAGAGCACTGACTGCTATTGAACCAGCTGATTCACCGGCAATAGTTACTTTTTTAGGATCTCCGCCGAATGAAGCGATATTTTTATTGACCCAATTCAGGGCGGCAGTCTGATCCAGAAGACCATAATTTCCTGAGGCTTTGTATGGGGCTTCGGCGCTCAGTTCAGGGAGTGCAAGGAAACCGAAAATATTCAGTCTGTAATTGACCGTGACGGTCACGATCCCTTTTTGGGCCATGCTGGCTCCGTCATATCGCGGCTCTGACCCGTCGCCAGCCACAAAACCACCACCATAAAAATAGACCAGGACAGGCAGGCCCGAAGTATTTCGCTTTGCAGGGGTCCAGACATTCAGATAGAGACAGTCTTCGCTTAACCCGTTTGAACGGGCATTCATATCCCCAAAAACGATCCCCTGAACTGCCCGGGGTCCGAATTTTTTGGTCTCCTTCACCCCATTCCAGTTTCCAGGAGGTTGAGGCGCCTTCCACCTGAGTTCGCCTACCGGAGGCTGGGCAAAAGGGATTCCAAGATAGAATTGCAGGCAGGTTTTCGTATCGTAAAGCCCTTCGATAATCCCATTTGCAATTTTGGTCTGAACAGGAAAACAGTTATTGGTTTGCCCTTTTGATGAATTCGGAGTCATACACAGCATACCACACAAAGCACTTAGAGTGAATAGATTCAATTTTAGGCTCATATTGGCGATTATTAAGTTGTTTTGGATATAGGGTATCAGAAGTTATTCACCGCAGATCGCAAAGATTTATTAACAGATTCAGATAACTACTGTAATTATGGAATGTGGCAGACTAACAATCGGGGCGGCCTTGCCAGAAATGGAAAGGCTGAATAGTAATTTGTCGTCTGAAGTGTTCAGAACCACCACGACAATCTTTCCGTCAGGATTGATAAAGGCTGTGGCCTGCAGTTTATCGCGGTTGGCGGAGCAGCTGATCCGTTTGGCGCCGGGCTGAATGAATTTTGAAAAATGGCCGATGTAGTAATAGCTGTTGGTATAAATCAGCTTCCCGGTTTGGGTATCTGCGTGAACCGGTGCAAAGCAGAAATTCCCGACATGGTTGGGTCCTCCGTTTTCATCCAGCAAAATATTCCAGTCGGTCCAGGCAACAGTGCCGCAGTTAAAATCGTTAACCATCGAATAGCCATATTTTTCTCCGAGTGTCCAGTCATTAATATGCTCCATACTGAATCTTTCCACACACCCTTCGGTGAAAATCAGGTTTTTCGATGGGTAAGCCTCCTTCACCCGTTTGAGATTTTCGAATTGCATGGCACTGCCGGTCCAGGTTTCGTACCAGTGAAACCCGATTCCCCAAATGTATTTGGCCGCTTCCGGATCATCCAATAAGGTACTGGCTCTTTGAAAAACCAGATCCCGGTTATGATCCCAGGCAATTAGTTTTTTAGTACTGAATCCATTTTTCTGTAAAGTCGGGCCCAGGTAATTTTTTATAAAATCGCGCTCTTCTGTGGCAGTAAAAATGCATGATTCCCACTTCTGGTTGGCCATTGGCTCATTCTGGACAGAAAGGCCCCAGACCGGAATCCCCTGTGCTTCATATGCCTTGATGAATTTCACATAGTGATTGGCCCAGGACTGATTGCATTGACGAAGTAATTTGCCGCCGTGAATCAGGCTGTTGTTATCCTTCATCCAGGCCGGAGGACTCCACGGACTTGCAAAAAGGGGCAAACTACCGCCTGCAGCAGCGATCGCCTTTTTGATCAGGGGTATGCGGAATTTTTGATCATGCGAAATGTTGAACGTTTTCAGGGAAGTATCGTTTTCTGCAACATATCCGTACGAGTCGCTTGAGAAATCGCAACTTGCAATATTGGTCCGGGCAAATTTGTACCCTATTCCTGTCCTGGTATCGTAGTACGCGGTAAGGAGCTCTTTTTGAGATGCTTCCGGCAATTTGGCAAAGACTTCAGCAGCGGCATCGGTTAAAGCCCCGCCAATACCGGTCATGGTTTGAAAGGTCCGTGAAGGATCGATAAAGATACAAACCTGTGTTTCGAAGGGCTGACCAAAATCCTCAAACGGGACATCGGGCGTTTGGGTCAATCGTAATTTAGTATCTTTGGCTGTTGTAAATACCTGGGCTTTAGCGGGTATTTGAGATTTGGCAGGTTTTGCCGGGAGGTTAGTGGCTGATAATTCAGGCGAGCACCACAACGCTAAGAGGAATAATCCCAAAGAGGTTTTAACTAGATTCATGACTGTGCGTATAATGAGGGTTAAAGATGATTATCTTTCCGGCAGAAATTTCTTTTTTAAGAGGACACTTTGACTTAAGTATGGATCCTATAAAAATAAGGCGCCTGGCTTCCTGCAACTGGCAGGTGGCAAAAAGTCCTTGGTAATTAGCTGGAATCCTGGAATAAAAAACAGAAACTTCTTTTTGTGAAAATAGAAAGAAATTCAAGATCGAAATGGCTCAGCACAAGCCGGAGACCAGCTGCCAATTACCAACCGCTCAGTATTTACTCACTGAAAAGGAGAATTTATTTACTCAGAAAATTTCATTCAGAATCCATACAAAGATATCTATTCCTCTTTTGTATTCACCATCCAGAACGAAAAGGTATTCAGATAATTCCAAAAAGATTCAATAACCTGCTCCGGCAGCTCCAGTTTGGAGAGTACCTCGATGTAACATTGCAGCCAAACAACACGGGCGTGCTGATTGATGGCAAAAGGGGTATGCCGTGCCGCAAGCATGGGTTTACCCCGACTCTTATTGTAATAGGGTTGTCCTCCGCAAATCTGAATAAAAAAGTCGGAAGAGCGCTGTTTGGCCTTATCCAAAGCTTCTTCAATGCGGGGAAAAAGATGCTTTACTTCACTTTTACTCAGCAAATCATAATGATCACTCACCAGTTTCCGGATCCCTTCTTCAGATACAAGTTTCAAAAACTCGGGGGAAGGGAGCGTAACCGAAGGTCGTTGGCCAAATTCATATTCGCTGATCGAAAAATCCATTTTGAAGTCAAAAATATTTGGGGCGGGACTTATCGTAGGATCCCGGTTATTTTTCCGCTAATCATTCACGAAGGGTAAAGATATACCATTAAATTTCCAAGGTCATCCGTTCAGAAACGGTCATGTAATACCTGGCAAACTTGTCATCCTTCATATAATCATGCAGCCTTGTTTGCCATTTTTTTGCCCGTTCAGAAAGCAAAACGATATTTTTGTTGTTTTCGATATTTTCAGGATCAACCTTTTGAATTTTAATAACTTCGATGAACTCATCCATCCATTTCCCGTAATGGTTCATAAACTCCTTTTGCTCGGGAGTGATGTTCATATCCAGATTTGATTCCACAATATTTGCCGAAATCACGGAGGATGCAGTCAAAGTTGCACCAAGCGTGAATCCCAATTTGCGCAAAAAGTCTCTTCTTTTATCTTCGTAACCGTCCATGTTGTCTTAAGATTTTTTACTAATAACAACGATTTTCAGATTTTGTTTGAGATGCCGTAAATTTAAATCTTCCAGGATTTCAATTTACGGATTCTTCATGCAACGAACCGAATGACCATCCCGCATAGCCACGTAGCTGTTGACGGCGCCGTGACCATACCCAAGAAACCGGCCCCAGACACTGCATTGATTCCACTCAGCCGAGGCCCACCAGTGACAAAAACTTCCCGGTTTACTGAATGAACCATCGTAATTGCGGGACCCTCCTGAAAGGGACACAAATCCGCTTTTATTAAATGTCCCGTCCGGATTGATCCACATTGCCGTTCCATCGGCTTCTGCCTTTCCGCCCGGGTCAATCGAGTTTGATCTTTGGGCGATGCCCATTAAGGTTGTAATTTTCCCGAATTCCGAATCGGCCGGGACGTGCCACCCTTCCGGGCATAATTTGCCGGTGCTTATGGTATACCAGTTATATATCGCACCAAATTTTTCCCGGTAGGTCGCTTCATCATTATTATACCAGCAATAACCCGGGGTATACAAGGAATTCCACTCTTTTGGACCGGTAACCAATGGAATCGGGGTCCCATCATTATACCTGGTGGATTTAAGATTTTCGGTCATCCAAACCTGGGTTCCAATGGTGACGGAATGATAAAGATTTCCATCCGCATCCTTTACTGTCAGCTCTTTGCCGGCAGATTTACCCTCCTGGGCAGATAATCCAAGGCTAAATAAAATGAAGGCAATTAAATTTATGGTTCTGAGTCGCATTTATTTCTGCTTGTTTAATTATTGAAAAAATGTCCTTATGAAATCTGAAAGATGAAATGTCACGCTACGGGGGTCATCTCACATAAGGAACTGTAAAAATATAGTGGCCTGAACCGATCCGGAAAACAGAATTTTTTCCCTGAATTCCGGAGGAAATAACACCTTTTGCCTTACCTGCAGGTTGTCCGTTTACTTTTACTTCCGGGTTATTTCCCCAAGGCACCTTTACGGAAGCTTTGGTATTTGCCGGAATGGTGATCTCGAGGGTAAGGGCGTTATTTTTCACACGCCATGCCGATAATACCTGGCCCCGGATCGTATTGATACCTGCCGAAACCCAATCGAGACCTTTGGGTATGTATGGATTAATCAGGATATTTTCGTAAGCAGGTTTGGCCTCATCAATTTGTATTCCCGCCAGATAGGTATAAAACCATGAATCGATGGCGGCAGTGAGTACGATATGGTTGAATGACCCGCCGCTCCACCCTTCGGGGACTGTTGTACGTCCCCTCAGCAGGTCACTCCAGGAGGGAAATCCGTCAAGTTGTGTGAGTTGCCAGACCACATCCGATCTCCCCTGACCGGCAAGTGCATCAATCAGCGACTTTGTTCCCGGGTATCCGGTGGTAAGGTGGCCGTCATGTTTTACAACCATATCGTTAAGCAATGTTTTCAGCACCCCCTCTTCATGCCCCTCAGGGACAAGCCCGAGGCAAAGTGCATAGGCCTGCGGCGCCTGCGTCCCGTTGTCGTAGCTGTTTGCTGAACCATCGAAGAATCGTTTGTTGAAGGCCTCCTTAATCTTGTCAGCGGTCTCACTGAATCTTTTAAAGTCCTCTTTTTTATCCAGTACGCCTGCTATTTTGGCCATAATGCAGGCATCATAATAATAGAATGCAGTATTGATTGAGAGCGGAAGATTCCTGTTTCCCTTGAAGCCTTCGGCAAGAGAGAGGTGGTCACCCCATACTGATGTCTGGAGGTATCCTGGATTGAGAGGTTTTTTACGCGGAAAATCCAGGAACGGGGCAGTGATTAACCTGAGAGCCACATCGCTTTCACCCTGGTCTGCAAGATATTCCATGTAATGTACGAGCGATGAATAGTGATCCCTGAGGATCCGCTGATCACCGTACTGCACATATTGATACCATGGGATCAGCATATAGGCTGCACTCCAGATCAGATCTTCTTCGACTCCTGAGCGGGGAGCGATCATGCCGACAAGACCGGAAGGCAACTGTGTGTCCTGAAAATCACTGACCCACTTTGCATAAAATCGGGACATATCCAGATTGAGCATGGCTTCCTGGGCCGAGAGCCAGCCGTCGGCGCCCCATCCCTGGCGTTCAGCCCGCTGGGGACAGTCGGTCGGAACTCCCATTTGAAGGTTGCAGCGTTGTGACTGGACCGTACAGAAATGGATCCGGTTTATGATATCGTTCCCGCATTCAAAGAATCCTGCCGGTTTGATCCCGTTATAAATAAATTGTCCTTCGAGGTCATCGGGTGTCGGAATACCGGGATATCCCGTAATTTCGACATACTGAAAACCGTGGTATGTGAAATGTGGTTCATAGGTTTCAATCCCGTCTCCCCTGAGAATGAAATCATCCTCTGTTCGTGTCGGCCCCAGCGAGTTTCGGTTCAGTGTTCCATCCGGCAACAATGTCTCTGCAAACCTTAGTTTAATCGTTGTTCCAGCCGCTCCCCGGGCGCGAATACGGGCCCATCCCGAAAAGTTACGACCCATATCAAAAACATAGACTCCGGGTTTCGGCTCTGCAACGGCGACCGGATGGATGGTTTCATTGGAGACTTCAGGCTGCAATGAATTGGAGATCAGAATCCCTCCCGGAGATGGGACCAGGTTGGCCGGTTCCCAGTGGCTGTCATTGAATCCCTGCATATCCCAGCCAGCCTGTTCAAGTCGGGCATCATAATCCTCACCGTCATAAATACAGCTGAATGTGACGGGTCCTAACGCAGAACGCCAGCTTTCGTCAGAAATGATCCTCGAGGAGGAGCCATCCGAATAGGTAATCTCCAGCTGAAGGATCAGGCGTGGCAGGCCATACCACTGCATCCGCCAGCCCCACCACTTTTCGGGGGTATTAAACCACCCGTTTCCAAGCATCACCCCAATGGCATTCTGACCGCTCCGGAGCTCCTTGGTCACATCATAGGTATCATAAAAAATCCGTTTCTGATAATCGGTTTTTGCCGGAGAGAGTACCCGGTTGCCAATCCGTTCTCCATTCAGATGAGCTTCATAAAGACCCAAACCTGCGACAAATAGTCTGGCACGGCGCACCGGCCGGTCTATTGTGAATTCTTTCCGGAAAAGGGGGGACCTGAGATCGGCTTCCGTTTGTTTGGTATTTGGGGGAATTCTCAAATCCACTTTTGGGGTGATCTCGTCAGAACTTCCCCGCCCGATCCATTTTGCCTTCCAGTCAGAGGCATCCAGGAAGGCGGTACTAAATTTTTCACCTTTATTGTAAGCATGCAGTTTACCTGTCTCATCCTGCACCCTGACCCGCCAGAAATATTCCGTATTGGAGTGTAACGGGTGACCATTGTAGGTAATCTGTGTGGATTCTTCAGAGATGACAATGCTTGAATCCCACATATCAGGTTTGCCGGAGTTCAGTCGCTGAGCCGAAGAGGCGACCTGGATCTGGTAGGCCGTTTGCATCCGTCCTTGCCCGTCGAGCCTGACCACCCACGAAAAGCGCGGATCCTTTATGCCGATTGCATCGGCAGCGGGATTGAATTCCACGAGAAAATCATGGTTTTCCAGGGTGGAGATCCATTTCCGGTAATCCCCCTTCATCCGTTCAAGTTGTTTATCAGGATTTTCTGACCGGGCGGTGGCAATCCCTAAACTTAGAACAGGAAGCAACAGGATTAAAATTTTAATAAGTCTAAAATTATTCATAAGTCAAGGTTCGTTTGAAACAAATAGTTTTTCGGATCTTTCCGCAGGTTAGTATTCCAGAAAGATTGGTGAAACAAATATATTTAGAATTTTAAGATTGAAATGTAGTACTGACAGGTCACTTTGAAAGCTCAAGAATCCTTGTCTTTAGTAGTTTAATCCGTTCTTCCCGTTTTTCTGACCAGGTTCTGTCCTCCTTCTCAAGGAATTCAAGCAGGGTCAATGACTTTTCATAACAAATCAGGCTGTATTGCCTCTTGCCCTGTGCTTCGGTAAGGGTGGCTTCTGCAAAGAATAATTCAGCCAGAACAGTGAGGTGACCGTGCTCGTAATGATGTTCCCTGATCAACGTATCCGTCAGCTGTTCTTTGGGAATGATCTGAAAAAAAGCCGCATCGCGTCTGAGCAGTTCCATGTAACCCCTTTCGAGCATCTTTTCTGCCTGATCCAGATCCCCCTTTTTGATGAGCCCCAACAATGCGGCAATCAAATCACCGATCATCTCCACCATTCTTAAAATATAGTCTTTCTGAAACATTTTTATGCTTGTATTATATCGTTGATATAAAGCTAATTAAGATATTTTTATCGCTATTGGGTAGAAATTAGGTAGAATTTTTATAAATAAATTATTTTTTTTATTCTTCCCTTAACAATTCGTAAAACTAAGAATAAATAAAAATAGTTTGTTTTACATTTTGCTATTTAGTTGTCATAAATAAAAAAGTCTACAACTTTCGTTGTAAACTTTTTCCCTTGAGGGTTCGTGCCCGTATCCCTGTTAGTATGGACGTGATAATCCTTTTTAATATTTGTTTTTAACCCTGACGATTATAATAAAGTTGATTTAGCTTTATGGAGGCAACCATATCCCGGCCACGTTGAACCAACTCAATGGTTTGATTTTGGTAAAGGTTGGCTTGAGCTCCTCTCGTGTCGAATGTGTTGCTTGTAGAGCTCGTTCCTGATCCGAATGATTCGGATGATGATTTACTTGCATTTGTCATTACTTCGCCCATTGCTACAGCTGCAATTCCCGCGCCAATTAATAACCCTGGCGAGATACCAAACGGATTTGCTAAAGATGCTTGTAAATCCATAATTAGAACTCCTAGAGTTATCGCCATTTCTCCAACTTCTCCAATTAATTTTCCAAATATTTTTAATGCGGCGTCTCCTGCATCTTCATTTCCATTTACAAGGTCTCCAATCAAGGTACCAAGACTTGACGCTACACTTGCAATCATTTGATTAACATCTGCAGCATATGTCGCGTTAATCGCTTCTCCTAGTGCTTTTCTCCGTGCGGCTTCTTTTGCCTGAATGTCTGTTATGGCTTTTTCGCCTCTTTGAACGCTTGCCGCTACATCTGCCAACGTGTCATTTGTTTTGCTTTTATACCTATCCCAAGCGGTACACATTTCATCAATACCGGTTACTACTCTGCCGTTTATGGTTGTTTTAAGTGAGTCCCCATATTCAACCCATGCAACTGACGCGTTTTTTAAAACATTAAGCTCGTTTTGCTTTTGATTGATTAAATCTGTTTGTTTGGCTATTGCCATAGGGTCATTTGTCGGCATTGCTTCTTTAGCTGTTTGCATTGTCGTCAACTCGTTTTCAAGTCCCTTTATTGTTCCGGTATAATTTATAATTGCTTTTCCTGCATTGTTCCACTCTTCAATTTCTGCTTTTATGTCAGCTATTTTCTGCGCAATTCCTGCCCGGGTTTCAATTGTTGAATCGTTAAATTCCTCTTGATAAGCTTTTAACTTAGCCGTTAAATCGGCGTAAGTCGTTTCCTGTTTTTCTGTATCGTCCTTTGTTCCTGAATCTGAGTTTGGTGGCAAAGTTCCAAATTTATAACCCTGTTCATCTTCCCAGGTCTTTTTCCATTGTTCAATCTGGTAATCTTCGTTTGTTGCATCTTTTGAGGGGGCAAAACTAAATTTATATGCTTCGGCAACAAATTTTAAAACATTCGCTAAACCCGTTGATTTCTCAATCATTGTTCCTATCTCTCCGTTTGTTTCATATATCGCATTTTTAAACATTGTAATCCCATTACTTGCGTCTGCAGCTGCCTTTGCTTGTCCTCCATAACGACCCTCCACTACACTTAAAATTACATTTTGCGCCCCTACTATGTCGTTTGTTTCCATAAAGTTTTTAATTAGTTCTCGCTGGTCCGGGGTAAAAATCCTCAATTGACGTTGTAATAAATTAAGTCCTGCGATCGGGTCTTGAAGTGCCTTGCCTAATAGTCGCGCCATTCCTTGTAATCCTTCTCCGTCCCCTATTGCCGTAGCCATATCAAGTGCGGCTGTTTCCGCTCTTTTAAATGATTCAACACCTATATTTGAGAACGTTAGAAGTTGTGACGAAACTTCTGTTAAAATTGTATCTCCTCTAAAAAGTGAGGTGCTTTGCAATTCTTCGGCCGTTTTTTTTATCTCCTCCAAAGATTGCCCCGAAGCGTCCCCCGTGTTTTTTAAAGCTTGTGACACTTTTGCCGTGGCTCTTGCCGCTTCGTCTGCTGCATCAACACAGCCCCGAATAAATTCCTCTATTGCAATAACAGAGAATACCTCCATCATTTGTTTGCCAAGTTTTTTAACACCTTCTTCGAAAATGTCTAATTTCCCTTGCGCCGCGTTCAGTCCTGGCTCAAGTTGTGAACCGTCTGTAAAAATCCGGATAAATAAATCATTTACATCTGCCATAATTTTAAATTTTAAGTGAATTGTACCATAATTACACCCCCTGATATTGTGATATAAAAATAATCTTCTTTTATGTAATCAAATAATTAGCTCCAATCCCATTCAGGCCATTTCGATTTTAAAAATTCCCTTGTGGGGTGTTCTGCCTTTATCTTATCAAACTGATCAAATAATTCTCCCAAAAGTCTCATAACATATACTTCTGATAAAAAGAATGTTTTTGATAGTCTTAACACTATATCATCAAATCTGATTCTTTTAATTTCACTCATGTAGTAATAACGTGCAATAAGTATTTCGTTTCGGTGCTGTGTGCTCTGTTCTGCAGTTTCACCGCGTCTATATCCTAAAAAGTGTTTTTCCATTCAATCAATATTTTGTGAATAATATATTTTTATCGTAATAATCTGGATGCAAGATTGTCAACCGACCATTGACCAGGATAAACCGGTGCATTGGTCCTGGCATTGGTCCTGGTGCCGTTCCTGGTCTGATCAA
>Ga0364860_10367_pt1 | contig 30867 bp, 25 predicted proteins | sample ExccelAu500001D4_FD_206916 | JGI IMG/M metagenome (GOLD analysis project Ga0364860, IMG submission 206916) | Enriched cells from Trout Bog Lake Hypolimnion, Wisconsin, USA - BchlTB.Aug20.5000.01 .D4 | ecosystem: Environmental > Aquatic > Freshwater > Lake > Hypolimnion/Profundal zone | place: USA...
GAGTTAGCGCGTCTGCGTGGGCGAAGAAGTTTGAGCGGGTTTATCCACACTCTTGGTAAGTATCAATTCAAGCGACAATACGGTATAGCAAAGCTGCAGGAATCTGGAGATGCGTGTGACGGGCAAGCTGGAGATGATTGTTGGACCGATGCGGAGCAACAAGACTGCGGAGTTGCTGCGGCGGATTGAGACACGGCGGCAGTACGCGAAACAGTACGTGCTGCTTCTGAAGCCTAGCGCAGATACGAAGGCTGCAGCGGGGGTGGTGGAGAGTCGCAACCAGAATGGGTGCGGGAAGATGGATGCGGTGGAGTTTTTGAATACCGATCCATGGACCGTGTTGCCGTTGCTGGCGGAGACGGAGCGGCGGATAGGCAAGCGCGTGGAGTGCGTGGCCATTGATGAAGGCCAGTTTGTGCAGGACCTGTTTGCGTTTACGAAGCGGCTGCTGGAGACCGGGTACGACGTGATGGTTTCCGGGTTGGAGCTGGACTTTCGAGGGTTGCCGTTTGGGGAGATGCTGGACCTGTCTTGGCTGGTGCGGACGTATGCGGGAAATTTGACGGAGCTGGTGGCTTATTGCAGTTGCGGGGCGAAGGCACTGTATCCGCAGAGGCTGATTGATGGGAAGCCAGCGGTGTATGAGAGTCCGGTGATTATGGCCGGGGATAATTATGAGCCGCGGTGCGCGGAGCACTTTGTGCTGCCGGGGAGGCCGCATTAAACAGAGATCAGGTTTCAGGGGTCAGAGATCAGTAAAAGCTATAAATAGATCCGGAGAGCTATAAAGGGCTGTAGATATTTGTATTTCGCGCTTGAATTCAGGGACGGTTTTTAGCTCTTTGCAAGAACAACCTCAGATCCTTCGACTCCCTGCGGTCGCTCAGGATGACAGTGTATCTTCTGGGTTTGCTTTTGCGACTACAAGTTCCTCTTCCGTGGACCGCGTCTCATTGGCCGTGGCAAGGAGCGCGTCGATACGGTAGCCTGCGGACTCTACGGTTTCAAGAGCGGATGCGATGGTTGCAGCTACCTGCTCGATGGCGGCGCGGGTGAGGTGGGGGTCGATGGCGAGTTTGAGAAGCGCGGGGAGTTGGATCCACCAGAGGAGTTCTTCGTAGTGCTCGCGGAGGATGTAGGTGTGGCCCTTTGCTTCGTGCGCGCCGGTGAGCCAGCGGACGTCGGGGTCTTGCCAGAGAGTGGACACGGGGGCTAAAGCCCCTTCATTCTTGGAGGCTTTTGCGGCACGGCTGAAGTCGTGCCCTTTCAAAACATCGCCTACGGCGGCCGGGGCTGAAGCCCGTTCCGTTTCATCCGGCATTGTGCGAGGGTTGAAACCCTCGCCTCCCTCCGCAGGGGCTGAAGCCCCCGGTGTTTCTATTGTGGGATTGACGTACGGGCTGAAGCCCGTACCCTTCACGTTAAAACCCGTACCCTGCACGCTCATGTCTGTGCCCATAACGCTGAGGCCCGTACCCTTCACCGTCTCAGCGGCTGGTAAAAATGGGACCGGCTCGGAAAGTTGTGGTTCCTGGTGGGCTTCTGCTTCAACGAGGAGCAGGACTTTGATGCGGGCGGAGACGCGCCAGGGTTCTTCGCCTTCATAGCCCAGCGCGGCGAAGGCGTGAGCGAGGGGTTCGCGGAGGCGGAGACGGTCGAAGAGATCGAGGGCCGCTTGTTCGGAGTGGACGGAGTCGAAGGATTCGGCAAGCTGGGTGAGGATGCACCAGGCGAGGATGGGGCCCCAGACAGCGGTGCCCAAGGCCTGGAGGCCAGGGCTGGGTAGGACGTGGCGGGCCGCGGCGGTCCATGGTGCGCCAAGTAGACCTTCGATCACGGGCAGGCGTAGAGCGGCGCGGAGGCGCTGACGGAAGTCTATGACAACTTCTGCCGGATCGGTTGGCGGCGTGGAGATTGGACCCTGCCCCTCGCGAGCGCAACGCACGGCGTAGGCTCCCTGCGCGACATGCAAGAAGCTCTCCATCTGCGCCCAGATCAGTTCCAGGAAGTTTTTCTGGTCGGATTCAAGCTTTCTGCTGGAACCGGGAGCGGTCTCAGTGAGGTCCGTGAAGGCATTGACCATGCCGGGTTCAAGGAGGTGGCGGAGGGCATCATGAACAGGGCGGAGTTCGAGATTGACCAGTTCGTCGTTGATGTTGGGGACACCACGGCCGTTGAGGCGATCGCAGAGTCGGTCCCACGGCTGGTCTTTGGTGGCATAAAGTTCGCGCCAATCAAGAAAGACGTAGCACTGGTAGGCGTGGAGGTCGAGGGTGAGGCCGTGGTCGCGGAGATCGCCGGCGCGGCGGAGATATTCAAGGCCGGTGAGGGAGTCGCGCCAGGCCAGGATGGCGTGGCTGTTGTCGGTAAGACCGAGGCCTTCGCGGAGGCGGCGCTGGCGCAACTGGCCGGAGCCTTTGTCAGCATAAGCGGCCGAGAAGTCGATGGTGCCGTGGGTAGTGCCGTAGTGATTGTTGTAGACGACCACGGCGCGTTCGCTGCCGTTTTGATTCGAATATGCGAAGACGTTCTCGTCGACTGAGCCGTTGCCGGTGAAGAAGTCATAAAGCAGGAAGTTGGTGCTCTCGGCGAAGAGCCACCGTTTCTGGAGCAGGGGCGCGATCTGGCGTTCGTGGCGGGCCACGAGTGCGGCGTCTGGCCACTCTTCATAGCGGGGCCAACGGTACTCCATGCCGTACTTTTCCGTGAAGCCTTCGACCTGGCCGTGGCCGAACATTGGCAGGCCGGGGAGGGTGGACATCATGACGGCGACGCCGAAGCATTTGTCGCCCTTGCCAAACTGGTCGATGGTGGTTCGTTCGTCGGGATTGGACATGAAGTTGACGTAGCGCTTCATGATGTCGGGATCGAATTCGAGGGTGTTTTTCAATACTGACCGGTACTTGGCATTGTCCTCGTCGCGGAGCATGACCATGAAGGCGGAGTTGTAGACGCGGTGCATGCCGAGGGTGCGAACGAAGTAGCCTTCCATGAGCCAGAAGGCCTCGGCGAGGAGAAGTGTACCGGGGACTTCCGCGGCTACGCGATCGACGACTTCGCGCCAGAACTCGTGAGGCATGGCGCGATCAAACTCGGCCTGGCTCATGCCGTACTCGGCGCGGGAGGGGATGGCTCCACTGGCACCGGGTCCGGGGAACCAGAGGCGATGAAAGTGGCGCTTGGCCAGGGTCATGGCCGCGTCAAAGCGAATGACCGGGAAGAGGCGCGCTACGTGGAGGATGGTCTGAATGACCTGCTCGCGGACGGCGGGATTCAGGTAATCCAGCTGCGCTGTGTCGTTCCAGGGAAAGCTGGTGCCGTCGTTGCCGTGATAGATGTAGCGGGTTTCGCCACTAGCTTTGTCGCGGCGGCGGAAGACTACGGCGGCGTCGGTCTGCTCATAGTAGTGATCGTCGATCTTGATTTCGACGCGGCCATCGTGGGAAAGGTCTGGACCGTCAAAGTTGTAGGCCGGGTAGGGCTTGTCCTGCCGGGAGATAAACCAGTCGGGGTGTTCGATTACCCAGGGGGAATCGATGCCCATGTGGTTGGGCACCATGTCACTGGCGAGGCGGAGGCCGTGGCGGTAGCAGCGGTCACGGAGGTTGATGTAGGCTGGCTCGCCACCGAGGTCGTCGGCGATGGTGTAGTCGAAGAGCGAGTAGGCGGAGGCGACGGCCTCCTGGTTGCCGCAGAGCTGCTTGATAGTGCGCGACGCTCGGCTGCGTTCCCACACGCCGATGAGCCAGAGCGAGTTGATGCCACGACGGGCGAGGGTGGAGAGCTCTTCGTCAGGAATCTCGTCAAGGCGGCCAATGTGACGGCCGTAATAGCGGCTCAGCTGCGCCAGCCAGACGTAGGTGCTCTTGGCCATGAGCACTACACCGGGCATCCAGGCAGTATCGGGAGAGAATTTTTCGTATTCGTGGGCCGGATCGCCGAAGGTGGGCACCTCAGCAGTTGCGACGATTCCCTGCCCGTGCTGCTGGCGGGCACGCTCGGCGGCTGCCTTGGCCGCGGCGCTGGTGGTGCTGCCTGGAGGATTGAACTGGGTCCAGATGGCCAGCTCTTCTTCGCGGAGGATTGCGCCAGCTACGTCGAGGTACTTGTCGAGGCTGTCGCCGACGAGAACCTTCCAGTGCTTGCGAATGAGAGCGAGTTGGTCGGACAGAGATCCTGGAGCCTGGAGAGCCGGTGCCTGGAGCAGATCAAGCAAGCTTACGCCTTTGGCACCCTCGATGGGGATGAGGGGACGAGATGCAAAATAGATGGGCAGCTGCGCGGTGACCTGGCTGTAAACGGTTTTTTCTGCGAGGGTCTTCTCTTCAAAGAGTTCTTCAAAGGGTTTGAACGCCTGGTTGCGGTTGGCGGTCCAGAGGAGAAGGAGTTCCTCGAGAGCGGCGGCCTTATGGGGAGTACCTTCTGTTGCGCCTTCGAGCCACTCCTTCGGAGTGTCTTTGCTTTGGATGATTGATGAGCCGGGGAATTGCTCGACGAAGGCCAGCAGCATGGCGTTGAGCTTGTCTTCTCCGACCTGCGCGGCGAACCAGTCAATGGCGCTGGTCATGACCTCGGGGTCAAACTGCTCGCGGTAGCGGGCCATGAGCATGTGGCTGGCTTCGTCGATGAGGCCCATGGCGTAAATTGCGCCGGGGTGGACGGTCTGATCGGGGTGGTTTTTTGCATCGCGCACGAGATTCATGCGGTGCGCAAACTCGCGACAGGCGGCCATGTTGGCGAGAATTACGTTTCCTGTAAAGGAAAAGAGGGACTTCGCGAACTGGTAACGCTCACGGGCCTTGCGCGCAATGTGAAATTCCATCATCGGAGGCCGACTTCCCTCGTGCGTACTTGCTGTCCAGTTCACAATTGTCCAGTCCGGAGACTCGTTCCAGAGTTTTGGAGTTGGAAGAGTCCGGGTCTGCCATTTGGCAGGAAATAGGTTAAAAACTAAAGGTACAACATGGAGGTACAGGGCGGCTGGAACGAAGACGGATATGATTGCAGATGGGCGGGAAATCCCGAACCATATGAGACTCGTGAAGAGACGAGAGCTTGTGGGGCGTGTGACGATGAACGACTCGAAGATTGCCGAAGCTGCATCCTCCTCGAAGGCGCAGTTCCCTGCCCTGGCTTACCTGGTGAGCACGTATCCGACGCTTTCGATGGTCTTTGTGCTGCGGGAGGTATTGCAGCTCAGGGAGTTGGGATTTCGTATTGAAACGGCATCGATCAATCGGCCTGACCGGGCACTGGAAGCGCTGACGGCCGACGAGGCATCTGAAGCGAATCGCACCTATTGCGTGAAAGCGGACGGGCTGCTTGGCGCGACGGTTGCGAAGCTGCAGACAGTTTGCACGAATTTCGCTGGCTACTGGCGCGGAGTTGGACTTGCCTTTTCGCTCGCGGGGCTAGATCTGCGGCGGCTTTACTTCAACATCATGTATTTTATTGAGGCTCTGATGGTGGGCCAGTGGATGCGGCGCAAGGGATTGCGGCACTTGCATGTTCATCTGGCTTCGCAGGCTGCGAGCGTTGGGTTGTTTGTGAAGACGATCTTCGGATTTGGTTACTCGTTTACAGTGCACGGGCCGGATGAGTTTTACGATGCCGAGGGGCAGTATTTGACAGAGAAGATTGCGGCGGCGGAATTTATCTGCTGCATCAGTTCGTTTGCGCGCAGCCAGTTAATGAAGCTTTCGCCATATGCGGACTGGAACAAGTGCGTTGTTGTGCCGCTGGGGGTTGATCCGACTAAGTTTGAGCCGCGAGCTGCGCGGAGTGCACCTGCGACTTTTGAGATTTTGTGCGTGGGACGGCTGACGCCGGCCAAGGGGCAGCATCTGTTGGTTGATGCCGTGGATGCGTTGGCGCGGCAGGGGCGCAAGGTACGGGTGCGGCTGGTGGGTAGTGGACCGGACGAGGCTTCGCTGCGGGCACAGGCCGCGAGAATGGCTCATCCCGAGTGCGTGGTGTTTGAGGGAGCGATTAATCAGGACCGGATTCGGGAGTTTTACCAGGCTGCGGATATCTTTTGCCTGCCCAGCTTTGCCGAAGGGATTCCAGTGGTGCTGATGGAAGCCATGGCAATGGAGGTTCCCTGCGTGACGACGTGGATTACGGGGATACCAGAGTTGATTCGGAATGACGTGGATGGAGTATTGGTTGCGCCATCGGATTTGGATGGGCTGACAGTGGCGCTGGCACGATTGATGGATGACGAGGAGCTCAGGTTGAAGATTGGAGTTCATGGGCGGAAGCGGGTGGTGGAACGCTACGACCTGAGGCGCAATGTGGGGAAGCTGGCCGGGGTGTTTGTGGAGCGGGTTAGGCAGTAAACTGCAAATTCGCAGAAGCCCAAAAAGCAACCGCAGATTCCTCGACTCCCTGCGGTCGCTCGGGATGACAAAGTCTAAGCAATCGAGCAATCAACCTCGGCGTTAGTTGCCGTTATAGGGACTGGTCGCCACCAAGTTCAGCGGCTGTGTCAGGGTGAACAGCAGAACGGTGCCGGTTTCGAGTGTGGCTTGCGGGTGGTCCATGAGGAGATGGACGGTGACCGCGCCAGCACCCACCATTCCGCCAGCCAAAGCACCTACAGGACCGCCGAGAACGGCGCCCGTGAATACGCCCACACCGACAGCACCGCCATATTCGATGCCGTCTTTTTTGGCACGGGAGCCGGGACTGATGACGCCCTCGCCCGCAACCTTATTTTTGGAGCCGGGCGCTCCGGATACCTGCGCATAGAGCTTGAATTGCCGGCCATCCTGCAGAATCACGGTTTGTGGGTGCAACAACATGGAACTGTGGCCGCCCATTCTTCCGGGAGCAACGCGGACGATAAAGCCGTCTATCTCAGAACCGGCAGGAATTAGAACCTGTCCGCTCTGTATTACATCGGAAGCAACCCTGGTGCGGAAAGTGTCGCCAACCTGACTTTCCGATGTGGAAAGGCGCTCCAGGAGCCGGGCGCGAATCGTAGTTCCCTCAAGAAGCTCTCCGGGCCGCCCAACCGGATGGACGATGTCGCCGTCTGGATCGTCGCTATAAGGGCGGGAACTCAACTTTGGCTGCGCGGGGGACGAGGGCTGCGACGCATAAGAACGAACAGGATAAGTAGCATCCGGGGCGATTTGGACTATGCCGTCATCACCGGCAGGTGAAGGGAAATTGAAAGATGGATCGACTGAGGTGGGCCGTGAAGCAGAGTTGAAGGCGGCTGGATCCCCAGTTTGCGCTTGCGCATTGCTCGGATACTGGCTGTAGGCAGGCTGCGCGGGCGAGGGCTTCTGGATAACGATCAGTTCGTCCGGGGGAGGGTTTGACGTTCCCTGATACTGCCCGGATTGGCTTGACTCCTGCGCCCCGATTGCAACGCCGGCGGCCAACAGCAAGGCGCACACAAGAATGGACTGTCTCATCTCGGTCTCCCTTTGCGAAGACAAATCGCTGTATTGATTTGACCCGTAGTGAGCAGGAAAGTTTTGCGGATGAAATTTGCTGAGCCCATAGCGCAAAACCCTGCCAAAGTAAGCGTATCGCGGGGTTGAAGCGTGTAGGAAGCAAGGTAACCATCCGGGTGCCTTGCGCAGCACGAATCAAGAGCGTAACGGTGTGAGCAGAAATTTGGAGCCAAATGCGGCTGTGACCCGTGCCACAAGGGCTTGCAGGGCGAGATTTGCTAGAATCCGAACGGATAGAGAGATTTGTGAAATAGCTGGACGGCGAGAGGATTTTTAGATTGCACGAGCTTCTGGACACCATACAAAGCGCTGCCGGAGAAGCACTTGCAGTTGATCGCCGCCCGAAACTGAACGACCGGCTGCAGCACCGCATTATGAGGAGCGATATGACAGAGATAGTTGCAATTCGAGCCCGCGAAGTACTGGATTCCCGTGGCAACCCGACCGTAGAGGCGGATGTAATCCTCGAGAGCGGCGCACAGGGCCGTGCCATTGTGCCTTCCGGCGCGTCTACGGGCGAACATGAAGCGGTGGAGCTTCGTGACGGCGACAAGAGCCACTACATGGGTAAGGGCGTGTTGCAGGCAGTTGAAAATGTAGAGAGCGTAATTGCTCCCGAGCTCGAAGGCATGGACGCTGCCAACCAGCGCTTAATCGATCAAACGATGATTGCTCTCGACGGCACGCCAAACAAGAGCAAGCTGGGCGCGAACGCGATTCTGGCAGTCTCGATGGCCAATGCCCGCGCAGTTGCGGAGACGCTCGAAATTCCGCTTTATCGCTATCTTGGGGGCATCAATGCCTGCATTCTGCCCACACCCATGTTGAATGTGTTGAACGGCGGCGCGCATGCTGACTCGAATGTGGACTTTCAGGAGTTCATGATTATGCCGATCGGGGCAGAGCGCTTCAGCGATGGACTGCGCTGGGCCACGGAGACCTTCCATACGCTGAAGGGTGTACTGAAGAAGAAGGGCTACAGCACGGCAGTGGGCGATGAGGGCGGCTTTGCTCCTTCGCTGAAGTCGAACACTGAGGCTGTCGAGCTGATTCTGGAAGCGATTGAGTTGGCCGGTTACAAGCCAGGCGAGCAGATTTCGATTGCGCTCGATCCTGCGTCGAGCGAGTTTTACGACAAGGAAAAGAAGAAGTACGTATTCAAGAAGAGCGACAAGCGCGAGCTGAGCAGCGAAGAGATGGTGGCGTTCTGGGATAACTGGAGCCGCCAGTATCCGATCGTTTCGCTGGAAGACGGGCTGGCCGAGGACGACTGGGAAGGCTGGCGCCTGATGACGGACAAGATGGGCAGCCGGATCCAGTTGGTAGGCGACGATCTGTTCGTGACAAACGTGAAGCGCGTACAGCGCGGCATTGAAGAGGGCGTAGCCAACTCGATTCTGATCAAGCTGAACCAGATTGGAACCGTGACGGAGACTCTGGAAGCAATCGAACTGGGCCGCCGCTATGGATATACGTCGATCATGTCGCATCGCTCGGGCGAGTCGGAAGATACTTTCATTGCCGACCTTGCAGTGGCGACGGGTGTGGGCCAGATCAAGACTGGTTCGACCAGCCGCACGGATCGTATTGCGAAATACAACCAGCTTCTGCGCATCGAAGAGGAGCTTGGCTCGGGCGCGGTATACCTGGGTGTTGAAAGCTTGAACTACAACGCATAAGCACCAGGGTTTGCTTCACTACGGCAATCAATGCCAAGAGGGAGGGGATGAATTCCCCTCCCTCTTGTGTTTGCACTCGAGGGATTCGTCCACAGGGAAAGCGGTTGTGACCATGCCCACACATTCCGCCACCTTCGCAGTTTATTCTGAATACGATCCTAAGATTTATACGAGGTATATTCTCCGTGCCCAAGCGTCCCATTGTACTGACCATCCTTGATGGATGGGGATATCGCGCTGAAACTGCCAACAACGCCATTGCGCTTGCTCGCAAGCCCACTTACGACAAGCTGTTGCGCGAGTATCCGAATACGCTGATTCGGGCGTCGGAACACTTTGTTGGACTGCCGGATGGGCAGATGGGCAACAGCGAAGTGGGGCACTTGAACATTGGCGCGGGACGCATAGTGCAAATGGACATAACGCGGATAGATGCGCTGATCGCCGCGAATGAGTTTGGCAAAATTCCGAATATTGTGGCGGCCATGCAACATGCCCGCGAAAAGGGCCGGCAGTTGCATCTGTTTGGACTTTTGTCGGACGGTGGCGTGCACTCGCACCAAGAGCATCTGTACGCGCTGCTGCGCATTGCACGCGAGCATGGGTTGACGCGAGTGTTTGTGCACGCCTTCATGGACGGGCGCGACACGTCGCCTACTTCTGGCGCGGAGTTCGTTGAGCAACTACAGGCCAAGATGCGTGAGTACGGCGTAGGCAAAGTGGCCTCGATCAATGGCCGCTACTATGCGATGGACCGCGACAAGCGGTGGGAGAAAGAGCGCAAGGCATTTGATGCCATGGTTACGGGTAAGGCCGAAGGCGGCTCGTATTCGGATCCGGTTGCGCGCATCAAGGCTTGCTATAACGCCGGTATAACGGATGAATTCCTGGTTCCATTTGTGGTGGTTGATGCGGCAGGCAAGCCGGTGGGCCAGATTCGCGATGAGGACGTTTGCATCAACTTTAACTATCGCGCCGACCGTGCGCGGCAGATTACGCGCGTGCTGGCGCGCGAGAGTGGGCTGAATAAAGTTGGCGGCAAAGACCTGGACGGGTGGGAGTCGCTGGACCAGGAGATACCGCGGTCCGAGGTTCCGAAGAACCTTCTTTACCCTTGCATGACGCAGTACGACAAGCTTTATGACTTGCCGCTGATTATTCCTCCGGAGTCGATGGACAACATTCTGGCGAACATTCTGTCCGCGCATCAGCTAAAGAATCTGCGCGTGGCGGAGACTGAAAAATTTGCGCACGTGACGTACTTCTTCAATGGCGGCATTGAGGTTCCCTTTGCGGGTGAGGAACGCGCGCTGGTTCCTTCACTCAAGGTTGCGACCTATGATCTGGCACCGGAGATGCGGGCCGAGGGCATTGGAGACGTGATTGTGAAGGCAGTGAACGACACAGCCTTTGACCTGGTGATTGCGAACTTTGCTAATGCGGACATGGTGGGACACTCCGGTCAGTTGGAACCAACGATTAAGGCGGTTGAAGCGGTGGATGCGCAACTGAGCCGGATCTACAAGGCAATAAGGGAACGCAATGGTGCCTGGCTGATTACGGCTGACCACGGCAATGCTGAGATGATGGTGGACCCGGTGAGCGGTGGCCCGCACACGGCGCACACGACCAACCCAGTACCCATGATCTATGTGGCCGAGGACGGACCCCGATTCCGGATGAGGCCGGATGGTTCGCTGCGAGACATCTCGCCGACGATTCTGAATCTTCTGGACCTGGGACTTCCCAAGGAGATGACGGGCGGCGACCTGCGGATTCCACTCTCAAAGTGATACAAAGGTAGGCGATTGGGCTTGGCCTTTTTTGGTGCAGTTTTTTGCGAGCCCTCCAAGTAAGATTTTCGGAGGTTAGACCGTGAAAGCACCATTCGGGACCAAGCCCTTATTCCATCTGCCTGCGTTCGCGATCTACATTCTGTATGCGTTTTTTGGCTTTGTTTGCGGCTACGTGGTCACGATCCACCAGCGCAACTCACTTCCCTGGGAGGTCAGAAACGAGCATTTGCAGATTGCCGGGGACGCACCGCCCGAAGTGCGCGCGGGAGTGATCAAGACACTGAGTACGCTGCAGGATGGCTACATTGAGCGTAACCCGAAGAACCTGGACAGATACATGAGCCGCCTTTTCCCGAAGGATGGCAATGTGATTTTTCAGGGGACGGATGGCGAATGGGTACGGAGCTATGCGTCTGTCGCGGATCTTGTTCAGGCAGATTGGCATAACTGGGGAGATCTGCGCTTTGTGACTGACCGGGCGGTCGTGTGGTCGTCTGGAAGTGTGGCATGGGCAGCGACCGTAGGAGTGGTGCACTTCAAGTGGTCTGATCGTCCAGTGCGCCTATCGGCAATTATGGTCCATGAAGGCGATGAATGGCTCATTCACGAGTTGCAGATTCAATACGATGATCGCGATCCGGGCTTCAGAGAAGTCTTCTGGTCGGATTCGAGCAGGCGGACGCTCAAGCTGATTATTGATCGCCTGGCTGGCCACGCTCCAAGTTTCTGAAAAAGCATGAAGCGAAGATACAAAGACCTCCTCAGAGGGAGGCCTTTGCGAGTGATTCGAATCTGATTTGCCTTAACGAGGTCGAAGCGATTTGATGGCAGCTGGCAGGCGTGCTTCAATTTGTTTGGCGCTCTCCATGGCAATACCGCCCAAGTAGGAGGGGGCCGGAGTGGCCAGCAGGACCAATGCCAAGGCAATCACCGAGAAGCAGAGTCCAGCGAACCCGGCTGAGAAGAGCATATGGTACATGTCATAGATGTCCAAGCCGAGGATCTTGAAAGCAACGTGCTCAAGGGGTTTGATGTGCTTGAGCACCGCAAGAGCGAAGAGAAAGAAGAGAGCTGCCAGAGAGGTGAGCACCGCCAAGGTGCCATCCAGGCTGCGATGGAACTTCTGCCTGGCGCTGCAATGGACACATTCTACAAAATGGCTTTCGTAATCCCGGCGCATCTCAGGGGAAATGCCTGAAATGTCATACCGCCAGCTTGCCAGGATTGCGCCTACGACTCGGTCCGTACATCTGGTTCTTGCCATAGACATTTGACTCACTTTGCAAAGGAATTGTTAGAGCGCATTGAATGCTGCGCGATTATCTGGCTACGAAAAGACCTGAGTCCTGGATGATTTACTTCCCTCAACGGTTTCAGTAAATCTCACGCCAAAACTATGCAGGGGAAACTTCTCCCTGACTTGCTTTTCGCTAATGCTATCCAGAAAGAAACCTTTGTATGTCTAACTATTGTAACGCCAACGAACTAAAAATAGATAGCGTCAAGAGGAGTGTGTTGCTCGGCAAGTAACAGGCGGTTGGCCAGAAGGCAGGCCCTGCCCTGAAGCGCTCGCTCCGCTGTAACCCTAGCCAAGGCAGGGAGGTTATTGCTTTCAGATAGATGGCCGAGGATGACGTAGGCGGCATTGCCATCGTAGTCACCAGAAAGGTACTCCGCCGTAGCATCGTTGGAAAGATGGCCGACGCGGGACAGTACGCGCTGCTTTACCTGCCAGGGGTAGGGGCCATCGCGGAGCATTTCCAGGTCATGGTTGGACTCCAGGAGAAGCAGATCCACGCCTTTGAGCTGGGCCTTTACGTTGGGGGGAATGTAGCCGAGGTCGGTTGCCAGGGCCATTCGGACCCCTTCCGCCTTGCAGACAAACCCGACGGGGTCGGCAGCATCGTGGGGAATTGTAAAGGGGCTGATGGAGATGTCGCCGATCTCGAACGCCTCTCCGGGGCGAAAGTATTCGACAGCTGGAAGCCACGTTGGATCTTCTTTGCGGGAGGGAGGCTTGTCCGAAACGGGATTAGGAGTGCCGGTCTGGTTTGCCGAGATTTCATCAGTCAGCTCGTCCGATGAAGCAAATACCTCATCCTCCGGCTCATCCTGCTCGCCCTCCGCCGAGGAGGCGTCGAGTTCGGCTTGGCGCTGGGCGGCCTGCTCTCTGCTTTGCACAAGCCACTGGGCGTAGGTCATCTGGCGACGCGGGGAAAGATAGCGCATCCAGGCGCGGTGGGTGGCTTCCGTAAAGTACACCGGGATGCCCAGTTTGCGAGCTGTCACCGAAAGCCCGTTGATATGGTCAGAATGTTCATGAGTAATGAGGATGGCATCGAGGCTTTCAGGGGCTTCACCGGCCATGGTCATGCGGCGGAACAGTTCGCGGCAGCTCAGGCCTGCGTCCACGAGAATGCGTGTACGGCCGCCGGAGACAACGGTACTGTTCCCTTTCGAGCCTGAGGCCAAAACCGTGAAACGAACCATGCTTTGAGCATACAAGGATGGCAGGCGAGTGGGGGGGGCGATAGACGCCACCGTACGCCCCTGCCAGTTCTTAGTGGGAGAACGGCGCACTTGCAGGGAGTGTAATGGTGATGACAGTCCCCCGCCCGGGATTGCTCACCACATCAAAGCTGGCCAAGTCTCCATAGAGTACTTCGAGGCGCTCCCGCACATTCTTGATGCCGATGCCGGCACCGGAACGTTTGAGGGCTGAGACAGGGCGAGTTCCCATGCCCACGCCATCGTCGATCACTTCGATCAAAACCTGGTCGCCATCGATGCGGCTACGGATGGTAACTGTCCCGCCATGAATGCGTGGCTCCAGCCCGTGCTTGATGCTGTTCTCGATGAGCGGCTGCAGCAGGATGCTGGGGACAAGAATATCGAGAGTTTTTGGGTCGATCTCTCTGGCAATCCGGAGTTTGTCAGGCCCAAAGCGCACGACTTCGATGTCGAGGTAGTCGTCGGTGAACTGCAACTCGTCGCGAAGAGGGACGTAGGTATCGTGATCTTTGAGGAGCGCACGGAGGATATTAGCCAACTTAACGGTCATGACGCGCGCCATCTCGGGCTTGCTGCGGACTAGAGAAGCAATAGAATTCAGGGTGTTGAAGAGGAAATGCGGATTGATCTGACGTTGCAGCGCATCGAGTCTGGCCTCAAGCAATAGACGCTTCTGTTCTTCGAGGGTCATCTCAGTACGCAAGGCGTTCCAGACCTTCAAGGCAACGCCAACAGTAATGGGCGCGCTGAGGCAAACCAGAACCTCAACCCATAGGGAATCAGATACAAGCGAGAAGAGGCTATGCGGGAATTCCCGAGCGAGCCAGAGGCGGCAGGCCTCGGCGGCAGCAATGACAAACAACATGAGGAATTGGTGATCGACACGTCGGCGGCGAAAAATGCGCCGAACCCAGCGGTAGAGGCTGAGGTCAATGAAGGGCGTAAAGGACCAGACTTCTTCCTTATCGACAAAGCGAGTAAAGAACCCTGCGAGTAAACCCAGGGAGGCATTAAAAGGAAGAGTGAGGAATTCGTGGTGCAACACGGCCGGGAGAGAAAGAACGATGCCACCGAGCATGGCCCAGCCAGGACCAATGAGCAGACCAAGTAGCACAGTGGTTTCAAAGGAGATATCGGCGGCGAGGAAGTTGGGAACGACAAGGCGAATCCAAACACCGAGCGTGAGCGGAATAAGAAAGAAGGCCAGCAGAGCCAGGGTCTGGCGGCGACGACGCTGCTCAGCAAAGAAGAGCCTCCTGAAGCTGGTGGATCGCGCCAGGATGCTGGCTACCGAAGCTACCACGCCCAATTTGACGAGCATGGTGATGAGAATGAGTTTATCCGTCACCCCATCAATGTATCGCGCCGGGGGGTTGTGGGTGCTGATGTGCGGAGCAATTTTGCGGTAGAGCGATTTTTTTGGGGGTCAGATCTCATGCTGTGTGACGGAGAGCGTGCTGATAGCTCGTGACTCCAAGTAAAATGAACCTATGGCGTTTGCAAGCGTGCACAAAGTAGCGGAGGCAGAGTTTCCCACCCGCTGGGGGGCCTTTCACATTCTGGGGTTCGAGGGCCATGCGGCAGCAACGCGGGACGACTGTGTTACGGCTGCTGAGCCCGAGGAGTTGGTTGCGCTGGTCATGGGCGACATTTACTCAAGCGCTCCATTGGTGCGGATTCACTCCCAGTGCCTGACGGGCGACGTATTTGGTTCGCTGCGCTGCGATTGCCGCCTGCAGTTGGAACTGGCTCTGGCTAAGATCAGCGAAGCGGGTGCAGGAATCCTGCTTTATGAAGAGAAGGAAGGACGCGGGATTGGCCTGATGGCCAAGCTCAAGGCGTACGAGTTGCAGGACAGCGGCCTGGATACCGTGGAGGCAAATGTTCAGCTGGGCTTTGCCGCCGACTGCCGCGGATACGAGATGCCCGCTGAGGTCTTGCGGCTCTTGGGCGTTGGCCAGGTACGGTTGATGACTAACAATCCCGAAAAAGTAGCAGCCATGGAGTCTGCGGGAATCCAGGTAGTGGAGCGCGTCTCTGCCGAGGTGGAGAGCCAGGAGACCTTTGAGCGCTACCTGAGAACCAAGCAGGAAAAGATGGGGCATATTTTTGAACATGTTTCCAGCTTGAAGGAACCCTAACTGCCCCCCTCACCCTCAGCACCCGCGAACAGTGCATTGGGATAAATCAACCTATTTCAATACAGGTGCAATCCTGCTTGGAATTCGCTGATGGATTGCAAGTCCTTCAGGTCCAGAGTGTGGAAGGCGCAGTTTCCCGTTCACGCTAATGATCAGATAGTAAAAGCCGATAGTCCCCTCTTCAAAAGAAACACAATAAGTTCAGCACATTCGAGTGGATGGAAATGATTGCACCATGCTACAGAAGTTCTATAGGATTCGATCGACTATCCGAAATTCTTTGAGGTGATATGGATTCCAACACTGCCGGCCCAGCAGCAGCTGGGACGAAGGCTGTCGCAGACTCTTCCCTGTTTTTTTTTGGTGCAATTGGGCTGGTCGCGATCGGCGTCACGTATCTGCTCAGGACGAACGCCTCCACAGGCAGCTGGGCGCAGGGCTATGACCCCATGGGACACTGGTGGGTATCTACGGCGCTGGCAGGGATGCCTATTCTGGTACTGCTGGGCGCAATGGCAGGCCTGCGACTGAAGGCTCATGTAGCTGCTGTTCTGGGCTTGTCCACAGCTTTGGCGGTTGCGGTGTTGGCCTTCCATATGCCAGTGCGGTTGGCGCTGACTGCGGCCACAGATGGGGCGGCATACGGAACATTCCCAATTTTCTGGATCATTCTGCCGGTCATATTTCTTTACAACCTGACGGTTAAGACGGGCACCTTTGTGACCCTGCAGGAGAGCCTAGCCAATATTACGGACGATAGCCGCTTGCAACTGGTGTTGATTGCTTTTGCGCTTGGGGCATTTTTTGAGGGCACGGCAGGGTTTGGTACCCCGGTGGCGGTGTGCGGCTCAATCCTGATCAGCCTTGGATTCCGGCCGCTACAAGCAGCGTGCCTGACGCTCCTGGCGGATACAGCGCCGGTGGCGTTTGGGGCGTTGGCAATCCCTGTTGTTTCTCTTCATGCCATCACGGGGCTGGATACCAATTTGCTTGCAAGAACCATCTCAGCGATCCTGTTTCCGTTTTGCATGCTGGTGCCTTTCTGGGTTGTGTGGGCATTTGTGGGCCTTAAGGCGACGCTTGAAGTTTGGCCGGCAATTCTGTTGGCAGGCGGTACTTTCGCGGTTACACAGCTACTGGTGACTACGTTTATTGGGCCTACGCTTGCCGCAGTGATTGCAGCCACAGTAACGATTGCCGTGCTGGTGACTTTTTTGCACTTCTGGAAGCCACGGCGCATACTCAATGCCCACGGCGAAGATGTAACGATCCATGCAAGGCGAAGTTTTGAGCATAGCGGCGGGAAAATATTCAAGGCCTGGATGCCGTGGCTCGTTCTTTGCATTGTTCTGTTTGTGTGGGGGTTGCCGCAGTTCAACCAGTGGATGGACTCGGCGACAACGATCAAGTTTGCTGTTCCGGGATTGAATAACGTGGTAGAGCGAGTGCCACCGGTGGTGGCCAAGCCAACCACAGAGGCCGCCGTCTATACCCTGAACTGGCTTACGGCAACGGGTTCCGGGCTTCTGGTGGCAGCCATCCTTGCTGGAAACTTGATGGGGCTTAGGCTGAAGGCACTGGTTGCCGAGTTCTTCCGCACACTGTTTCACCTGCGTCTGACGGCTGTGACCATCGCGGCGATGATGGCCATTGGGTACGTGACGCGCTATTGCGGGCTGGATGCGACCATGGGTCTGGCATTTGCGCGTACAGGATCACTGTATCCGTTTTTCGGAACGCTGATTGGATGGCTGGGTGTGGCCAGTACGGGATCAGACACCTCTTCCAATGTTCTGTTTGGAAGCTTGCAAACCATGACGGCCAGGCAGATTGGGGTTTCCCCTCTACTGATGGCGTCGGCCAACGCAGGTGGCGGTGTGATGGGGAAGATGATTTCTGCTTCTGGAATTGTGGTGGCGAGCACTGCGACAGAGACTTATGGGCAGGAAGGGACGATTCTGCGCTTTGTCTTTCTGCACAGCTTTGCTTTAGCTGCATTGACAGGAATCCTGGTGTATTTGATGGCGTACGTGGAGCCGTTTACGCGACTTGTGGCGCATTGATTGCTGGTGACAAGCAGTTGAACGCCGATTCTAACGCGGTGCTAAAAAGAATCGGCGTTCTACTTAGCCGGCATGAAGCAGGAAACTAAACAGAACGCCGAAAATGTTATAGAGAACGCTGGTTCTTATGCCCGCAGCCAGTCCTTGGCTTTCTGAATGATTACGTCTCGGCTTACGTCGGAGATGGCTTCGGTCAACGGCAACTGTTTGGGGCAGGCCTCAACGCAGTTCTGTGCGAAGCCGCACTCCTGAACACCGCCGTCGCCAGCCAGGGCACGGAGGCGCTCTTCCTTGAATACCTTGCCGGTTGGGTGATTGTTGAAGAGTTTTACCTGAGCTATGGTAGCGGCACCGACGAATCCAGTGTCCTGATTGAACTGCGGACAAACTTCCATGCAGCAAGTGCAGGAGATGCAGTTCGACAGGGGATAATTGACTTCCTGTACCTGGGGGAAGACGCGCGGGCCGGAGCCGAGGTCATAAGTTCCATCCACGGGCACCCAGGCCTTGACGGCCTTGAGATTCTCGAAGAGCACTGAGCGGTCGACCTGGAGATCGCGCACGAGCGGAAACTTGGAGAGGGGCTCAATCTTGATGGGCTGCTCGAGGTTGTCAACGAGGGAAGAGCAGGCCATGCGTGCCTTGCCGTTGATCCTCATGGCGCATGAGCCGCAAATTTCTTCGAGGCAGTTTGAGTCGTACGTGATGGGCGTGGTGTCGCGGCCATCGGCGGTAACCGGATTGGCCGCAATCTCCATCATCGCGGAGATGACGTTCATGCCTGGACGCCACTCCAATTCAAATTTCTCCCACACGGCGGGCGCATCGGGGCTGGCCTGGCGCTTGATTTCGAATTGAACCGTCTTGGTTGCCATTTAAGCTAGTCTCCCTTTGTGCCTATTTCGCTGCATCGTAACGGCGCGGACGCGGCTTGATGAATTGCGTGTCCACTTCTTCGAGTTCAATGCGAGGTCCGGCAACTTCGCCGGTAAAGCTCGCCTTGGTTGTCTTGAGGAACTTCTCGTCATTGCGATCGGGGAAGTCCGGCTTGAAGTGAGCGCCACGCGATTCATCGCGCATGAGCGCGCCAAGCGTGATGCAGCGCGAGAGTTCCAGCATGTTCTTTAACTGGCGAGCGAAGGCGAAGCTGGTGTTGGCCCATTGGGTACGATCGCTCAGGTTTACGTCCTTGAAGCGCTCAAGGAGTTCGACAACCTTCTCGTCTGCCTTCTTCAGTCCCTTGTTGTAGCGGATGACGGTGGCATGCTCGGTCATGGTGCTGCCGAGTTCGCGCCAGAGGCGGAAAGGATTTTCTGTGCCCTTGTTGTTAAGCAACTTACCGTTGATCTCCGTTTGACGGGCCAGCTCGGCAGCGTGGCCGCCGTCGCCTTCCGCAGGAGGAAGGGCCTTGGCGTAAGCCAGCGCATTGGGGCCGGAGATGAAGCCACCGTAGATACAGCTAACAAGCGAGTTTGCGCCGAGACGGTTTGCGCCGTGGTACTGGTATTCACATTCCCCTGCGGCAAAGATGCCGGGGACGTTGGTCATCTGGTTGAAGTCCACCCAGAGACCACCCATGGTGTAATGCATGCCTGGGAATATCTTCATGGGGACATCGTGCGGGTCTTCGCCTACGAATTTCTCGTAGATTTCGAGGATGCCTCCGAGCTTGCGGTCGAGTGTGGCGCGGTCAATGTGAGAGAGGTCCAGGTAGACCATGGGCTGGCCGTCCAGCCCCAACCCCTCCTCGTAGACCACCTTAAAGATGGCGCGTGTGGCTACGTCGCGAGGGACGAGATTGCCATATTTCGGATACCACTCTTCGAGGAAGTAGAAGCGGTCAGACTCAGGAATCTGCTTGATGGGGCGCTTGTCGCCAGAAGTTCGGGGAACCCAGACACGGCCACCTTCACCGCGGGCCGACTCCGACATGAGGCGGAGTTTGTCTTCGCCAGGAATGGACGTGGGGTGAACCTGGATGAACTCACCATTGGCGTAATAAGCGCCCTGCTGGAAGATGGCAGATTGCGCCGAGCCCGTGCAAACCACAGAATTCGTGCTTTTGCCGAAGATGGCGCCAATGCCGCCGGTGGCCAGTATGATGGCGTCTGCAGGAAAGCTACGAAGTTCCATGGTGCGCAGGTCAAGGGCAGTGATGCCTCGCGCCTGGCCTTTGGAGTCGAGTACAGCGGAGAGAAACTCCCAGCCCTCATACTTCTTGACCTTGCCGTCGGATTCGTGGCGGCGGACCTGCTCGTCGAGGGCGTAGAGAAGCTGCTGGCCGGTGGTGGCGCCCGCAAAAGCAGTGCGGTTGAAGAGTGTTCCGCCGAAGCGGCGGAAGTCCAGCAGGCCTTCTGGGGTGCGATTGAAGGGCACACCCATGCGATCGAGAAGATCGATAATGCCCGGAGCTGCCTCGCACATTGCCTTGACTGGCGTCTGGTTGGCGAGGAAGTCACCGCCGTAGATAGTGTCGTCAAAGTGCAAAGCGGGCGTGTCGCCTTCGCCCTTGAGGTTCTTGGCAGCGTTAATGCCGCCCTGGGCGCAAACCGAATGCGACCTTTTCACGGGAACGATGGAAAACAGGTCGACCGTGCCGCCGGCTTCCGCGATCTTGATGACTGCGGCCAGTCCCGCCAATCCACCGCCAACCACGATGATTCTAGGTGTTGCCATTGAGTCTTCCTTTTCCAGAGATCAAGGGTCAGAGATCAGAGATCAATGACCTGTTTCCGGCCCGCGCATTGTTCGCGGCCTTCGAGTTTCATCCGTGTAAAACGCCTGCAAAAGCATTGGCACTCACGGTGGTGGGAGGCGTGATGTTCTCAGGCACATTGGGGTACTTGCCGCCAACGAAGGCCCAAATACCAGCGAGGCCCATAACAGCGAGGACCAAGCCGAGACCAAAGCAGGCGAAGCCAAAGCGCTTGCGAGCGGTTTTGCCGGGAGTAATGCCCCACTTGGCCGCGAAGAGCCATACACCGTAAGAAAAATGCCAGCAGATGGCGATCATGGCAATCACGTAGAAGGCCAGCATGAACGGGTTCTGAAGCTCAACCTGTACCTTATGGAACGACGCATAAGGATTCTCCGGAAGCATGATTCCGGAGAAGCGCTGCCGGTAGACGTGCTGGGCGATGTACACGAAGGCAATCAACCCGGTGTAGCGCTGGGCAACATACATCCAGTTGCCGGACCAAGGGTAGTAAATGACATTCGACTTACCGCGCAGCCAGATGTAAACGCCATAGAGCGCGTGGTACAGGATGGGGAGGAAGATGAACGTCCACTCGAGAACGCGCACCAGCGGGAGGCTGTTGAGGAACTTAACCTGCGCGCCGTAGGCGATGGGGCCCTTGAGGGCTTCAAAATTCGAGAGCAGGTGCTCAAGCAGGAAGGCGCCGATGGGAATGACGCCAAGCAAGGAGTGCAGCTTGCGCCAAACAAAGCTGGTTCCCTGCCCTGCGCGTAAGGGCTCTACGCCGGGATGAAGAGTGGGCGTAGCAGGGGTATGAGCAGTTGCCATGATGATCGAGGCTCCTAAAATCAGTTCCAGAATCCACTTGCCCTTTTTCAGAGCTTTAAAAGGTGGCATTTACTTAATGAAAATGCCACTCGACAATTTTGGCCCCGGATTACATCAATTCTGGAACCGATGTCGGCACCGGGGCAGTTTGCCGCTCCGGCTTGCGGAAGATTGCAGTTTCAAATAGAGGGACGAAATAATCCTTGTGCGTACCCCTTGCATTATTCGTGTCCTACATCACCTGCGTCAAGGCGCTGCGCACACAAAGCATAGTGTGAAAGCAGAATTCGCCGGAGCAGCAGGCGCAGACTAGGCATGAACCGGAACCTGTTCTCGCTCTGCAATAGGCACAACATTGCGGGAACGCGGACCGGTGTAGATCTGGCGCGGGCGAGCGATCTTCTGCTCCGAATCCGTGACCATCTCCTGCCACTGCGCAAGCCAGCCAACCGTGCGCGGAATGGCGAAAAGTACGGTAAACATCTCGGGCTTGAAACCAATGGCCTGGTAGATGAGTCCGGAGTAGAAATCCACGTTTGGATATAGCTTGCGGCTGATGAAGTATTCATCCTGGAGAGCGATACGCTCCAGTTCCAGCGCAATCTGGAGCTTGGGATTGGGGCCTGTAACTTCAAAGACCTGTTCGGCGATTTTTTTGATGAGGGTGGCGCGCGGATCAAAATTCTTGTAAACACGATGCCCGAAGCCCATCAACCTGCCCTTGCCTGCTTTGACGCTCTGAATGTAAGCGGGAATGGCGTCAATGGAGTCAATTTCGTCCAACATTCGGATCACTTCTTCATTGGCTCCTCCGTGCAGCGGACCGGAGAGTGCCGAAGCAGCCGAGGCAAGGCAAAGATAGGGAGTGGTTAGTGCGCTGCCGACCGAGCGCATGACAGCAGTGCCGCAGTTCTGCTCGTGATCCGCATGCAGGATGAAGAGCACTTCAAGCGCGCGGGCCAGCACTGGGTTGGCCGCATACTTGGGTTCTACCATCCTCCACAACATGTTCATGAAATTTTCCGTATAGCTCAGATCGTTATCCGGGTACACGTAAGGAAAGCCCAGGCTGTGCCTATACGACATGGCGGCAATGGAAGGCATCTTGGCAATGAGGCGCTTGATCTGCAGGAGGCGGTTTTGGGGATCCTGAACCTCATGGGCATCCGGATAAATGGAGGCTAAAGCCGCGACGGTGCTGATGAGCATCGACATAGGGTGGGCATCGTGGCGAAAGCCCTCCATGAACTTCTTGGTGCTCTCGTGCAGCATAGTGTGGTGCGTAATTTCATAGACCCATTCATCGAGTTGAGCGGCCGTAGGCAATTCGCCGAACAGCGTAAGGTAGGAAACTTCAAGAAACGTGCAATGCTCGGCCAGTTGCTCAATGGGATAGCCGCGATACTCCAGAATTCCGCGATCGCCATCGATGAAAGTGATGTTGCTGCGGCAAGATGCGGTATTCATGAAAGCCGGGTCGTAAAGCATCAAGCCAAAGTCGTCGTCACTGGTCTTGATTTTGCGCATGTCCATGGCCCGGACAGTTCCGTCTTCGATGGGGAGGGTGTAGGTTTTATCGGTGCGGTTATCGGTGACGGTAAGAGTGCTGGACGGCATGAATTTTCTCCTGCTGTACTCAATGAGTAAGTTTGGGGTGAGATGCTCCAAATCACAATAGAACGCGGGGCATACGGTTTGACTGTGCGATCAATCACATCACTTTTAATAAGTGCCTGGATCAACTCTCTCGATTCGAGTTTGTTCTTCGAGTTTTGCACATCGTCCGTGCCCGCACAATCCGCTCGACTGCGCTACCACGGTAGCGTCAGGACTGGAGGATGGTCAATAAAGCGGCGATGGCGCGGCCCCGATGACTGAGGGACAGCTTGGTTTCGAGGTCAATTTCGGCCATGCTGCGGTCCAGTTCCGGCAGGAAGAACAGGGGGTCGTATCCAAAACCACCAGTGCCGCGAGGCGCATCGAGAATAACCCCCTCGACTACGCCATCGGCGGTAGAGACCAGCACCCCATCCTGTGCGCAAGCCAGTACGCAGCGGTAGCGTCCAGTCCGGAGTGGAGGCTTCACACCTGACATGCGCTGCAACAGGAGCATGTTGTTCCAGACATCGGTGTTGTCGTTGGCATCGGGAGAGTCCACTAGCCCGGCATCGGCGGCAAAACGCGCAGATCGGACGCCGGGAGCGCCGTCCAGCGCGTCCACCTCCAGCCCGGAATCGTCTGCCACAACCAGCTTGCCCGGCGCAAAGCGAGAGTAGTAAATGGCTTTGAGCGCGGCATTGGAGGCAAAGGTGTCTCCATCCTCTTCGGGCGCGGGAATGTCTTTCAACCCCGGAAGCGGTTCAATTTCAACGGAATGGGCTTGGGCGGCGGTACGGAAGTCGCGCAGCTTTCCCTGGCTGGAGGTGGCGGCGAAGAGACGGATGGCCATGGTGAAAGTGTAACGGGCGGCACCGATCAAGGCATCGGGAGTTCCATATCGAGACCGAAGGATACGAGATCGGCGCGCAGCTTATCCACATCTGTAAACAGTATCCCCTTGATTCCTAATGCGTTTGCGGCCTCAATGTTGGGAAGCTTATCGTCGAGAAACAAGGCCTCTTGCGGCATCACATTCAGCTTTTCCAGAGTATGGAGATAGATGGCAGGATCGGGCTTGGCGGCACCGAGCTGGTAGCTCCAGACGAGGAGGTCGAAACGCGAGAACCAGTGGAACTCATTGGAGATCCGTTGATGCACATGATCGCCCATATTGGAGAGGATGGCCGTCAAGAAGCCTTTCTTCTTCAACTCCTGCTGCCAGGCAAGGATGGGCAGGTTCTCGGTGGTCCACATCCAGGCGTCTGAATCGTTGAGATCATTGATCTGCTCGTCGGTCAATTTGAGGCCCGTTTCGGCGCAGATTTTCTGCCAGTACTGGAGGCCGGTGAGTTTGCCAGAGTCGTAGGCCTGCCTGTTGGCCCAATAGGGGGCGAGCAGCCGCTCCTCGGTTAAGCCAGTGATCTTCAAGATGTTGTTGAACGGTATGGTTGCCGGAGGACCGGTCAAAACCCGCCCGTAATCAAACACAACTGCACGCAGAGCCAAATCAAACTCCTCTGAGGCCCATGTATTGTGGAAGGGGCACCTCTGTCTATTCTGCACGATGCACTTGTGCGCAAGCGGAGATGCTGATCACGCTCATGGGTGATGTTCATGCGTTTTTCTCAAAGGACCAACTGGAACACGGAAGAGAGCGAACTGGCGCGCGCGCATCGCGAGCGCAGGCATGCTGGATGGCCGATAGCAGACCTTACCGCATCGAATCCCACCCATTGCGGGTTTGAATTCCCTACGGATCTTCTTGCCGTTCTGACCGACCCTGGAGCATTGGATTACGACCCTCAGCCACGTGGCAGTTTTCGCGCTCGCGAGGCGGTTTGCGCCTACTACGCCTACCATGGCGCTGCCATTGACCCAAGCCAGGTGATCCTAACCACCAGTACGAGCGAGGCTTACAGCTTTCTGTTTCGGCTGCTCTGTGATCCGGGCAGCGAGGTACTGATTCCTCAGCCAGGCTATCCACTTTTTGACTTCCTTGCGGGCCTGGATGACGTGCGGCTAAGGAACGCTCCGCTTATTTACCACGAGGGCTGGCAGATCGACATTGAAGGGCTTCGGCGGGCTATTACTGCGGAGACACGGGCTATTGTCGTGGTCCACCCTAACAATCCTACGGGGCACTTTACGAAGCCGTGGGAATGCGAAGAACTCCGCCGCATCTGCCTCGCGTTCGATCTCTCGCTGATTGTGGACGAAGTGTTTCTGGATTACGGAATCGGGCACCGGGGAGCGAGCTTTGCGCTGGGATTGGAAGGGGTTCCGGTGTTTGTGGTGAGCGGCCTGAGCAAAATTGCAGGGCTGCCGCAGATGAAAGCGGCCTGGATTTTGGCCACGGGACCTGAGCGGGAGCAGTGTCTCGACCGGCTGGAAGTCATTGCCGACACATTTTTGTCTATGAATGCGCCTATCCAGTGCGCGCTGCCCAACTGGCTTGAGAGGCGCGACGAGATACAGGCCCAGATTCGAGAACGGGTCGCGCAGAATTTAATCGATCTTGACCGCCAGTTAGCCGACCTGCCGATAGTCCGCAGGCTGAAAACAGAGGCCGGGTGGTACGCGGTGCTCCGCATCCCTGCCATTGCACCCGACGAACAGACAGTGCTGGCACTTTTGGAGCGAGGGGTATGGGTGCATCCGGGCTACTTTTTCGGGCTTCCGGATTCTGGCTGGCTGGTGGTGAGCCTACTGGCAGAGGGAGCGGAATTCAGTACCGGAGTAACCCATCTCATTGCTTATCTTCGAACGCATCAAGGTAGTAACAAATCGGACATATCGGGTTAGGTTTCACTTTAGGTTCGGGGATTGATTGGCAGATTCTAAAAGCCTTGCTCTAATGGCCGCAAATTATCACCTTATGCGGACATAGGGGTTGAGCCTGCGCTCCTGTCCGATGGTGGTAGCTGGTCCGTGGCCAGGTAGAACTTCCGTATCGTCGGGCAAGACGAGCAGGCGCGATTGGATGGAGTCGATGATCTGGTCGAGGTTGCCACCGGGCAGATCCGTGCGCCCGATGCTTCCGGCAAACAAAGTGTCTCCAGCAATGAGGAGTTTGAGGGGCGGGAAATGCAGACAAACTGAGCCCTGCGTGTGTCCCGGGGTATGGAGAACCAGAGCAGGCTGGCTGGCGAGGCCTACGCTGAGTCCATCGATGAGATTTTCGTCGGGCGGAGCGGTGTCTGGTGTGGCGATACCAAGCCAGCCTGCCTGCTCCTGCATCATCTTGAGGAGGGGAAGGTCGTATTCATTCAAGAAGATGGGGGCTCCGGTGAGCCGCTTGAGTTTGAGCGCGCCGCCTACGTGGTCGATGTGGGCGTGAGTGATGAGGATCTGTTTGAGTGTGAGTCCCTGGGCGGTAAGCCGCCGGTGAATTCGGCCAATCTCGTCTCCGGGGTCGATGACGATGGCTTCGTGGGTCACTTCATCGCCGATCAGGGTGCAGTTGCATGCCAGTGGGCCAACGGGGAATGTCTCGCGGATCATGGTTCGATTCTATCCACCACCTGCCACCTGCGTTGGGGCCAGACCACATGCGGTGGGGCAGACGCTCGCTCATAGCTCGCAGGAGATTCTTGCTTATTCACAAAAGGGCAGCTGGGTATCAGGTGGAAGGCGAAGGGCCGAATCCGAATAGATACGAGCTTGAGCGAAAAAAGAGTTGCACCGGTTCGCTTTTTATTCGCTATAATTGCGCCCATGGCAGTTACACGCAGACAAAAAGAGATTCTCGATTTCCTGGAATCGTTTGTGGCTCGCAATGGCTACTCTCCGTCGTTTGAGGAGATAGCGCGGGGCATGGGGCTCAAGAGCCTGGCCACAGTGCACAAGCACATTACCAATCTGGAAAAGAAAGGGATGCTGGACCGCGTTCACAATCGCAGCCGGTCCATCGATCTGCTGCCTCCGGGGGCGCGCACACGTTCAAGCATCAAACTGCCGCTGGCCGGGCGCATCGCTGCCGGATTTCCCGTGGAAGCGATGGAAACGGCTGAGACCATCTCGCTGCACGATGTAGTAGGTAACCGGGACGTGTTCGCATTGGAAGTCCGTGGCGACTCAATGCGGGACGAGCACATCATCAACGGAGACTATGTGCTGGTTGAGCGGACCAGAACGGCGCGGCAGGGGGAGATTGTGGTAGCGCTGGTTCACGGTGCGGAGACTACTCTTAAACGCTTCTACACCGAAGGCAATGTAGTGCGGCTACAACCGGCCAATGTGGAAATGGATCCTATTTATGTGCCCGCGGCCCAGGTGGCGATACAGGGACGGGTACTGGGAGTGCTAAGAAAGTACCGTTAATGCCCAGCGACTTGCCATAATGGCTTATGCGTACGTTGCTTACCGCGGCAAAGCTTTGGGACGGGGTTGGCCTGCTGGACCATCCTATCGTCGAGATTGAGGACGGCTGCATCCGCTCCATAGGCAACCGCGAGGCTGCGGAAGATTCCGAATCACAACACCTGGAATTCCCTGACGCGCTGCTGGCCCCGGCTTTTTTTGATGTGCATTTTCATGGCGCAGCCGGGCACGATTTGATGGAGGCGACGCCGGAGGCGCTTTACGCAATTGGACGCTTTCTGGCCACGCGAGGCACCGCAAGCTACCTTGCTACGACCGTGACTGCTCCGCTGGATTCTATTTTCAAGTCGCTCGCGGGTCTAGCTCGCCTTATCTCAAACCCTGAATTGATCGAGAGCAAGGAACCTTGCGCTCGCCCTATCGGAATTCATTTAGAGGGGCCGTTTCTATCCCATGCCAAGCGCGGGGTTCAGCCAGCCGAGCACTTGCTGGCTCCGGATATAGCTATCTTCGACCGGCTTTTTGAAGCTGCTGAAGGACACATCAGGCTAATGACCCTGGCACCCGAGCTGTCGGGGGCAGTGGAACTGGCCGCACATGCGACGGCGCGAGGGGTTCGGGTTTCTCTGGGGCACTCCGACGCGACAGCAAACGAGACTCGCGCGGCAATTGCTGCCGGAGCCACGAGCGCAACGCATACCTTTAATGCGATGCGGGCTTTCGACCATCGCGAGCCTGGAATTCTGGGGACGGTGCTGACAAATGAGTCGCTGTATGCCGAGTTGATCTGCGATGGAATTCACGTTTCGCCAGACGCGGTTAAGCTGTGGTGGCTGGCTAAGGGGCAACATCGGGGAATTCTTGTCTCTGATGCCATGAGCGCGACCGGGATGCCGGATGGGGAGTACCAGTTGGGTGGATTCCCTGTTCAAGTGGAGAATGGGCGAGCTATGGCGCGTGGGGTGCTGGCCGGGAGCGTGCTGACGCTTGACCGCGCACTCAGCAATTTCATTGAGTTCACCGGCGCGCCGGTGGATCAGGCATTGGCTCTTCTGACCGCGAATCCTGCGGAGATGACTGGCCTGTCGGATCAAGTGGGCACTCTACAGGTGGGTCAACCTGCCAATTTAGTAGTAGTGAATCCGGCAGGAAAGCTGATTGCGACCTTGATGGATCAGCAGTTAATTGGTGCGGCTTAGGCGGTCGGCGCGCCATAGGGCGCCATCCAGCGGGACCACGGCCGTTTGACCCACGGGCATATCGGGCGCGGCGGCTTTGAGGTCGGTGAAGAAGGCCTCGCGGACCAGTTTCATGTGTTCGATGACTCCGCCGGTCCAGGCTACAGGGACTTCCCTTGCAATACCGTGCTTGCGGCGGAGCTTTTCTCGGACCAACAGGACAAAATTCACCAGATCGGTAGCGGCATCTTTCAACACGCCGATAGCGACCTTGTCTCCTGCCTCCGCAAGATCGTTTATGGCCGGGGCGAGGGCGGCGAAATCTGGGCCGGGGGTGCTGTCGCCTAGATTAATGAGGCTCTCAATGTCAGGGGTTCCCCATATATCACCCACACGCTTGAGAATCAGGGTTGGCTCTTCGCGGTCATAGGCATGGAGTGCGCGGCGGAGGCTCTGAGTGCCGATCCAGTAACCGGAACCTTCGTCACCGAGGCGCGAACTCCAACCACCTGCTGTTTCTCGGCTGCCATCGGCGGCGCGGCCAATTGTGTTGGAGCCGGTGCCTGCGATCTGCAAAATTCCTGGCCCGCCATGGAAGGCAGCATCGAGAGCGATGACTTCGTCGCCGACGACCTCGGAGCGCTCGACTCCAAAGTCGTTAAATATGGCGGTTATCCACTCGTGAATTCCGGGCATGGAGGCGCTGGCCACGCCACAGCAGGTTGCCTGCACGCTCTTCACGCCGGCCTTGGCAAAGACATCCTTAAGCAGCGCGCGCAGGTTTGCTTCAGCAGCTACTGCGCCTACTCTTAATCTCTTAATCGAGCCGCTTTCGCCGTGCCCGATGAGCTTGCCGTCGGCGACGATTGAGGCTCGCGTATGAGTGCCGCCGCCATCAATACCGAGTACTGCGATCATGGGGGATTGTTCCTTCCCTGCCCTATATTATCGATCCGGCCCTCAAATTGTGTTTGGGTTTCCCACCCATGCGCCAGGAAAAACGCGCAAGGATGGGGCACGGGGGATCAGTGCTTTCAGGCCGGATCAATAAGCGACTCCGTGTCAATGCGCGGCGGGTGTGGCGGTACACACGCAGTTCTTGTAGGACTCGGTGGTGAGGTTTTGCAGGGCGCAGACATATTGGGGCCAGAAGGCTTTGAGTTCCATGCGGCCCGCTTTGCCAAAGTAGTTATTCAGGTAGGCTTCGCTGGCGCTGCTCAGTGCTTTGGGGTCGGCCTTGAATCCTGCGATCAGGTTTTCAACGGGAGCCGCAGAGAATGACGGCTGATGGTAGGCCTTGGCATATTCATATTCCTGAGTCCAGCTTGTGCCGAGGTGATCAGAAGACTCAAAGACTCTGTAGCCCATCATGACCGCAGTAGCAGGATCGATGCTAGCGACGGTGAACGCCGGATTATTGCCGTCGACAGGCGAGATGGACGGAACCATTTTGAGGGCGACGGACTTTTGCGAAGCGGAGGGATCGGCAGTCTTGTCTGGCGTAATGAGACGCAACTCGTCCATGTGCGTGTGGGCAAAGATGGCAAGTTGAACCACGTCGCCGTACTCCGAGAGCGTCTGCTCGAGGGCATCCGAATTGAGGAAGGCTACGGCAGGCTGGCCGCTGCAAACGTCAGTGAGTTTGGATGCGGTGGCGTAGGGATCGATGCCGGGGGGAATGTGGCCCATGACCCAGACCTTCTCCTTGTTGCGGCGGGCCATGGTGAGGCGGTCTCGGAGCCAGGCGATCTGCGCGGCAGCGGCAGAGAGATCAGGGCTTTTGGCGCAGGTGGTGTAGCGAGCTGACATGAACAGATCGTCGAGGACTAGCAGGCGACCATGCTGGATGGGAGCGGGCAAAGCGACGCTATAGTAGCCGCCAGCGGCAAAGCTCTCCTGCGCATGGCCTTGTTCGGGCACGGGAAACTTAGCCGCAAACGACTGGCCTTCGGTGGAGAGAAAGTCGCTGTGAGCATCGAGGGCGTAGTCCGCGCAGTCGGAATCGTTGTTGCCCAGAGCCGCATAGAGGGGCACGGATGGGAAGGTGGCACGCAGCTCAGCGAGGACAAAATCTACGGTCTTCTGGACGAACGCCTTGTAGTCGCCGGGGGCAGCGTGGGGAAATACTGCCGCGAACTTGCATGGAAAGGCGTGAGAGATGAGATCGCCGCTCAAGGTTATGAACTTTGCATCTGCCGCATTTGTCTTCATGGCATGCAGGCTTGATTCGAGGAGTGGAAAAGACGAGTCAACCCCCTTGGCACGGCACCCCTTCTGCAGAGCGGCAAAACGCAGTTGCTGGTCACTGGATGCCGGGGCGGCAAGGATGGATGCCCACAGCGAGGCCGGCGCGGCAGCCAGTTGCTGAACCTTGGCCGGATCCCAGAATGGCTCAAAGTGAATATCGCTGACCATGAGGACGGGAACAGCAGTCGGGGCTTTGCCTGCGGCAGGTTGAGCGATGGAGAGCGCGGGAACAAGAAGCAGGCAAGAGGCCAGGAGGCACCGCTTGAGTTGGTGGCGCAAAGCGCCTGACATAGTGTTCTGCATGGTCCTGATCCTCCGTTGAATGGCACCGTTGCGTGCAA
>Ga0364860_10368_pt1 | contig 30850 bp, 18 predicted proteins | sample ExccelAu500001D4_FD_206916 | JGI IMG/M metagenome (GOLD analysis project Ga0364860, IMG submission 206916) | Enriched cells from Trout Bog Lake Hypolimnion, Wisconsin, USA - BchlTB.Aug20.5000.01 .D4 | ecosystem: Environmental > Aquatic > Freshwater > Lake > Hypolimnion/Profundal zone | place: USA...
TGTCGCTTGAATTAGCTGAATGCAACATCAGGGTAGTTTCAGTCGCTCCAGGTGCAATTGAAACAGATATGAATAGCAAAGAGATCTCAGCGTTTGGGGTTGAAAAATTTGAAAAATGGATTCCTCAAGGAAGGATCGGAAACGTTTCGGATGTTGCACAATCTGTGGCATTCCTGGCAAGTGATATGGCCGGTTATATAAATGGAGCAGACATCTATATTGATGGCGCCTATATGAACCATACAATTCAATATGATCCTCGTCCTCCGAGAAAGTCGAATCTAATTGGAGTTTGATGATGATCAATTTAACTGGAATTACCTGGAATCATCCCAGAGGATACGAGCCTTTAATAGCAGTTTCAGAGGCATTTACGATTTTAAATCCTGACACTTCAGTTAGCTGGGATGTCCGTTCCCTAAAAGAATTTGGGGATGTGCCGATTGAAGAGCTGGTTAATAATTACGATTTAATTACGATAGATCATCCTTATATGGGGCAGGCTGATAAAAATAAACTTTTGTTGCCTTTGGAAAAATATATTTCCAGTGGCCATCTGAGAGGGTTATCCAGACAGAGTGTTGGAAGCAGTTTCAGTTCATATCAATATAACGGACACTTGTATGCATTACCTGTTGATTCAGCTGCACTCGTATCCGCGTACAGAAATGACTTTTTAACAAAGTTTAATTTATCTCTCCCTCAAACCCGTGCTGAACTCAAGCGCTTTTATCGTAAAGTCCCACAGGGCTTTGAGGTGGCATGGCCACTTTGTTCAACTGATCTTTGGTGTTCATTTTTATCTATTTGTGCACAGGATGGGGGATCAGATTATATTACAGATTTCAAATTTAACGAGAAAATTTGCAGTAAAGTAATTGACGAATTAAAATTTCATTTGGAATTTATTCATCCTGAATCAATTAACTGGAATCCAATCCAGATTCTTGACAAAATGGGCAACGAAGATAAGATAATCTATTCTCCTTACTTGTTTGGCTATAGCAATTATTCGCGGTTAGGTTATTCACAATATATTGTCAATTTCTCAAATAGTCCCTTAAATCCGGGGAATGATGTTTCAACTATTATGGGAGGTGTTGGATTGGCTGTTTCAAGCAGATGCAAAAATGTAACCCCGGCCATGAAATACCTGAAATATATTACAAGTACTACAATACAGGAAAAGATTTATACCCCAAATGGAGGGCAGCCGGGTAATTTAAAGGCATGGAAAAGCAAGAAAAATAACATCATTTGCCATGATTTTTTTAATAATACCATAAAAACTTTGGTACATGCCTATGTTCGTCCACAACATCCCGGATGGAATATTTTTCAGGAGTTGGGCGCCAGTTTATTGCATCAGTCAATCATTCAAAATATCAGATCTGAGAAAGTTATGAAGGATTTGAATCAATTATATCAATCAGTTGCATATCATGAATAAAGAATATAGAAGCATTCAATTAACTGTTGAAAACGAAATTGCAGTATTGTCATTTAATCGTCCGGCACAGTTAAACGCCATGAACAGGGAGATGATGGATGAGATCATCGATGCTATTGCTTTTGCAAATCAATCTCAAAGCATTAGAGTAGGAATTATCAGGGGTAACGGTCGTGCATTTATGGCCGGCGCAGATATTAAAGAATACGGAATCCAGACTCCCGATGAGTTCAAATCTTTCCAGGCACGAGGGAAATTACTTTATTATTCAATCGAACAATCTTCAAAGCCATGGATAGCAGCAGTAAATGGTTTCGCTTTGGGTGGTGGCTTTGAAATTGCACTTGCCTGCGATATGATTCTTGCATCAGAATTAGCAGTAATGGGTCTTCCGGAAGTTTTTCTTAGCTTAATTCCGGGGGGTGGAGGTACTCAAAGATTGGTTCAAAAGATTGGAATTAATAGAGTAAAAGAGGTGTTGTTTACTGGAAACCAGTTTGGTGCAAATACTTTTTATGATTGGGGGGTTATAAATCGTGTTTTCGAATCAGCAATATTTGAAAACGAAGTACTCCAATTTGCCGAAAAGCTTGCCAGGCGCCCTGCTAAATCGTTGGCCCAATTAAAAAGGCTTGCCAATATGAGCTTATCTGCCGATCCTTTTGATCAACGAATAGCTGATGAGGGGCAGACAGTCTATCAATTGTTTTTTGATGCAGAAGCCCAAATGGCAATTCAAAATTTTATTGTTAAAAATAAATATTCATGAATAATCAAAGACAAAATAAGATTCAGAAGCTGCTTAGAGATGAGAAGGTCGGTGCATTCTTGCTTTGGAGAAGCGACGAATTGGTGATGTCATTGGGCTACCAACCTTTATGGGGCGTTTCAATTTGCTTATTCCCCGTTCATGGGATACCTGTTTTATATATTCCTGAACTTGAACCAAGAGATAGGTTACCTATGAATGTAATATTGAAAACATTTCCATGGGGATTGATGGACTATTCAAATCCATGGGAACTGCTTTATCAGATGATGAAGGATGATCTTCTCAAAATGGGAATTGAAAGGCTTCCAGTCTCTTTTATTCAAAAAATTGGACAATCAGCACCGCCTATAATGGCCGGAGAGGGCGCTCCGCTCCCACCAGATTTACAGGAAAATCTTGTAAACATTTCATGTTGCGGATTCAAGGACATAACTGCTGGTTTTTTACAGCTTTACTCGATCAAGACTGAGGTGGAGATTGAGCGAATTATTTTAACCAATAAAGTTGCTGCCATTGGGATAAAAGCTTTTTATGACAATCTCTTTCCGGGAAAATCAGAGGTCGAACTTTCGGGTGCTGTGGAGACAGCCATCCAAAGCCAGGTAGATGATCAGGAAATAGTTTATGCCAAAGCGTGGCCTCAAATACAATCTGGGGTAAACACATCTTTTGGCGGACGGTTTAACAGGTCGACAGGAAAAAAACTTAAAGTTGGCGAACTGGTCATGATTGAATTGGGTGTTTGTGTCAATGGCTATTGGGCTGATATTACACGAACAGGCAGCACTGGAAATTTATCCAACGAGCATCTCCGTATTTTTGAGGTGATGCGCGATGCCCAGAGGAACGCAGTAGAAGCAATAGCCCCCGGAAAAACCACGGGGGAGATAGACAAAATAGCCAGGGACTATATTATCAGTTGCGGTTATGGGCCATTTTTCAATCATGCACTTGGGCATCAAGTTGGATTCAGATATCATGATCCGGGTAATCCTCTGGTCCCAAATGGGAATGCAGTACTTCAGGAAGGGATGATCTATACGGTAGAGCCTGGAATTTATGGCAAAGAATTAGGTGCGGGAGCAAGAATTGAAGATAATGTATTGGTAACTTCAACGGGGTATCGGATATTGTCCGATTTCTCCAGAGAATTAAATTGGGAATAAGAGGAATGGAAAACACAGGACCTTTAAAAGGATTGGTTGTGGCCGATTTTTCACAATTGGCCCAAGGGCCATGGGCTACTCAAATGCTGGGTGATATGGGAGCTGAAATCATTAAGATAGAACCCATAAATGGTGACTGGATGAGACATTATTCATATGGCAACTTATATCCTGAAGGAGAAAGTATCTCGTTCATCAGTTTCAACAGGAATAAGCGAAGTATTGCTCTCGACCTTAAGGAGGATGAGGGGAAAGAAATCGCACTGAGAATTATTTTAAAAGCGGACATTCTGATCGAGAATTTTCGACCTGGAGTGATGGAACGTTTTGGGTTCGGTTATGAACAAATTAAAAAGCTTAATCGCCGGTTGGTTTATTGCTCAAGTTCAGGATATGGAAATTCGGGCCCTTATATAACACGACCTGGACAGGATTTGCTTGCGCAATCCATCAGTGGCACAGCAGCATTGAATGGGAAGAAGGGTGATATTCCGGTGGTCACAGCGGTTGGACAGGCCGATTTATTGACAAGCCTATTTATTGTACAATCAGTTATAGCAGCTATATATTCAAGGGAGAAATCGGGTAAAGGGCAAAAAATCGAAGCCAATTTACTTAGTTCAATTGTAGGTTTTCATGTCCAGGAGATTACTGCTTATCTGCACAAGGGTATCAATCCCGAAAGAAGTGAAAGCGGTATCCCAAATCCATGGCTTGGAGCTCCTTATGGATTGTACGATACAAAAGATAACTATTTGGCAATAGGGATGAATTCCGTTCGAAGATTGGCCCGAATAGTTGGATTGGCTAAATATGATTCCGAGGAGTATGATTCAAATAACATTCTTGAAAACCGTGATCTGATCCGCAATGATTTCAATAAAATTTTTCAGACCAAAACAACAGGTGAATGGCTGATAATTTTGCTTGAACATGATATTTGGTGTTCCCAGGTCAATACCTTTAATGAGATGGTTGATGACCCACAAATAAAACATAATGAAATGATTATTGATTATGATCACCCGAGAGCAGGTAATATAAAAACCACCGGATTTCCAGTTCACTATAGCGAAACACCTCAGAATATTTATAAACCTGCACCTCTCTTGAATGAACATGCTGCGGAAATTCTAAAGGAATTTTGCAATTATAATGATGAACAATTAGTTGCATTTATAAATAAATAAACAGATGAAATTAGGATTTGGTTTATACCGGCATATGCTTAATGAGGAGCATTATAAATTTGCAAAGCAATGCGGGGCAACTCACCTTGTGGTCCATCTGGTGGACTATTTTGGAAATGAGAAAAACAACAAAGAAAATGCCAATCAGCCCATCGGAGAATCTGAGGGGTGGGGAAGGAGCGGCAAGGGGGAAATTTGGAGTGTCGAAGAATTGGTGAAAATCAGGAAGGAGATTAACTCCTTTGGATTGGAATGGTATGCCATAGAGAACTTTGACCCTTCAACCTGGTACGATATTCTGTTGGATGGTCCTAAAAAATTGGAACAGGTCGAAAATTTAAAGCAATTGATCCGAAATGTGGGTGCAGCCGGTATCCCCGTTTTTGGCTATAACTTTTCATTAGCCGGAGTCTCTTCGCGAATACAGGGAGAATTTGCCCGTGGAGGAGCTGTTTCGGTTGGCATGGAGGAGGTTGATGAAACTCCGGTCCCTAATGGAATGGTCTGGAATATGGTTTATGATCCCGAGGCCCCACAGGGGAACGTTTCTTGTATTAGTCATGAAGAGCTTTGGAACCGGTTTCAATTCTTTATCGAACAGATCATTCCGGTAGCTGAAGAGGCGGGGGTAATCATGGCTGCCCATCCCGATGATCCTCCAATGCCTTTCGTCAGAAATACCCCCCGTCTGGTCTATCAACCACATATGTTTCAGAAAATCATAAATTACAACCTCAGTCCTTCAAATAAGCTTGAATTTTGCCTGGGAACCGTGGCCGAGATGACAGCCGGGGACGTTTATGAGGCAACCGATTTTTACAGCAGGCAGGATCGGATTGCCTATATCCATTTCAGAAATATTGTAGGTAAGGTGCCTCATTATAAGGAAGTATTTGTTGATGAGGGTGATATAGATATGTTGAAACTTCTCGCGATGCTCAAAAAGAACAACTATAACGGAATCATTATCCCCGACCACACTCCCCAAATGGAGTGCGGTGCACCATGGTATGCAGGTATGGCATTTGCCATGGGTTTTATGGTCGCCGCCTTCAAAATGATTGAAAATAATTAGAATTATCCAAACTGAACCAATTATGAAGAAACTAACAACAACGACCCTCCTCCTGATTCTCTTTTTTGTCCAGATTACCTGGGCACAGCAGGAGATAAAAATAAATTATTTTAAACCATACCAGTATCAAAAAACTGCCGATCAGATTTTTACGAAAGCATGGCTTATAGGGGAAGAATTAGGTGCCGATTTCTCTCTGACTTTGAATGGAAAAGAACTCAAATATGTCAGGGCCGATTCAGGAAGAGTTGAAATCTCTCTTCCACTGGTGGGGAAAAAGGGGGAAATTGTATTTTATTCGGGTGCAAAATCAAAGCATAAGGTTTTGGCCAAACAAATTTTTAATCCACTGGTCTCATCCGATTGGTCCTATTTTGGGAAAGGGACAATTAATATAATCTGTTCCTCGCATCAGGATATTGCCTGGATGAATACCCCCGATTCGTGCCGTGAGGAGCGGATTCACAAAATAATTATTCCGGCGCTCGATCTGATGGATAAAAATCCGGCCTATAAATTTGAGATGGAGCAGACCCTTAACCTGATGGAGGTGCTCGATAAAGTTCCAACTGAAAAAAATCGTATTATCAATGCGTATAAAAAAGGGCAGTTTAGCTGGGGTGCCACGTTTAATCAACCTTATGAAGGGCTTGAATCAGGAGAGCAATTAGTCCGACAAACCTATTTCGGTCGTAAATGGATCAAAGATAACCTGCCGGGGATTGACGCCCTTGCAGCCTACAACGTCGATGTTCCAGGCCGGTCCTTGCAGATGCCTCAGATCCTCGAAAAGGCGGGAATAAAATATCTGTTTGTAAGTCGCATGAAGGAGGGCTTTTACAATTGGTTCAGCCCGAACGGCTCTAAAATCCTTACTTATAGCCCGGGTAATTATGGATGGTCATTGCTGGTTTATAAATACTTCGAAGAAGATGCGATAACAGCAATGATAAAACTGAATAAAGTTATTCAAAACTGGAATGACTATTATGCGATGCACCATCTTCCTCCACATTATGCGATTGTAATTTGTACAGATGCCGGAGGTCCAAAGGATTACTCCCCATTGATTAATGAATGGAATGAGATAGCCAAAAATTCAGGCTATGATATTCCGCGTTTACAACATGCTACAGCTGAGGAATTCCTGGCGAAGATTGATGTGCCGGAGGCAAAATTTGATTCCATCTCCGGAGAGAGACCTGATCTTTGGCTTTACATACATGGCCCTGCCCATTATGAGGCGATAAAAGCAAAAAAAGCGGCAGCTGTGAGTCTCTCTGATGCAGAGATTTTCAGTTCAATCAGTGGGCTGGTGAAAGGGAATATGTCCGGTTATCCCACTTCACAAATCAAAGCAGGGTGGACTAAATCAATCTATCCCGATCACGGATGGGGTGGAAAGCATGGCGAAATAACCGATAGCATTTACAGGGCCTCATTGGAGGAGGGTGACGCAACAGGCGAAAAAATCCTGCAGAGATCGCTCCGGGAACTCTTATCCGCCGTAGAACTGAAGGTTCCTAAATCCATACTGGTTTACAACGACCTCTCCTGGAATAGAACAGGGATTGCGAAAATTGACATTTCTGATCAAAAAGGGGAGAACTGGATTGTTTCCGACAAAAAAGGAAAAATAGTCCCTTCAAAACTGACCATTAATGGTGCCCATAAATTGATCTCTTTCGAGGCAGAAAATATCCCTTCAATAGGTTTTCAAACATTTTATCTGAAAAAAGGGGTTGATCCGATTGAGCCGATCTTTAACGCAGGGAGCAATTATTATGAAAATCAATTCTATGCAGTCAGGTTTGGGGCCGGGGGTATTACCTCGCTGTTCGATAAGAATCTCGGTAAGAATATCTTAAATACCACCAAATACGCCGGTGGTGATCTGTTAAGTATGGGCTATAGTGGCAATGGCGCCGGCGAATTTGTGCAGGTCACCTCCACGAATATGGAGGATTTTGAAACGCTAAGCATGAAAAGCGGAAAGTGGACCTTAACTGCGAACAACTCTTTTTGTGCCACATATGAATCATCTTATAAAATGCATAATTTTGAAGTGAAACAGATCATAACCATCTATCACCATCAGAAAAAAATTGATTTTGAATATGATATTCCTGACTGGCCCGGTGAACACAACCGTCAGCTAAGGGTCGCTTTCCCTTTAAATATGAACGATTCAAAGATCACCTATGATGTCCCGATGGGGGTTGTAACTGTTGGTAAAGATGAGTTAAATACCTCACCCGGTGGTTGGGCATGGGGTGGTACGTACAGGCAAATGCCCAAAGAGATTAATCCCAGAGAAATAGAGAATTTCATTTCTGCCAGTAATCAACAGTTTGGTCTTACCCTTTCAACAAATCTTGCAGTTGCCGATTGGATCGATCCGACGCGTGAATCGGTGAGCTATCCTGTCCTGCAGGGAATCTTACTCTCCTCACATAAAAGCTGTCATGGTGAGGGAAATTGGTACCATCAGAAAGGCGCACATCATTTCAAAATCTCTTTCACTTCGCATATGCCGGGCTGGGAGCATGGATATAATTTCGGAGTGGAGGAAAATCATCCCCTCCTGGCGCTCTTGAAAGAGAATCCACAGAAAGGGATGCTTTCTGAAGAGTTCAGCTTCTTTAACCTCTCGTCCCCTTTTGTCAGATTAACGGCGTTAAAAAAATGCGATGCCGACAATAGTTTGATTATTAGGCTAGTTGAAATGAGAGGGGTGAATCAAAAAATCAAACTAGAGCTCTTTTCGCCTGTAAAAAGTTTACTGAAAACCAATCTCATCGAAGAGTGGGGTGAGGATACAGATCAAAGCGGAAAGGTTCTGAACCTCAATATTGGGAAGAATTCGATTGAAACTTTCAAATTAAAATTTTAAATAGTAATCAATTAATCTAAATTGAAATGGAAATACTTATTCAAGAATTAAGTCGGTACCGTGATTTTTTCAGTAAAGAACTTCATAACGATATCCTTCCATACTGGATGAAATTTGGGGTGGAAAAAGGGGGACATGGGTTTTATGGCGCGGTGGACCTTGATGGAGATCCGGTATTGTCAGCCAACAAAACCAGCGTTTTGAATGCCCGGATTTTGTGGACTTTCTCAGCTGCCGCCATGCTGGACGGGAATAAAGATTATGCGGCTATCGCGGATAAAGCTTATAAAGTAGTTACCGAAGATTTTGAAGATAAAGAATTTGGGGGCTACTACATGGAGTTATCATCAGATAATCAGGTGGCTAACGATATTAAACATACTTATGCCCAGGCATTTGTGATTTATTCGCTTTGTAAATATTATGAATTTCGTCCTTTGGATTCGATAATGCAGAAGATTCAGGGACTGTTTACCTTGCTTGAGGATAAAACCAAGGACCCTCAAAATATTGGTTATCTCGAATCTTTTACGCGTGATTGGAAGATTTATGGAGAGAACCGAATGGCCGACAATAATGAGCCCAAATCGATGAACACCCACCTGCATGTGCTCGAAGCATGGGCAGCGCTCTATAAAGTCTGGAAAGATCCTAAAGTTGAAATGAGACTCACCGAGCTCATGAACCTCTTTTTGGACAGAATCATTCGTGAAAATGGGCACTTTGGAATTTTCTTCGACGAAGCATTTAATGAAGTCGATTCATCAAAGGGAATCAGTTCCTTCGGACATGATATCGAAGGTTCATGGTTATTGTGGGAGGCTGCTGAGATTCTTGGGAATGAGGATATTCTTGCCAAAATGCGACCAGTCTCGGTAAAGATGGTGGATAATATCGAAAGGGTTGCATTGGATAAAGACGGAGGGCTCTTCCTCGAATCAACCCGGTTTGGAAGTCATGTGAAGACCAATAAACATTGGTGGCAGCAGGCAGAAACCCTCGTCGGATTTATGAATGCATTCGAATTGACGGGTGACCTGAAGTATTGGAAATCAGTTAAATTATCATGGAATTTCATTGATACGTATCTGATTGACCATAAGAGGGGTGAATGGTATACTAAACTGAACCGTTTAGGAGTCCCCTATTTGGTGGAACCGGCGGATGATCCTTCACCATATTATCGTAATGACTGGAAAATCGATCCCTGGAAGTGCCCCTACCACAATGGAAGATCGATGATGGAGATGATTAAGAGGATTGATTCTGTTGTTAATTTCGCTAAAAATGAATAAAGTTCTCTTAAAATGTACGTTGGCCGCGGCTTTAGGCGGTCTGCTATTTGGCTATGACACAGTAATTATAAACGGCGCCATGCTCGATCTGGTAAAATACTTTCAGCTGAGTCCGGCCCTACAAGGTTGGACGGTAAGTTCAGCGCTTATCGGATGCATTTTGGGCACAATACTGATCGGAAAACCTGGCGACATCTATGGAGCCAAAAAGTTGTTGCAACTTTTGGCAATCCTGTTTTTTGCCTCTTCAATTGGTTGTGCGTTAGCGACCGACATCACTGTTTTCATTGCTTTCCGGTTCATAGGTGGTCTTGCCATAGGGGGATCATCTGTCCTTTGCCCGGTTTATATTTCCGAAATTTCTCCTCCAAAACACCGGGGGGTGCTGGCCGCAACATTTCAGCTCGCTATAGTACTGGGTATCTTGTTCTCACTAATTTCCAATTACCTCCTGATTGATTTAGGTGACAAGAACTGGCGCTGGATGCTTTTTAGTGGGGCTATCCCTGCCATGGCCTTTTTCCTGATGCTCCTGATTATCAGAAAGAGTCCGCGATGGTTGGTAAAGAAAGGGTTATTAACTGAGGCCCGTAAAAATATCCATGAGTTGTCATCCCATGAAATCGATACTGAAAAAACAATAATTGAAATACAAGAATCGATAAAGGTTGAAGATGAAGGAAGGAAAATTAGCATATTTAAGAAGCCATACCGAAAAATAATCTTTATCGGAATCTTCGTTGGCATTTTTAATCAACTCACGGGTATTGGGGTCGTTTTCTATTATTCGTCTCAGATTTTTAGCATCGCAGGCTTTTCAAATGGGTCATCAATGGGTCAGAGTGTATTATTAGGTCTTACTAATTTGATATTTACCCTGATAGCCATGACAATTATCGACAAAGTTGGAAGGAAAAAATTGTTATTATTCGGACAATTGGGAATGATGATAGTACTCGGCCTGTTTGGATATGGCTTGCTATCGGGAAATATTACTGGTTACTGGTTAGCGGCATTACTTGTTGCTTATATCGCATTCTTTGCAGCCTCTCAGGGAGTTGTGGTATGGGTTTTACTCTCCGAAATGTTCCCCAATATTATCAGGGCGAGGGGTGCCTCGCTTGGCTCTTTTGCCAATTGGGTAATCAGCGCCTCCCTGAATTTTTTCTTTCCCGTGGTCATTGGGCTTTTTGGGGTAACACAAGCCGCGCAGCAACTCGGAATGAGCTACGCTTTCATCTTTTTCTCTGGGGTAACATTCATCGGCTTTATTTATTTGAAAAAATACATTGTTGAAACCAAGGGTAAAACACTCGAACAGATTGAAAAAGAGGTGCTTTTTAATGGTTAGTGTCAGGTAAAAGATTGCATTAACTTGATTAGTTGAAGGATTAATCAGACATTAACTTATTAAATATTAGAATATTAAAATATTATTGTCATGAATGGATACGAAAGAATCAGTGCTGCATTAAGAGGGGAGAAGCCGGATAAGGTTCCTGTAATGCTTCATAACTTTATGATGGCAGCAAAGGAGTACGGAATTACAATGGAGCAATACCGCAATAGTCCGAAGTTGATTGCTGAATGCTTCATCTCCGCAGTTGATAAATACGGGTATGATGGGATACTTGTTGATATTGATACAGTTACACTGGCTGGTGCAGTTGGAGTGCCGGTTGATTTTCCGGTGGAGGATCCTGCAGGCAGCCATCTGGGAAACATGGAAAACCTCGTAGATGTCTATCGTCTTAAACCTGCCAACGTTGAAAATTACAAGTATATCCAGGTTTGGCTCGAAGCGGTGAGGTTATTAAAAGAGTATTATAAAAACGAGATTTATATCAGGGGTAATTGCGACCAGGCCCCGTTTTCACTTGCCGGTATGATGAGGGGAGCTCAGAACTGGATGCTCGATTTAATGATTGCTGAGGAAACTCAACTTGACGCATTACTCGATTATTGCACGGATGCCACCAGCCAGTTTATCAAATTAATGGCCCAGACCGGTTGCGATATGGTTTCCAATGGCGACAGCCCTTCAGGACCGGAGATGATTTCCCCTGACATGTATCTCAAACTGGCCATGCCTTACGAAAAGAAAATCGTGGAAACTGCCCACCAGTGTGGTGTAGCCTATACATTACATATTTGCGGCAACACAGAAACTATTCTGGAGTATATGTTATTGACCGGAGCGGATGCCATTGAATTGGATTACAAAACTGACATCACCAAAATATTCAATACGATTCAGGGAAAAACAACGTTTATCGGGAATATCGACCCAAGCGGCGTTTTAGCCATGGGAAGTGTTGATTTGGTAAAATCAAAAACGTTGGAATTATTAAAAGTCTATGCTGATTCAAACCGATTCATCCTGAACGCGGGGTGTGCAATTCCAGCGGCTACACCTTCTGAGAATCTGGCAATGATGCTCAGTACTGCCCGTAATTTCCGTTAATTTCAAAAGTGATTAAAACTAAATAATATGAAAATTAAATATATAGTGGCACTTATTTGCAGTATGTTATTTATGGCCTCTTTGTGTAATACGGAAATAATTGCCGGAAACAGTCAAAAAGTAAAAGCCAGATTATCGACTTCAAATGTTAAAACCTTTCCAACCTCTATCGAAGGGATAGTACAGCCCTTTTACCGTCATCGCAAAGATGGAAACCCAGGAAGGGAAATCAGTGTCAATTTCAAAGGTCCCAAATTTACAGAAAGTGGCACCGTTGATGTTGAATGCTTAGGAATAAAGGAGATAACAACACTTGTTGGAAATGATGGAATTGATCATTTTTCGGTTTTGCTCCCCTCCGGCGCGGGAGTAAAATCGGATTGTGAGGCAAAAATAACAGTCAAAAGTGCAGGGCAAGAGTGGTCTGTATCCATTGCTGTACCTGCGAAACGACAGTGGTCAGTCTATATTTATCCCCATTCACATGTCGATATTGGCTACACGAATACCCAGGCAAACGTTGAGATCATTCACAAACGCAATTTAATTAACGGAATTGAATTGGCCAGGAAGACTGCCGGATATCCCGATGGTTCGCGGTATCTGTGGAATCCTGAAGTTTTGTGGCCCGTTGAGAGATACCTTAAAACAGCAACTCCGCAGGAGAAACAGGAAATCATTGACGCTGTCAGCAAGGGGTATCTTCATCTTGACGCAGGATACATTCATACAAACACCAGTACATCAGCTGATAATGAGTTTTTCGAATATTTTCGCTATAGCCAGGAACTGGCAAAACTGACTGGTACAAAAATTGCGACATTAGTACAGGTCGATGTACCCGGGATGTCCTGGGGCGTTGTTCCCGTCGCAGCAAAGCTTGGAATCAAATACTGCTTTGCCCTCAATAACGGATCTGATAGGGTAGGACTCTCCACAGATCTGAGCTTTAAACCTTTTTGGTGGGTTGGTCCTGACGATAAATCAAAAATTCTATTCCTTCAGCCGGGAAGCTATACCCCCGGGGCAAATGCAAAAGGTTTCGCTTACTGGCCATTGATGGCAGGTCAAACTGACCCTTCCAAATTAATTCAGATTGTAAAGACCGATCATCCCCGCGATAATTTCGTCGATAAATATCTCTCGGAGAAATTGCCTGAGTTGGAAAAATCGGACTTTTACCCGTATGACATTTTCGCTATGTCGTGGGCGATGGCTGATAATACCCCGATCGACGCAGACCTCCCTGATGCCGTTAAAAGCTGGAATGAGGATTATGCCTTCCCCCATTTGGTAATTGCAAGCGCAACACAAATTATGAGTGCCTTTGAAAAAAAATATGGAGATCAACTGCCTGTTCTCAAAGGTGATTTTACCGAATATTGGACAGACGGTCTGGGGACGGCCGCGAAACAAACTGGGATGAACCGCTCATCAAAAGAGCGACTGATTCAGGCAGAGACACTCTGGTCAATGCTCCGTCCCGGCGAAGCGGCTCCGCGTAAAATGTTTGATGAAGCCTGGAGAGATGTGATTATGGGGACAGAACATACCTGGTGCTATATGGATCCCGGGAAGCAACCAATTTCCAACGATATCCTTGCGGTCAAATTTGGTTTTTTCAATGATGCGGAGAAACTGAGCAAATTATTGATAAAAAATGCTTTAACATCTGTTTCAGATAGTAACAGTTCGATTATTGGGGTCTTTAATACATTATCATGGTCCCGGTCCGGACTGGTATATGTTCCGAATGAGCAAAGTAAATCTTTTACCGGTATTGCGGATGAAAAAGGGAAATCGATAGTATCTCAGCGGTTGACAACGGGAGAACTGGTTTTTCAGGCCTCTGACATTCCGGCATTTGGCTCGAAAAAATATTTTCTGAAAAAGAACAAGATTACAAGTTCCGTGAAGTTAGCTCATGAAAATATTCTGGACAATGGGATGGTAAAGGTGGTTATTGATCCTCAGACGGGTGATATTACGAGTTTGACTGCGGGTAAATATGAATTTGCAAGTCAAAATGCGGCATGTGCCCTGAATAGTTACCGCTATTTGCCGGGAATCGGGGAGTCAGCTGCGAGAGGACCACAGTACGCAAACCAAACTCAGGCAGCTGTCTCGAATAATTCTGACAATTCCATTAAAGCTACCGGAACTGCATCGTCGAAATTGACAATTAAAGAAAATGGCCCTCTTCTTTCTTCCATTTTGGTTGAATCAGATGCCCAGGGGTGTAATAGTCTTACCCGGGAGGTCGCAATTGTAGCTGGAGAGCCGCGAGTCGAGATCACCAATATCGTAGATAAGAAGGCTATTCTTAAAAAGGAGGGTGTACACATTGGGTTCGCATTTAATATTGATGAACCTGTAACCAGGGCAGATATTCCGTGGGGGATTATGGAGGTTGAAAAAGATCAGCTTTTAGCGGCAAACCGGAATTGGATTGCTTTTCAGCGGTGGCTCGATATTTCGAACAGCACACAGGGTGTTACCTGGTGCTCACTCGATGCACCCGTTTTTGAATCGGGACAAATGAGCGCCAATATTCTTGGTGGTGCCACCAACTCCCCGCAATGGATCCGAAAACTGGAACCCAGTGCAACTGTTTATTCATGGGCACTAAACAATCACTGGCATACCAACTTCCCGTTAAGCCAGCAGGGGAAGATTCAATTCCGTTACCGGATACTTCCGCATAATTCGACCTACAACGCTGCATCAGCCAATCGTTTCGGTCTGGAACAGGCGCAGCCGCTGATTGTGACTTCACTCAAATCAACAGTGAATAAGAAACCGCTTTTGACAATTAAGGGGAGTGCAGATGTCTCAGTTTCTGTTATTAAAACTTCTGTGGACGGTATGAAAACTGAGGTGCGTCTCCGTTCAGTTTCCGGTAGTAACGAACGTGTTCAGTTGGTTTGGCTTAACCATATACCAAATTCTATGGAAATAAGTGATGCTGCTGGTGAACATTCCAATCAACACTCAGATAGTGAGATTGTTGTCCCGAGGATGGGGTTTGCGACTATTGAAGTTTCCTGGTAAATTTGAGTGATTTTATAAAATCCACCAACGTAAAATGATGAAAGCTATTAATTAAATAAAAGTGTTCCTTTGATTTAATTAACTGACAGATCTTTAAATAACGTGGTGAATTGATTAATTCAAACTAACAGTTGTGACAAGATGAACAAAAACAAAAAACCTATTGATCTAACTAAATTTGAATTATATTATTTGATGATGGAACTATTTCCACCAGTCAGATTACGCCATCAGTTTCTCCCGCCTTAGACGGGCCGATCCAAGTATATTTGCAATTCCATCCCATAGAATAGAGCATTAACTGTTCATATTTAATATTATGATAACCATAAAAAGGTTAAAGGGGAGAGGTACATTCACCTAATTCCATATTGTGACCGAAGGTAGACCACCTGAACGCAAAAAAAAACCGTTTAATTACCTGTCAGACTAAAATTAATTGAAATAAAAAATAATTAAACACTACACCGTTATTCAAACACAAATAACTGAGATTGAAATCATTAAATTTTACATATCCTATGAAAATAAACTTAGTCTTTTTATTCATTTTTTTTTGTATTGCCATTGCATCGTGCAATAAAGAAAAATTAACAAAAGTGGCAGCGCTTAAATATGATGCGCTGATGCCGCTTAAAACTGATATTCAAAGCCGGCTCGACACTGCGGTGATTGGAATTACTGATGGCACCTATCCTCAGGCTAGTTACGACGCATTGGAAGTCGCACTTTCGGAGTTAAAATTGGGGATATCAAAGGCAAATGCGGGAGTTTTTATCCTCCAATTCGAAATTGACAATTATGTTTTGGCTGCTCAGAAGGCGATCAAACTTTATGACGACTCAAGACTTCTCTCCTTGCCCACCAATACACCAGCTGAACTTTTTGTCAACGGAATTGACAGTAAGGGATATATCGACTTTGGCTCCTCTTCTGATTATGGTGGTGGTCCTCATTTTACAGTCGAGACCTGGGCTAAGAATGATGAAGGATTTATTGAATTTACCTTCGGGTCATTCCTTTCTACCTTTATCAGTCCGGTGCCGTACAAGGGTTGGTCACTGCACTATTGGGGAGTAGATAATAGTCTTCTCCGTTTTACTTTTGGAACCGATAATGCCAATCCTGATTTAACACTTCCTGTTATATATACAACTGCACCAACTACTTACGGAGAATGGTTTCACATTGCCGCAGTTTTTGATGTTACAACCAAAAAATCGCTGCTCTATATCAATGGTGAGCTTAAAGCAAGTGCGGACGTAACTGATAATATGGTCCCGAACACCGGTGATCCACGGATGTGGGCATTTGTTGAACCGCTGGATCATTCCCGTTGTATGAGTGGCTATATCAAAAAATTCCGTCTTTGGAGTTCTTCTAAATCGCAAACTGAAATCAAGTCATTGATGAATAGCGATGTAACCGGGAGTGAATCCGGCTTGATTTGTGCCTGGGATTTTACCTCAACTCCACCCGATTATGAGGCGATAGCCGATAAAACCGGCAATCATACGGCAAAACTTGTTGGAGCCTTTAAATGGAAAGCAATTAAATAGAGATGATATTAACTAAATATAAAGTCGCTTTAAAGGGCTGACTGATCAATATAATTGAAACATTATGAAAGTATTTACAAGTCGTTTTATCAGAAATTATACATGGCTGCTAATTCTGTTTATTTCGTTGGGATTTCAGAACATAAGCGCTCAGGAGCAAAGTTTTATCTTAAAAGGGAGAGTAGCCGATATTCACAAGGTTGCTTTACCAGGAGTAAATGTGGTTCTAAAGGAGAATAATACGGGTAGTATCACCGATTCAAATGGTGATTTTGAACTTAAAGTTTCCAAAGGGCAATCGCTGATCTTCTCGTTTGTCGGTTATAGTTCGAAACAAATTATAGTTTCGGGGTCCGGATTTCTTCTGATAACACTGGAAGAAAATACAGAATTGCTTAGCGATGTGGTTGTTATCGGTTATGGAAAAGTGCAGAAAAAGGATCTTACCGGTTCTATTGAGTCGCTTTCCAATAAGGAACTTATGAAGGCAATGACGCCCAATGTTACAGAGGCCTTAAACGGTCGTATTAGCGGGGTTTTGGTAACTAAGGCATCCAACAGGCCAGGAGCCGATATGAGTGTCCATATTCGTGGCGCCAATTCATTCAATTTTTCAAATGAACCTCTGTATGTAATTGATGGCGTTCCCTCCCAATCTGGAATGAGGCATCTCAATTCGGCAGATATTGAATCGATCGATGTATTGAAAGATGCTTCATCATGTGCTATTTACGGTTCCCGCGGATCGAACGGGGTTGTGATTATTACCACCAAAGGGGCTGTACAAAAAGAGGGATTTAATATTGAGTATAACGGATATGTAGGTGTAAAAACACCGGAAAGAATGCCCGATATGTTAGGGAATAAAGGAAATGGAATGGAATATGTCAACTTTCGTATTGCTCAGTGGACCAACAAGTTTGGGGTTTCTTCATTGTCATCCCCTTCGTTTTTAACATCTGATGAAAGAAGGCATATCAAGAATGGCGAATATTATGACTGGTTACGTGAATTTTCACGCGATGCATCAACGACAAACCAAAACGTTTCTGTTTCGGGTAAATCAAAGAATACTTCTTACACTTTTGGATTTGGATATATGAACGACGGAGGGATTGCTGGGGCCGAAAATTTTGACCGGTTAACTTCCAACATTGGTATAGAGCACAAGTTAGGCGACAAATTCAGAGTTGGGATTAATGCTTATATCTCTTATAATACGATCAATCATGGGAGTACTGATGCATTGTGGAGCGCCTATCTAATAGCTCCAATCGTCGGAAGATTTCAGGTTGATGGCACCCCAACCTTCTCTCAGAGACCGGGTGGACGCGTAAATCCCTTTATTCAGGATGAAAACTCCATACATATAAGTAAAGGCTGGTCTGCTAACGTTTCATCCTTCTTCGAGTATAAACCAATTAAACAACTGGCTTTAAAAACTCAGTTAGCCTCGCAATATGACAGTGGCAACAGTGGCGATTGGGAAGGGACAAATTCACAGTACGGTCAGGGAATTTTGCTGGCTAATGCTTCCAGGAGCGAAGGAGCTAATAAAAATTGGGTTTGGGATAATACCGCAACATTTGATACCAAGATAGCAGATATCCATAAAATAAATTTTATTGCACTGTTTAGTGCTCAGAAAGATACGCATGAAAGTTCCGGAATGACCGGACAGGGGCTTCCTTATAACTCGGACTGGTTTGCCATTCAGACTGCCGATCAAATAACAAATGTAAGCAGTAATTATTGGGAATCTTCGATGCTTTCCGTAATGGGAAGGTTAAATTACGTACTCCGGGACAAATATCTTTTTACCCTGACCTCCCGTTATGATGGCACTTCACGTTTGGCAGAAGGTAAACGATGGGGATTACTTCCCTCAGCAGCAATTGGATGGCAGATAAAAAACGAAAATTTCATGTCGGATGTCAAATTTGTCGATAACCTGAAATTGCGCCTCAGTTGGGGGAAAACGGGGAATAATAACGTAGGCTATGACGTCACTTTAACTAAATTAGGACTTAGTTCCTATCCGTTTGGAGGTACCGGACAAAAGGGATTTGGTCTTGGTGGAAGCATCGGGAATAATGACCTGAAATGGGAAATGACCGCAGAATATAATTATGGTTTGGATTTTGGCCTATTTAATAACCGAATCTCGGGAACCCTGGATATTTATGATCGTACAACTTCAGGTTTAATTATGCAAAGACAGGTTGCTTCACTAAATGGTTACAGCAGTATTCTTCAAAATATTGGTTCAACTTCGAACAAAGGGGTGGAATTGAGTTTAAATACAGTCAATGTCGCTAAAAAGAATTTTACCTGGAAAACCAATTTTACGTTCACAAAGAATAAAAATGCGATACTTGATCTGGATGGAACAAAGACCGATGACCTGGCAAACCGCCGTTTCATAGGCCATCCTATTAACGTCTATTTTGATGTTCAGTCGGCAGGGATCTGGCAGGAAGAAGAAAAAGATCAGGCTGCCAAGTATGGCGCCGCTCCTGGCTGGCCTAAAATTGTTGATCAAAATAAAGATGGCGTCATAGATGCAAAAGATTATAAAATTCTTGGTGCGCCGGTACCTGACTGGACTGCGGGTATGACTAATTCATTCACCTATAAGAATTTTGATATGTCTGTCTATATGTATGCCAGAGTCGGTGGACTTTACAACGATCCATTCACTTACTTCTTTGAAGGGATTAACAATCAGGATTGGAATAAACTCGATGTGCCTTACTGGACTCCGCAAAACCGCAATAACAAATATCCGGGTATCGGTTTGGAGTGTTTGTATACACAGGTACTTGCCCAGGTTCCCGGCTCCTTCCTGAAAATTCAGAATATTACTTTTGGATATACATTTAACGAAAGCTTATTGAAGAGGATAAATTTAAAAGGGATAAGGGTTTATGCTGCTATTACGAACCCATTTACGTTTAGTTCTTATAAAGGCTCTGATCCCGAAATTATTGGAGAAGATTTGGTGCAACAGCTCTCCCTTTATCCATTGTCGGTCAATTTCGGTTTGAATGTTAAATTTTAAAACAAGAAATCATGAAGTTTTATAATAAAATAAAAGTTTGCATCATTTTGGCGACGATGCTCTCCATCTCAGCATGCACTAAATTTTTAGATATATACAATCCATCTGCCGTTACTGCAGATTATTACGATACCAAAATTGGTCAGGAAAAACTGGTTGTCGATCTTTATCAGCAATATCGTACGGTTTTCAATACGGGGGCATTGCAATTCTACGGCACAGATATGTATATGGCTGTAGATGAGAGCCCTACTTCTGCTGAATTCAATGGTTACTCCAAGGATCTTAGCGGACTCTCCCCTGTAATCGGTGATTATTGGTCTGTATTGTACAAGATCATTCAGGAATCGAATATCTTATTAAACCGCTGTACACCTGGAATTACCGGCACTTCCTACCAGCCTTTAATGGCACAAGGGCGTTTTCTGCGGGCCATGGCCTACTATTACCTGGTTGAATCGTTTGGGCCGGTTCCACTGCTGTTGAAAGAGAATACTAAGACCGCAGATTTAATTACCAGCGTTACCCGCGAAAGTGAAGCGAAGATTTATGATTTTCTAATTTCCGAAATGGATTCCATTAAAGATCAATTGCCTGCAGTTGCTACTGAATCGGGAAGACTTTCCAACACGGCTGTTCTCCATTTCCTGGGCAAGTTATATTTGACCAGAAGTTATCGCAGCTATGCAAAAGCTGATGACCTAGCTAATGCAATCACCAATTTAGAAGCAGTTATCGGATCTAGTCACTATCGTCTTTTAAGTAGCTTTGACGATGTCTTTAACCAGGAAAACCAAAATAATGCTGAGGTGATCTGGGCCATTCAATATGGAACTGACAAGAACTATATCGGATCCGGAAATCCGGAAACCTATCAGTTCGGTTTTAACATCGTCGCACTTTATCCCGGAATGTTTTCGATGAACCAACAGGATTATCCGGCCATGCAGCGGGGTTATTGGACAAATCCCATTGTTCATCAATGGTTTAGGCATCCCGAACTTGATACCCGCTATGCGGTAACCTTCAAAAGAGAGTTCCTTATTAATGATATTTCAAATGCTGATTATGGGAAAGTTGGAATCTATATGCCTCTCTGGAATGATGTCTCTAACGACACAAAGGGTGCAAAATACTATTATCCGTTTTTGAATTCCAGCGGCAACTATAATTGGTACCCTGCTTTGGGCGCTATGAATTGGAGAACTGATATTATGCCGATGTGTCAGAAATTTAAGGATACTAAAATTGTGTGGGGCGCTCCTGCTTCGCGTGAAGATGTGATCTTCCGTGTGGCCGATACCTATTTCCTGTGTGCTGAGGCCTACCTCAAACAGGGTAAACCGGATAAGGCGCTAGCCAAAGTAAATGCAATCCTGAACCGTGCAGCTGGAAGTGAGTCAAATTACAATGTGATGAAAATTGCCTCTGTCTCTGACCTCACCCTCGATCGGTTACTCGAAGAAAAAGGGTGTGAGATGTTTGGGGAACACGACAGATGGTTCGACCTAAAGCGCACTAATACATTGCTTACACGTGCCATACTCAACCCATTGGTAGTTCATTACAACAATATCTCTACTACCAATCTGGTGAGACCAATCCCCTATGATGAGACTATAAAGGTGACCGGATTGACCCAGAATCCCGGATATAATAACTAATAATTTAAAATTGATAATAGAATGAGAAAGATATTATTTTTCCTTTTATCATGCAGCATAATTTTTTGCAGTTGTGATCGCCTGTATGACTCTCCTCTAAAAGGTAACAGGGTTAATAGTGGGGCAAATGTGCCGGATCCCAAATATTATATGCAACAATTTGATCCGATTCAGGATCAGGGACAATATTGGCATCCTGACTCGATGGTCAAAATGCCAAGAATTCATTATGAGCTCTATGCCACCTGGTTAGGAAACAGGAATGATCCAAATATTCCCGGTGGTGACGTTAATGCAGGTGGAGGCTTTGGCCTTCAATACCACCTGTTATGTCAATCCCTGAGCGGAATTAATGACAGGGCAGTCGCTGCAGGCAAGGTAACCACCGGTATGTGGATGGATGCCGGGAATGGGATAACTTCCTATAAAGAGGCCCGAAATTACCTCGGAATGGCTGGTCCAAGCTTTATTGTCTGGGCAGGAAATATGCTCACAAACCCCGGTTTTCTGCCTCTGGACGGCGGAGTAATGGATGCTTTGGGGAGAAATTATGTGATGACCGATGTGCAGAATAACCCTGAAAGCAGCGTGGTTGCTGTTGTTGCATCGCATGTTTATAATGCCATAATTGTCGATGTAAGGGATCATCCCTTTTTCGATCAAAGCGGCTATACGATGGTTTACGACGCTTCGCATAAAACGACTGTTGATTCTTGGAATGAATTTAAACAATACTGCAGCAAAAAAGCTCTGGTTGTAATGCCTGTCCAAACCGGTGAACTGGCTGATTTTGCTATTGCAAATAATCTTTTTGTAATCAATCTGAATAAAGTGAACGGAACTTCTGCCGGTGGTCAGAATACAGCTTTGTTCGCTGAAGTTCTAGCTTCGCTTGAACCCAATTCTCCCGTTTATGGTTGGGAGCAAGGGGTAGGAGAAGATGAATTCGTAGATGTTGTCTCTAAAAGCGGAAATATGATGGTAGCAACCGAAGATTTTAATCTGCCCTATATATCTTCCAACTATAAAGCACGCCAAAATCCGGTTTTGGCAAAAATCGTTGATCCGCATGATATCGATTTCACGAAGGATAAAAAATTCGTCTCCTTCTATCTTTCTGACGGAGCCAATGCAGCCTTTATGATGAACGGATTTGTTGAGAATTATTATTCTGATCCTAAAATTGCCGATACTAAAATGGGTTTTGGTATCACTGCTACCAATATTAGTATGATAGACCCCCTGCAGTTTGACAAAATCATGAACCTGCAAAATAAAAATTCAACATTAATCGAAAGCTTTGGTGGTGGGTATTACTATTCCGATGATTTCGGCAAGAACGCAAACAGAGGTGACCTGCTAAATGGGTTGGCTAAAAAAGTCGCTTCTCATATGCGTCAGCACCGGATTAAAATTCTAGAACAAATTGCCTATGATCCCAAATCTGCTGCATCAAAAGAGGCCTATCAGGCATTTGTCGATGCCAATGATCAGCTTGAAGGGATTGTTGCGATTCAATATTCCCCTTCTTACGCCGGAGGTCTTGGTGATATTATGTGGGTGACTAATAAAGATGGATATGATATCCCAATTGTTACGGTGCGTTATTCAATCTGGAACTTTGGCGCTGTTAACCACACACGGGATGGTTCGCCAACCTTTGTTGCAAACAAACTAAATGCTGAACCAGCCGATTCTAAATTCTCCGCTGTAATCATACATGCATGGAGTTCATTTAGCGATACTGGTAGTTCCACGGACGAATTGGCGGAAAATGCTCCTGGCGGATCGGCCATTGGGGCCTCCGCTGCAGAGATGTGTTTACGCCGTCTGGATAAAAACACCTTTGAAGCGGTAAGCATGCAGGAATTAATCTGGAGAATCAGAATGCACTATAAACCAGACCAGACCAAGAAATATTTAAATGAATACTTTTAAAAACTGGTAAAGTTTTATTTCAAACGAAGTCGAAACCCCATACTGGGTGAGAAATCAAAAACACAACTACCTCCGGCCTTACCGGAGGTAGTTTATGGTTAAAGAAGTAATTTAATTAACAAGTGAAGTTTAACAACTATATTTAGGGTAAATTTCATTAGTTGGGAAAACTCTCTAAAAAATAAAAGCTTACAGAATGAAGATTCAGTTATTGATACTATTATTTATTGGTGCCCCTTCTTTAAATTTGCTGGCCTGGGATTATAATGGACGTCATGGCTGGCCGGAACAAAAACCACCGAAGAGTGTTATTATTTGTGAACCAGGGAAAAATCTGCCCGAATCAATGCTGTTGGAGTCCTTGTCCGGCTTGTCAGCCCTGGCAGTTAATGAAGGCTCTTTTGACGAAATGGTCTGGATAAATACAGACTACATCTCGTATCAAAAGATATTCGATCAGACTATTGCTGCACTTAATATCGTCCAGATAAAGAAGATGAATTTATGGTCTTTAGTGGACTATCTGAAGAAAAAGCGGGTTATTAACGGATATATTCTCTATCAGAAAGACAACCCCAGGAGTAATAGTTACGCCTCTTACCCCGACATAAACTACTCTTCCAATGTCGCAACAGTTTACGCCTCCCTCCTGAAAAGCGTTTTAATTGATACGAGTTTAATTGCAAAAGCTCATAAACATGGCCTAAAACTGGTTAAGGATGCACGATTTGAGTCTCCAAAACAATGTTTTAATATAAATAAAGGAAAACTTTCAAACTGTTCGGCATTAAGCATACCACCAACTGTTTCAAATTTAAGGGATTATGCAATTTCTCAGAAATTGATGCTTTATGCTGATAAAAGGGAGCTAATCGATGAAGTGCTGGAATGGGTAAAACCCCTTTCCCCCATTTTGGGATGGGGGTGTGGTGATGAGTATGATTTTACCAGCACTATTTCGCGATGGGGTCATTACAATACGGCCACTAACTGGTGCTGGAACCTTCCCCTTATTTCATCGGTGTCATCCAAAGTTGAACTGAAAAAAGCAAAAGAAATATCGTTAGGTGAGATCAATTTTGCCGATTCAACCGCTTTCCACACTTTTGTGATGAGTGATGGTGACAATATGCAATGGGCCATGGGTTCAATATTGGATAGCAAGAGCTTTTTGGGAAATAAAGAACCAGAAAAATTTGGACTAACCTGGACGATGTGCCCTACCAATCTGTCTGTCATCTCCCCATTTACATGGAATGCACTGTCCGATCTGCAAACTAAAAAATTCAGTTTCCTGGAATATGGCGGAGGTTACCAATATCCTGATCTATTCGCACTTAACCGACCAAACAGAGAAGAATTACTTCGGGAATTTGCACGCAGGATAAATTTTCATCTGAAGAAACTAGATATTAAGATTTTCGGATTTATTTGCCGTAATGTAGCCAGTAAAGAGGCGCAGGAAGCGTTCCGGATTTACGCTGAAGAGTTGGAGGATATAACAGGAATGCTCGCCGTTCAGTATTTTCCGTATGAATTGGATGGTGGTATTTATTGGAAAAAAAATAAAAAAGGCATTGATATTCCAGTGGTTACAGCCAGATACAGCATTTGGGATGAAGTAAATAAGGAAAGACCCCGCGCGGGTACACCAGAGTTTGTCGCCTCGTTAATAAACAGGGATGCCACCTATGCAAACTCACAAAAAGAGCACACCCTTTCGTGGACCATTGTGCATGCCTGGTCTGATTTCAGTAAATCGAGCAAGGTTACTGAAAATCCGGCTATTGGATTTAATGCAGTCAAAGCTTCAGCAAATATGTTAATTAACGAAGTGCACACAGTTTCAGCCAATGAATTGTTGTGGCGTATCAGAATGAAATTCCGGCCTGAACAAACAAACTCATTTTTGAAACATTAATGGATTTTATAAACAAATTATATTCTGATGAAAGTAGTCACATTTGGAGAGATCATGTTGCGATTGGCGACACCAGGTTATTTACGTTTTTCCCAGTGCCATGAGCTAACTGCCACTTTTGGCGGAGGGGAGGCGAATGTCGCTGTCTCTCTTGCCAATTATGGAATCCTCGTTGAGTTTATCACCCGTCTTCCCGAAAATGATCTTGGTCAGGCCTGCCTGATGGACCTACGCAAATACGGGGTTAGCACCAACCATGTTATTCGGGGAGGCGAACGACTGGGGATCTATTTTCTGGAGACCGGCGCCGTAAGCCGCGGAAGCAAAGTAATCTACGACCGGGCACATTCGGCGATGACAGAAATCCAACCCGGAATGATCGACTGGGACTCTGTTTTTGATGATGCCAATTGGTTCCACTGGACCGGCATTACCCCCGCCATCTCACAGGGGGCAGCTGATGTGTGCCTCGAAGCGATCCAAAAGGCGAACGAAAAAGGGATCACAGTGTCGTGCGATCTGAACTACCGCAAAAATCTTTGGAAATATGGGAAAAAAGCAAGTGAAGTGATGCCAGCCCTCGTGGCGGATACCGATGTTGTACTCGGAAATGAAGAGGATGCCCAGATGGTTCTGGGGTTAACCGCTGAAGGTGTCAATGTTACAGGCGGGCATGTCGAAGCGGCGGCCTATGAATTGGTGTCGAAACAGCTCATGGCCCGTTTTCCGCGGTGCAAAAAGGTGATCACCACCCTTCGGGGATCGGTGAATGCGAACCACAACAGCTGGGCTGGAGTCCTCTGGGATGGTGAAAAATTGTTTGAATCGCCTACTTACCAGATCACCCACATTGTTGACCGCGTTGGGGGTGGAGACTCTTTCATGGGGGGATTAATTTACGGTCTGCTCACTCACCCCGACGACAGTCAGCGGGCGCTCAACTTCGCAGTTGCCGCCTCGTGCCTGAAGCATACTATTTACGGCGACTACAACCAGGTAAGTGTCGATGAGGTTGAAAAACTCATGGGCGGCGACGCCTCTGGCCGTGTGGCCAGATAACGTTAAACAATAAAAGAGGAAGATATGGCACGTTTTACACGAATAGAGGTGGCGTTAACTATGAAGAAGACCGGCATCATTCCGGTTTTCTATCACCCTGATGTTGAGTTGTGCAAGCAGGTGGTCAAAGCCTGTTACGAAGGTGGAATCCGTGTATTCGAATTTACCAACAGGGGTGATTTTGCCACCCAGGTATTTTCGGAACTTAACCAATGGGCAATCAGCGAATGTCCCGAACTGATTCTGGGGGTTGGCTCCGTGGTGGATGGCCCAACTGCAGCAATGTATATCGCCTTGGGTACCAACTTTATTGTCTCTCCGTTGATTGATGAAGAGACGGCGCGGATCTGCAACAAACGGAAGATGTCCTGGAGCCCGGGATGTGGTTCGGTGACTGAGATTGGGCGGGCGCACGAACTGGGTTGCGAAGTGGTGAAGATCTTCCCGGGATCTTCGGTCGGAGGCCCCGACTTTGTTTCAGCGGTGATGGGGCCGATGCCGTATGCAAGCATCATGCCCACAGGGGGTGTCACCCCCGATGAGGCGAACCTAGAAAGGTGGTTCAAAGCAGGAGTACACTGCGTGGGAATGGGTTCACAACTGTTTCCCAAAGAGGCGCTTGCAAACGGAGATTTTGGTTTTATTACCGACACCTGCCGCAATTGCCTGGTACTGGTGCAAAAATTTAAATAAAAGAGTATTACTAGTGAAGATTTACGAAATATCCAAAATTAATTACAACAATTTTAAACGGTAACAAAATGAAAAATGTAAGTTTTGTTTTAAGTAAGATTCTTGCTTCGCTATTTCCTACCTCTTTAGTGGTTTTTTTTGCTTTAGCTTCATTTGGTCAATCCACTACTTCAGCAGTGGTGGCAAAAACCAGTGATTATTCATATTTCAAGGGAGGGACAGTTAGTGTTTTTTCATCATCGCATCAGGATATTGCCTGGATGGACAGTATCGGGAGGTGCATTGAGTTTCGCGATAAGCAGATGATAACACCTGTATTGGAACGGTTGAAAAAGAATTCTCAGTTTAAGTTTTCGGTTGAAGATGCTCTTTGCTTGCGGGAATATCTTCACCGTCACCCCGAATCAATCAGTGATATACTGAAATATACGCGCGAAGGTCGTCTCGATTGGGGAGCCACTTACAATCAACCCTATGAATCGATGTATGATGGAGAAGCCTTGATCAGGCAAACCTATCTAGGTCGGAAATGGTTGAAAAAGACTCTTCCCGGATGTGATTTCAAAACCAGTTGGAGCGAAGATGTTCCTGGCAGATCGTTACAAATGGCTCAAATCTTATCCAGGGCCGGAATTCCATATTTGCAGTTTAGCAGGCATCAACCCGGAATTTATAACTGGCACAGTCCTGATGGAAGTTATGTAACCTGTTATACTCCAGGCCAGTATGATGAGTCCGGAATTCCGGTAAGAAAAGCAGATACCAATACCGATTCACTCACCAAGGCTTTCACAGCCATGCTGACAAATTGGAACGGCTATTACGCTAAAAGAAAGCTTAATCCGGAATTTCCATTTCTCTATTCACATGATTTCGCTACACCCCCTGATTATGATGCCTTTTTTACTGATTGGAATTCAAAATCACCGGCTCTGAAAAGGCCACTTATTAAATATGCTACAGGAACTGAATGGTTTAAAGCTGCGACAAAAGGGAATCCTCCATTTGATAAAATAAGTGGTGAACGTCCCGATGTCTGGCTTTATATTCATGGCCCTTCACACCAGAAGGCGCTTAAAGCCTCCAGAGAAGGATCGCGCTTGCTAACTGCTGCCGAGAAGTTTGCAACCTTCGATGCACTCCAAAAAGGTTCATTCGAAAATTATCCGCAAGCCGCTTTTGCGGAAGCATGGGAAAATGCAATCTACCCCGATCATGGATGGGGAGGGAAACATGGTGATTTGACTGATAGGGCTTTCAGGAGCGCTTTCGAAAAAGGACGCTCAATTGCATCCGATATTGTGAATGTTTCGATGAATAATATCGCCGCCAGAATCCATTATTCCAAACCGGCAATCCCAATCGTCGTTTTTAACGCATTGTCGTGGGCCCGGACTGATCAGGTGAAATTCACCCTTAATGTCGAAGGAAATGATAACAACACATTCAGGCTTATCGATGAAAAGGGAATTGAAATTCCTTACCAATTAATTGATGAACACCAGATAACCAACAAAAAAGACGAAGTTCTAACTTTTCTGTTTATTGCCGAAAATGTCCCTTCTGTAGGCTATAAAACCTATTACCTGGAGAAAAGTAAACCGGCAACTTATTCAAATTCATCTAAAAATACCAATTCGATTTGTGAAAATTCGTTTTACAAGGTTGAATTTGCCGATGGAGGCATCAAATCATTATATGATAAAGAGTTGTCAAAGAGTCTGTTGAATTCCGAAAAGTTTTTGGGGGCCGAACTTTTTACCATGCAATCAGTAGGTAATGGGGCCGGAGAATTTACCGATGTCCAGCTACCCACAATGGAGGGTTTCGAAAAACTCAGTGATTATCATCAGCCCTGGACTCTTGTATCCAGCGGGCCTGTCAGGGACGTATACCAGTTCACCAAACAAATTAATCATGTAACGGTAATGGAGCAAGTGATTTTGTTCAAAACCATTAAACGCATCGATATCCATGTAGAGCTCAAAGGGTTTGATGGTGAGCAATATCGCGAGTTCAGATTAGCATTTCCTGTCAACCAGGATAAACCGGAAATAGCTTATGCGGTGCCGATGGGAGTAGTACGTGTTGGCAAGGATGAAATAGCCGGCGCTGCAGGCTACTCGGGGAAAACTCAGATTTACGATACACCTTGTCGGCTGGTCCATCCGCGTGAAGTTCAGGATTGGTTCTCTTCCTCGGATGCCACAAGCGGAATCACCATCAGTTCTGACGTTGCCGTATTTGACTGGAACGATCCCACAACAAATCCCGCAACCAACACAATCCTTCAACCGGTTCTACTTGCGAGTCGGAAAAGTTGCCATGGTGAAGGAAACTTTTACCTGCAACCCGGGGATCATACTTACACCTTTTCGTTTTACTCGCATGCGGGTGATTGGAAGAATGGTTTCCGACATGGGACCCAATCGAACCAACCATTGATGGCTGTTACTGTTAATCCTGAATTGAATAAAGGGATGATGCCTGAAACATTAAGTTTTATTTCGGTGGAAAATAAAAACCTTCTTCTAAGCACTGTCAAAAAGTGTGATGACGACAATCAGGTAATTGTGCGTTGTTATGATATTGAAGGGAAAGATTCAGAAGCGAAAATCTCATTATTTAAACCCTATCAAAAGGCTGAAGTTACCAATCTCATTGAAGAGGAGGGAAAAGCAATTTCCGGTGATGGAAATACATTATTATATAAGGTAGGTCATCATGCCATCGAGACGCTAAAGTTGGAAGTGAAATAGGCGTATAACCAAAACCTATTTTAATTTTTTATATTTATTCGTTTTCTGTAATTCCGGGGGGATAAGCCGATTTTCTTTTGAAAATCTTTGGAGAAATAGTAAGGATCGATATACCCGAGGATAAAAGAAATTTCTTTAATCTTCAATTTGCTAAAATCAAGATATTCACAGGCTTTATTGATTTTGAGGTGCGAGAAATAGCTCAATGGACTGTAACTTGTTTTCTTACTGAAAATTGTGATGAGGTAGGAGGGAGAATAACCTGCCTCATCAGCAATTTCATCCAGAGTTAGTTTTTTATTCAGGTTTTGTTCCATAAAATGTATTGCTTTGGAAATTCCAGGGTTTTGTTCCTCCATTAAATCATCACTTGTTCTGCTGGCATATAAGAAAGTTGCCAGCAAATGTCCAAAGCATAGGTTAATGTACTGATAATTTGCATTATAAAATCCCTTTTTTAGATTATTAAAAAGTTCATCGAATAGCATTAGCCGGTTGGCAACCAAATTATTGACCGATGGAATCAGATCACGGACAACCGTAAACTCTTTTTCCATGATCTTTGTCTTCTCGCCATTGAATTTACAGGTCAGAAAAACTGAGGGGTCGGTATCCATGGTTTGAACTTTAAATAAAAATCCTTGCGGTATTATACAATATTGATTTTGACTAAAGGGGACCAGGTCATGAGCAATTTGAATAATACCGCTTCCTTTGGTACAAAATATTAGCAAATGATTATCGAGAATAATATTTTCAGACCAAAGGGTATTTCGTCGAATCAGAAATTCGGTAAGCTCACATAAGAAAAGATCCTTAGTCAATGGATTGACCTTTTGT
>Ga0364860_10369_pt1 | contig 30846 bp, 39 predicted proteins | sample ExccelAu500001D4_FD_206916 | JGI IMG/M metagenome (GOLD analysis project Ga0364860, IMG submission 206916) | Enriched cells from Trout Bog Lake Hypolimnion, Wisconsin, USA - BchlTB.Aug20.5000.01 .D4 | ecosystem: Environmental > Aquatic > Freshwater > Lake > Hypolimnion/Profundal zone | place: USA...
AGCTCTTGCTTGATCAATCTTCGCTTCAAACTCTTGGACCCAAGCCTCATCAACTGCTATAAAAACAGGGGGAGATCCAGGCAATAAAGAAACACTAATTAAAGGTGTTGGAGCCCAAGAAGAGTCATCCCCACCTTCCTTTTTGATATACGCCGAATAGATAGGCTTTGCAATTCCAATACCTTCAATACGCTCGCCATAATTATCAAGGGCATAAATGTCATTAAAGTCTATGAAATTCTTTACCTGATCCTTCCAAACATTGAACCAACCTTTGGCATTATCAAGTGTCTGATAAAGATCCCCATCGACATCGATTACAAAATTACGCCAAGTAAAAAATTGACGGTCTTCAGATAAAGCAGTATCTATTTCTTTTATCAGAAGCTCAAGCTCATGAGTAGTTGAAATCACAGCCCTATCTGCTTTTGCCATACCATCTTCAAGATTCTGATAAATGGTTGCAGTAATACCTACAATGCTTCCTATTTGTATGTCAGGAAAAAGTGTGATACGAGTGGAGTAAATTCCAGCTTCTTCCTTGGCCTCTTGTATCTGCTTCTCATCTAAAACTTTGGAGGCGGCTTCACCAAGATAAGCGAAAGGATTTCTAAGAAACGCTTCAGCCTTACTGCCAGCAACTTTGCGTCCATCAAATTGTGTTTTGATGACTGTGAGAACATCTCTAATAGCTTCTGGAAAAATAACTCTAGTTCTGCCTGCAGCCGTTGGAAAATCACTATGCTCAGGTATAAATTTGAACGAATCAAATTGACTCATCCAATCTTCAGGAGCGCCATCAAAATAGGGCTCGATTGTTACTACACTAGTACCTAGAGCTTGCGCCCTGATGTAACGCATCTTCAATAGGCTTGGAATCAAGACTATTGTTGAAGATAAGTAGGGCGAGAGCTCTGCATGTGCCAATAGGGAAAGTTTTCGCGCCTCACCCCACAGCATTTCATTTTGTGATTGAGTCCGCGCTTGCTCTTCAAATCCATTGTTCCGGCTAATAAAATCTATCAATTGCCAGGACTCTCTTGTTTGCAAAGAATATGTTGAGCCATCCACAAAAGCACCGCCAAGATATTTTCTGAATCTAATGCTACGGCCAGAAGTCTCGCGCCAGCCGTCAATTCTCAATCTAAAGAATTTATCAGTAACAGTCCCGACCTCTCCCAATACTGGAACTGAATGATCAAGCTGCGGAAGTGCTAGTAAATATAGTGAATCTTCATGTTCGACATCAGAAAGTAACTCATAGATACTTTGCCAAGAAATCTCTAAATCAGCTTCTCGTATTGAAGCAATCTTGTCAGATACAAGCTGTACCAAATAAATTAACTGCTGACTTCCAGTGACTGGATGCGTTGCAAGATCCATTAATTGGCTAGGCTCACACAATGCGTAATCAGCGCCTAGAGAATAAGAGACCGCATCTTGTGAAAATCTAGGCTGAATTAATATCTGGGCAGAATGGATACTACCCATCCCTTCAAAGACATTTTGAACGTCAGGACGTGATTTAAAAAGCCTGCTTAAAAAATTCATTAGAAATATTTGTCAATTGAAAAACTTGTTGCTGTTGAGTTTGTCTTACCGGCCCGAACGTCATCAAATATCCCAAAACCAGGTAATTGATAAGTCCTGGCTTTATATTGCCATCCATCCCTATGCACAATATCAGGCCCTTTAGCACTACCACTGTAATAACGCTGCTTTAGACCTCTTGGGCTTGTTGATGCATCCAAGCTAACCGCATCCACATTAAAGGTATTCTCCCCTTTTTGGTAAATGTAACATCCGCCATGAGGGTTAAATTCAACAATCAAGTGGCCACTAATTTCCATAATAAAAGCATCTAAGTTAGACTCCCCTTTTGCACCAGTAAGGTTGGCAAATGAGTCGACATCATTCTTAAAGTGCTCCTTCCACTCGGGATGGGAATTCAAATACCGGCGCATATCTTCACCTAAAACAAGGCGTGTAAAGGTGATTTGATTAATGTACTGCATCCAAAAATCTAGCCTACCATGAGGATCAGGAACTCCGCGCCGCTTTAAGAGCTCAAAAAATAATCGGAGATTAGCCTCTTGCACCCATGTTAAAACCATCCGCCAGGTGGGTTCAGATACATGTATCCATTTTGAAGCCCCAGTATTGCGTAACTTAGGACTCTTCCATATTTCGATGGCAAAGTCTTTGAGCTCATTATGAACGCGGATATCTGAAGATGCTCTATATCTATCCAGCAATGCACGCATTCCATTGTCTAGATAAGAGGGATGTCTTGTAAGTAAGGAAATAATTAAGGGTATCGACTCTTTGAACTTAGAATCTGATTGAGATAATGAAGCCTTTAAGCAAGATTTAAAAAAATCCTCCCAAAACCAACTTGAGTCCGGGATATGCAATTCAAGTTTGATCTGCTTTACCCTAACATCACTGCCAGCTAACCATTCAGCCCCATACACCTCACAAGGTGATTCAGTTAGTAGATGTAGATTTGCCTCAATGCTTTTCATCCAATTAGTAAAAAATGGGGCATGTTTCTTTACGTAAGGCCAGGTCTGGGATAAAAAATTGCGAATAACTCTTTGTGAATTAAAAAAACTATCGCCTACATAATTTGATTTTTGTGCCTGAAAGTAAGATTGGAAAACTCCAAACCAAAAAATTCCATTAATTTTGTCAGCTTCAAACTCTCCAGCATATTTATCTAAAAGAACTCTAAGCTTTGCTGAATCAGATGCGACAGAAGTACCACCTAATTCGGCTATTGGCTTAGTAAGCGCAAAAGAGATAATTTCATATTCACCGGTATCGCCCAATAAAGAACCATCTAAATAATCCCTTGCTGCAGCGTAAGCAACATCATCTTTTGGCTTTAGAAAAAATGTAAATTCATCAGTTATTTTTTTGTGAATCTTAGCAAGCTTAGGAAAAGTGTTGCTATGTTCCTTCTTCAATTCATATTGAAAAGAACTATTTAATTCAGAGAGTGAGTTTTTTAATTGGTCTGTGAAGGACATACGTTTGAGGATGGCGTATAAAATTCTTTACTACTTAAATCTACAATTGCTTCTTCTTGCCTTTTTTTTGCATCTCCCAACTGCCAAAATTCGAGTTTAAGTTCTGCTCTTCGACTCTCATCATCATTTTTTTTCTGTGAGTTAAAAGAAAAGCCTCCAACTAAAAAAAGTCTTTTAACTTGATTTTTATCTTGGCTTGATAATCCACCGGCCCCATCCACATCAGTTTTTGCAAGCTCACAAACAACCTCCTTACTCCTCTTCAAGGATAAATCTAAATTAGTCATGTAGTCACCAGTCTTACTTGTATACCCCTCCACAATAACCCTTCTAAAATACATCTTGCACTGGTCATTTTTTACTGTTTCCAAAACAGTTGGTATGTATTGCCTTAAAAACTTTGAAGCTTCGGGGCTTATGGCGTATCTATTATTGTCAAACTTAACGATAGATCCCAAATCAATTCTTATTGCATCGCCCTTGTTATATTCAATTTCGGCCTTACCTGGGAAAAGGGCATTAGCTTTTTTTTGGAGTTCTTTGGCGCAAACTGAAATTGATTCCTCTCTTTTAGCTGCCGCTTCTGCTTCTGGCGCATATTTTTTCTTCACCATAATGACAGTAACAGCCATTACTACTAAAAAGAGGGTCATACAGGCAGTCATTAAATCTGAATATGAAATCCAAAATGGCTTTTCACCTTCGTCCTTGTGGGACTTTTTGATAGGTCTTTGAGTAAACATTATTCAGATTTTTTCAGCTTTGTCATCTGCACCAACATAGATTGAACAGCACCCTCTAGTGCGCCAAGCGACCCAGTTAATAAGGTGTCAGATTTCTCTTTCAACACCTCTACTTGAGCAACCATCTCCTGTCCAAATTGCTGGAATGAGCCTTTAAGCACAGAGTTAACTTGGTTCAGATAGTCTGTACTTTGCTTTTCAGCAGTTTGTAGTGCACCTAGAATTCTCTCTAAATCAGAAAGCATTTGACTGCTTAATCCAGCCTCTTTCTTAGCGTTTTCGACTAAATTCTGCAATTGCAATACATAACTCTGAACTGATTCGCGTGACTCATCGTATTTTTCGAATGCCGTTCTAACTGAGGCTGAAGCTAGTTGCAAAGTTGCGGCTGTTTGCTCCAATTGATCTGTAACCACACGACTTTTATCAAATACACCACCGATACTATCTCCAGCCTGAGTAAATCGCTCTGCTGCATCGCGCATCACAAGAGCACCATCGTTCATTCCGGATATGGCACTTGTTGCGGCATTCTGAATAGCTCTAATATTTTCTTCCGTCTTAAAGGCGGCATCTTTAACATCGCCCATCAATTGAACAACGTTATCTGTTAATCCGCTATATAACCCTTCTGTCTCTGCAACTAAGCGCTCTGCTCTTGCCTTGTCAGCTACAGCTTGATTTTCTCTTTCGGCAGAAATTACTGAAATTGATTTTTCAAGCTCAAATAGGATTTTTTGCATTGTCTCATCCATAGCTTGCTTGGTTTGATTTTGCTGCTCGAGAATCAACTTTCTTAACTCTTCAACAAAGCTGCGTAACTGTTGATTCATTTGCTCCTGAGCAAGAGCCGCTTTAGCCATTGACTCTTCCATCTTTGCAGACATTTCAGATGTAGCTTTTTGGCCAGCGCCAGAAATATCCGTAATCAAACGAGTCATTGCCTCTTGAACCATAGTCATTGAGTCTGATGATTTTTGTATTGCCGCATTAATATTCTGAATTTGCGATCCAAAAGTTTCATCAATTTTTGCCATGAAAGCACTCAGCAGATTCTCAAGCATGCCTGTAACAGCACCGCCCTGCTCCCCAGAGGCTTTAGCGACAACGTCCATCAGATCCTTCATCGGGGCGTCTAGACTCTCTTTAATAGCTCCAGAAATTTGTGAAGAGATATTTTGCGCAGACTGAAGTTGAGCATTGATTTGCTTATCCGCTACTTCATGCATTAAAAGCTTCAAATCATCTATTAATGCATCTTTGAGGCTAGCTGTATTGGCCGAACTTTTTTCAGATGCACTGACTAAACGATACAAGTACTCCTCACCTACACCTTTTGAAAATAAATCATCAATACGGTTATTGACTATTTCAAGCTGTCGATAACATTTGTTAAGTGTGGTTTTTTCAAAATACGTAATCGCTATAGCCGATAAGATAGCTAAACCAGAACCTATGAATGCTGAGGTAACCTCATTCAAAAGTGCTTTTAAAGTTCCGTCAGGCTCTTCAGGTTTGAATAAATGTAATCCCCAAACCAAACCACTAAATGTTCCAATAATTCCTATACCAGTGAGAATTCCAGGTAAGTGTCTAAAAAAATCAGCGTCAATTTGCGTATCAACAACGGACTCTTTAGAAAAATAAATTTCTGAGGGGGAGGTTGCACGCATGGATATAGGGTCACCATTTGGCGCTCTCACCAAATGCAAGGTATCTTCATACTCAGCCCATAAATGCCTAAATGGCTCTGCTGAAAAAATAGAAGACAAGCTAGATACTTCTAGTATTTGAGTATTATTTTTCTTAAATTGTAATAAGGCATCTGAAATTTTTACTAGTTCAATTTGAAGTTGTTTTGCTGGATTTTGATATTGCGTAATGAAGCGCATTATTAAAAATCCAATTACCAATAAAACTGGTACCAAGATAAACCAATTTAATGAATCTAAAAAACTCATGCTTTCATTCTCTTTCCTTACATATTTGGATTATTGCCTGAGCTGGCTAAGCGTTTAATTCTAAATATTATCTCAATTAATTGAGTTGCAGCCATATAAGCTAGTTATAGCCATAAAACACTTCATTTAAGCTCAGCTTATGAGCTTCGTTTTAGGATTAATGCAATGCTTAATGAATACCCTTAGTACACATAATTAAGGGTCTGAAAAGTTTCTAATGCACAGTTTTTTTACTATTTTCTGTAATTTGATCCAAAGCTGATAGCAACTTTATTGACCTATCAATAAGCGACATAGCTAAGGTTAGAGTTGTATATAACCCTTCAGAGCACTGGTCAATATAAAAAAGGGCGGCCTCACCATTATTTTGGTTCTCCCCTATCGTCAGCTTATCCATTAAATCATTATGCTTACTCGAAGTTTTAATGATCAATGTCTTACTTCCGTAGTTCGGATGCACAAACTCAGACATGAGTCCATAGATTTTTTGTAATGGCATTTTTGACTGTTTTTGAATATCTTCAATAGCCGTGCTAATGTGCATCCTCTCCACATCTCTATCCTCGGACTTGGCTAATCCAAACTTTTGCATATGCTCTTGCCAATTGATACTTGATGCTGTGTTACCACGATGTAGCACAGCATATATCTCATACAACTTTTCGAAATACTGCTTCTTTAACGTTTCTTTTTCTACTGCTGATTTTGTTCTAGCTAGTTTTTTAATCACCTCTATACATTCTGAAAACTTGCTCTCGACACGTCTAAATGTGTAGTAGTTTGTACAAACTAATTCAAATATCGATCTGTTAATTATTGCGGCACCAAAAAATTTACCGCTCTCCAAGCAATCTTGCATGATTAGAGATAATTCGCGAATTTGATAAACAAATACAAAATGAAATGTTTCATAGATATTAAAGATAATGAATTCTGAAGACCCATCTTTCTGAAAGTAATCAGAAACTTCTGCTGGATTATGGCTCTTTAAAACTCCAAGCTCTACATGACTGGGTATATCAATGTAAGCACTTACAAAATGAGGGTATAGCTCTTTGACTTTATCAAAGTAGTCTTGAGACTCTTTATTAATACTAGCCTGATTTTTCGCAGCAACAGTGGCTACCCAATCCGGAAAGTTGCCTTTTGTTTTCATATTCATCTCACAAAGTATTCGATACCACTGAAACTAAAAAATTATGCCTTGCCTCTACTTTAACCCTCCCAATCACCAGTAGCTTCCATTTCCTCAATATCCTTCGGGCATAAAGGTGGTCCAAGTGGTAAATGTCTTTTGAGCATCACTATCTCGTAGCCACACTTAGCGCACTTTGCTCCAGGTCTTTTGGGTGCTTTTTGCATAGTTCTAATTGGCAGACTTAATCTACCGTGTGGAAAATTTCCAAGACTCTGCGCTATCTGAATTAAATCCTGCTTTAACCAATCTCCTGCTCCTGCACTTCTCATTGGACCTTTTAGTCCAACATCTAATGCAATTTTCTTGAAGTTATCGCCATGACCACTTTGACAGTCATCTACTGCGTGCACTAGTTCATGAACTAAGGTGTCCAGAAAATCCAGTGGTGTTTTGAGATGCGGAGCTATGAATATTTGATTAATGCTGTCTTCCGCTGATTTTGATGACCAGCATTGACCTAAGTGCCTTCCCTTGCCTCCGGTGCTCGGAAATCCTACCGATACTTTGACCTGAGGTACTACGTAACCTCTAGCCTGGAATATAGGTGCGATATGTTCTACTGCCGCCATTAGCCATTGCTCTCTATTTAGGTTCGCCATTTGCTTTTCCTCTAGTGAGTAAGCTTGCTGCGGTTTTCTGCCATTCTCATGAACTCAAGATCCATGGACTTAGAGGATTTGAATTCCCAATCTCTTGGAAAGGCGATTTCATCTCTACCCCAGTTGAGATTCCTGACTTCCTCTTTCTCATCAAGCTCTTGGTCTGTGGCTGCAATGACGATGTGCTCATCATCACCCACTTTGTTTTTTGTTTTGCTTCCTTGTTTTTTACTGTTTTGTCTAAATTTGCTATGGGGGTTAGCGCCTAGATGAATGAAATCCAACCAATAGACTCTGAAGCTTGGTCCAAAGACTTGATCTACTAACAAGGCATCTGCATTTTGTGGGTTGTCTTCATTGATCATCATGATCTTGAGCCCTTTTTGGGCAATGAACTGAAGATAGTTTCTAGCCTCATCGTGACTATTGAAGCTGATGCTAAGTAGATCATTGCTTTCAATGAGCTTGTTTTGATCATGCAGATCAAAGATGAATTGGCCATAGCCGCCTTGATAGCGCTCGATAACAGATCCTTTTTTTAATAGTACGCAGACGCCCTCTATGAGTACAGGCATATAAGCTCCTTGTTAGATTGTTGGGGTATTGCTGGAATTAGTTTTGGGTACGCGTTTGTTATGCGTTTAGATGAGCTTATGGATGTTTGAGCTCATATATCGAGCCATCAAATTAATTTAAAAAATTATTCATCTTTCTCACGATGTGAAACGCGAGTATGTCATGCTATATGAGGGCATTTAATTTCTTTACCCACCACAATCTGGAGATCATTTATGCATGTAGCCAACGATTTTGATATGTCTAACCTATTGATTTCATTAAAGGTTAGCGATGACCACAAAGCCTTTGCACATGGCCAGCTCAGAAGGGCTGCTTCAAAAGCCATTCGGGACTTTGGCTATGAATGGGCCTCCATTCCTCCTGGCCTGCAGGCAGAAGAATCTGCTCAATTATTGCGCTTAAGAAGCCGAATCAAAAAGACAGTTTTTGAATCTACGAAGGGATGGCACTCCAACCAAAGCGTAGCTTGGAGAAGGTTTAGCGACTACACAAAAAAGGTGGCCGCCAGACATGAGGCATTAAAGCTGATTACAAAGATTAGAAAGCAAATATCCCAGTAAAAAGAGTTTATGGATAGCTCGCTTCTTGAGCTTTGGACTCTCTATAAATGGGTGATTGATTTGCATCTCATCACTCCATCACTACTTCAGGAGATATATGACAGCACAGGTTTCAGAACGACTGATTTATGGTGGCAACGAGATTCCGTTGTTTACCAATCCTTTATCGCTATATTTGAAGAATAGCGGTACTCGTTTTGTATCGCCCCATACAGCCAATTGGCGCGGTTATGTAGGCACATGGGAAATCCTCGAACACAAAGGTATTGAGCGTTTGTATTTGGTTGGGCTATCAGCTCATAAGTCTTATGAAGAGATTTTGAGTCTCTCAGATGTCTTTCCAGGCCATGACAAAGTTTTTGCTCATTGGTTTACTGGTGAGTTACGCTGCCCTCAAGGTGCTCAGCTTAAGTATCGCCATATGGGCTATGGCAGCGTTTATGAATACGACCTCTTGATGGACTTCAAGCAAGGAGTTCTTGTGAATAAACATGCACGTCATAATGAATTGCCTAAAGAAGAGCCCGTTGATCAATCTAAGCTACCTGCTTTTTTAAGAAAGGGCTCATGATGGATTCTCTTTTAGCTTGGCGACCTTCCTCTTGGGTTGATTACCTTCTCATCTACATTCTTCCTGGCGCGATGATGGCAACTTACTTTTTGCTTAATGCCTGGCAAGAACGACAGTCTGATTTTGTCAGAGGAGTTACGAAGCTATTGGGTAAAGAAACAAGCCTAGTGGATAGACTTAAAGAGTTTGGGGTCTATTGCTTTGCTATTTCTTGTGTTTTATTGGGTTGGCCTGGATTTTTGATTTGGCTTCCCTTTAGCATTGCTCAAGATAAACGCAATAAGGCTTGGCAAGCATTATCCGATTTTGATTGCGCACCTGAGTACTTGGTGGCAAAAGTAAATCCTGTAGATGCTGAGATCGCTAGCTACGTTATAGATCCCTTTAGCACAGTTCCTGCTCTACCTTTTGGTCACCTCAACAAAGGCTGGGTAAATTTTTTAGCTGATATGGCCGATGATGCCGATGAACTTTGGTCCTTCTACATCCCCAAGGGTGGCAAGACCGGCAAATATCAATTTGAGACCGCCTCGGAGACTAGAGGCTATGCCAGAGTAAGGGACGGCAAGATCATGGCTGAATTTATTACTGAACGTGATTAGCTCATTATTTGAGCTTTTACCTTGTTTTAATTGTCATATCAATTAGTTGCTTTGTTGTGATCGCCGGGATTAGGTATGAGTGCCCCAAGATCAAAAGACACAGTCTTTCTCATGAGAAAACCATACCAGCTTGTGCATTCTGCCCAACCCAATTCAAAGGGGTCTCCTTCAGGGTGCGAGCAAGCGGACAGCCGGGAAAGACCGGCTGTTTTTATTCTCTAGATTTTACTTGCTTCTTGATCTTGCAAATATTGAATATCAGCCTCAACTCCACGAGCAAAAGAAAGAATTGAGCTAAAGGCCTCCTCAAAAGCGAATCCTTCTTTTAAGAAAAAGATATAGATACCCCACTCTTTATCCACTTGAACGTCTATAGATGGAATTTCATCTAAAGCAAATGCTATATCTTCGAATGGATCCATAGGTATCAGCAATGTCTTGCTACCTACCTCAATATTGAAATGACGAATTGGGTCTCGTAAATTTACAGCCAACTCTCTGTAATACTCCCAATCGATCGTATTTAGGAATTTAATTTCTTCTACAACATATAAACGACCATCTCTACTTTGCCCTAGGTAGCTTGGGTAGTCCTCGATCGATTGCCGCATCTCAATTTCAGCATTCGGATCTATGGGTTCAAAGTCACGCATAATCTTCTCAAAGATGTTACAGAAATAATAATTTACAGTAATTTTTTAGCGTTACATCAAGTAACGCTTGACCACAACTAATTCACTTAAGTGCCATCCCAGCAACTTTGATCGGGTGGCTCATTTCCTACATGCCATTGCTCTGGCTTTAGGGATTGTAAATACTGGCAAAATTTCGTTTTGATTCTTAGCTCTTGAGTAAATGCATACTCAATTTGCTCTATGACACGAGCCCTTTTCTCTGTATCAGACGAAAAAGCCCAACCAGCCAATATCAATGGTACAAATTTTTTCCCAGACCCATTCATACCAATAATGTCGGATAGGGCTATCCATTCGTCTGGATTTGGGCAAATTCTTCCGCCCGAAGAGACATATGAAAGTAGTGTTGCTTTTTCATCACTCATAAAAAATTTGCCCCCTCATATCTTTAATGAACACTTGATAAAAGTCTTTCCATTTTTGAAGCTCTTCTGGTTTACAAACCGCTCCTGATCTTTGTACGGTTAAGAGCCTAACTACAGTGACATCGTTATCTTTCAAATAATAATCGGAGTTATAACGAATACCAGCTTTGTCGTATTTAACGGGGGATGGAATGCGTGTGACCTTTACATTTTTTGGAAATTCTATAACGTAACCCTCACTAACCATTCTAGTAGCGCAGCGGTAAGGACGAGTGAACTTCTCAGGAGGCCTATCATTAGCTATTGAAGCTAACTCACCAGGCGCCAAACCCACAGGTACAGTCATAGCGCCTGGCCCTGGGAAATTACTCATTGCATCTAATGTAAATTGAGAATCTGTTTCTAGTGGTTTGTCTAAATCATAAACTGAGGTCGTTTTCAATTTCCCTTCACCGGTATGTCTAAACTTAGCAAGTTGATTACTAACCATCTTCTCTGACATAGTTGTTCCAACACCCTCATACTTATATCTGGCTGCAATCTCAGCGCTTCCAAAATATCCTGTATGCGCAGAACCTTTAATTGCTCCATCTTTTTGGATGGTCATTGAAATTCCCGTTACCGTTTTATTTAGGTCTTTATTAGGCTTTGGGGTACGCTTAATAACCCCAAGTGCAGTGACTAAGGTTGGTTTATCTATTTCATCATCTGGGAGCGATCCGTAAGGAGCCATCTCTGCAGTGGAGTCTAAATACAGATCCCATGCAGGAATATAAGTAATAACATGATTGAATGGACCAATAATGGGATATTTTGGTACGGTGTAACTAGTTCCCGAGTTAATTAATGCACTACTGGCACTGATTCCTTTTGCGGAAAGTAATGAAATTAACAATGCATTGTGATCCTTGCAGTCACCATAGCGATTATCGATAATACTATTAGCATCATGTGGCGTAATACTGCCATCATCCAAATAAATCGCTACATATCGAATATTGCGTGAGACCCAGTTATAGATTGCTCTTGCCTGCTGCTGTTTAAATTCTTTTTCAGCAACTTTTGGATCCTTCGAATCCTCATTTTTTATCGGCTTAATACCTTTGGTAATTTCATCTGCTAATTTTTGAACTTGAGGCGTTACTCTCACCATATCCTTAATCCGCCCTTCATAGGCCTTAGCAAAAGCAGCTTGACTTGGAAAGGTTGATATATAGATATGAGGGGCGTAGTCGTCTAATCCGACTTCCAATTGTTCTTTTGGAGCAAATTTCAAGTTTTTATAGGTGAATTGGATGCGTTTATTACCATTACCGATAACCTCCTCATCCCCGCCGCTAATTCCTTTGGTGTCTATATAAAGCTTGAGGTCTTCTGGGTAGGTTAAGGTGTATTCGAAGCCTTGATTTTCTACATAAGGCGCGAAATTAAATTTGGTATAGAAATAACCAGGCAATAGCGGCTTGAAAGTAGTGAGCTTAGTTTTGTAATAAGTCTTGGAGCCAGGCGTCACATTAGGGAACACAATAATCTTATGTTTTTGGTCTGAAAAGAATGTTGCGCCCTGACTATTGTCATCCTCCACCGTCCTAATGGCAGATGCTTGAACTGGTATTTTTTTGCCTTGTGGCGTAATCGTATAAGCCTCGAGTACTTCTAAGCTGGCAGTTGTGGAATTGAAAGGAAGATCTGCGCTTGATGCAGAATCAACTACGAGTTGCGATTTAACAATTTTAGTGAACTCATTTATTTCAATGACTTTTCCATCCGGGTAAATTGTTTCATTAACGATATAACGCTCAATCGCTGATAAGGGTTCAAGATCAGAATTATTGGCACTAGTTACACCCACATAAGCCAAACCAAATAAAGCAGTAAAAGCCACCAAGACCGCAACTGCTGACTGAACAATAGCTTTCATATGAGGCTACCTTGTGTTTTATTAGATGAATTCATTTTCAACGACGAACATAAGAAAGAATGTAAGCCTTACGTTTATTAACCTCACTTGCAAATACGATACCTGCATGATCATGCAAAGTTGCTAGCGGTTCTTGCAACAGGGTTTTATCAGGCAAATACGGATTTCCATTTGAGTCTCTAAGCTTAAATTTAGGCAACCCCAATATCTTTGCACTATCAACAAAAGCCGCAACCGCTAAAGGCTTTCCCAAAAGGGGGGAATATTTACCTCCTGGAGATATCTGCAAGGGCAAAAGGGTAATGACTACAAATGCGCTAGTTAGCATGGGTTGCTTTATGAAAATGGTTAGTTATCTCATTTTCTAGAGCCACTAGCTCATTGGGTGAGCTTATGGGTTTTTATTCTGTTCCCATGAAATCTTTTTTGGAGACCCAATGAAATACCTCATTACCCTCTTTTTGCTAGCCCAGTCTGTTCTTTTGGTGCGTAGCGCATCTGCTCAAGCGATTTATGGTCCAACTGGAAATTATTTGGGCTACAGCCAGACTACAACTAGCGGCGTTACAAATATATATAACGCTAATGGTCAAAACGTGCAGTCATTTCAAACCGATAACGGACAAACTAGTTTCTATAGCCCACAAGGCGCATATCAAGGAACATCAACTACACCGATTTATACAACACCAAACACAACGATTAATGCGCCCCGCCAAGCACCGCAAGCCCCTTCTGTAAAAGGCTGGTAATTTTTAGGAGATTGATATGAAATATTTAATACGCCTATTAGGTTTATGTGCGGGATTTTTTATTATGAATGCCTGCATTGGACAAGTTACTAACTGGGATAACTCGCCCTTGAACTATAACAATAGCCCACTCAATTACAACAACTCACCCCTTAATTACAATAACAGTCCACTTAATTATCAAAATAGTCCACTTAACTACAACTCCACTAATGGAGTTTATGACAATAGCGGTAATCGGATTGGGTATGAAACCCAGTCACCCTCAGGCGTTACCAATATTTTTGATAACAATGGCAATCGAATTGGCTATTCACCCACGCCAGGTACAAGACAATGAAAACATATGAATATGAAATTGTGAAGATGGAGCCCGTAGAAACTGATTGCGATACTGTTCAGGAAATACTTAATGACAGAGGGTCTAATGGCTTTCGATTTATCGGTATTGAAAAGCTATGGGCTAGAGATAGCGAGTGGAATGCTATTCAGCGTAACTTTTTAGTATTGGAAAAGGTAATAGAGGAAGAGCTGTAAACATGCCCAAAGAAAAGTTGTTATTTTTAGACTTTGATGGAGTTTTACATCCTTCGCACTTTGCTGGAGAATCACCCTTTATCCGAGCACATCTCCTTGAAGAAACATTAACAATCTTCTCCCCTAAGATTGTGATTTCTTCAAGTTGGCGATTCACGCATAACCTCGAGAGACTTCAAAAAACAATTCCGGATTTTATCTCCACGCTTATTATTGGCGCCACAGGTCCTGCTGTAGTTGGAAAACATCCCCGCTTTACAGAAATTCAAAACTATCTACAAAGCTATGGACCAGCAGATTGGAAAGCATTGGATGATTCTTATTGGGAGTTTCCAAGTCCCTGCCCTAAATTGATAAGATGCAATCCCAATACTGGCATTACCGACCGACAGATCCTGGAGCTGAGTCAATGGCTTTCAAATTAGATTTCACCTCTATTATTCGCACCTTTGCAGGCTTGATGAATGCTGGGATAGCGCTCTTGTTGCTAATTGGCTTATGGATTTTTCTAACTCAAGATGGCATGCATCCGAACCTGGGTTGGCTGATCTGGGTTCCATTACTCGTTTTTCTTTTAGTTGGAATTCCTTCATGGATGACCTGGTCTTTTTTTAATGATGGCTCTCAAAAACTGCGTATTGCCTTCCTCATTCTGAATGTATTCGCATTTTTATTAATACTTACAGGTACCTTTGCCGATCATTGGGTCACCGCTAGCAGAGAGTCCCCGTTTAGCCTTCGTTCTATAGCAAAAATGTGCTTTATCCTTGGCACTCCTTTCTTAATCAATACTATGATTTTAATATTTCTATTAAACAGAAGGCGTAGTACTTAACTTTCATTTTTTATAAAGCCATCGGCTCTAAGTCCGGCTCTGGCTCATAGTCTTCAAACTCAAAGCGCATTTGCCCTGATAAAGGGGTAAGACAGCGTAAGAAGCGATCAGGCACCAAACCTATCCTTTCATGGCGTAGCTCTCCCTTTTTGGGCAAGTGATAACAGATCGTATGACCTTGGGCTAGCACTTTGACGCGCCATACTGGAATAACTCCCCAATCAATATCTGGCCAGTGCATTAAGCCCATAGGCTCAATCACCTTCACAATAATGCCTTTATTTATTGAAAATTTACTATCAGTAATCATGGCAATGCTTCCTAACTCGCAACGCAAATGAATATGGCCATTTCTAGACATTGCTCTCGCTTTCTACAAAATCTAGTTCGTGAAAATTCATTTGTAGTTGCTCTGAGTCTATAAACTCATCCATAAGGTAACCGCTAGGCGGAGTTAAGCGCCTAAGATAAGTGTCAGGAACCGGACCAGATGTGAATGGCTTAAATTCCTCGCCTTCATATTGGTAGTACAAGAAACTGCCTTCACTAGCTACCTCTACATTCCAGGTATAGACCAGCTCCTCATGATTTGCCCATTCCTCAAATCCGACAGCTGAAACTATCCTCACAATATTGCCTAGATTTTTTGGATAACTACAATTCACGGTAATTGCTAAGTCACCAACCGAACAATTCAGTTTTCTCATCTTCTTCCCCTATACTGCGCGCGCACCCTTTCACGCTTAACAAAAAATAGGTGCTCAACAAATGGTTTGCCACAAACCATAAAAAGGCCTAATAAAAAGATGGCAATCAACTTAGGGGTGAAATAACCCTGCTCAAAGTTGTAACAACTCAAAAATATCAGTAAGAACCCTAAAAACTTCATTTGGAGCGTCTCCTTATGGTCATACACAGGGAGAATACTGAGCCAGTAGCTCATTAAATGAGCTATAAACAACTTATAGTTCTTAAATGGAATTAACCCCGGAGGCTAAATGGAAGGTGAAATCTTCGTCGTACCCAAATGGCAAGCGCATAACGTAGAGAACTTTGAGCAACTTGTAAAACTTGATAGTAATGGACGAAAAGTTTTAAATTTTGCATCCTGTGCACTAATAAATACTATGCCAATCGTTGGTATCACTGAAATAACAGAGGAAACAAAGCGAGACTTATGGGTGAGGATCGCAATATTTCATACCATGACAGGTAGTTTATTTTATTTTGAACGGAAAGATAAAAAAGTGCCTATATTTTTAACTCAACAGGATATTTATAGACATGTAGGACTTATCACCGAAGGCGCTAATTATCCATTTGTAGAGTTCTGTGATAAGTGGATCGCAAATAGAAATATTGAAGAAGAGACATCTCCAGCTTGGTGCGCAAACAACTCTAGATCGATGCTTGATATCTGCCTTGCTAGCAAAGAATAATTTGTATTGAGGAAAAATATGAGTGATATTGAACGTCTTCACCGCATTAAGTACATGATTCAGGATCGAAAATGTGTTCCTATAGAAAATTTCTTAGATGAGCTTGAAATATCAAAAGCTACCTTTAAGCGCGACCTTGAATACCTACGCAGTCGACTTAAAGCATCGATCATTTATGACCGCTTTGAAGGAGGCTATAAGTTTGAATTCCCCGATCAGATTAATAAGATTGAAATGCCAGGGCTATGGTTCTCTGAAAAGGAAGCTACTGCCTTAGTACTAATGCAGCACCTACTATCTTCCCTAGATCAAAGCGGACTCATTGGACCCCATATTGAACCATTAACAGCCATTATTGATGGCATCTTAGGTCAAAGTGAAACCACCGCAAAAGAACTACGTAAACGTATCAAGGTTTTGGGAATGGGATCTCGTAAAAATTCTATTGAGAACTTCTCAGAAATTGGCGCTGCACTACTCAAACGTAATCGCCTAGTAATTCAGTACTACGCTAAAGGTAAGGATGAAGTGACTGAACGAGAAATTTCTCCACAACGCCTGATTTTCTATCGCGAGAATTGGTATCTTGATGCGTATTGCCATATGCGAGAAGGACTACGCAGCTTTGCAGTGGATGGCATTCGTAGCGCGGTACTTACTAATACCAAAGCTCAGGAAATATCTGATAAAGAATGCCAAGAACACTTTGCTCAGAGCTATGGAATCTTCTCTGGTAAGGCGACACAACGGGCTAAACTCCGATTTACACCCGAGCATGCGCGTTGGGTCTCTGGTGAGAACTGGCATGGCCAACAAGTGGGTAGTTTTGATAAAGAGGGTTACTACAACTTGGAGTTTGATTACAACCAAGATCCTGAGCTTGTCATGGATATTATGAAGCATGGATCCGGAGTTGAAGTATTGGCACCGGCAGGACTAAAGAAAAAAGTGCTAGAAGAATTACAAAAAGCTGTAGGCAACTATTTGCAAAAAAGATAGTTATGCAACTGATAAAACAGACCCAATCTGATGGATAAAATCCTCCTCAAAACTACTATTGATCTCAAAATAAATCTCTTTTAAATTCCCAAAAGAAGATTCTTGCAGCTCTTTTATTGCAGCAAGAATGCCATAAAATTGTTGGTCTCTATACTTACGCATATGTTTGAACTGAGTAATAAGCAAGTACTGAGGCCCAGTATGATCTGATTGGGAAAAGTTCAAAAGCTCCTTCATTATTACTTTGCATTGCTCTTTTTCAACTTCTGAATTTCCTTTCACACTAGGGGTAACCAGAACTTTATAGTTCTCAGATACTTCTAATGGAAGTAATTTGACCGCATTATTTTTCATTGCAAGGTCGCAATAATCTTTAATTACTTGAGAATCTTTATCTTTTACAAATCTATAAAGCTGACTAAATCCAAAACCATGATCGTATCTTGCTGTCAAAGTAACTAAATTGATTTTTTTGCACTCGTGATAGGAGGGATTTTTTACCTTAATTATTAACTCGTTATTTAAGGAGTCTTTGAGAGGTATGTTGTGCTTCAACTCTTTTTTTGTAGAGTCCAATATATTATGGAGCATTCCAAATTCATCCAAAAATATATTAAATAGCTCTCTCTCGCAACTCATTTCCTCTATAAACTCATGCATATTTTGCTGATTTTCAACTTGAATTCTTTCAAAAAATTGATGGAGTTGGATGCGAAATATTTCTTCAGCCTGCATGACAAGCTCTGTTAACTCAATAGAACATTCTTCTGAAAGCTCTTTTTCTGAAAAATAATTCTGTATCAGCACCCTAAGGTCAAATCCTTTTGCGCTTGCTAAGTTAGAAGTTAGCTGATGGGTGGAATCAACTCTATGAATAATATTTTCTAAATAATTAAGGTAGTGGTATCGAATCTTTTCAAATTCAATTGCGCCGCTAACATATCCACCATCAAATACTTTTATCAGATCTTGCTTAGAAAGCGTAATTTGATGAAGATCGTCAGAGTCAAAGTTCCTCCCCAATAGTCTACTAATGTATATTTTTTTAAAATTATCGTAGTCTTTAGGGTTCATATATTCCTAAGTCTTTTAAGAGATATTCTTTATATTAATAGATCTTATTAATTTGACTATTTTTTCATAGCAAGATTTGCAATAATATTTGCCACCCCTCTCCCATGAATCAATGCCCAACTTCTTAGTACACCAATAACAATATAGATTTGTTGACGGAATAAATTTCCTCTCTATTAGATCCGGCATTACTGATGTAAGTTCGCCTCGAGATAGATATCCCTCATCTGTCTTATGCTGTATTCTAGTTTTCATCCATCTCCAAGCCTTTGGTATTAGCCGGTAGCAAAGGATTGCATAAGCTGATAACGCACCTAATATGATTGAAGCCACTATCAGTGGGTTTTGAGCCATCCACTCCAATATTGCTACTACCACAATATATGCAATGTAAAGTCCAAGAATAGCTAAGAGATATGGCCATATTGCAGCCAATATTAAAATAGAAATAATGGTTCCAATAATTCCTCCTGAGTCATTATCATCTGACATGTTGCTTCCTTGGCGCCTGAGTACTCCAGTCATAGGCTAGGTCAATAAAAAGCGATGCCTCATTTGAAAGAAATTGAGGCGAAGGGAAAATACCAACTCTTCCCAAATCCAATCTGTCAGCATCCCAGCATGTCTGAATTGTTTTATTGGTCGAAACTTCGCCATCCGAATGGTGCTGCATTGCATAGCAAAGCGCATCGAGCTGCTTTGGGCTCAATTGATAAAAGTCTCCATGAATTCCGTGAGCAAATTCTGCGGCGCGCTCTCCGTGCTTAGGATCCCTGCCATCATTAAAGCGGCAGCTGTCATGCAAGAATCCAAAAAGTTCAATAACTAGCAAGTCTGCTTTGCGGATTTGTCCAATATTCTTACCATGGTTGAGCACTCTAGCCCAGTGGTTAGCCCCATGAATACTTTGCCAATCAAGCTTGAACTCACTCTTGATGAGTGCAATCAACCCAGAGCGATCAAAGTCCATCGAAGTCCTCGCCATGCAGATATCGATCTATTTTTAGATGCAGCTTAAGAGCGGTAGAAAAATAATACAGCTTTGGATTGGCTTTAATGTAGCGATACTCCTGTTCAGTAATTCTTAAACTAACCCCTCTAGCCCAGTAGTAATGGGAACCTTGGTCCTCTATAGCAATCCCAACATACTCGTACTCAGATGATTTTTGCGGTCTTAACACCCTTGGAAAACCATTTTTTTGCAGTTGCTCTATATGTATTAATTGAATATTCATTCACTTCTCCTCTTTAGCCAATTTGACGAATGTCTGGGCCTGGCAAGTCGGTTTAAATCTGCCCCTACTGCGTACTAATTCCTAGTGAATCACTGCCTCAGATACTTCAGGCTTTCCTTCTGGATCTTTTTTTTGACTAGTGATTAAGTATTGCTTGGTCGCCAATGCAACCTTGAGGTACTCATCTACAGCCCCTCTAAAAGCCTCGAACCCGTCTTGCTTGTTAAACGCATAAGCCAAACTAAAGACTAAGTTATCAGCATCTTCACCATCGAGTGTTACTGCGTTCGACTCATCGTTATCAACAATTCGAAGACCCCTAGTGAACTCAGGTTTTTGATCCTCAGACCAACTAAGATCGAGTCTATCCACATCAAAACGTAAGCTTCTAAAGATATTGTTTATCGTAAAACGGGCGCCGCCTAAATATGTGTAATCACGCATAAGACCTCCAAATAAATTGACTAATCTCTACAACTCAATTATCAAGATTGGGAGGTTCATATAATGAGCTAGTACCCAATAAAAAACCCACCAATGGGTGGGTTTGTCGCTTTTGATTACCCGTTGTACCGGATCTCATCTTTTTAGCACCTTACTAGCGTTAGCAGGTTGCTGTGGCGACAAAGCCATCTCTTGATGTGAGATTAATTATAAAGACTTTGTCGTCATTTGTAAATAAGTTCAAGAGGCCATAGACTCAAAATTGGCTTAGCCATTGATCAAGCATCGATACATCAGCAATGCCTTTTGAAATGAGTAACTGTGAAATATCTATGGCAGATATTATTAATAATGGATGCCCATCCTCAATGATCTCTTTATATGCCTGAAGCGCTACATACGACGTAGTAATAAAAATACCAAATTGACGATGTCTTAAGCGTGAAATTAATCGTGAGGTTTCCTTAACACCACAACTCGATGTCAATTTGTAGCATTTAGCTTCAAGCGCAAACTCTACATCTGTATAGGCTTGTCCTAGGCCTATTCTATAAACTCCGATAGCATCTCTACCACCGTCTCGCCATGGTCTTGTGTTATCACAAGAGATAATATTTTTATCCATCATTTGAGCGATAGTCGAAGCACACTTCTCAAATGCATACTCTCCATCCTTATGCTTAGAAAAGTAGTCTTTAATTAACTCTATATATTTTTTTTCTTGTGACGTTTGTGGCAATTGTTGCTCTGGAGTGCGATAACTTACCGCCGGCGGAGCTAATAACGGAAGGTACTTACTTGTTTTGAGCCACTTCAAATAGCTATCTGGTGCATTTCTTGTGGCACTACCGCTTTGGAGTTCGCTTATCCAGCTCCTTTTAATAACCGACTCATTCAAAATGGTAAAAATTGCGCGATAGTTTTGAAACCTATTGCCATCTACTGATTTCCATATAGCCACTAGATCATCAGTTTGTGAAATGTTTGCAGCACCAGGAACAGCCAGGCCACGAAAAACTACAGAGCGGCCAGCACCTCCGACCTTTGTAAATATAAAAAATGGAGGAACTTTATCCCTTTGTAATGAGTGTAAGTTATCAAAAGAATTTTTTAATATTAAATTTCCCTTTTTGCTAGTGTCATGCAGCTCATGCCCAGCTTTTTTGTTGTCTCCAAAATAAATGAACTGCCCTCTTTCAGAATTCAATTCATCTGGCCACTCATTGTTTGACATTTCGGAATATAGAACACAGTACTTAAGATCCCCCAGGGTACCTTTTTGACGAAATCCACCCTGATTTCCGCAGCCCATCAATTTGGAAATGGGGTCATCGCCAGCATTGCCGGAATTGCCACCCTCATAAATAGCATCGATTACTAAATCTGCACATTCTAGATCTTCGAATTTGAATAGCTTTGCGGTCATAGAATACTCTCAGTGTTGTTAAGTAATATAACGCTTTTGTTGATATTGCCATTGTTTTCATTTCAGTTTAGAGTCCAATCATGACATCAAACCAATTAATATTCGATGAGCTTAAAAGACAATATCAAGGAACCTCACTTGAAGATAAGTCCTTAAAGCTAACTCATCAATTTTTACAAGCCTTTCCAGAAAATTTAAGCTGGAGAGGGTCAAATAAACCTGACCTATCGAAAGATTCTGGTATCAAGGCTATCGGAGATCGCTTCTACATGGGAAGAAGAACTATTAATCTTCCTCACCCATCAACTAAAACTGATAAAGCTGTCAGCATTGTCCTAACCGCTGGTTACGACTATTTAGAGGGTGATGTTGACGAAGTTTTGAAGAACCATCAATATGCAATGATCGCAGAAAACAATGTAGGTAATTTCCTGGAAAGGTATGTTGCCTCAAATGTAGAGCCTTTGGGTTGGGCATGGTGCTCTGGCGAATTAGTCAAGGCAACAGACTTTATTGCGAAGAACTCGGGAGGTTGGTCTCTACTGCAAATAAAAAATCGTAATAATAGTGAGAATTCATCTTCATCGGCAATTCGATCTGGGACTACTATTCAGAAATGGTACAGATCAAATTCTCAAACTGGAAATACCAGGTGGGATAAGTTCCCCGACGAAGTTGGATGCGGCCAACTATCAGAAGAAGGCTTTCTCGAGTTCACCAAAGAAACCATTAGGCAATTTAAAAATCAAATTCTTCTTGCTTAGCTTTATCAACTCCGGCAAGGAAATTCCTCATCCAACTCTGATCATCTGTGTTTTTGTAGCGAGAGTAGGGGAAATTTGGAAGAGTGCTTGAATCCCAATCAGACTTATTAATATGGTCAATAATTGCTCTTCCTACAGCCTCACCCAAGCCTACAGGCACAGCATTACCTATCTGCTTGTACTGCTCATTAATACCACCAGATAAAATCCAATCATCAGGAAACTGTTGAATTCGCTTGTATTCCTGTATTGATAAAGGTCTATCTTTTACAGGATGAGCTAAATCTGTTGCGGGCATTGCCGGGAAGGTCACCAATGTTGGGCTGGGCTTATCCCATGCTAACCTTCTAAAAAACCCAGTTCTTCCCCCGCCCGAATAAAAAGTGTTCCCAAGAGCTTGTTTCTGTAACTCTACAGAAGGCAGATGCTTCCAATATTGTCCTGGGCCCAGCATTCGATAAAATTTCAATCGATCTTCGCTAAATTTAGCCCCCACCATATCTTTTTCTTTTAAACCCTTAGTGGCGTGCTTAAAGGTTATCCATTTATCCAAACCAAAGTTTTGATCATCTGAATGTGTTGGCCTTAAGTATGGAACTTTTTTACCATCTCTAGCAGCTATCAGTACAACCCTCTCCCGCACCTGCGGGACTCCAAAGTTAGCAGAGTTATATAAATTAAAACTTACTGCATACCCATAACTTTCCAGCAACTTAACAACATAATACAAAGCACCACCCGGCAACTCGTCTCGAGTTAAAGAGGGAAACCCTTTTCCCCGCTCTTCATGTGGTCGGTGCTTTAATGGTGCGGATAGTAGGCCACGAACATTTTCAATAACAGCAAAATCGGGCTGAAGCTCATTTATCAAATCAATGTATTTTAAAAAGACGTTGCCACGAGGATCTTTAAATGATTTTCGCTTTCCGGCGGTCGAAAAAGCCTGACAGGGCGGCCCACCAACTATCAAGGTAGGTCTTTGATTTGAGCGAAGACCGGCAAGCTTTCGGATATCTGCTGCATCATATAAGGTGATGTCATCAATCACTGGAGTATCAGGACGGTTTGAGGCAATGCTATTTCTGCAATGCTTATCAAAATCACATGCAAGGAGTTGATGTATGCCAGCCTTCTCTAAGCCTAAATCCAAACCCAAACAACCGCTGAAGAATGATAGGCTAGTTAACTCTTTGTTTTTTTTGGAGGCCATTTATCTTTAATTTAGCGGGTATTAACAAGTAAAAGACTATTTTAATGTCTATTCTTAAAGTAATGCATACAATTACTTTACGCCACCCGCAGCTCACGCTCAGCCCGCTTCTTACTGGGATAGTTATCTGCAGCTCTAATATCAGCCTCAAGCAGCTTTCTAGTATTTGCCCCACGTAATTGCTCTATAGCCTGTATTACCTGTAAATGGCTATAGTGCCGCTCAATCATTAAGACGCTAGTGCCCATCTGCTTGGCTAGCGTATGAATAGGCACCATATCGTGAGTAAGTGCTAATGTGGCATAGGTATGGCGCAAGCTATAGAACACCCGCTTTTGATTGGTCTTGGGATCAATCAATAAACTATGGTCCGCTAAAAAGCCATCAAACATATGGTTTAAGACATCGCTTAGATCTCTTCCTTCTTTGGTTCTAAAGATGAAGTCATCATTAGTGGGTTTGATTAGCTCAGCTAAAGGATCTTTAATTGTGCTGGCTACTCCATAGTTTCGTAAGGCAATACGTTCTAGAACTCTGACGCTAGGCAGTCGTCCAATAATCTGTCTTTGTCCTGTCTTACCTTTTACTGTCATCTCGCAACTACGGTTTAGGCTATGGACCTCAATCACTTCGCCCTCATCATCTATTTGATCTGTGACTGTACTAATCGGGTTCATCATGAAACGGATTTGCTTCCATTTCATATCTAGGAGCTCAACACCTGGTCTTGCACCCGTATCCACCAGCATCTCTACATAGTCTCTCAGTATTTCTCTACGCTCACGCACATCCCTGGTTCTACCCGCTTCTATATATGGTCCCAATAACTTTAGTAGAGCTCTTAGTTCATGTAACTCAAAAGCTGGGCGACGCACACTTTCTTTAGTCTTGCCATCTAACTTGGGACGATTGCTCTCAGTTAAGTAACCCCGGACAATGGCTTCATCAAAGACTCTATTAAATGCCGCATTTTGGGTTTTGCGATTGCTATTGGATAGCGCTAAACCATACTTGGCTTCACGGTCATCGTAATACTGCTGCAAGGCATCGTAATCAATATTGGTAATGAGTCTTTGCCCAAGACTGGGTATGAAATGCTCATTGATAATACGGATATAGTCTTTATAGATTGACTTACCTAGACCGCCCTTTAAATCCCGCTCCATCCTATCAATTGCCAGCATGGCGATATCCTTAAAGCGTTTGGTAACCACTGGGATGCCAGAGCGCTTACGAATCTCTGCTTCTACCAATAGCTCTTTAGCTCGATTGACCGCTAATTCAAGCTGGGTCTCTTTAGTGGTAGCCCGTATCCACTTGTTATCTACTTTATAGCGACATTGCCATACGACACTATGCTCGCGCTGATAGAGGGTTAGGTTACGGTGTATGAGTTGATGTGTACTTTCTTTTTTATTTGACATACACATACTTTAGCTTCTGACACCAGGCTAGAGCAACCTGATTGGAGGAAAAACTAAGGTCAATTTAACCAAAAGAACTTGTGGCTAATTGTGGAAAAGTATGGGGAATGCTAATAAGTAAGCTGGGGCTTTTATATTAAAAATTTATGTCTTATTAAAAGCTTCCAAAAGGATGGAAATTTCTTCACGGTATTTCTCTTTACTCATATAGTGAGAATAGTGCTTTATTTTGAGTACCTTGTACTCAGTAATGTTTCTTACCAGAATGTTATAAGTGGCATCGCCAAGAGCAACCAAAATAGGATTTACAGCACCCAAATCTTGAATCTCTTTTTTGAAAACTTGAATATTATCCAACTCAAACTGCTTATTATTTTTTAAATAAGTTATTAACTTACCTGAGTCAACCTCATTAAAGTCCTTGATAACATCCGTCATATAAGCCCCGCATAGGAGAGTATCTTTAACAGCATATCTAATCTTGTAGTCTTGGGCTCTTGATAAAGAACTATGAAAGTTTGCTAATGGCTTTTCGATATCTGCTCTAGCTATATTGAGTCCAACAAGAACAAATTCAGTATTGAGATTGTTTAGGAACTCATCCCCATCAAAGATGGATAAGTCACCGATATTACTTTTAGGCGCATCTCCTACATCAGCCCATAGCGCCCAGCTTGACCAATAGCCGTACTTTTCTTTTATTTCTTCGAATTTTTCTCTAGAAACCATAGCCTAATTATTATCTTCAATATACGTATTATTAGTCATTCTTATGACGTTGGTCATAATAAGCGTTACTTTAAGTAACGCTCAAAAGACAAAACCCCCACCATTGCTGATGAGGGTTTGCTTTTCTGGTGGGCCCACCAGGACTTGAACCTGGGACCAAAGGATTATGAGTCCTCTGCTCTAACCAACTGAGCTATAGGCCCGTTAATCTTTACATGTAATTTTGTGCTGCTTAACTACTTCAAAACCACACTAAAACCGCATTTACTACACACCATGAAAAATGCCTTGGTGTGTAGTCGGTGTGTAGTGAATTTATACCGCCTCATTCACCACTAACCTCTTGAATCTACAGAGGTCTTTGTGACAAGACCCCTAGGGCTTCTTTCTTATGAGTCCTCTGCTCTAACCAACTGAGCTATAGGCCCGTTAATCTTGCGTAAATCTGGCAAAGCATAATTGTAAAGGAATTGTGCTAAATGCTGGCTAATGTGCTAACTGTATGCATCCTTCGCACTTTGCCTATCCTGCAATGCAGAGCGTCTTATCCTGTGTGTGGGGTTGGGTTACTGATGCTTTTTAGATGGCAAAAAAAATACCTGCGTTTAAAGGCAGGCATCAATGGAGATTACGAGAAAACTATTTTTACTGAGCATAAGCCTCAGTTAGGTAAGTAATCAATCCTTCTTTAGTAAAACCAATTTTACCTACCTCCAATGTAGAGGCACTTACTACCCCTACAAATAATCCTATAACAAAACCCACCACCAAGTTGCGTATTGTCATTTTTAACCCCCCAATAAAATAGTTATGTTTACTGGAATTAACAATAGCGTGGGGGGGGGTAGAAAAAACTTGCCCAAAGTCAATATTTCACTTTGTTTGGGTAGTACTTTAGTTCTACTACCCCACTGCACCATCAAAAAATACAGGTGACAGAAAAACTTATTGCGAACCTATGACAGCTTTAGTGAGAGCTTGCTGTGCCTTAGCCACCTTCTGCCGTTTACGCTCACTGTCTAACGCTTTGCCAACATTGTCTTTCTGCGTTTTTAATGCGTCTAAGCGTGCTTGCTGTGGGGTAAGCGGTTTTTTAATGGCAGATGCAAATTCATAAAATCGCATAACTAAGCAATCTGCTGTGGTTGATGTGGCACATTTGCCGTGCCGAAAATGGACTTAAACAATGCATACGCTTGTGCTTGATTTTGTGCAAACACGATTGTCTCTGTCCATAGTCCGCTTGCTTTAACTGTGAATCGCTACCAATATCCTAGACACTTGCCAACCTCGCTTGGTACTGCTTTTCAAATACTACCGGAGATAAGCCATTGTTGTAACTATGGCGTCTGACCGGGTTGTAAAACAACTCAATGTAATTAAAGATATCTTCCCGTGCTTCGCTTCTGGTGTTGTAGGTTTTACGCTTCACTCGCTCACGCTTGAGTAGTTGGAAAAAGCTTTCCACTACAGCATTGTCATGACAGTTTCCACGACGACTCATACTGGGCCTTAGATTGTGTTCCCTTAAAAAGGCTTGCCACTCATAGCTTGAGAACTGACTGCCTTGATCGGAGTGGATCGTGACCATCTGCGTGGGTTTGCGCTTCCATAAAGCCATGAGCAATGCTGATACGACCAACTCTTTGTCAATACGGCTTTGCATTGACCAGCCCACAATTTGCCGCGAGAAGAGATCTAAAACTACTGCTAAGTACAGCCAGCCTTCGTGTGTGCGGATGTAGGTAATATCCGTTACCCAAGTCTCGTTAGGCTCCAGAACATTGAACTGCTGCGCCAAATGGTTGGGGGCGGTTACCGACGCCTTGGTTCCGTAATGCCTAGGCTTGCGATAGCCCGTTTGGGACTTGAGTCCTTGCGCCTTCATCAAGCGATACACCCGCTGTTCACCACAAACGACCCCCAAATCTCGAAGATCATCATAGATCTTGCGATAGCCATACACGGCACCACTCTCAAGCCAAGACTGTTTGATCTGACTGGTAATGGATTGGTTCTCACGAGCTCTCGCTGATAAGGGTTCCTTGCGCCAAGCGTAATAACCACTTGGATGCACTTGCAATACCCTGCACATAACCCGGATATGGTGTTCATGCTGATGTTCTTTGATGAAGGCGTACTTTAACCGGACTCCTTGGCAAAGTACGCGGCGGCCTTTTTTAAGATGTCGCGCTCTTCAGTAACCCTTCTGAGCTCAGCCTCCAATCTTTTAAGCTTGGCCGTTTGATCATCCCCAGTTAGTCGCTGCTCCGCAGGAATGCCGTATTTATTAACCCAGGCATACAAGCTATGGGGCGAAGTGCCTAATCTGGCGGCAACCTCTCGAACCCCAAAACCTCGTTCTGTGACTTGCTTTACTGCCTCTAGTTTGAACTCTTCAGTAAAACGCTGACGCTTACTCATAACACCTCCTAATAAACTAAATATTAGGCTAGAAAGTGTCTATAGAAGTGGTAGCGATTCAAACAGTATTTGTGAATGAGAAGTTGCGTAAAGAGTTAGGGCAATACGCAAAGATATATGCCAACGCAAATCCAAACAGCAAGTTCTTCTACAGCCAAAAGCGTGACAGCGACGGATTTACGGCAAATACGCTCACACAGCACTTTCACTATCTGTATAAGCGTGTTGGGTTAGACGGAGCAAGTAGTCATTCGTCTCGTCGCACATTTATCACTACTTTGGCAAACAAAGGCATTGGCGTGCGAGTGATTATGGGATTAAGCGGACATAAGGCACTTAGTAGTGTGCAATGCTATATCGACTGTAATAGTGAGCTTATGCGTAATGCTGTTGAAGGTTTGGCTGTGGTGTGATGGATGGCAAGATAACGAAGGTTTGCAAGGATGGCGAGGATTTGATGGTTTTAGGTGGCTTTTAAGACATATGGGATATAGGGTTTAAGGAAAAGTACGGTTTTTTACTGGGGTAAATGGTGCAAAAAACCATACTTTTACCTAAACCACTACCTTTACTTCTTCTGTGATGCCTTTTCGTGCTCCTTAAGTAGTGCCAACTGCTCTTTTTCTTCCTTAGTCATTTCACTCTCAAACTGCTTACGCAATGCATCCTCCATCGCCCACACTTCCTTATCCCGCTTGCTTGCGATAACTTCACCTTGTCTAAGTCCCGCTCTTGTAAGCGCAATGTTGCCAGCACTTTGTGCACTTAAACTTGGTTTACCATCTTTAACTGCCCCACTCCACGCATCCATAAACACCTTTGCCGCTTTTACTTCGCTATCAGCTTTTAGCTTTCTAATGCCATCCAATAATCCACCTTCAGCCTCTTCTATTGCTTGCTTGTAAATCTCAATACGCACTTCTCTAATCGTTTTCCAACCTATCTTGTTTGCTTCTTCGCTTGTTTTGGGTGGCTTATGTATTTTGCGTAGTGCTTGTTGTTTGCTCCACGCTTGCTCCATTCGCTCTATTTGCTCATCATCCAATAAAGCCTTTATATCCTTCTTATCTACTTCTTCACCACGCTCTAATTTTTCTAAACGCTCTTTTAGGCGTTGCGGAAGATGGGTGATGTTTAGCTTTGGCATTACATAATTCTAAGCCAACTTCTCAGCACTTAGCATTGGCGTTAGCTTGCTATAGTGCCGTTCAATCATTAAAACGCTTGTACCCATCTGTCTTGCCAATGTATGTATATCCACTCCTTTAGCCAATGCTTGCGTTGCGTAGGTATGACGCAGGCTATACAGCGTTCTTGTCTGCCCACCACTATCTACTCGCAGTCCACTGTTTTTCATTAGATTGCGAAAGATGTTCTCCATATTGCTAATAGCGTGTCCTGTAACAAGCCTAAATATCAACTTATCCACCTTTGCCTCAATCACTGCTTCTAAGTTTGCATAGGGCAATGCTTGCCACTGCATTAGCTCTTCTAATACTGCTATCACTTCATTTTTAGCAATTAAGTAGCGTGGACCCGTTTTGCCACTTACCCATATGCGTAAGTATTTTTTCTCACCTATCCAATGCCACTGTAGGTGTTGCCAACGCAGTGGCAATGCCTCAGTTCCGTGCCTTACCCCAGTGTTGACCAAAAACTGGATATAAAAACCACACAGCACACGCATCTGTCTTGTGCGCTCTGTATAAGAGCTTTGAACCCAACTTGGCATAAATGCTATCAACTCGCTCAACTCCTTGTCTGTAAAGGCAGGACGAGCACGGCTTCTTTCGCCTTTGCTATCTAACAATGGCACAACACGCAAACTACTAATTACCCCAAGTTCTTTTGCCAAGTTGATAACACGGATGTAAGCAGATGAGTGATTACGCTTGGTGCTTTGCATTGGCACTTTGCCCATCATTGCAATACGCCATCCTTCAAAGTCCCTTATCAACTCCTTTGTAATCTTTTCAATCGTGTAGTTGCCAAAAAACGGGATAAGGTATTTGTTAATGGCAAATATATAGTCTCTGTAAGTGCGCTTGCCAATGCCACCTGCCACTGCCTGCGTCATATTCTTTATTTCTTCTACAGCAATCTGCTTAAATGTTTTCGTTACAGGCGTTAGTCCTGCTTCAGTTTTGATTTGAACTGTGCGATAGATATGCTCAGCGTTTGTTATCGCTTCGTCTTTATCTGTTGTGTAAGTAGATTGTGAATGCCACTTGTTGTTTGCCAACTTAAAGCGCACTTGCCAATGCTTGGTGCTGGAACGCTTATACAGCGTGGCTTTCCCGCCTACTGCTTTTATTTTCTTATCCGCGTCTGCGTCTACTTGTGCTTGGAATAATTGTTGTAGTAATGACATATGCACAAGTGTGCTGTCAAAAACATTTTTATGCGACTGCGGATGCCATCGCCTGTTGTCTCAAACCCACGCACCACCTACTTAGATGGTGCGTGTTGAACTGAATGTTTTGCGATGCTAAGAACTAATGTTGTAAAACTGTATTAGTCCTCTATCCAACTTTATGAGTCCTCTGCTCTAACCAACTGAGCTATAGGCCCGTTAATCTTTGATTCAATCCTCTTCGAGGAAGGTCTTGAGCTTATCACTACGGCTTGGATGGCGCATTTTTCTGAGGGCCTTAGCTTCTATCTGACGAATACGCTCACGCGTAACATCAAACTGTTTACCCACCTCTTCGAGAGTGTGATCGGTGCT
>Ga0364860_10215_pt2 | contig 30614 bp, 25 predicted proteins | sample ExccelAu500001D4_FD_206916 | JGI IMG/M metagenome (GOLD analysis project Ga0364860, IMG submission 206916) | Enriched cells from Trout Bog Lake Hypolimnion, Wisconsin, USA - BchlTB.Aug20.5000.01 .D4 | ecosystem: Environmental > Aquatic > Freshwater > Lake > Hypolimnion/Profundal zone | place: USA...
TCTTCGATTTGCATAAAACCGGGATTTGTGTGTATTTGTAAAATTGTTGTTCACCGGCATAGGATGTGTTGCAACTACCGGTAAAAAATTGGGAGAAATTCCTGTGCACTATCTTAAAAAAAATCCGGGCTGCGTTCCATTATCCTAACAACCAGCAGCCCGGAATAAACATTCGCCTCAACCCTCAGGCAATTACCGCCTTATTTCTTCAGTGTCCTTACGAAATTCACTACATCCCAGATGTCATTAGCTTCCGTCATTTTCTTCTTGAAGCTCGGCATATCGTCACGGCCTTCAGAGATTTTGTAGAAGATAGAACCGTCTGTCTGCGACTGGAAGGCTGCCTTTGAGAAGTCGCCTGGCTCAGTCTTAAGTTCAGATGCCTTGGTGCCGTCGCCCAGACCTGTTTTTCCGTGGCACGACTGGCAATGTTTTGCAAACAGGGCCTTCCCGTTGGCAATTGATTCGGGACCTTTCTGCGGGTTAGCTTTTGACGCCGCAGCTGCAGGGGCGTTCCATGGTTTTTTGCCATCTGGCATAAAAGCGAAGCACATTACTGAGAAGCCTACCACAGCGCTCATTAAAATTGTTCTTTTCATTTGTTTTTGATTTGGTTAAAAAAATTAGTAATCAGAATTAAAATTTTTGATTTTGTCATCAGTTCGATCGCTTTGGCGCTTCTAACTGTCGGGTTATTTCTCCTCAAATTTTTCTTATTTGCCCGTATTTGTAAACGCCTGTTAATCTTTTAATTGCACCATAAAATTAGCATTCCGCCCGGCGCGTTTTTATGATGACGCGCATTAGTTTTGATGATTATAGTCATAATTCACGGGGTGCAGCCGAGCAGCCAGGAACCCAAAAAACAGGCCCCGTGTGACCGGGGCCTGTCTTGTTTTACGTCTTCCTGAATTTTACTTTTCAAGCAATACCTTGAAGGTCTGTACAAGGTTACTGTTGTCCTGCAGCAATACCAGGTACATGCCCGAAGCGCCCGCAATATTGAGCGTGGCATCGCCTCCTGCAAAAGTCACAGGTCCGGCATACACCTTGGATCCCACTGCATTGATCACGGTCACCTGCATCACGCCATCTACCGGTATGCTCTGGTTGATGTGGATAGTACCGCTCGTTGGGTTAGGGAACAAGGAATATACCTGTTCGGTGGCTGTATTTGCAACCGGGGCAGGGCTGTTTTTGAGGCCGCAAGGGTCAACATAGAAGGACTGAACATCCGTACAGCCGTTTGGCGCGGTGAATGTAATATTCAATGTGCCTCCGCTCACGCCGGTAACCACGCCGGTTGCTGAGCCGATGGTGGCATAAGCTGTGTTGCTGCTTGTCCACACACCGCCGCTTGTTGTATCAGCGAGCGTTGTAGTTGACAGCTTACATACGGAGAACGTACCTGTAATTGGCGCAGGCGCCGGGTTGATCGTAACAGGATACGTAACAGCAGTACAACCTGGTGTAGTATAGAACACCGTCAGTGTATCTGGGGTAGTCGTAATCGTTCCCGGATTCAAAACGCCCAGCGTAGCATCGATTATGGCATTTGAATTGCTTACGCTCCAGCTGCCACCGGGTGTCACATCTGAGAATGTAGTTATATTGCCGGTGCAGACAATAGAGCCGGATATAGCCGATGCCGGCATGCCGACTGACATGACTGTAGATACGAAGCAGCCATCAGGCAGCGTATAGGTGATGTAGGGCACACCATATGCAACACCCTGGATGGTAGCCGTTGTAGCTGATGCCGACAGTATCAGGGCAAGCGTGTAGTCGCTTGTTGTCCAGGTTCCACCCGAAACGCCTTCGGTGAGGACCGTTGTGCTTCCCTGGCATACCTTGTTGGAGTAAGGGAAGCCGGTGAAAGCCGTGGGCACGGCAAGTACTGTTACCGTCATTACGGGAGGATTCGTTAAACAACCCGCCATTGAATAGGTAACATTGGTTGAACCAGTGGCAACTCCTGTAAGCGTACCATTTGTGAGAATGGTGGCAATAGCACTTGAGGTAGTAGACCATGTACCGCCGGCTACAGCATCAGAGATAACCGTTGTCAATCCTTTGCAGACTGTGTTTGCACCTGTCAGTGCTGGCAATGGGTTTGTAACATTGAATGGATTCAGGTATACCATACAGCCAGCGGGGCTTGTGTAGGTGATAATGGCAAAGCCAGTGCTCACGCCGGATACAAGTCCATTGGCAGAACCAATCGTCGCAATCGCACTGTTATTGGTCGACCATGTACCACCTGCTGTAGTATCAAACAGCGTAGTTGTGTCTGAAAGACATACTGTGCTTGATCCCGTAATCGCACCTACATTGTTCGCATTTACGGTTACAGTTGTGGTAGCAATACATCCCTGGTAAGTGTAGGAGATAACCGATGTGCCAGTAGCTACTCCGGTAACCAAACCGCTGGTTGCATTAATGGTAGCTTTTGCTGTAGTAGCGCTTGCCCATGTACCGAGGCCTGGGGCCGTAGCGTCACTGAGCTGCAGCACACTGGTCACGCAAGTAGGCGTGTTGCCGGTAATCGGAGAAGTAGGCGTAGCATTTACAGTTACCACTGTTGTGGTATAACAGCCATTGGCTCCGGTATAAGTTAATACAGACGTCCCCGCTGACACACCGCTCAATGCAGTGTAGCCGTCGCTGGCAGTGCCGCCCAATCCAAGTACACCTGTTGCAGAAGAAGACCATGTTCCTCCGGCAGTGGCGTCCTTAACGGAATCCGCAACACCACCTATACATACAGCTGCCGAAGTTTTGAAACTCATGGCAGATGGTAGTGCTAATACAGTCATATTGTGGTAAACAGCACAACCTCCGGCCCTGGCAAAAGTGATGGTGGCAGTTCCTACTGCAATCCCGGTCACATTGCCTATGGTATCTACTGCTGCTATCGCGCTGTTGCTGGTAATCCATCCATGTCCCAGGCCTGTTTCACCGCCGAGAGCAGTAACGGTTCCGGCACATACGGTCCAGCTGCCCGTTATGGTATGGGGTGTATCATTCACTGCGACTTCAAACGTCTTGAAACAGCCGCCGGTGCCGGTAAAGGTAATTGCAGAGGTTCCTGCAGCCAGGCCGGTAACGATACCGCTGGCAGAGCCAACTGATGCAATAGCTGGATTCTGGCTTGTCCATACTCCGCCGCCCGGAGACAAATCAGTCATCGTAATGGACGAGCCATTACAAACTGAAGGTAAACCTGATGGGGCAGTTATAGGATTCGGATTAACGGTTATTGTAGTAGAAACAGTACATCCGCCTACGGTATAATTGACTACGCCCGTAGTAACCATACCTGTGACAACTGAACCACCGGTTACTACGCCACCACTGCTCAGGTAGAAGTAAGTACTTGTTGTGCTCCACTCTCCACCGGGTGTCGCATCGGCGAGCGCTATAGTAGCGTAGCCGGCACATACTGTGTTCGGTCCTGTGATCGGGTTAACCGATGCGGCCACACTTACGTTGGCAGTTTGGGTACAGCCATTCTTGGTGTAGGAGATGAGTGTGCCTCCCGTAGCAATACCGCTCACAATGCCGGTTGTTCCGACTGTTGCTATGGCTGGATTGCTGCTGGTCCATACGCCACCGCCTGCTGTATCTGCCAATACGGTAGTCGAACCTGCGCAGGTTGTAAAATTGCCGGTGATGAGGCCCGGTGCATAATTCACAGTCACCGGTTTTGTAACGTAGCATCCGGTCCCTGCCTGTGTATAGGTGATGGTAACTGTACCGCCAGCTACACCGGTTACAGCGCCTGTAGCTGCACCCACGGTAGCCACCAGCGTATTGCTGCTGGTATAAGTACCTCCGAAAGTGGCATCAGCCAGCATCAGGTAGGTCAGCGGGGCTATACAGTCGATGCTGTTGCCTGTAATAGCAGCTGGCCCATTTACCACAAACGAAGCTTTCTGATAGCAACCGGTTGGGTATGTGTATATGATTGTATCTGTTCCGTTACCTACGCCGGTAACGATCCCGGTAGTTCCAACGGTTGCTACCGCAGCATTGGTCGTGCTCCAGGTCCCGGTAGTCGATGTGTCAGCAAGGGTCTGTGTGAGACCTTTACATACAGACATGGTACCAGTGATGGCGCCTGGCAAAGGATTGATGGTAACGCTCTTGGTAGCCGTACAACCCAGCCGTGTATAGGTAAGGGTTGCAGAACCATTGGCAACGCCTGTCAGTGTACCATAGGAATTGATGGTTGCTACAGCCGTATTGCTGCTTGTCCAGCTTCCGCCGGGCACTGCATCGGTATAGGCTGAAGTGGCGTTCTGGCAGATGGCTGTTGAACCGCTGATGGCGCCAACAGAAGAAGCGGGATTGATAGCAATTGTGGCAGTGTTGAAACATCCGCCCTGTGTGTATGTAATGATTGGTGAGCCTGCAATGGTTCCTGTTATAACACCGGTAGTGGCAACGATATGTCCGTAAGCGGTATCATTGATGGACCACTGGCCGCCGGAAGGAGTACAGTTTAATGTGCCCGTAGTACCGATACAAATATTCATAGTACCGGTAATAGCTCCAGTTGTATTGGTATTAACTGTCACTGTGGTAGTCTGCGAGCAGCCTCCTTTGGAGTAGCTGATAACTACTGTGCCAACTGCAACCCCGGTAACAACGCCGGAAGTGTTGATGGTCGCCTTGGTTGCATCGGCGGTGCTCCATGTTCCGAGTCCTGTTGCGTCAGCAAGGGCAGTTGTACTGCCGATACATACTGTAGGAGAAGCTGGAGTTATTGCTGCAATTGCACTTACGGTATTTACCATCAACGCCCTTGTCTGGAAGCAGGTACCTACTGTATAGGTAATCGTAGTTGTTCCTACGGCTATACCTGTTGCAATACCTGTGGCAGAGCCAATGGTCGCTACAGCAGGAGTGCTGCTCGACCAGGTTCCCCCGGTAGTTCCATCGGTCAGCGCCAGAGTGCTGCCTGCACAAATGCCGAGTACGCCGGTGCCGTTGATGGCTGCAACGCCATTGGAACCGACAACAACGGTATCTGTAACAAAGCAAGCGCCGGTTCTGCCATACGAAATCACGGCAGTACCTGCTGCTACCCCGGTAATCTTGGCTTCAGCAAGGCCGGTCATCGAGACAGGTGTTACTGTTGCAACAGATGGGTTACTGCTGGTCCAGTTGCCGGTGAAAGTCGAATCGGTGAGGTACAATGCATTTCCGGCACACACGGCAGTTCCACCTGCGATGGGTTGGGTGACGGTAATGGTCGTTGTCGTGGAATAGATACCTACGGTATAAGTAACTACCACAACGCCGCCGTGTACACCGGTAACGAGTCCGGAAACGGGGTTAACAGTGGCAATAGCTGTGTTGCCGCTGGTCCAGGTACCACCTGTAGTGGTGTTGGAGAGCACCGTGGTAGTGCCCACACATACTGTTGTGCCGCCGGTAATCAATGGCAGCGAGGGGGTAAGTCCGCCTGTGCCGGATCCGGCAGGCAGGTTGGTATAAAGGGTGGATGGCCCGATGAACGGTATGGATGGCAGGTGTACCTGGGCATTTGACGCATGGTACCCGGTAACGAATAATACGATCAGAATGAAACTCCTGACCCATTCTGCCGGCTTGCATGCAGCCAACCTCCAGGGAGATGCTGTCAATAACCATCTTTTATTTGTATTTATCATGACTTTTATTTTAAAATGAGTAATTGATTTTTAGTGTACTTCTACCTTATAGTTTGTGACAAGTGAAACAGAGTGCGCTGCCTACATTGCTCTTGATCAGCAGGTGATTCACTCCGGCTGCATTGTGTGGGTCATGGCAGGAAGTACACTGTACTTTATCATACTCCAGCATATCGGTCTGGATGGTGCCGCTGTGCACGCCCGATGGGGTGGAAGACGGATCCCAGATTTTGTGATCGGTAGTTGCCAGGGCTGTATTGTAGGTAAAGGATACCGGGTGCGTGGTGCTCAGGTCTGTTCCCAGGTTGGCGGCACCGCCATCAAAATTCGCCATCGTAGTAGTTCCAGTTGTATAAGTCCGGAAGTTTGCCAGTGCCACAGTACCATCATGGCAGCTGAGGCATAATTTAGAGCTTCCGTCCGGGGTACCGATGGTAGCAGCACCTTCTTTCCAGAAGTTGTAACCCTGGCTGTAAATAGTGTAGTTGGCTACAGATTGTGCGTGGTCCCACAGTGGGCCGAAAGATCCGGCATTGTCCTGTGTCCATGAACTCAGTCCGTTGGTATTGTGGGGCGCATGGCATGGGCGGCATATTTGGCCCTGCAATTGTGCAGTGATGGGTGTGCTGAAGTTCCAGGTATTATTAGATAAAGAAAAATCATGCTTGGAACCCACAATCGTTCCTGCCTGCCCATAGCTTAGCTGTGAAAGACCCAGGAACAGGGAACTTGCGATAAAAAATGATTTGAATCTCATAAATTATTTATATTTAAAAGTTTATAATTATTTGTTGTGAATGTCAATTATTTATTATGGCATGTTAAGCAAAGGGCGCTGCCGGCATTGCTGATCTTTCCGAATCTGTAAATAGTCTGGTCGTGAACTTCATGGCAGGATGGGCACTGTACTTTACCGTTTATATCCAGCATATCGGTGGCGATAGTGCCTCCCAGGCTGGTAGTAGCAGTAGATGGATCCTTCAGTGCGCCGTCCAGCTGTGCAAGAGCTGTATTGTATATGAAGGAAATAGGATGGTCATTGGTAAGGTCTGTTCCTATACGGTCGTTGGTAGTCAGAGGCTGTGGCGTAGGGCTGGTTCCCTGGTAGGTACTGCCGTTGGCGCCCCCAAACTGGTTGATCGCGGAAACACCGTCATGGCAACTCAGGCACAGCTTCGATGCTCCGTCGGGCTGGGTAATCGTCATTCCTCCGCGCATTGGGAATTTGTACCCGATATAGGTAGAGAAAATCTGCGAAGTGATGTTGTGATTCCAGAGTGGAACGGCAACTGAACTGGTACCGTGCGGCGCATGGCATACGATACATAGTTCCCCTGTTGTATTGTATTGCGTTTTGGAGGTAAAATCATGGGACGATCCCTTAATATTTTGCCCTAAACATAGCGGAGTAAGCCCCAGGAGAATTGAGCTTAGCATTACTAATTTTTTGAGTTTCATAATATACTTTGTTTTTAAATGTTAAGAATGAATCTTTGATACAAAAGTAGTTGCACCCGTATGACTAACCCATGACAGTTATCATTCCGTTTTTTGCGTTTTCGCAAACTTTTAAACAGATTGTTAAAACTGCGCAGAGCTTCAGCGACCGTCGTTGCCTGGCGGCCTGAAAGCGAAGCTGGTACTGTATTTCGGATGGTTGGTATCCTGCGTGATTCCGGGGGTGAGGATAGGCATTGCCGGGGTATTCCCCCTATCTGGCGCCCGGAGTACTGCTGTGCCTCCGGGGAAACATGACCACGGTCACTTATTACATTCCAACGTATTGATCATCAACCGTAAAATGCCGGCGGTAACCAAAAGAAATCCGGCCGCAGCAACAGCTGTGGCCGGATCGATAACAAGATGTAAAAAGCCTAGTAACTCGAACCCGTGCTCAGGTGCTCATGGTATACGCCGCCGGTTCCCGACGCATTCTGGTGGCACACAAAATAGCATTTGCGGTTGGGTACATCGATCATTTTGCCGTTTACGAGGTTCGGCCTGATTACGGAGGTATCAAAGTTCAGCAGCCGCTCAAAGGCCGATGCGGCGTTACCGCCGTTCACACCTAGTGCGCCGTCGTAGCCATGCGGGTCGTGGCAGGTGTTGCAACCGGTATATTTCAGAAAGTGGCCGCCCGATATGCTCGTATGCACAGACGATACAGTAGAAACGTTGTGGCACTGGAAGCAGAGCGGCCAGTGCATGCTCAGGTCGGTAGTGCTCCATCCGGCCCCCAGCATCGGAAACCGAGCCGTATCATAGGCGTATTTGAGGATGGCCAGGTTGTTGGACCCATGCGGCCCCGCCGGCGCGCCCGATCCGTCGCTGCCGTGACAGTCGCTGCAGTACATCCTGCTTGCTACTGTCCACGGCCCCGTCAGGCTCGTCACCAGCGGATTGGTGCCCACTGCCGCCACCGGGTGGTACGAGACATTGGTAGGCTGGAAATTCAGGCGCATGTTTCCTACGCCCCGGTAGCGTTGCGTATAGGGCAGTACCGCAGCATTGTCAGAGTGGCATTTGAAACAGATCTGGTATTCGTAGATTGCCGGGGTTATCGCATTCCCGTTCAGGTCCAGCCCGTCCACACCGGTCAGGAATCCGCTCACGTTGGGCGCTGTTGCCGTAGAATTATTCGACGCATGCGGATTGTGGCAATCCACACACTCCACGTGCTTGGTACCCATCAGGGCCGGTTCTTTTTCGTCGTGGATACCGGTATAGCCATACACATTGTGTTTGTAGGTCTTGGTGAGCTGCGTCTGTATGTTTTTAGTGGCTACGTTGCCGTTGTGGCAATTCAGGCAATTGTCTTCTTCGTGCTGGTAGTTGAGCAGCCTCACGGCGCCGCCGGCTGTATGCGGTGCATGGCAATTCTCGCAGGCATTGTCTGCTACGGTGGTGTATGGCGTGTGAAACCAGGGGTTGACACCTGACCCGTTCCACGTTCGGGTAGAGGTGCTGTGGGTACTGTTGGCCCAGTAGGTTTTGTCGTGGCAACTGAAACACAGCTGTGAGCCCTGTGTAGATGCCACCAGGAAGTTGCCATAGGTATTGTCGTGTGCTTCGTGGCACGATGTGCATTGCACCTTGTTGTTTTTGTCCAGCGATACAGGCTGCGTAATGTTGGCCGGCTGTTTCAGCTGGCCGTTGGCTGCGACAAGCCCGGCATCATAGAGAAAAGAGACCGGGTGGTCGTCTGATAAATTAGTACCCAGGTTGGTCGCCCCGGTCGGCAGCGTCGTGATTCCTCCGAAACTGATGGGAGTGGGAGAGCTCAGCACACTGCCCAGTGCTATCGTCCCGTCGTGGCAAGACAGGCACATGATGGATGTGCCATCGGGCTGTCCGATAACGGCATTGGTCGTAGAGCTGGTATAGAGGGTATAGCTGGCGCCCGGGTCATTCTTATTCCAAAGCGGCCCGGTGGAGCGCGAGTTGTGCGGAGTATGGCAGAATATGCACACCTCTGTTTCGCTGGTTGCCTTGATGGTACCGGGGCCGGTGACCGACAAATTATGCTTCGTATTCAGAATCGACTGGGCAGCGGCGATATGAGGCGCCCAAAATAAACCCAGCAGCAGTAAAGCCTGTAATGTCTTGTTCATGTTTAACTTCCGTTAATCAGTTGAAATATCTGCACTCTCGAATTGTAGCTGTCTGCTACATAGATGTAGTTTTTATTGTCGATGTAAATGCCCGACGGCATCCAGAATTCCGCCTGCTCCCGCCCCTGTTTGCCGAAACTATACAGGAAATTGCCGGCCCGGTCGAAAATCTGCACCACATGAAAGAGCGCATCGGAGATGTAGATGTGGCCGTAGGTATCGGTTGCGATTCCCTTGGGTCGTGCAAAAGACCCACTGAAATCACCCGCCTCACCGAAGGTCGTCACAAACACTCCCTCCTTGTTGAAAATCTGCACTCTGAAGTTCATCGCATCCACCACGTAGGCATCGCCCGACGGATCAATACAAATGGAAGTCGGAAAATTGAACTTCCCCGTATCGTCGCCCCGCGAGCCTATTCTTTTCAACAGTTGTCCCTGCGCAGTAAATACAGATATCCTGTGGGCTCCGGTCTCCACGACCCATACCTGGCCGGTGGCTGTAGAGTAGGCTATGCCGGTCGGCTGGTCGAGGTGCAATGTATCTGCGAAATCTTCCAGGGTTTTCTGGTCGCTGCTCAGCCGGTATACCTTGTTGAGCCGCGAGTCGGTAAACAGCAGTTCGCCGCCTGGCAGGGCGCAGATACCCACGAGTGAAGTAAAGTAATTATCCTTTCTCCTGATAGCCCTGGGTTTTTCGGTTTTCTTCTTTTCCACCTGGTAGAGGGTCTGGGCGCCCTGGTCAAGTACGATAAAATCGAGCGGAGTGTGCCCGATGATGGCAACCGGGCGCGACAATCCGTTTTCTTTGTCCTTCTGCACCAGGAAATTATAGATCTTCCTGATGGCGTTCAGCTTCCTTTCGGCCGGCTTGTGTGCCGGGTACTGGCCCGTCCACTGTACAAACGGATGGTTAATACTATCGGCTTCCACTTTGGTGGCCTGCGCCTGCGCATACACATTGGCAACCGGCGCTGCCCAAAGCAGGGCAGTGCACGAAAGAATGATTATAAATGTCGGCAAGGTTCTCATCATATGGCGCACGTATCTTTGCAGGAACAGTATCGGCTCATCTACGTTTGCCGGATCTCATACGGCCTGGCGTAGGTACCGGAATATACCGTTTACCATGCAAAACTATCTTTGATCAATCTCCGTACGAATGATTTTAATCATATTATAAAATGACAAAACTCATTGAATGAGCTGGGCCCCGGGTTTAATATTGCATCCGGATTTATTCAATAAAAACCATCCATGCTATGCTTTTCAGAAATCTAAGATTATCATTCGCCGGGCTGCTGCTGCTGCTAGCCTCGTGCCAGTCTGCCACTGAAACTAAATCAACTGCAGAGGCCGCCAATTCCAACTTCCACAAAATTGTGGTGAGCGAGGTGCTCCAGGCGTCGGAGTACACCTACCTCCACGCCACTGCAAACAACACCGATCTGTGGCTGGCTGTGCCGTCCATGCAGGCAAAGGTGGGCGATACCTACTATTATGAAGGTGGTATCGAGATGAAGAAATTTGAGAGCAAGGATCTCAAGAGGGTATTCGAATCGGTGATCCTGCTGGAGAAGCTGAACACAAAACCTGAAAGCTCGGCTGTAGTGCCATCCGATAAACCGTATGCAGCCTCTGCTACAGGCCCCGCTGCGGGCGATAACAGCGCTGCACCTGTGCAGGACAGCGGAGCAGGCAGTGGCGGAACTTATACCCGCAAGGCACCGGTCATAGAGAAGAAAGCTATCAAGGTAAGTCCCCCATCAGGCGGTGTGACTATTGCGCAGCTCTTTACCCAGAAGGACGCTTATGCGGGCAAGACCGTGAAAATAAAAGGACAGGTGACCAAGTACACCCCGGCCGTCATGGGCAAAAACTGGATTCACATACAGGATGGTACCGATGCCAATGGTAAATTCGACCTGGCGGTAACTTCTGACGCAGAAATGAAACTGGGTGATATGGTCACACTGGAAGGTAAGATCAGCCTGAATAAAGACCTGGGCTATGGCTACTTCTTTGATGTGATTATGGAAAATGCAGTGGTTAAGTAGAAACGCTCAGCTTACGAAAGAGTGCACCGCGCGGGCTCTCCGCGCGGTGCACTCTTTTTATTGTATTTGCTCCCTGCCATTTGCCGGCGATATAATCCTGTAGTGTCGCTTCTTCATCAGGCCCACCTGTAGCGTATAGTAGTTGGGCATTAATGAAATGCTGTTGGTGCCGCTCAGTCCTGACAATGCTGTCACTGCACCTATCGATTCATTGAAGGTGATATGCCAGTCATTACTAACCCTGATGTGCTGAACCATTCCGGCATTGAATCTGAATACAACTTCATGAATGCTTCCGGTAGTAATCTGGGTGTTATCGCTGATCGTCGTTGCCCCGGCCAGTTGGTATATCCTGGTAGTCTGCGAGCCTGCAACCATGAATCCGGCCCCGGGCATTATATAAAAGTGGAAAAACTGGTGCTTGCCAACCCCCAGGTCAAGTAGCGGCGCAACAAAAACATAACTGGCTTTAAACCTGATTTGCGTCGCATAGGTCGAATCCACCCCGCCGCCAAACAGGTTGAACAGGTTGGTGACGCTTACCCGGTCGTAACGGAATGAATAGCTTTCCCAGTAGGCTTTCCCGCCCACGTACACATGCTTGCCAACTCTTCTCAGGTAACTGAAACCAACAGTTGGACGAGCGTAGGATGTCTGGCTTTCGTACGGTGGATTCCACGATCCGATGCCAGGCTTGTAAGACCATGTCTTGTTCATCCCGGCTTCTACACAGAACCGGTCCTGGGCATAACCCATGTGGCAACTAATCAGCAAGGCCACAAATAAAATGCGCATCGTCACTTCGTAAAGGTACTCAATTACCCGGGTAGATGCCGCTACAGCCTTTCAACCCGGTTAAGCTGGTTTCGCACGCAACCCGGCCGACAGTGTTTCCTACTCTTCTACAGGTACGTGGCGCGCAGAAAAGTGGAGCGGCTGTGCAGCATTGAAGAAGCAACAAAGTCATCTGCCAGGGCATGGCGGTCTACCGGTATGGGTATCGTTGTGAATCTTATGAACGGCGCACGAAATTATTCCCGCTAGCAGACACCACTGCATATGCTCATGGAACATCTGCGCCCAGAGGCTGAATGTTTCCCTTTCGTATTTTACCGGGCGGGCTCCATTCCGTCCTTAAAGATTCAAAGCTGGCTGATCGGGATATTGCCGGATTGGTTATCCTGACGATTGCCAGCAAGAATCGTGCTGATCCAGTCACAAAAAAAGAAGGTTGTGTCCCTTTCAGGGATCCACAACCTTTCGTATTTCGGTCGAACAAAAACAGATTATATCAGGGCAGCTGGTTGAACCTCGCCTGGAAGAAACGCAAGTACTTGGGTTCATACACCATATCCAGTCCTTTTATGCTGTCCCGGCGTTCGTAAACCCGTTGGGTTGATTCAGCTATCACATCCATATGCGCCTGGGTATACACCCTGCGGGGTATTGTGAACCGGACCAGTTCCAGCTTTGGATAGTAATTTTCTCCGTTGGCCTTTCTGCCGGCCGATACCACACCACGTTCCATGGTTCGGATTCCTGAATCCAGGTATACCTCTGCTGCCAGTGTCTGGGCCGGATAAGCGTCCTGCGGAATATGAGGCAGAAATTTTTTCGCGTCTACAAATATGCCGTGGCCGCCTATTGGTTTTACAATCGGTATGCCATAGCTGATCATTTTTTCGCCCAGGTAGACTACCTGCCCTATTCTTGCCTTGATGTGGTTGTCATCTACGCTTTCGCGAATGCCGATGGCCATGGCTTCCATATCGCGGCCTGCCAGCCCCCCGTAAGTATGCAGTCCTTCATATACCACCACCATGTTCCGGGCTTCTTCAAATACTTCCCATTCGTTCACCGCCAGGAAGCCGCCTATATTCACCAGTGCATCTTTCTTGGCGCTCATCGTCGCGCCATCGGTATACGAGCATATTTCTTTTACGATTGCCGCAACCGGTACGTTCGCATACCCTTGTTCGCGCAGCTGTATAAAGTAGGCGTTTTCAGCTACACGTGTCATATCATGAATCACCCGTATGCCATACTTGTGGGTCAGCACACGCAGGTCCTTCAGGTTTTGCATGCTGATGGGTTGGCCGCCCGCCATGTTCACGCTCGTGGCAATGCTCACATAGGGTATGTTTTTAGCGCCATGCTTCACGATGAGTTTTTCCAGTTTTTCCAGGTCCACATTGCCTTTGAATGGATGCTCCGATTCCGGGTCGTGCGCCTCGTCAATAATAATGTCTTCAAACGTGCCGCCGGCCAGTTCCTGGTGCAGGCGTGTAGTAGTGAAGTACATATTGCCCGGGATAACATCACCTTTCTTGATCAGTATTTTAGACAGGATGTTTTCTGCACCCCGGCCCTGGTGGGTGGGTATCATATACTTGTAGCCATAAACGTCCTGTACCACCTGCTCCAGGTGGTAAAAGTTGCGGCTGCCCGCATAGGCTTCATCGCCCATCATCATGCCTGCCCACTGTCGGTCGCTCATGGCCGATGTGCCACTATCCGTAAGCAGGTCGATGTATACATCTTCCGACTTCAGCAGAAAGGTGTTATAGCCTGCCTCAACCAGCGCTTTTTTCCGCTGGTCTTCGGTTGTCATCTTCAGCAGTTCTACCATCTTTATTTTGTATGGCTCTGCCCAGCTGCGTTTTATCTGATCATTCATATGGTTTATTTTAATTAACCTGATTGATTGGTTGTAGTTTTACTGTAAAATGTCTCAGGAAGGGTGTTTCTTCCGTAATCCTTAATCCTCCTATGCCGTCCCGCCTGTTAAATACCTCTATGATTACCTCGGCCACATAGTCTATATGGCTTTGGGTATATACACGCCGGGGTATGGCCAGCCTGACCAGCTCCAGCTGCGCGGGTATCAGTTGCTGGTTGCCGTCATACTTGCCGAACATGAGTGAGCCGATTTCCACACCCCTTACGCCCCCTTCCACATACAGCGCCCCTACCAGGGCCTGACCGGGATACTGGTCCACCGGTATGTGCGGCAGAAAGGCTTTTGCATCCAGGTATACCGCATGGCCGCCGGCTGGCTGCATCACCGGCACCCCCGCTTCTATCAGTTTGTTGGTTAGGTACTCAATGCTCCGGATGCGGTACTCCAGGTAGTGCTCGTCCAGTACTTCTTCCAGGCCTATCGCTATCGCCTCCAGGTCGCGGCCCGCAAGGCCACCATAGGTCGGAAAGCCCTCCGTGATCACGAGCAGGTTGCGGCATTGCAGCGCCAGCCGCTCATCGCGCATCGCCAGGAAACCGCCTATATTGGCAAATGCATCCTTCTTGGCACTCATGGTGCAGCCGTCGGCATACGAAAACAATTCGCGGGCTATCTCTTTGGGTGTTTTATCAGCATAGCCTTCTTCCCGCAGCTTGATAAACCACGCATTTTCTGCAAACCTGCACGCGTCTATAAACAAAGGGATACAGAATTCACTGCATACTTTCCTTACGGCCCTGATGTTGGCCATACTTACCGGCTGGCCGCCGCCCGAGTTATTGGTCACCGTTATGATCACAAGCGGTATGTGCTCCGCTCCATGCTCCACGATGAAGTTTCGCAACGCAGGCACATCCATGTTTCCCTTAAAGGGTGCGGGTATCGACGGGTGCTTGCCCTCTTCGCACAGCAGGTCTACACCCTCTGCTCCTGAAAACTCAATGTTGGCGCGCGTGGTATCAAAGAGGGTATTGCTGATGAAGTACTTGCCTTTACCCCCGAGTATGCTGAACAGGATCTTTTCTGATGCCCTGCCCTGGTGGGTGGGTATGATGTCTGGCATCCCGGTAATTTCCAGCACCGAATCCCGGAACCTGAAGAAACTCGGGCTGCCCGCATAAGACTCGTCGCCGCGCATGATGCCCGCCCACTGTTCGCTGCTCATCGCCGAGGTGCCGCTGTCGGTAAGCAGGTCTATCAGCACATCATCCGAATGTATCAGGAATGGATTGTAGTGGGCCTTACCCAACAAGTCAGTTCGTTCTTCACGCGTGTTGAAGTGAATCGGTTCTACCGACTTTATCTTAAATGGTTCTATGATTGTTTTCATACATTACGGAATAATCCAGCAAAAGTGCTGTTATCCTGCTGCGGCCTTTATGACAAGAATCATTTTTAGCACTCTGTTGCGCTGATTTACATCATAATCCATCCCAGGCCGCTGATCCACCTTTACGCCCTTTTACAAATACAGCTTATTTATTATGATACCTGCTACCGGCACAGCTATCGGCAAAGAAATTCTGGAATTGATAACCCACAGCAAAGTTGCCACTGTTTGCTGTTCCCGCGACAATACGCCACATTGCTTCAACTGTTTTTATGCCGTGCTGGAACAAGAGGGATGCATAGTATTCAAGTCTTCCGAAACCACTACCCATATGCAAATAATCTCGGCCAACAGCAGGGTAGCAGGAACCATCATCGCCTCTGAGACAAGTCTCACAAAAGTAGAAGGCCTTCAGTTCGAAGGCGCCATCGATGCAGCCAATGCCCTGGCCGGGCCGGCGGCAAGAGCCTACTATCTGCGGTATCCGTTTGCCGTTGCCATGCCCGGTCGTATCTGGATACTCCAGCTCAACACGATCAAGTACACCCATACCTCCCATGGCATCACCCACAAAAGTGCCTGGCAGCGCTGATCTTAGCTTTGAGATGCAGCGCGATGTGGCCTTATCTATACAGGCCCGGGCTAAACAGGTAATGCCCCTCTATCCAACGCCTGATTTCAATCATTTCTGATACAAAGGGCTTCAAGTAGTTTTGGTGGTTTTTCAAAATTCAATATATGGAGATAATGGCCCCGGTGGGTTCGTGGGAAAGTCTGCAGGCAGCCATACAGGCCGGCGCAGGCTCGGTTTATTTCGGGGTGGAGCAGCTTAACATGCGGGTTAAGTCTGCTGCATCGCTTACCATCGATGATATACCAGTGCTGGTGGATCGGTGCAGGCCGCATGGAATCCGTACTTACCTTACCCTCAACACCACCATGTACGACCACGACCGCCAGCTGGCAAGCCACATCATAGCCAAGTGCAAAGAGGCGGGCGTAGACGCCATCATCGCCGCCGACTTTGCCGTTATAAATGAATGTAAGAAACAGGGCGTAAGCCTGCATATCAGCACCCAGGCCAATGTAACCAATATAGATACAGTGGAATTCTATTCCGCTTTCGCCGATCTCATTGTCCTCTCCCGCGAGTTGACACTGACGCAGGTGAAAAGTATAACCCAGGAAATAAAGAACCGCAACATCTGTGGCCCGAAGGGCAACCTGCTGCGCATAGAAGTATTTGCACATGGCGCGCTGTGCATGGCCATATCGGGCAAGTGCTACCTGAGTCTCGACAGCAACAACTCATCGGCCAACCGCGGTGCCTGTGTACAGAACTGCCGGCACAAATACCTCGTTACCGACCTCGACAACGGCAAGGAACTGGAGATAGACAATGAGTACATTATGAGCGCCAAAGACCTCTGCACCATCGATTTTCTCGATAAGATCGCCGATACCGGTGTATCGGTTCTGAAGATTGAAGGCCGCGGCCGCAGTGCCGACTATGTGTATACCACTGTGCAGTGCTATAAGGAAGCAGTGCAAGCACTGGCGGACGGCACTTATACCGAACAAAAAATAACGGACTGGAAAGAACGCCTCAGCACGGTCTTCAACCGAGGCTTCTGGGATGGTTATTATCTTGGTAGGCAGCTGGGCGAGTGGAGCCATACCGACGGCAGCCAGGCTACCCGCAAAAAAATATACCTGGGCAAGGCAACCAAATATTACCCCCGCATCGGCGTTGCCGAATTCCTGCTCGAGGCTGCAGGCGTAGCAGTGGATGACGAACTGCTGCTCATGGGCCCGGTGACGGGCATCGTATCGCAGAAAGCATGCAGCATACACCTCGACAATGGTCCGGTTGAGCAGGCCGTGCGTGGCAGCAGCATCGCCATTCCATTTCCCGACAAAGTGCGCCCCGGCGATAAACTCTACAAACTGGTAGCTACCGAATATGCCTAAGATACTCCACCACCGCGGCAAGTGCATCGGCTGCAATATCTGCTACGAGATCTGGCCGCTCCGCTGGCGCCTCTCCCGCGCGGATGGTAAGTGCACCCTGGTAGATGGCATCGATAAAAAAGGCGTCTGGCAGGCAGTCATCTCCTCCGACGAAGTGGCCGTCAATCAGCAGGTCGCTGAAGCCTGCCCTGTGAAGATTATCAGGGTGTTGGGGTGAGGAATTGTTCTTTCCAGGAATCAATATTCGTGTAACCTATCTTTCGCTACGATTGATATGGCTGGAAAATATTTTTTGTATTTTTGCATTAAGAATCCGAAAAGCAGAGTCTATGATGACTAAGCTGGAACATATCGCTTACTGGAGGGATTCAGCAGCAAAAAACTGGAAAGCAGTTCCTGCTCTGTTTAAAGCAAAGTGTTATGTAGAAGCATTGTTTTGGGCGCACCTTGTGGTGGAAAAATTGTTGAAAGCGCATTGGGTGAAGGATAATACCGGTAACACGCCACCCAAAATACATCACCTGATAAAACTTGCCGCACAGACGACCATTGTTTTTACTGATGATGAGTTGTTGTTTCTGGCAAAATTGAACGAGCTGCAACTTGAAGGAAGATACCCTGACTATATTAAGAATATATACAAAATTTACAGGTTGAAGGAAACAACAATAATGCTGAAAGAAGTTGATAAAATAAGGAAATGTTTACTCAAAAAGCTGCGATAGACCTTGTAAAGAAATTTGCTCAGCAAATAAGTGATTCAGGTATTCGCCTGAAGGGGGTAATACTATTTGGTTCTTATTCGCGGAACGAACAGCATAAATGGAGTGATATTGATGTGGCATTGATTGCAGATGAGTTTATTGGCGCCGGGTTTTATGACATAGACCTTTATGGCAAAACGCTGATAAAAAAACAGTTCCAGGATATATCGCCACGCACCTACAGAACCAGAGATTTCAATCCTGAAAAGGATCCTTTTGTGGAAGAAATATTAAAGACGGGGATCGTAATTGTGTAGTTCGTCCTGAATTACAGCATAATTCAAACAATAAAGCTGGCGAACTGGCCATCAATCAGCAGGTCGCTGAAGCCTGCCCGGTGAAGATTATCAGGGTGGTGGGGTGAGAAATTTCTTTTGCATTTAAAGTACTTGTGACAGGATAAATGGGTGTCTTTATTATATGAATGCTTGTTGTGCGGAAGCCTTTATTCTTAATCACCATCACCAACCTTCACCGTCAGCACATGCTCACCGGCAATTATACCTCAGCTCGCGTAGTCGTTGACGTGGCTGACCTGCCGCCAGGGCTCTAACTCCTGAAGATCAATCGATTGGAAGTGCATGAATTCATAAAACAGTAACCGGACACCACAGGGGCTCTCTCAATGGCCAGATAAATTTAACAAACCTTTATTTCTGGCATAATTGTTGTGATGGTTTCTACAAATCCATTTTATGAAGCATCCTATACTTACCGGGTTACTCGTGCTCCCTTGTTTGTTTATAGCCCTCAGCATGCCTGCAGGTGCGCAGATCATTACTACCGTTGGCGGTACGGGCGTTGTGGGCTATACAGGCGATGGTGGGCCTGCAAACGCTGCAGAGATGTCGCCCGCAGCTGTTGCGCTCGATGCAGCAGGCAATCTCTATTTCTCCGACCAGGCTCATAGCTGCGTCCGGAAAATAAATACTGCGGGCATTATTTCTACCGTTGCCGGAAACGGCTCGATAGGGTACAGCGGCGACGGCGGCCCAGCCACGGCAGCCGAGTTCAACGGGTTGATTGGTATAGCAGTCGATGCTGCAGGCAATCTGTACATTGCCGATGGCTTCAATAACCGCGTTCGGAAAGTAAATACGGCCGGGGTCATAACCACTGTTGCCGGAAACGGCATGGCGGGTTATTATGGCGATACCGGCCCTGCGGTCTCTGCAGGTATCAATTTCCCCAGCGATGTAGCTGTGGATGCCACCGGAAACCTCTATATATGTGATTATGGAAATTTTTGTATCCGCATGGTCAATACCTCCGGGATCATCACCACCGTTGCCGGCAACGGCATGATGGGATATTCGGGAGACGGCGGCCCCGCTACCGATGCTGAGTTGGCCCCCAATAACATTAATGTCGACGGCACCGGCAACCTGTACATAGGCGATGGCGGCAACAGCTGCAGCCGCAAGGTGAATGTTGCGGGCATCATCACCACCATTGCCGGTGGCAGCACTGCCGGATTCAGCGGCGATGGCGGGCCGGCCACAGCCGCTGAGTTAAATGGTCCCGGTACCATTATTAAGGACGCAGCCGGTAATTTGTATATCCCGGATGCAACCAATAACCGCATCAGGAAAATAAACACGGCCGGTATCATTACCACGTATGCGGGTAATGGCATCGCGGGTTTTTCAGGCGATGGTGGTCCCGCCACTGCCGCATCCATAGGTAGTTCCGGGGCAGCGGTCATCAATGCCGCAGGAGACATTTACTTCCCCTCATCCAATCGGATCCGTAAGATAAGTATCGGAACGCCCAATATTATCTGGGGCAGCGCCGTTTTCTCAGGCCCGTCTATACCCGATTCCACCTGCAAGGTATGGCTGATAAAATACGACTCCGTTACGACCACACTCTCTGCCGTCGACTCTACCATTACCTGTAGCGTCAGCAATGCGTCATTCTATGAATTCAATGGCGAACCCAATCATAATTACCTCGTAAAAGCAGCTCTTGTCTCGGGCCCCGATTCCGGCTCCGGCTATCTGCCTACCTACTATGCCTCCAGCTACTACTGGGACAGCGCAACCTACGTGAATCACACCGGTGGCAACGATGGCCCCGAAAATATTACCATGCTCTACGGCACAGTAAGCGGCGGTCCCGGCTTCATCGCCGGCAACGTGATGTCGGGCGCCAATAGGGGCACAGGTACGTACATACCAGCTGTGAATATGCTCATCCTGCTCCGAAACAGTGCCGGTAATATCGCTGCTTATACCCATACCGATGCAGCCGGCAATTACTCTTTCAGCAACCTCGCAAACGGCGTGTACAGCGTTTTCCCGGAGGCGCTCAATTTTGCCACTACGCCTGCCGCAAGCATTACGCTTTCTACTACTTCCGAGTCGGTAACCGATGTATACTTCCTGCAGCATACTGTTGCACATACCATTGTTCCGGGCGTCACAGGTATCAGCGGACCTGCCCGCACTACCGGCACCTCCCTGTATCCCAATCCTGCTTCAGATATCATTACCATCAGCGCCGCCGGCCCTGTTGGCCAGGTCACGATCACCAACCTGCTGGGCCAGACCATGCGTACGTTTACTGTCCAGGAGCAAAGCATCCAGGTAGATGTGGCCGACCTTGCACCCGGCTTTTATTTCGCGAAAATAAACGGCTCGGATATATATAAATTCATTAAACAATAATCCGACTGTATCATTGACTTCAAGTATCTTATGAAAAAGATCTTAATATTTTTATTGATCTTCCCGGCTGTTTCCCGTGCCCAGATCGTTTACCCGTTCGGTCATGTCATCGACAGCATTACTTTTCATTTTACGGCGTCCGACTCGTTGCGTAAAACCATAGTAGCCTGGTCCGACACTTCCGGTTTCGGTACGTCGGCCAATGTCTCCGTAGGCGTAGATACTACTGCCGCCCATCTTTGGCGCATAGGCCAGACGCTGAAGCCTGTGTTCTCCAACGATACCCTGCCTGCCCAGGGCATTATGACCGATACGCTGCATCCCTACCCACGCAATGCCGACGATTATTTTGTGCTCAAGATAGGTTTCCTGCTACCCAATGTGGTTATAGATATCTGGCATCGGTACCAGGCCGACAGCCTGCACGCCGGCGGCATAATAGAATATTCGGTCGATAACGGGTCCTCCTGGCTCAATATTGCCAGCTGCCCGTATGTCCTTAAGGTCAATTGCTATTCGGGTATGGATACCCTCCTCACCGGGCAGCCTGCCTTTACGGGCAAAAGCAATGGCACGCAGCTCTCCCGGTTTCAGTTTATGAATTGTGAGATCATCGGGCGACGCCAGACGGACGCTACCTGCATCCCACTTTTCTTTACTGCAGATTCTATTTATGTGCGGTTCCGTTTTGTGAGCGACTCCACCTCCGATTCCCTTTCTGGTTGGATGATTGACTCCATACGTGTCGAGAATCCGGGCTGTATTTTCGTCCCCGGCGGGGTAATTCCGGTCACCGCAGCCGGTGCAGTGCAACTTTACCCAAACCCGGTTGCAGATGAACTTACTATATCCGCTGCGTCTCCTCTAACTTCATTCTCTATCATCAACCCGCTGGGTAAAACGCTTAAGACACTGGGCAACAATGCTGCCAAAGTGGAGGTCGACGTGGCCGATTTGCCCCCGGGCCTTTATTTCGTAAAAATTGACGGCTCAGGGGTGTATAAATTTGTGAAACAATAATTTTTGATCACCAAATACATATATATATATGAAAAAAGTTTTTTTACTGATGATGTCTCTACCCTTCCTGGTGCAGGCGCAGCAACCTATCATTTACCCGGGAGGCTTTGTGCCGGGCAACACGACCTTTACCCTGAAGGCTTCCGACTCTCTGACCCATTCCGTAGCGGGCTACTCTATCAAGATCGATACCACGTCTTCCGGTGTGTGGCAGATCGGCAATTCGCTGAAGCCTGTTTTCTCCAACGACACCACCCCCTCCAGGGGCATCATGACCGACACCCTGCACCCGTACCCGCACAATGCCAACGATTATTTTGTGCTCAAAATAGGCTCGGCTTACAACTGTATCGTAGATATCTGGCACCGGTATGAGACACATAGCCAGCACGCAGGCGGCATCGTGGAGTTCTCGACCGATGGCGGTTCCAGCTGGTTGAACGTGCTCAGCTGTCCCATGATCGGCTTACAGAATTATTATGCAGCTACAGATACCCTCTTGTCTGGGCAGCCGTCCTTCACCGGTACCAGTTCCGGTCAACAGCTGTCACGGGTTCAGTTCCTCAATTGCATGGCAATCAGAACCACCTCCACCATTTGTTTCCCAAACTATAGTTATATGGGCGGCATTTATTTAAGGTTCCGGTTTCTGAGCGATTCAACCGTCGATTCCCTGTCCGGCTGGAAGATAGATTCTATCGAAGTCGAATATCCGGGTTGCGGTGAGGGCGTACGAAATGTACAGGACCAGCCGGATATTGCTGTCTTCCCCAACCCCGCCAGTACAACACTCACTATCTTAGCCGGTTCCGGCCTTTCACCGGCGGGAAACAAAATCTCCCAGGTCGCCATTTCCAACCTGCTCGGTCAGACAGTGTTTACCCGGAATTACAACTCAGATGAAGTAGAAGTCGATGTGGCTGATTTGCCTACCGGCCTATATATGCTGAAAATAAATGGGGCAGAAATGAGGAAATTTGTCAAGGATTGAGAAAATCCGTGACGTCAGGTTTCAGAAAATATCCTGCAAGTCCATTCAGTTAAGTCTCTTGCACAATGATCCGCAGCCGTCATCAGGCAGGCCCGGATACTTTGCGACTGCGGGTTGCGCGTATTTAGTAAGAAGACGTTTTTCCCACCCGGGAATAATCGGAGTCCTGCTTTTTTTTCTGCCTTTTCTGGCGCATGCCCGGATCATCGAAACCATAGCAGGTACGGGTATTTGCGGACACGCTGGTAACGGCGGCCGGGCTATTGCCCCCTCGCCGGAGTATTCCACCAGCCTGGCCCTGCTCCCTATTGAAGAACAGCCGCCAGCGCTGTGTTTTTTGAAGGTAAATGGCACGCTTGTTCGGAAGTTTATGAAAGAATAACGATGCCGGTTTCGACTCTACCCAAGCGCCGAGCATTTTCTTTGCTGCGACTATCATTTACTTCCGCTGTGCTGCCCGTAGATTCCTTGCGCCGCGGATGCAACCTGTGTTCAGTTGCGCCGCAGGAAAAGCAGGACCGGAAAATGATCGCTGAATCCGTTTTGCCAGTAGGTCCCCAGCCATCCCCTGTACGGAGCCCCCTCCCGGCCCTTATGGTGGTCGGTCAGAAAGTCGGGCCGGTAAATGCCGGCACTATCGTATCGCAACCCACGGCTATGCCCGTTAACCAGTCCGCCCGATACCATCACCTGGTCAAAAAGATTCCAGTTCCGGTCATACACTTCTGTACCCTGCCCTTGCCTATACAGGGAAGCAAACGGGTTAAATAGCCCGTCGGCTGTAATATGATCCACACCACCGTTTGCCTGCAGCACCTGCCGGATACTGCTGTCGGCCGGGTTGTCATTAAAGTCGCCCATAACGATTATTTTCGCAATAGGCTGCCGGGTAAGCAGGCTATTCATTGTGTGCTTCAATACCCTGGCTGCGGCTATGCGCCTGGGCCTGCTCCCGGCGTCCCCGTCTGTACGGGAGGGCCAGTGGTTCACAAATACCTGCACCGTGTCGCCGGCCAGTATGGCGGTTGCATACAGCACATCGCGGGTGGTGCGCTTGGGCACTTCCCCGGTCACCGGCAGGGTATCGAGTCTTACAGCCAGCGGCTGGGCATGCAGCAATGTGCACCGGGCAGGATCATAGAGCAAGGCTACATTGATACCTCGTTCGTCGGGCCCGTCAAACCATACAAACCGGTAGTGCCTGCTGGCTATTTCGGGTTGGGTTACCAGGTCCTGCAGTACCTGTTTGTTCTCTATTTCTGCGAGACCGGCCAGGGCCGGGCCATAAGGTGCCTCCATGCTTTGCAGCACGGTGGCTATATTGCGCAGCTTCTGTTCATAGATTTTCCGGCCATAATGATATTTTCCGGTCGGTGTGAACTCCTCATCGTCTTTGGTAGGGTTGCGGCTGGTATCAAAAAAGTTTTCGCAATTATAAAAGGCAACTGCTATGCGGGCCGGCCGTTCCGGCTGCCGGCAACCCGGCAGCACTGCGACTGCAATCACTATGAAAAATAAAATGTGTATCCTCCCGCCCATAATTGTTAAATAATCCAGCGATAATATTTCCGGCGTTTTTTTTGTTTAATTTTCACAAAAATACTTACAGATATGTCAATGAACAGAGCTTTGATCGCAGAATTACAGATGGAATCCGCCTCTTCCCGCAAGATGCTGGAGCGCGTGCCTACCGACAGGAATGACTGGGCGCCGCACGAAAAATCAATGAAACTGGGCCGCCTGTCCACGCACGTCGCTGAACTGCCGGGCTGGGTTGCTTTTACCATTCAAGCCGACGAACTCGACTTCCTGAACATGGATTACAAACCAGTTACAAACCCAACCAGCGAAGAACTGGTGGCTCTTCACGATCTCAACGTAAAAAATGCGATAGAAGCACTGGAAGGCGCCAGCAACGAGGATCTCGAAAAACCGTGGACGCTGCGCAGGGGTGAACATATCATCTTTACCATGCCCAAAAAAGTGGTTATCCGCTCTATGGCTTTCAATCACATGGTGCATCATCGCGGCCAGCTGAGCGTATACCTCCGCCTGCTCGATGTGCCTGTTCCCGGCATGTACGGCCCCAGCTTCGACGAGAAGCCTGCTGCTGAACCGGTCGTAGAAAGTGCGCTCGGTTAATTATTCCGGTACATAACTGGTAGTAAAGCGGCACTGGTGCCGCTTTACTTATTTATGGAGCTCGTCCTCAACAGGCTGAAGCCATACAAAAGTGCACAGAAGGGCAGCAGCCAGATCATTTTGCACCCAAAGCGCCCGTTTACGATGGCAAAGGCGGCACAATCCAGCAGGTTGAGCGCCAGGGCTGCCAGGCATACAGTAACCAGCACATTCAAATTCCTCCCGTTTCGTTTCCAGCGCATAAAAAAAGCTGCAAGCGCCAGTAACGAAACAACCACAACCATTGAAAACAAGGTGTTGGGCATGCCTAGCTCGTGGTCCAGCATGCGGCTATTCTGTCTCGATTGCAGAAAACCGGGATGCTCTTTCGGAAAATAGCTTTCAATACGCTGATCCAAACTACTGCCTGGCTTAAACGATGCGTTCCCATCGCCGATACCAAAAGTCACTGCCTGGGCGCACGCTTGCCTGGCAGTCGCCACTACATACATTCGCTGGTATTTGGGTGTCGTCAGGATGTCGCGGATGATCATATTGAACTCCGCTTTATTCCCTTGCCAGCTGCCCGTTTTATAGAGTGGGCTGTCATCATCCCAGATAAAGTCGTCTGAGCGTGTGGGCAGCGCATCCTTGTAAGCACAAAGCTTGTAGTTCTTGGTTGCACAGTTATCGGCCAGGTAGATCCGCAATATCCCTTTCTCGAGCAGTGAGCCCATAAAAAATACGTGCTTCGATTTCGACATGGCTGACCCCATCACCAACATGCTGGCAGCTGCAAGCAGAAAAAGTATACCCGTTGTTCGCCGGTACACGCCCCGTCCTGCTTTTTCTGCCAGCACGGGCGCCAGCAGAAACAGAAGCGCCGACAGCATGCAGAACAGGACGGGGTGGGAGAGATGCACCGCGGCCGAAATGAAAAACAGCGCATACAGCAGTAGTTTATCGGTTTTGCTATTTCCGCCCAGCAGCAACAGCACCATGCACAGCACACCTACAGGCGTATAGATATCGGGCTGCACCTGGCTTACCAGCCACGACAGGGAAGATCCAAGCGACAGCACGCCGGTAGCCAGCAGGCTCAGTTGCACCGGATGGCGGCCAGCCAGCTTTCGGATAAGGGCAAACAGCAGCCAGGTTACGATCCAGGCCTGCACCGCCACCACCAGCCATAGCGAGAGTCCGTTGAGGCTGAAAAGCCTCGCGAGCAGCCCATAGGTTATCGGCCTGTCAAGCGGTGTCTCTGGCTTAAAGCCCGAGGCCAGGTAGGTGGCCGTGTCCGGGTTTACAATTGGGTAACCATTATACAGGGCAGGCAACAGCAGCAGCACGGTGCCTGCAAGCCGGGCCACATATGTTGTCACGTGTTCATACGCCCGTTGATACCTGTGCTGGTTCATAATCGCAAAAAAGAATCCAATAATAAGAAAAATGGCCGAAGCTTTGCCCGGCCATTGAAACAAATAAGACTTTATCCAGCTATTCCACCACCATTCGTTTCACGGCCGGCTCCATGCCCGGGTTGCTGAAGCGGATCTGCACAAAGTAAATACCCCTGGCATACCTCGACGTGTTGACCTGGTAGTTGTCTTTGCCTTTTATGGCTGCACTGAATTGAGTTCGTCCGGTCTCGTCGTAGACGGTTATTTCCTGCATCGGCGCCTCCGACTGGATCGTAAAGCTTTGGGTAGCCGGATTCGGGAACAGCGACAATGCGCTGGCCGATGTGACGGTATTCACGTGTGCTTCACCCAGGCATACAAAATTATACAGGAACACGCGGACCATCGAGTCTACCGTAAACAATTTCACATTGTCGGTCGACCACGGCACATGCCCGTCTCCGGGAAAAACATGGCTCATATGATAGATGCCGATGGAGTCATAGACAGGCTCCAGCGAACCCAATCCGCACAGGTTCACTGCTACCGTTCCTCCCAGCGGGTACCCGCAATAATACGGCACCACATTATCGTTACTGCCCTGAGCATTCACCGATGGCTTGTCGCCCGGACCCACAAAAGAGGTCTCATTCAGCGCGCCGGCCAGGTTGATGATGGCATTCAGCCGGGTGGTATATCCGGGATTGCCGCTGTTTCCCTCAAATCCGCCATTGGCATTCATGGCAGCTACTACATTGGCCGGGCATTCACCTAGGCTGTCCAGGTAGCCCACATGCATATACAGCACGGCGCCGGCCGAGTTGCCACCCACATAAATATTGTTAGTATCAATTTTAAACGTATTGGTAGTCGCCCGGTCGTGCATGAAAAAACGTATGGCGGCTTTCCCGTCGCTGATAGCCCGCACCACTTCGTATATAGCCGAATCGGCATTGAAGAAGGTCAGCGCGTCCATGGTCCGGTAGTCGATGGATACAGTCACATACCCCCTCATGGCGTAGCGCAGGCACAGTGAATCTATAGTCGGATCATTCGTCCGGTCTCCGTTGCCCGTAATGAAACTGCCCCCATGCGCCAGTATGATCAGCGGCCGCGCCGCCAGCGTATCTCCTGCTGGCTGGTATACATCCATCCACTGCCCATACACGGCAGAGTATAGCACACTATCCTTTACCACATTGGGGAAAATAGGATCCCAATACCTGCCCACAGGGCATTGCGCCATGGAGAAGTGGCAAAGCATCAGCAAAAAAGCGGATAATAAAATCTTTCTCATTGTATGGGTCAGTTATGTGAAAACCAATACAATTTACAGACTTTTTCCGGCCTGCAATATTTTTTTATTAAATTTTCGGCAGGCAATCGTCCGTGGTCAACTACACGCCGCAGTTGATATCGCCGCCTATATGCCACTGCTTAATGCTTCACGATCTTCTGGCTGCCCAGCATCTTGCCGGTTCCATCCACCGCCGTCAGCAGATACATGCCTGGCGCTAATCCGCCCAGCGGTATGGTTACAGTTGGCCCGCGCCAGGCCAGGCTTTCCGTGCGCACCATCTGTCCCGCGGCGTTGGTGATGGTTATGGTTACGCGGGTTCCGGGTGCGGCTTCTGCGCAAACCACATTAACTACATTGCCCGCCGGGTTGGGGTAGGCCGTTAGTTTTACTCCTTCCGGTACGGTTTCCCGGACCGCTGTTACGTCGTAGGTTTCATAGTAATACCGGAAGAACCTTTCAGGCGATGTATTGTACGCCCCCGTTCCGGAAAGCGTATCGGTCAATACATAATCATAGCAGGTCGCCAGCACCGGGTTGCCGGCCGCGTCATACACAAACGACGTTTTTTTAGCTGCCGCCTGTTGCGCTACCGGTGCATAGCTCCCGCCGTAATAAGCGTAGAACAGGGTGTCTGGCAGACCGCTTCCGTTCACGTGCTTGGTGTAGGTGCATTTCGACCATACTGAGTCCGAAACATACATTTCCGTCTGGTCGTAGGTGAAATAGGGGATACCGGAACTGTACCCAAACGAATCCCTCAGGTAAGGCGTCCATTGCCCGGGATTGTACTGGCTCTCGCTGTCGCTTCGGAGTGTAGAGTCTGCATTGTATTGGAGCATCCGCATGGTCTGTGGCTGCCAGTATCCCGAACTGTCGGTATAAAATTCAGTAAACACCAGATTGCCGTTCCCATCATACAGGTAGGTTGTTTTGGAGTACTCGCCCCATATGCCTCCGCTTTTCAGGCTCGCACTGTCCATGACCAGCTGGTTGTAACCATTGTAGTACCAGCTGGTGATCATCGTGGTGTCCCATGCATGAAGCGTGGTGTCAAAGCTGGAGTACACTGTAGAAATGACGTGGCCGGCAGTATCATATGCATAGTCTTCACGCGTTTGCTCTCCCGGCAGGTCGGGGTAATAATTGTCGGCCACCCGAAGCACCGCGCTGCCGCCGTATGTATAAGCGGTAATGTCTGCAAATCCAAACATGGCCCCGGATAAGCCAAGGGGATAAAAGGAATTCCAGGAGTATACGCTGTCGGGCAGCAATTCCTGGGCAAAGGCACCACCATAGGCGGGGTCCCAGGTCAGGCTCAGCGGGTAGTCGAGCGATACAGGAGACGTATACGTGGCCGAAGAAGGCGCAGCATATGCCATCATCTGGTAGTCAAAGACTGAGCTATGCGAACTGCTATAGAAGTAGTAAGCCGAGTCCGACTTGCCATAGGGAAGGAAGGAAGTGTCCTGCAGATTATACCCGCAGAATGATTTTAGCCGTTCTCCGGTCGCTGCGGACGTTCTGGCGGCCGCTTTTCGGCTGCCCTGGGCCCGGCGGGCATATTGTTGCTGCAGGATAGTCAGCACGCATGGGTTGTTTTCAGTCGGCCGCTGGTGCTGCGCCACTCGCGGGTCAGGATGCTTGGCCAGGTTCGTTACCTGGCCGTCGGTTGGTGTAAAACCCATTAAGAGGCATATAGTAGCAATAAAAGCAGGTAACAGCATTTTCATAAATCGCGCTTTTGTTTTGATGTGTAAAACGATATCCGGGAAATGCCAAAGCAGCCCGGGTAACCTGTTGCAATATTACCGCCGGCCTGCCCCCGGTTTTCCTGATACTTGTCAAATGATTATATGATAATGGGCAGGTATCTGCCTGAATCTTATCTGTTGTGTTGAAATTTCAGGTTATTGCCTATCTTTAATTCGAAATTGAGATTGCTGGTTCCGGTAAGTGCGTTCCATAATAGCATACCTACGACGCTGGTATGCTTGCGGAAGAAACTAATACCTCGGAATTGCTTTTTTTTTTTCACTTAAAACAAAATAATTTTTTGAGCATGAAATACCGGATCATTACCATTTTGGCCCTCCTGATTGTTATGATGGAAATAAGCAGCTGCGCTTATCATCAGTATCCTGCCAGCTATCACCATGGCAACAATGGCAAGTCCCGCTACTATTGATGGCTTGACGCCAGTATATCTGCCCTGATGCCCAGCAGCCAGTTGGTGCCGGGCATAGGCCGGTAAGCCACTACTTCATATTGCGCGTTCCAGATGTTGTTGCACTGCCCGGTCAGCTGCAGCGCATGACCCCTCACTGTTAGCCGGTACATAAGCTGCACATTGCCCGTTTGGTAGGGCTGCAGGTATTCCGACTCATCGGCTGTTGTAAACCGGTAGCCCGTATAGGTGTGGTTATAGTTTACAGAGAGCCTCCGGTAGGTAAAGCCAGCATTCACCTGCCCGTTATACCTTGGCGTATAAGGGATCTGCTTTCCCGTACTTCCATCGTTGTATATATAGCTGGCCACCGTGGTTGCAAGCACATAGGCAGTATTCAATCCTGCATGAAATGTCCAGCCGCCGATAGTAAACGTGATAAGATTCTCGGATTCCACCCCTCGGCTGCTTACTTCGGCTATGTTGTGCGGGGTCCATATAGCCCCGCCCAGCCATATGATCCAGTCATGTATATCCCGCGTAAACACCGAAACGTCATGATAGAAGGTAAATCCGCCGGCTCCGGTTCTTACCGTATAACCTGCATCTTCATTCCAGCCGCGCTCCGGCTTCAGGCCGCTGTTGCCTCCCGGAAAGTAATACAGTTCGTTGAGCGAAGGTGTTCGGTACGTATACTGCACATTGCCCCTCAGTTGCAGCCAGCTGCATAGCCTGTAACCCGCATTTACGCCGGGCAAAAATACAGTAGCCCCCGTCACGCTATCCCCGCGGTTGGTTA